>Ga0209800_10000442_pt1 | contig 64739 bp, 55 predicted proteins | sample Higcelweek8metaG_FD_187174 | JGI IMG/M metagenome (GOLD analysis project Ga0209800, IMG submission 187174) | Freshwater pond sediment microbial communities from the University of Edinburgh, under environmental carbon perturbations - High... | ecosystem: Environmental > Aquatic > Freshwater >... | reverse complement strand
TGGGGCGTAGCCAAGCGGTAAGGCAGTGGATTTTGATTCCACCATGCGGAGGTTCGATCCCTCCCGCCCCAACCATTCAGTCACTAACCACGAACCTCCCATAGTTTTCTGCGTACGGACATGCGTAGGCGGTTCTGTCCATTCTGCCGTCACCTATTTTTAAAGGTTTGTGTAGATGATCTCCTCTTTTCACACAACAAGCATCGAACTTGCCCAAAGGATGATCGCAAGCGTTCGGCAAAGAACGCTTCAGGATTCTCTTTTCTATAAACACCAAAAGCTGTTGGTTGATTATGACCTAAGTGCCGAGGCTCTCATCCACGCGGTGCGAGATCCTTTCGGCGCCCTCATGAACCACCTCGCCCAGCTTGACCCGAGTCTGTCAATCCATCGTAAGATACGCTGCTGTCAGAATATTGAAGGCGTCCTTGACGACATCCATCAAACCTCTAGCTCATTCACACAAGGCTATCGTCTTTCCGATCCCTTGGCGTCAACCTCAGTGATCGAGTGCCATCACCATGTCAAAACAGCCTTCACCTCACTGCGACAAGAGAAGCGTGTGCCAGATGAAGATAGCCAAAAGGTCATCACAGGTCTGGACCACAACCTTCAGGTCATCGACGAGCTAACCACTGTTTTCGCACCACTCAAAGCCCTCACGGCATCCTTACAAGAGCTAGAGCTTTAAGCAATTTTTACATCTTTTCCCAACAAAAAATGCTCCGCGCATAAACGCGGAGCATTAAGGCAAAAGATTCTTTTTTTCACAAAGGCTATCGTGCCCTCATGAAGTGATTTTTTACATTCCCATATTACGAGGCTGTAACGCGCGACCAAGTTTACGGAAGGCAACACTCGAACCAACCGCGCAGCCGATAACGCCCGCCGTGCCCAAATAAAACAAGGGATCACCCCCCAACACATTGCAGCCTATCGTTGAAAGAAGGTTCAGTCCCGGGACAAACATCGCCGCCAAACCTAACGTTGCCCCCAATCCGCTGCCGATTGTCCCCGAAGCCACCGTCCCAGCTCCTACTACAGCATTTCGCCCCAAAGCATTTCCAAGCGCAACCTTGTCATGAAAGCGGTGACAAACAACACTTGCCGCCGTAGCAAAGGCCGTAAGAACAGCCGTTGCAGCAACGAGAACGCCACCAAGCCCGATTGTGACAGTAGTTCCATCCATTTTTCTAACCCCTTCTATATTTCTCTAGATAAAATTGACTATTGATTTCCTCTTGAGGACGCTTAGCCGTAGCAAATAACCAATAGCTAGACAACACGCCAAAAACTTTCATACGCAAATTTAATGGTGTTTAACTATAAATCCAACCGGCTATAGTTAACGCTTCTTGCGCCCCTTCCCCTTCTTTTTCTGGGGCACAGCAGAAGCGGGCTCTGTCTCTTTCTTTTCTTTGCCCTTCCTCTGGCGCGGCGGGGTGGCGGGTTGAACGGGTTTTTTCTCGTCCTTAGGAGAGGGGGCCTGTTTGAGCGTTTCAGGCTCGGGTTTCTTCTCAACAGCCTTCGCTTGCCTCTCAGGCACCGCAGCAGGCTCAATCGGCTTGATCTTTTCTTCCCTCACCTTGACGGGCCCTGCGGGCTTCTTGGCCGCGGCCTTTTGCGCTTCAGCCGCTGTGGCGAGCGGATCGATTTTCTTGAGCGGAGCGGGTGCGATCTTGCGCAGCGGCGCAGGCTGGCCCTGCGCGCCGGAACGCGCCGGAACTGGCCGCACAGAGCGACTATTCTCCTCCCGCGAGCTCCAGCTCTGCGCAACACCAAGCCCCAGAAGCGCGGCATAGGTGGCGGCAATCGCTGGAATATGCAAACTGAAATCAACAAAGGCATGCACGCCGACAAGGGCCGAGACCCCAAGCGCAAGCGCAGGAAACACGCCCCCCTTGCGACGGTGACGCAGCGCAGGCACACAGCAACTAACCAAGGCCGCGAACCCCGCAAACAAAACCAGCGCGACGGGCACACCAAGGTCCATCATCATCTCGATATAATCGTTATGCGCATGATGGAACCACAGGGGCAAGTTCTCGGTCCGGTACAAATGGAAAGCCCCGTCAAACGAACCCAGCCCGAACCCAAACCACGGGTTATCGCGAATAGCCTGCATCGCAAGATCATAGGCCATCAGCCGCATCGAGGTGTCTTCATCAATCTTGGCCTCGCCCAGACGGCTGAGCAACGCATCGCCGCCCATGCTCACGAAGAGCAGCAGAGCCACCAAACACACCCCCAGCAAAATCCCCCAGCGGCGCAAAGACCAACGCCGATGCACAGCCATGGCGCAAAAGAACCCGGCAACGCCAACCATCGAGCTGGCAATCCCGGCCCGTGAGCCCGTCAAAGCAAGGGCCCCCAAAAGCACCACCGGCAGGGCTAGCAGCGCAAAATCTTTCAGCCCCAGCGAGGCCGCAAAAGCCGCCATCTTCGATTGCCGCGCGAGCACGCGATCCTTGGGCTCGTAATGTTTGAAATGCTCCCACACCACGGCAAGCGCACACAAAAACCCGATCCCCGCATAAGCGGCATAGCTGTTCTTGTTCACAAAGGTCGAGGTCAAAAAGCCCCTCATAGGCCATTTCTTGTACCACAAAATCGTCGTGCCACCGCCCGCCTGTGCCACCAGCCCGTATAGCGCGTAAGCCGCCCCAGCCACAGCGAGTGCCTTCACAATCTGCCGCGCCCGCTTACGGTCACGCCCCGCGACGAAAGCCAGCAGGAAACAGGCCATATAGCTCAAGAACCGGATCAACGCTTCGGGCAGCAATCCCTTGTCAATGGCCATCGCGCTCTTCATCTGGCCCAGCACGCCCATCGCTTCCGCCCACAACGGGTGATGTGTCGTCACCGGCATCCATGACGCGTTTTGGAGAAAGGCCCAGACAACGACGATTGAAAAACACCCCATCGCCATCCAAAGCCTTTTACGCGGCGCATCGCCACCAGAGGGCAGGCGATCTTTTTCCTCCCAGACCATCAGCCCGAGAAAAACGCCCATCGCGACGGCAAACAAATCGGAAGCCCACGGACGGTTCCCGCCGAACGGCAACGGCAACAAGCACAAAAACGCCACGAACCCGCCAAGCCAGAACGGCATCTTGGACACGGCACGAGAAGATGCTGACTGAGGACTGGTCTTGGCCTGCTTCACTGGGGGCATGGTCTTGTCTCCTGCGTTGCCCGTCATCAAAAACAATCAAAAAAAAGGGCCGGCTCCAAAAGAGCCAGCCCTTTATCTTTAGCAGCAAGCTCTTAAGCCTAGCTTACTGTAATGGTTTTTTCGCCTTTATGCCAGTTGCATGGGCACAAACCGCCATTTTGCAGGGCGTCCAGAACGCGCAAGACTTCCTCGACATTCCGCCCGACATTCAGGTCGGTGACGCTGGCAAAACGGATCTTGCCCGAAGGATCGACAATATAGGTCGCCCGCTGGGCCACGCCTGCCTCAGGGTCCAAAATCCCCAAAGCCGACACCAGCTCTCGCTTGACATCCGCGAGCATAGGGAATGGTAACTCTTTGAGATCGTTATTACTTTGACGCCATGCCAAATGAACATATTCCGAGTCGATACTGGCCCCCAGAACCTGCGCGTCACGGTCAACAAAGGCCTTATTGGCGTCGCCAAAGGCCGAAATTTCGGTCGGACAGACGAAGGTAAAATCTTTAGGCCAGAAGAAAACAACCAGCCATCTGCCCTTATAGGTCGCATTGGTGACCTGCGCAAAAGCATGGTTAACATCTGTTGAAACTGTAGCCGTCACATCGAAAGACGGAAATTGTTGACCGACACCCAGCATAAGAACCTCCCTGTTTTCCTGTTTTTAGAATTATTCTAACCACGAGTATGAGCCCATTTCGCCCCTATGAAAAGAGGAAAAGACGATTGTCATCCCCTTTCTTCAGCCACCGGCTCTGACGGCACAACCACCGCTTCCCCGCGTCGCCACATATACAGCGCAGGAATCACAAGCAGCGTCAGGATCGTCGAGCTAGCGAGACCAAAGACCAGCGAAATCGCGAGTCCCTGAAAGATCGGATCAGCAAGAATAAAAACCGCGCCGATCATCGCCGCCGCCGCCGTCAGCACAATCGGGCGCACACGGATCAGGCAGGCTTCAATAAGGGCCTCGCGCAAGGGCCACCCTTCCTTGCGTTTCGCACGGATAAAATCGACAAGCAGAATCGAGTTGCGCACAATAATCCCTGCGAGCGCGATAAAGCCGATCATGGACGTGGCCGTAAACGGCGCGCCGAAAAGCATATGTCCGATCACAATCCCGATGAGCGTCAACGGGATTGGGACCATCACAACCAGCGGCAACGTAAAGGATTTGAACAACCCAACCACGAGCAGATAGATGCCCAGAAGCGCAATGATGAAAGCTGCCCCCATGTCGCGGAACGTGACATAGGTTACCTCCCACTCGCCATCCCACAAAAGGCTGGGTTTGGATTCATCAAGGGGCTGCCCATGATAATGAATCGTCGGTGCCCCTTCGGCCCCCCAATCCATTTTGGCAAGCGCGTCATTAACCGCCAGCATCCCATAAATCGGGGCCTCATACCGCCCCGCCAGCTCCGCCTGCACCATCTCGGCAAAACGGCCATCGCGGCGGAAAATCGGATAAGAAGTCGGCTCGTGCGTCACCGTCACGACATCGCCCAGCTCGACATTCTTGCCGTCACGCTTGGTCCCGCCTGCTGGAACCGGCGTGGAGAGCAGTTTTTCCGTTAAAGCCAGATCGCTGCGCGCCAGTTGAAGCGTAATGTCTATCGGCTTGGTGCCACCGCCCTTTTGCGAATAGCCCAGCTTAACCCCGCCCGTCAGCGCAGCAAGCGTGTCATACACCGCCTGATCATCGACCCCGTAGAACTCCAGATTTTCCTGATTGATCGAAAAACGCACGCGGTCACCCGGCGTCTTGAAACTGTCGGCGACATCGGTGATAAAATCCGTCTGGCGGAATGCCTCCTTCACCTTCAAAGCCACATCGCGCCGCGTCTTTGCATCTGGCCCATAAATTTCGGCCAACAATGTCGCGAGCACGGGAGGACCGGGCGGCACCTCGACCACGCCGACAACCGTTCCTTCCGGCTTAGGTAAATCCTTCAACTTCTCGCGGATTTCCAAAGCAATCTCATGGCTTGAACGGCTCCGTTCCCCTTTGGGGGTCAGATTAATTTGTACATCGCCCATCTCTGGATTGCTGCGGATATAATAATGCCGGACGAGCCCATTAAAATTGAATGGCATCGACGTTCCGGCATAGGTCTGCATCGACACCACTTCTGGCACGCCTTCGATCTGGACGACAATATCCTGCAACACGCGATCCGTCGCCTCTACCGTCGCCTGCTTGGGTAAATCGACAACGACCTGAAGCTCCGCCTTATTGTCAAACGGCAACAGCTTAACCGTCACAAGTTTAAGCGGAAAGAACAGGCACGAAAACAACGTCACCGCCGCCACGATAAAGATAAACTTCCGCGCCACAGCAGGCGAAACGAGCACGCGATCCAACGCATGGCGCATCCACACCGTGATCTTGCCCATCCCCTCATCATGCGCCGCCGAGCCTTCGATGAACGCCTTGCCAGAGACTTTCAGCAAAAGCCACGGCGTGATGATCTCGGCCACAAAAAAGGAAAACAGCATCGCCATCGAGGCATTGGCCGGAATGGGACTCATATAAGGCCCCATCATCCCACTGACAAACATCATCGGCAGCAGGGCCGTCATAATGGTCAGCGTCGCAACAATTGTTGGATTCCCGACCTCGGACACCGCATCAATCGCCGTCTCGATCACGTCTGCGCCCTTGTCCAAATGCCAGCGGCGCACGATATTCTCAACAATCACGATGGCATCATCTACCAGAATCCCGATGGAGAAGATCAGCGCAAATAGGCTCACGCGGTTGATCGTGTACCCCATGATCCACGCCGCAAAAAGCGTCATCAGGATCGTGACCGGCACGACGACAAACACCACCGCCCCCTCGCGCCAGCCAATCGCCCATGTAATGAGCGCGACAATCGACAAGGTCGCCAGTACCAGATGAAAAATCAGCTCGTTCGATTTCTCAAGTGCTGTCTCGCCATAGTTGCGCGTCACCTCGATCGACACATCCGCGGGCACCACCGTCTTTTCCGCAATCTTCAGCCGCTCCAGCAAATCATCCGCGACCTTAACCGCATTGGCCCCCTTCTGCTTGGCAAAGGCCAGAGTCACGGCAGGCACACGCGGCGCGAACGTCTCCCCCTGTCGCTTAATCGACCAGACAAGCGATTCCGGCTCTGCCCCGCCGACAATGACCGTCGCCACATCCTTCACATAAACAGGCCGCCCGTCGCGCGAGGTCAAAAGCAGCAATCCGATATCCGGCACGCCCTGCAACGTCTGGCCTGCCACCACCGGCAAATGCTTGTCCTGCCCATGCACATAGCCCGTCTGGAACGAGCGATTGGCATTCACCAGCTTGTCGGCCAGCTGGTTAAGCGTGATTCCGTACAAAGCCAGCTTTTCAGGATCAGGCTCGACCCGTATCTGGCTAGGCTCGCCGCCCACAATGTAATTCAGCCCGATCTTGTCGGTCTTGTTGAGTTCATAGCGCAATTCCTGCGCCACCTGATAAAGCCCGTTATCGTCCCACCGGGACGCCACTTCCGGTTTCGGCGTGAGCGTAAGCGTGACAATCGCGACATCGTCAATCCCGCGCCCGATAATCAGCGGCTCGGGAATCCCTTTGGGCAGATCATGAATATTGGCGCGGATTTTCTCATGCACGCGCAAGATGGCTGTGTCCTCGTCTGTCCCGACGAAAAAGCGCACCGTCGTGACGGCGCGATCATCCTCGGTCTGAGAGTAAACATGCTCGACCCCGTCGATCCCCTTGACGATCTCTTCCAAAGGCCGCGTGATGAGCTCCACCGCATCATCGGCCTTATAGCCATTCGCGCTGACGATAATATCAACCATCGGCACGCTGATCTGGGGCTCCTCCTCGCGCGGCAGGACACTGAGTGCCATAAAACCAACGGCAAGGCAGGCCAGAAGAAAAAGCGGCGTGAGCGGTGAGCGAATAAAAATCTGGGTCAGACGACCCGAAAGGCCAACTCTCATGGGGTCACCACCTCATCGTCTTTTTGAAGACCGGACAAAATCTCGACCTTGTCGCCAGAAACCTGCCCGATCTGAACCACAATCTCCGCGCCATCCCTCAGCTTCACAAAAGACGTACCTGCCCGTTTGACCACCGCCGCCACCGGCACCATCAACGCCTCACGCTGGCCAGTCGAAACATAAACCCTCGCGCGCTCACCCACAAAATAATTGCCTAGCCCATCCACGGTCACATCAGCAATCACACGCCCGTTCTTGATTTCGGGATAAACCAGCCGAATCGTGCCCGTCTGCCTCGCCTCATGATCTTGCTCGACGAGCCCGCGCCCACCGACCTGCACCGTATCGCCGGGATTCAGGAACCGCGCATGCCGCTCCGGAAGCTCAATCCGCAGCACATAATTATCCTGCGAGAGCGTCGCAATCGTCTCGCCCGCCATCACCACGCTGCCAACAGCTACAGGCACCTTCAAAACGCGCCCCGCCGATGGGGCCAGCACAGCCCCTTCGGAGGATTGCTGCGCCACTTCCTGTCGGTCGGCCTCACTGGCCCGCATTGCATTCTCTGCCGCCTGAAGATTGGCGCGCGCCTCATCCAGCTTGGCTTGCGTTCCATAGCCGGAGCTGCGCAATTCCTGCGCCCGCGCAAAATCCAACTTGGCCTTGTCATAAGCCGACCGCGCCGATTCAATCCGAGCGTCAAAGCCCTTGCCACGAATGGCCAGCTTGGCGTCCCCGACCACGGCGATCTTGTCCCCCGCCGCGACGGCATCGCCTTCCTTGACGAGAAGTGAGCCTATGGTCCCGCCGATCCGCGCCCGTGCCTGAACCTCGTGCACCGATTCAATTGTGCCAATCACCGCCTTGAGGTCGTCCACCTGTTGTGGCTCCACACGATAAAGCTCGGCATGAGTGCCGCTTGCCCCCCAAACCACGCCCCACCCCAGAGCCACAAGAAAAGCAAAGCGCGAAAGATGCGTTACAGGCATCGGCAACCTCCATCATCAGAACAAGCCTATCATGCCGCTTGACGGTTATATTAGCAAGTGCTAATTTAGTTCCTATGAATATTAAAGCCTTCTGCCCAAAAGCTGCGCGCGCAGCCGCGCTGATGAAAAATCTTGCCAACCCGCACAGGCTGGTGATTTTGTGCCGCTTGCATGCGGGCGAGTGTTCGGTCTCCGAACTGGAAGACCTTGTTTGCCTCACTCAATCCGCGCTCTCGCAACATCTGGCCCGTCTGCGCCGCGACAAGGTCGTTGCCACACGTCGCGATGCGCAAACCATCTATTACCGGTTGACAGACCCGAAGACAGCCAAGATCATCAAACAACTCTACACGCTCTATTGCTGAAAGGAGTCCACCGCCATGACCACCATTGACCAAGCCGTGATGCGCTTTGCCGGAACCATGATCCTGATCGGCCTTGCTTTGGGTTATGGGATCAGCCCCTACTGGTATCTTCTCGACGCCCTTGTCGGGCTCAACCTGATTCAGGCCTCCTTCACCGGCTTTTGCCCCCTTGTGAACATCCTGAAAAAACTCGGCTTCAAATCCGGCGTTGCCTTCAAGTAACCGATGAAAGCTTGACCCTATGAACAAACCGCTCCTGCTGGCCCTCCTCCCCTTCGTTCTCGGCCATACCGCCGCCGCGCTGGCCGCCGAGCCCGTCAGCCTGCAAGACGCCTTGGCCCAAACTTACCGGACCAATCCCTCTTTACAGGCCCAGCGCGCCAAGCTCCGCGCGACGGATGAGCAAGTCGCCATCGCCAAAAGCGGTTGGCGTCCGTCCATCGAAGGCACGGCGGGCGTTGGCAAGTCGGATCAGGTTCTGGCCAGCGGCGGCGCGTTTACCGGCTCAGGCACGCTCACACCGCGTGATGCAGGCCTTACCGTCACCCAGCCAGTCTTTCAGGGCTTCCGCACCGTCGCCTCGGTCGATGCCGCCACGGCGCAAGTCAGCGCGGCTGAAGCCGCCTTTGAGGGGTTCGAGCAAAACCTTCTTCTCGCGGCAGCCAATACCTATCTCGATGTCGTCGAAACCCGGACGGTGCTCGACCTGACCACGCATAACGAAGAAGTGATGACCCAGCAGCTCGACGCGACCCGAGCACGCTTCAACAGCGGCGAGGTCACCAAGACGGATATCAGCCAAGCCGAAGCCCGCCTAAGCGTTGCCAAAGCCCTACGCATTCAGGCTCAAGGCGGCCTGACCATCGCGCAAGCAGCCTATACCCGCCTGATCGGCGAAGCCCCCGCGACGCTGGCGCAACCCGACCTTTCGCTTGATGAGGTCAAAACCGAGGAAGACGTCCTCGCGCTCGCCGCCAAAGCCAACCCCGCCATCGTCGCCGCGACCTTTGCCGAAGACTCCGCCAAGGCCAATGTCACGGCCACCAAAGGCAGCTTGTTGCCGGAAGTCAATCTGGTTGCCTCGGCCACGCGCGGCTGGGATCAAAGCCTGATGATCCCGAACCGTCAGGACGCCAGCACCATCATGGCCCGCGTCACCATTCCGCTTTACCGCAGCGGCGCGGATTACGCCCGCACCCGCGCGGCGCAGGAAACCGCTGTCGCCTCGCGCCTTGAACTGGAAGACGCCCGTGCCCAGACCAAGCAAGCCGCCATCACGGCATGGCAATCCCTCGCAACCGCCCGCGCCGCGATCAAGGCCCACGAAGCCGCCGTCGAGGCCATGCAGCTCGCCTTGCAAGGCGTACGGGTTGAAGCCGAAGTCGGCCAGCGTACAACCCTCGACATTCTCGACGCGGAACAGGAACTTTTGGGAGCCAAAGTGAATCTCGTGAAAGCCCGCCATGACGAGGCTCTGGCCATCCTGCAAGTCAAGGCCGCCGCAGGCCTCCTCACCGCCCGCGCCCTGCGCCTACCCGTCGATCTCGCCGACGAAAAGGCTCGCGCCGCCGCTATCGGCAAGCAGTGGATCGGGTTTTAGTTTAGAATAAAGGAAAGGCCTTACGTCCCGTTGCCGGTTTCTTCTTTGACCTTGGCGCGGAACTTGGCCAGCTCGTCGGCATTGTCACCCAAGGCTTCTTCGACGATCGAAAGATAAGTCCCGCGTGAGGCCAGCCCAATCAACCGCTCTGGCTCCTCTCGCCACGCCGCACGAGCAAGGCGCAGGATGTAACCGCGCATCTCCGGCCCGACATAGGTGCCAAGGCTCATCCCCATCTGCAAGCGCGGGATTGTCAGGCGTGGCTCATAGGGCGCAGTAATCATGGACTGCCGCCACGTCTTGGCCGCCGCCGCCGACGGTCCACCATCCATCACATATTGGAAATAGGACAACCGGTACCACCCGTAAGGATCGGCTGGCGAAACGGCCAACGCCTTTACCTGCCACGCCGCAGCCTCCCGATAATAGGAAGCGGCATTTGACGCAGGCAACCGCGCCCCGCGATCAAAAGCCGCCAAAGCCAGATCATTGTAATACTCGTTTGTCGGAAACCACGCCACGACACGACGACGCGAGGCCTCAAGAAGCGACAAGTCGGCCTCGCTGACCTTACGCCCTTCCAGAATATCCATATGGATCGGGTCGCCAGACAAGGCGATAAACCGCGCCGCCATCGGCGGCAGGCCAAAAGCCAACAGCAGCATAACCAGAACGGCCATCCACCAAGCCGGAACAGTGAAAGACTTAGTCCGCATAATACTCACTGTACTTGTGGCTGTAATAACCATCGCCATAGCTAGCCATCTCGTTCAAATTGACCTGCCCCAACACCAAACCTGCCACGCGGCAGTCAAAGCCTTTAAGCTGCTTGAGTGCCTGCACCACCGTGTCGCGGTTTGTCGTCGCCCATTTGACAAGGAACAGGCTTGTATCGACAACGCGGGCCACCATGGCAGCATCGGAGACAGCCAGAATAGGCGGCGTATCAATAATCACCAAATCGTACTTTTCGGACACGTCGCGGATCACGCGGCGCATCTGGTTCGACCCCAGCAAATCCTGAGCGTTCGGGGCCCGCCCGAAAGCCGGAATGACATCCAATGTCGGCACCAGTGGGTCATGACGGATCACGGATTTCAGGTCGCTGTGCCCCGTCAGTAAAGCCGAAAGATCGTGCCCGTCAGCGGCGATTTCCAAAAGACGGGCCAGTCGCGGACGGCGTAAATCGGCGTCGATCAGCAATATCTTGTTCCCCGCCGTCGCCAGCGACCGCGCCATCGACAAACAGAACGTCGTCTTGCCTTCCGCCGGAGCCGAGCTTGTGACCATGACCGTCTTGGGCGGCTGATCAACATTCGAGAAATGGATCGCCGTGCGAACCGTGCGAAGAGCCTCGCTGTAAGCGGACAAGGGCTTGTCCACAACATAATCCTCCGGCGGGCGATCCGAAATGCTGCGCAGACTCGGAATCTGGCCAATGACCGGCAATCCGGTCCCTTCCTCAAGCTGCGGTCCTGTGCGATAGCCTCGATCAAAATATTCGATCATATAAGCCGCGACAACGCCCAGTACGCCGCCCAAAAGCGCGCCTGCGATCAAGAACAACCATTTCTTGGGGAAGTCGGGAGTCAAGGGCACATCGGCACCAGCAATCACGCGCGTATCGGGAAGCTGCATTTCCTGCTGCGCCGCCGTCTGCTTGAATCGTCCCAAAAAGCTTTCATAGAGCGTGCGGTTGGCATCGGCCTCGCGTTGAAGCTGACGCAGCTGCACCGTGTCCTTCAATTCGGACCCAGCCTTGCCTTCAAGGCGCGCCAAATCGCTTTGAAGCTGTTGCTCTTTGGCGCGCGCAACATTCACTTCGCTTTCAAGCGACTTTAAAATCTTTTGCACTTCCTCGCGGATTTTGCGCTCAAGATCCTGCCGCTCGGCGCGCGCATTGATCATCGTCGGGTGGCGGTCGCCGTAACGGCTGGCCAGTTCAGCCTCCTTGCGGCGGACCTCGGCTTCCTGTTCGCGCAACTTCTGGATCAGCGGCGAGGACAGCACGTCCAAGGCCCCTTCAATTGTGCCACCTGCCCGGACCATTTCACGTGCGCCGCGAAAACGCGCTTCCGCCTGAGAGGTGGCGGCGCGCGCGGTAATCAACTGGGTATTAATCTCGTCCATCTGGCGTAAGGCGACCGTGCCGCCGTCGATCTGGATCAGGTTGGCCTTCTGTCGAAAATCCTCAACCACCCGCTCCGTACTCTCGACCTGCTGGCGCAGCGTCGTGAGACGTTCGCTCAGCCATTTATTGGCGCGAGCCGTCACTTCATATTTGGCTTCTAGCTGATCGACCAGATATTCATCGGCAATCGTGTTGGCAATCTTGGCCGCCTTTTTGGGGTCGCGCGAGCCAAACGATAAGAAAATCGACGACGACCGCCCATCATTCGAAACCGAAAGCCGCTGCTGCACCGCCTTGGCTGTCGCGGTCTTTTCATTATCCCGTTCTTCCTGCTTGTCCTCGTCGCTCTGCACATCACCACCGAAAAGCCCAAGCGGCTTAAGCCAGTCTTTCCAGCTTGAGCTGCGGGTATTAAACTCGGGATCGTCCGTCAGGTTAAGTTTGTCGACCACACGGTCGATCACGGCCCGCGAAGTGAGAATGTCAATTTCACTGCGCAGAGACGAACTATCCGCCGGTGCGGCAAAGCCACCGCCCATGTCCAGAATCTTGGCCTGACGCTGATCGAGAAGCAAAATGACATTGCCCTTGAACTGAGGCGTCATCAAAAGCGAAACGATCACGCCCAGAACGGCCCCCAAAACGACCATGCGCAAAATGATCTGTAGGCGGCGTCGGAAAATGCGGCCAGATTCGCGCAGATCCAGACTCTTGATGAAAGTGCCGGAAAAAGCTTGAGGCTGCAACGCAAACGGCGTTGCCAAAGGGACCTCAGGCGTTGATTGATGGTTTGACATGGCAAAGCTCCCTTAACGCAAAAAGAAATAATAAAAATTCAACGCACTAAACAAATACACCCACAACCGCAAACCGGACGAACGCCTTAAAAAAAGCGCTCAGGCACGCGGATAATATCGCCGGGCATGACCACTTCGGTCTCCTCGACATCAGCCTCTTTATGCGGATCACTGGCCCGCGTAACCGTCATATCACCCTTGTCCGCGCGATAGGTATAACCGCCCGCCAAAGCGACGGCATTCACAACCGTCATGCCATTCACATAAGGATAGCTTCCAGGCTTGGCCACTTCGCCTAAAATGAAAAAGGGCCTGTAACTTGTCACCTGTGCGCTCACGCGCGGATCGTTCAAATACCCGTCCGCCAATTTTTCACGCACTTGCTTTTCAAAAGCACTCGCCGTCATGTTCGCGGCAGGCACATCGCCGATAAGCGGCAAAGCCAGCACGCCTGTGCTGGAAACTTCATATTCGCCGGAGATATCGGCCTCGCCATAAACCGTCAGCTTAACCTTGTCGCCGATCCCCAAAATATATTCCTGCGTCCCGCTACCAGGAACCACCGGCACCGGCGGATTGACAACGGGCACGGCTGCTTGAGGCGCAGCTTGAGCAACGGGGGCATTCCCATAACTATCCGTGCTTGCAGAAGAAGAAGTGCTGGGCTGAACCACCCGCGGCAAAGGCCCAGCCTGTACGGCGGCAGAAAGGCACAGTAGCCCACAAGAAAGAAGGAGAACCAAACCCAACTTATTTTTCTTGCGGATCATACCGTGCCCTCGTTTTCCTGCCCTAACAGTCCTTAAAGGTGAACGCCAACGCGCCACATAACTGTATTACGATCGAACTCGGCGGTATCGTCCGTCGAATAGCGACGTTCGTAATTATAGAACAGATCCGTGTACAAGCTGCGATTGATCAGGTAACGGGCACCGACACCGCTAAAGAACCCGTCATCCTCACGGTCACCGGTTCCGTTAAAGTCATAGTGCGAATAGCCCAGATCACCTTCAAGCAAGACATTGCGAAGCAATTCATGCGTCACGGTAACCGACCCACCCGTCTGGTAATAGCTGTTATACTCAGGCAGAACCGTTTCTTCGACCGTGCGATCGGCTTCAAGAACGACCGAGGTCTTGCCCGTCACGTTCCAGTCAACACGACCACCGATACGCGGCGAGGACAGATCCTTCTTCCCCCCAGTAAAGTCGTCGTAATACTGTTCCATCCAACCGGCGAACACATCGACCGAAGTGATGCCGCCGAAATCGGCCTCAACACCCGCAACAGTTTCATAACCGTCAGAATTACGCGCATCGTTGTGATCATAGTTGCGGACGTTATAGCTGCCGCGAACATAAGGTTTGAGATTGCCGGAAACCTGATAGCCAACCTTGCCCATCGCCTTGTGCTCATTACGGTTGCGCACGCTCCCATCGATCACACCACCATCGGCAGGCGTATCGTCATAATCGAAACGACTGTAATCGTAATCGGCACTGAGCTTGACAGCCCCGACACCGCGATAGAACGACGTCCCCAGCTTGCCGTAACCGAGTGTTGTCGGCACCTCGCCGTTAGAGGCGTTGATAGAGGTACGCGTCTCGGCCAAACGCTGATAACCGCCGCGTGCGGCAACCCAGGTATCGGCAGCGATGTCATAACGGCCATTCGTGTCAAAAACCATGTTGTTATAGTTTTCGTCAGGACGCTGGCTGTAATAATTGGAGTCGCCGAAAACCGTTACAGCCAAAGCATGGCGGCTCCAGTCCGAAAACAGGTTGACGATCGGGCGAATGGTGCCGATGGCATCCGTGCGCTCGTCGTTGGGCGTCACATAAAGGTTGCTGTCAATCGCCGAGCCCAATTCCAAGGTCGGGTACAGCTCGAAGCTGCCAATATCGACGGGAACCGGATCGTAATCAGGACGAGGATGTTCAAGAACGCTTTCCGCACGCTCGGGGCGATCATTCTTGATTTCCACGGGATTGCCCAAAGAAATCGAACTGTCAGGCTGCGGGCGGCCACCAAACAAACCTTCGGGTCCATAAGCATGGGCCGATGGCGTGGAAGCCAACAGGGTCACAACGGCCAGAAGGACGCTACCGCCCCATTTTGCTTTGCTGTTCATCTTGTTATCCTCATCTTGGTATGGCGTTTATCTCACAAGTACAAATCAATCCGGCTTAGTCAGCACTCGGCTTGTCTTCGGGGCCGGGTGCGGACGGCGGCATGCCGGGGCGAACGGTTGTCGGGGGCAAGCCCGGACCACGCATGCTGGGCATCTGGGCCAGCAACGCTTCGTCGCCAGCAGCATCGGCTACGTCAAGCCAAGCCAGCTCACACTGGTTGGGACGACCGGCCGCGATTACGACCGGAGCCTTGGCCAGGCTCTCTGAAGCTGCGATCACCGACTTGAACAAGTCGCTTTCGACATCCTGCGGATTCAGCTTCTCAACGATGCGACGCATCTCGGCGCAAACCTCGGGAACGCTCGGCGGTGTGATCTGCTTGGAAACCTGACCGGCCATCGTCATCATCTGGCTAGAGAAAGCGGGATCCGTCGCCATCGTCGCCGATGTTTTCTTCAGCAACGCGCGCAACACCATGTCAGCATTACCAGGGCCAGACGACAGCAAGCTTTGAATCGCTTCCATGTCCTTCTTGTTCAACGCGTCGTTGATCTTTCCGCTCATATCCGTTGCGGCCAACGCAACGCCAGCACCCGACAGCAAAAGGGCCGCCAGAAATCCAGCCAAAAAAGTTTTGCAATAAAAACGGGTCATCTTCCGCCTCCGTCATTCAAAATTTGGATCGACATCTTCCGCTATGCAGAAAACCCTTCTCGACCCGTCCGTCATTTGTAAACAAAAAGCTAATAAATCGCTAGCTTTTTTTAAGGGAAAATTTATTTTCCTTTGTTCTGTGCTTTTTGCAAGACGACAAAAAAGGGCCGCCCGAAGGCGGCCCTTTTGAGTTAATGCGATTAAATATGATTAAAAGGCTAGGACCTGTTTATTCGGCCATCGCAACCGCTGTTTCGGTCTGGCCAGCGGGACACGCCGCCATGCGAGCGATCCACGAAGCCCGCACATAGGGCGAATGTCCTTGTTCTTCCAACCAGTTATTCTGAAGCGTATAGGCTTCGACTTCCTTTTCCTGAGGGCAGGCCCAAGCCGTCTGCGGGCGATAGGACTGGGCATAATGCACCAGTTCATGGACCAAAAGGCTCAACTGGGTTGTGTCCTCGGCGTCGAAATAGCGGTGGTCCAAGACCACCATGCCACTGACATAAAGGGCACGGGCGCGGCCCATAATACGGCCTTTCCGGCCCACAATATCCGCCAAAATGCTTTGACTGGCAATGACTTGGGGCATATAGGGCACACGTACGCCCGTATGAAGCTCAACCCACGACATCAGCGGCTGGATGACCGAGGCGGGTAAACGGTCCCCGTCCTCATAGTCCTCGGCCAAAGCTCTCTGGGCAAATCCAAGGCAAAACGCCAAAATCAGCAGGGCTGTAAGTATCTTTTTCATGGTAACACCACGCCTCTTATGATGTTCCCACTGTAGCTGATTAAGCCTAAGTAACGCTTAACTATTGATAATATTAGATATTATCAATTTTATCTCAAATTGTACGGATCGAGCCTTTCCGCCCTTTTCAGGCTATCCCCCGGCAGGTCCTCTCACTTTTTTTTCATGAGGCCTTAAAAAACACACCCCGCGCCAGATAAAAAGGAAGAACCCGGCCAAAACGGCACTATAGCCCGTCCCCACCAGACCAACGAGCGGCACGAGCGCCCAATTCCCGATCACAGCCGGCAGAAGGACCAGGAGCCCTCCAGACCAAAGGGCTTTATCCTGCCTGCGGGCATAAAGGGCGTAATACAAAGTGTCGGCATTGACGTGAATCCACGTCCCCGCCAACAGCCACCACAAAACAGGCGCATAATGCGCCAACTCGGGCCTGCCGAAATAAGGGGCGAGATAAGGAATGGCGATTCCCAAAAACGCCACGGCCACCGAAGCCAGCAAAGCGACCTCGCCCGCGACAGCGTTTAATTCACGACGAAAAGCCGGTTCGTTCCCGCCATCGTGATAGGAGACAAGCCGTGGCAAGGCAAAAACAAAAAAGCCGCTTTGGACAAGCCCGATCAAGGCAAAAGCAAACGAGCTGTAGAACGTCAGCACACCGACTTGCTGCAAATCCAGATAGGCCGACACAAAAAAACGATCCAGCGTCGAGGACAGTAACGACGCGGCAATCCCCAGCCAGATGAGCCAGCTTTTGCGCACGCATCCGCCGACCCATCGCCAATCGACCGGTTGCGCCAGGCCAGCACGCCACGGCAAAAAGGAAAGCCCCGCCCCGCAAGCGACAAGAGCCACGACGCACCCCGCGATCCAGCAAAAGAAAACCATATCGACCGTCTGGAGCGACGGAAAAAGCAGCCCCAATGCCACCGCGACCAAGCCCCACAAACCGGCCCGCAAAAAGAAAATAAACGTCGAGAGAACGGGCCGCTCCATCGCCACGAGATTGGAGGAAAGAAAACCGACACCGTTATCCAAAATGGAAATCAGCAACGTCACGGCAACAATTTTGCCGCTAGCGATACCCAGCCCCCAGCAAGCAAGGGCCACCAAGGCAAACAAAACATAATTCACGCCATAGAAAACGGACTGGTCGCGAATCTTCTGCATGCGCACGGCATCGGTCGCGCCGACCAGATCACGGACTACGACATATTCAAGCTGCACCCCCATCACAGCGGAGGCCGTGGTCGCCACGGCGAACACAAGCCCATAAACGCCCAGATCCTCCAACCCCAGACAGCGCGCCATGTAAAGCGTCAAAGCCAATTTGGCCGCAAGCGAAAGCGCGCGCAAAGACAGATTGCAAACCTGAGGCACATAACGACGGACAATCCGACGCATTCCCAAAATCCCTTCTCGTCTGGCACCCGCGCAAAAAGCCCGGCACCCACTATTTTATTTGCTGCCCACTGCACGGATGGGTATCATAAACAGGAAGGCTCTGAACAGCTTTTAACGCCCCCCCTTTTTCTTTCTTCGCTCAAGCACCCTGCGCCGTGGCCCTTAAAATCACCTTTGTTCTCCCCTCTTTTCATTCCGGCGGCACGGAGTGGGTTGTCTTGCGCCTTGCCCGCGCCCTGCGGGATCAAGGGTTTGAACCTTCTATCTTAACGCTTTCCCGCCAAGGGGGGCTGGCTCCCCTTCTTGAAGGCACCTTGCCTGTAACCGATCTGGGCGACAAACCCTATTCACTCGCCACATGTCTGAAAACGATCCCCGCCGTTATCCGCTATCTCAGGCAAGAAAAGCCGGAGATTCTGATCAGCAATCTACCATATCTGGACCTGATGACAGCCCTCGCGCTCAAACTGGCTTTCGGCCCAACCCGCCTGATCGCGATCCAGCATATGCGCCAACCGGCCCCACGCCCGCGCCTCAAAAAAGCTGTCTATAGCCTGATCCTCAAACTCACCTACGCGCTGGCGGATGCCGTTGTGTGCGTCTCGCAAACCGTCCGGCGGGATTGCGGCCTCGTTCTTAGTTGCCCAAGCGAAAGCCTGCCCCTTATCTATAACCCCGTCGTCCCCGACGACCTCGAAGCCCAGATCAAGGGGGCCCTTCCCTTCGTTCCGCCCACAGGTTCGCCGCTTCTTCTAAGTGTAGGCCGCCTGCTACCCGTCAAAAACCACCGGCTTCTTTTGCAGGCTTTCCAAGAAATCCGCACAAGTCATCCCGACGCGCACCTGCTTTTAATCTGCGAAGGCGACAAACGGGCTGAAAGAGAGCTGCGCGAGCTGGCCATGAAACTGGGCATCGACAAGCACTTCACAATCACAGGCATGGTCCGCAATATCTTTCCGGCCCTCAGCCGCGCCGATTTGTTTATTGTACCGTCCCGACAAGAAGCCTTTGGCAACGTGATCGCCGAAGCCCTGGCCTGCGGCACGAAAGTCGTTAGCACGGATTGCGGGGGCCCACGCGAGATTCTGGAAGACGGGCTTTACGGCACGCTGGCGAAAGACTTCACGCCCGAAGCCTTGGCAAAAGCCATCCGCCTTGAGCTTGAGACAAAGCGCGATCCCCAGCGTCTACGCCAGCATGGCCAAAGCTTTTCCGTCGCCCGCGCCGCCCATGCCTATGCCGCGCTTATGCGGAAGCTTTGGCTTGTTTCATCGAATAAAGATAGCGACACGCCAAACCAAGATTGATCCAGATCATCGGTGCCCGCAAACTATCGCACGGGATACCGGCGAGCAGCACGCAAAAACAGCTCATGATCAGCGGCATCGCGGTAAAGGGAACGAGCCCCGTCTTCTTGCGATAGCGCATCGTCTCGACAATCAGGCTGTAAGCCAACCACAACCACAACCCCAGCCACAACGCGACGCCCATTACGCCCATCTCCACCGCCAAGCGGGCGTAAACGCAAAAAGCGTTTGGCCAGACGGTCCCGCTTTTAAGAATCTCGACGATCTCCCAGCTGTAATAGCCCCATGAAGGCAAGAAAGTGGTGTAGTAAAACCCGCTCTGCCCGAAGCCATAGCCAAAAAACGGCGCGGTCAGGAACCCGTTGAAAGCAGAGGTGATCGCCGCCAGCCGCGAGAGGTTCGAGACATTGTCGCTCGCCACGACCGATGCCACGAGCGTATCGTAAGAATAAACGAACAACAGCAAACAAGCGGGGAGAACGAAAGCGAAAACCAACGCCAGCGGCAAAACCATGCGGTCGGGATCGCGCACATCGCGTTGGGGCAAAAACAAAAACCACAACGTGGCAAACACGCCCAAAAGCCCGCCGATCACGACAAAGCTGGTCCGCGCCTCGGACAGGACAATCATGATATTCAGCACAAGCCAGATCGCGGCAAAAATCACGCGCTGCGTCCCCTTGGCATACAAAACGGCGGCCAAAAGCCACGGCCATATATACCCTGCCGTGTTGGCAAAATCCGGCGGCTCGAACGCCACCGAGCGGAGCCGCATATCATTGGGGAGAAGCCCAATATCGCCATAAACCGGCGCGGACATCACGGCAAAAAGCTTGGCCATCGCGCCGCTCATATGCGCAGCCATTTCAAAGATCGAGAAGACGGCGCAGATGATCACGCTGGCTGCCAGCGGCAAGATGATCAGCTTGTCCCACGATTGCCGCGCCGCAAGGAAATAGGTCAGAAGCGACAAGCCAAGCCCGTACAAGACCAGAATGGTCGCGGAGACAAACTTGTCGATCCCGCTACGCTCGTGAAAGAAGCTGTGCTTGATCGAGTCAATATTCATGACGAATGAAATGGCAATCGCCGCCAGCAACAGAAACGCGAGGCGCGGCAAAAGATGAACGCGCTCACGCACCCGCTCGCCCCCGATCCGGAAATAGGTCAGAACCGGAAACGCCGACAAGGCCATCGCCGCCAGAAACCAATAGGTCGGCACCTCGCGCTTGATCTCGCCCAAAAACGACAGACCCGTGATGCTCGTGAAAGGCAGGAACACAAGGGCGATCCTAAAAAGCTTGTCGATCAGTCCGTCCTTCATTCCGCCCCGCCTTCCCCGCCTGCCAGTGCGACCATCTCATCCACCACCAGCGGCTTCATTTGCGGCCTATTGCGCAAGGTCAGGGTTTTCTTTTCGTTGGAATCGCCCATCGCAACTTGCACCGAAAGTTCCGTCTGAGGCCTTGCCGTCCAGTAAACAACGGCCCCGCTGCCATCCTCGCGCCGGAAAACCACCAGATAGTCCAACGGATCCGGCAGGGCAATCCGCGCCTCAAACACGCAGCCCGTCAAGGCAGGCAAAAATGAGGCTAACACTTCGTAAGCAACCTTGGGCTTTTTGTCATGATCGATCAACCCGAAATGCGCCTCGGGATCGGCCCCGCCCGTCAGGGAATCGTACCATTCATACCAGATCGACAAGGGCACATCGTCCATGACGTTCAGCAAAAAGGACCGCAACGCATAATCCGCCTGCGCGTCAGATGAAACTTCCGCCGTCGAAAAACCCCACTCCGAGGCCACCAGCGGCAAAGGCTCCATCCCGTCCGGCGTGTGCGCCTCGATGAAGGCGCGTGTTTTCGCATAAGCCTCAAGCACCAGCTCCGGCGGGACCGCGCGATCACGATAAGGATGAAGCGACACCGCATCCAGACACGAGGCCAAAGGCGATTTCAACACCTGTCCCAGAAAAGCGGAAGCCGCCGCGTCGTCACCGCCCGCCATCGCCGCCATGCCAGGCCCCATCACAACGGAGTCGGGTACCGCTTCCTTGATCGCGCGGCAAGCCGGAACCGCCATGGCGACATAGGCCGCGCCATCGGGCTTGGGGTACCAGAACAAGCGCGAATCCGGCTCGTTCCACAATTCCCACACAACGCCGTTGCCGTCAAAATGTGCCGCCGCCGCGCGGACATAGGCAGCAAAAGCGTCAATCTCTTCGGGCGTTACGGGCGCGGGATAGGTTTCCTCTAGCGTGCCGTCCTCATGCTGTTGCTCGGCCACGCCGGTATAAGCCGGATGACCTGCCCCCAGAATAATGACCGCCTTCAATCCGTGATCGTGCAGGCGCTCGACAACACCGTCAAAAACGCGCCAGTCAAAACGGCCTTTGTTTTTCTCCACAGCGTACCAAGGCATGGGAAAGCGCACGAAGGATAAGCCCGCCGCTTTCATCATCTCAAGCTCGCGGTCTGTGACGCTCCATTCCTTGATCTGCACGCCTTGCGCCGCGCCGAACACAGGCGGCGGCAAAGCGGAAGCCTGTGCGCACACCGCGCCCGACGCCAAAACGCCAAGAACGCCCAGCACCAAGCTAACCTTACCTATTGACCGCCACATAAAGCCTCCACCGCCTCAGGCACACCGCTCGCCGCAATCACCGACGGCCACAAAAGCGGCGTCGGATCGAAACCCGCATTATCGTCCCAATCCAGCGCGTCCGGCACATCGCGAAACATATCCGCGCTGCGCCCCCACAAAGAGCGCACCCCATACCGCGCCACCGTCAAGCGGGACTGTGGATGCTCGTTCGACAAAACCCGAAGCCCCAGCGCGGCATATTCAAGCAATTTTGTCGGCGTCTGAAGCCTATGAGGGAAATGGTCGGGAAAATAATTCACCGCCACCCGCGCTCGACGCAAGGCGCGGAAAACCGCCTCCTGCGGGACCGTTCCTTTTAACACAACATTGGCGCGATCCCGATAACGGGCCGCGATGGACTCTTCGGGCGTGCCGTACAAATGAAAGCTCTTGCTTGTTCCAAACCGCTTGAGAAAGCTGTCAATCATCCGCCAGCTTTGCCGTTCCTGCGACAGAACGCCGATATAACAAAAATCGCAATCAGGCTCAGCCACAGGTTCCTTGCGCAGAGATAAAATCGAGGCAGGCACCCCCATCGGCAAAAAGAAGGTTGGCACATTATCGCGAAACCCCATCGCCGCCGCCATCTCCACATTCTGGAAAACCCGCAGATCGGGACGCGCACAAAAAAACCGCTTGATCCCGTCCTTAAGGCCGTGCCACCGCCCGACAGACAGCGAACGATAATCATGAAGCACAAAGCGTGTCGGCCCTCGCCTCGGATAAAACCCCATCATATGCCAAGCCAGGGCCTTCGCTGCGTCAGGGCGAGACGCCAAAGCTTCAGGCCGGATTTCCTCGCCCGCAAACGTGTTCACAAAGAAGGATTGGTACGCGGCGATTTCGGGATAGGCGGCCAGCCCCTCATGAACGAAATAGATTTTCTCAAGAGGCCGCTCCGTCATAAAAGCCTCTTCCATTCTCCGGTGGAGGCCGTCTTATCACCGCTTTTTTCCTTCAAGCAGCGCAGGTAAATGGCCCGCACGGCCTGACTTGTCGTCTTGTGCGAAAACACGCGACTGTGAACAAACGATTCATGGCTCATCCGTTCGCGCTCACCCACAGTAAGAACCAAAAACTTTTCCAAGGCCTCTTCCAAAGCCTCGTCGCTGCAAGCCGAGGCAATAAAGCCCGTCTTGCCGTCAATGACCGCTTCCGCCGCGCCGCCGACAGGCGTTGTCATAATCGGCACGCCACAGACAAGAGCCTCAAGAAAAACCAGCGGGAATCCCTCGTAATCAGAGCTGCACACCAACGCATCGAACAGCGTATAATAACCTCGCGCTTCCTGCCACCCCAGCAAAAGGGCTTTGCCGGTTAAGCCGTGCTGTGCCAACCGCGCTTCAAACGCCGCGCGCTCGTTTCCATCGCCGATGACGACAAGCCGGACCTGCTCATGACGAGCGAAAGCCGCAGCAAAAACATCGGCTAGCCGCCTTACATTCTTTTGTTCGTCGAGCCGCCCGACAAACCCGAGAACCATTTCACCCTCTGCCAAGTGAAGCTCTCGGCGCAGCTGCTCGCGGTTGCCGCATCCGGTATAAGCCTCGACATCGGTGACAACCGCATTCGGCACAATCTCGACCAGGCGGGCATCGATCCCGATATGCTTGACGGCATGGTCCTTCTCAAGCGAGGAAACGGCAATGATCCTGTCACACAAATAAGAAAGCCCCTTTTCAATCAGCGCATAAAAAGGCGACGCCGAAGGCGACATCGTGACAAAAGCGTGAGGCGTATAAATCTTGGCCGCCGAAGGAAAAAACAGTCCGGCCAACCGCATGATCCCGCCTGCCTTCGAGCTGTGCGCGTGCAGCACGTCATAGGGGCCGGTCTTGGCCAGAAAAGAGATCAACCGCACCGTCGCGACCAAATCGCGCCAGCCCAAAGCCCGGCGCACGGGCAGCGCAAAAGGATGAAGCCCCTTGATCGCGCGAATTTCCTCAACAAAGAACGGCTCGACCCTGATCGGCGAGTAAACGAAGGCAACATCATCTCCCTGCTCTACCAAGGCCTTGGCCAGATCAATGGCGGCCCTGACGCTGCCTCCCGACGATTCAATAATCTCGCAAATCCGCATGGCTTACTCTCCCGCTTGGGGCTTGGACCGGCCAAGCCCCCGCATACACAGTTGCATATGAAGCAGGAAAAGAAAAACCTTGCCTTTCAAAGTCGAACAAAAGACATATTCTTTCGTCACGCGAAAAAGGCGGCTAAACCGTTGTTTGTAATCCTCTTCGCCTTCCATGTAATTGGTTTCGGCAAACCCCTTTTCAGCCCCCCAGACAGAGGCCTGAAGGCACAGGAAAAGCCCCGCCTTCAATTGAGCCACCAAAGGATCATAGGTCGCGGTGTGGAAATAAACCGTATTCGCACAGGTAAAGTTAACCGCCGCCGCGACAATCTTTCCCTGATAAACAAGCCAATTGAAGAACAAGTTCTTCTTCAGGGCCCCCAAAGCCGTGACCTGACGATAAAAAGCGTCACACGCGGGTTCCGAAAAAATGCCGTGTTTCTTGTTTTCGACCGTCCACGCCTTTTTGCGCTTGAGCAGAAAATCCATCACCTCGGCTGGCGGCATTTCATTTTCGACAAAATGATAGGCCAGATCAGGTGTCTTACGTACCGTCTTGGCGATGTTCTTGAAGTGGCGACGCGTCGAACTGGACCGCCCGTCAAAAAGCGTTGCCTCGGTCTTGCCAGCATGTTCCATGTGATGAACGTGCGTGGCCTCGCGCAAATAGGCATGGTTTGCCATGAACGCATCTTCCGGCGTTCCTTCATGAATATTTTTAATCTGGGCACAGTCGTAAAGGGAAGAATCCATAACCGCCTGAAAGGCAAGCGGCACGACATCGGGCGTTTCAAAAAGAAAATTGCGGTAATAAAAAACCTCGTGCCCGATCAACCGCAAAACCTTGACACCATATTTCAGCCGGATGGAAAAGGGCAACAAGGCAACAAGACGATCGCCGTCATAACACGCGGCGACAAGGATTCCGGCCCCTTCGGGTTTGGCAATAAGCCGCCACCATGTCATCGCCCAATCATAATCGGTAAAGGGTGAAAGACCAACCCGCGCATGAAGCCCACGCCATGCGTCGGCTATAGCAACAACATCCTCTTCCGAGGACAAAAGAACACAATGCGCCATGAACCAACCCGCTCAACAAGATCACAAATTAATAAGCACCCGTCTTTTTCAACAAAACGGGGACCGTCTTACATAAAATAGCAATGTCGTGCCACAATGACCAATTGCGCACATACCACGATTCCATTTGAACGCGACGGGCAAAGGTCACATTATTCCGCCCGCTGACTTGCCACAGCCCGGTCAACCCAGGCCGGACACGGCTATATAGAGCCATACCGTTTTTATAAATGTCTTTTTCGGTGAACATGATCGGCCTTGGGCCCACCAAACTCATGTCGCCGCGTAGCACGTTGATCAGCTGGGGCAATTCGTCAATGCTCCATTGCCGCATGAAGGCCCCGACCTTCGTCACGCGCGGGTCGCCGTCGCGCAGCTTGCGATAAGTCTCCCACTCCTGAACCTTCTCGGGATTTTCTTCAAGATAGCGCGTCAACACAGCATCGCTGTTGATGATCATGGACCGGAATTTCAGGCAATAGAAAATCTTGCCCCGCACCCCAATCCGCTTATCACCGAAGAAGGCCGGACCGCCATCGCGTCGGATCAAGACGGCAAGGATCAAAAACAGTGGCGACAAAAGGACCAGCGCAACGCCGGAAACAAGCACATCCATGGCCCGCTTGACAAAGCGGGGGATCGGTTGCTCCAGATTATCGACGGGAGACATAAAGATCACGTCATGGCTGAAGAAATACTGGGCCGCCATGCCCAAAACAGGCAAATGGCGCAAAGGCGGCGTGACCGAGAAGGGCAAACCGGACTCAACCAAAGACGCAATAGCCTCATCCGCCGCCGCCAATTCGGGACCCTCCAAGGCAACAATCACATAGTCCGCATGATAGCGATCGCACAAACGGGTCCACGACCCGTTGAACCGCTCCAACGTGCTGCCCAGATCCTCGACATTGGCAACGATTTCGTAACCCAGACCGGGCTCTGTCCGCAAAGCCGAGCGCGCCTCTTCGGCCATCAAGCCACTTCCGACCAGAAGCGTGCGCACCTGCCATACCCCCGTCCGGTGCATGAGAACACGCGCAACGGCATGCGCCAGAATAAGGCCGAATGCCGCAAAAACCCATCCCGCCATCAGCCATAGGCGCGAAAAATCAACCTTCGCCGCAAACTGAACAAAGCCGTGAACCAGCATCGAAAAGCCCATGACCTTGACGATCTTCTGGACCTCCATCCAGAACGGCATCCGGCGACTATACTGGCCCTTGTAAGCAAACCAGAGCATCGCGCCCAAGGCCGTCAGACCGTAATAGGCCATCGAAGCCTCACCCAAAGATGGCATTGGCTCGTTTAAAAAGACGGTATGAAAAACAACGACACCGATCCATGCGGCATAAAACGCCACCACAAATACCAGCGCATCAAGCGGAACAAACCAGCGTAAAGCCAACGAGGGATCGTGACGATCATCGCGAACCTTGCCTGCCTCATCAACCGCAACGTTCGCCACTTCCTGCATGATCGAGGAAAGACGAAGACGAACCTCTTCCATTTTCTCGGGACTGGCGCCAGCAGCCGAAGGCTCCCGATCTGCGCCGTTTTCTCCCAAAGAAACGGTATCGAGCATGCGATGAAGCGCACTGCGTGCAGACAAGACAAACCTCTTTCGCTCTAACTAAAATTCATATGTGGAAAAGGCAGAATCCATAATTTCATAAATAAGTGTGATGGGCTCGCCCGTTAACCGTGAGCTACTCTACCAAAAAAAGGGTCGATTTGCACCAAAAATGTCCAAGAAATTAATTTCCCTCCCCCCTTATCCCTGTGAATGTGTTATAAAAGCACTTACTTCAAACAGGCCAAACCAGCGACCGTACAACCACAGAAAACCGGGACAATGGCACAAAACGATTCAGGAAACCTCTATTTTTTATTAAAGATCAAAGTCTTCTTAGCCCATCTTTTGCGCAAAGGCCTTACGCTGATCAGCCCGGACATGACGGCAGCGTTGCCGTCCGGACCCTTGATCGTCCTCTCGCCACACCCTGATGACGAGACGCTAGGCGCTGGAGCCTTGATCGCGCGTTACCGCGCGAACGGACATAAGGTTAAGATTATTCTGGCCACCGAAGGGGCTGGGGCTAGCGTCAAAGGACTCGGCGAACCGGACAAGATCGCCGCCCTTCGCCATAAAGAAGCCTGCACAGCAACCAGACTATTGGGTATCGCGGACGGGGATGTCGTGTTTCTGTCCTTGCCGGACGGTGACCTGATGAAACACCAAGCCCAGATCCAAAAGCATATTCTCAAGGCCATTCGGGAAACGGCCCCCGCGCTGATCGTCAGCCCCTGCCCTGAAAAATGTCATGATGATCATCAGGCCATTGCGTATAGCCTGCGCACGCTGGCGCGCGAGGGGCATGTCACCTGTCCGATCTTTGAATATCCGATCTGGTTCTTTCCCCAAAAAGTCCTGCCCTGTCTGTTCGGCTTCATCAAAAACAAACGGCAAAGAAAGATTGCGACCAAGCCCTATCTGAAGACCAAGCACCGTGCGCTGGTCGCCTATAAAAGCCAATTTTATGGCCAGCCGACCGAGCGGATGCGCTTGCTCTTTAAGTTCATCGTGAAGAAACCGGCCCTAGGCGATTATGAGCTTTTCTTCACCTTCGACAAAGACGCCCCCGAACATCGCTGTTAGGCTGTGTCAATCTGTAGAAGATAAAAGCTCGCCCTGTTTTTTGGTTCGCAGCTTCTCGCGCGCCTTGGCGAATTTCTCATCATGCCAGAAATGCAGGCAGCCGTTACACCCGCGACCGCAGCAGCCCTCTGCCCCCAGCTTCGGCGCACGGAAAGTCTTGCCCTCTTTGGCTGCCTCCAGCCCCTGCACCGTTTTATCGCGCTGCTGTTGATAGGCCGCTTCGTTGTCCTCACCGCGCTCGGCCGCTTGCGCGATCCGGTCAAGCTTTAGTCTTTCCACCGATTCATCCCCCAATACGGCGGCCTTGCGCACAATCGTGAAGGCCGGAAACCGCGCCATCAGCGTCGCAGGCTCTTCTTCATGAAACCACGCAAAGGGAATCCGTATCAGCGGCTTTTGCCCCGCATTAATTCCTTCCTCCGCCGTCGTGCGCCTGTTTTGCACATCCTCGAACGTGTAAATCCGCAACAGCACGGATGGCCCGCCATCAGGGGCCATAAACTCCAGAACCTCGCCCTGCTCGATCCGGTTCTTGACCTCCATGAAGAAAGCATCCGCGCCGACTTGCCGGATGATCCCTGCATATTCCCACGGCGCGAGCGTATGGGTGTCTTCGTAGTTATGCGCGTGATGCGTCAGCTTGCCCGCATGAAAAGCCTGCGTATAGCCACGATTGGGAATAAGCCGCAGTTCGCGCATATAGGAATCCGGCGACCAGCCGTCCGGATTGCGCCGCCAAGCGTCAATCGCGCGACGATAGGCTTGCGCCGTCACCGCCGTATAATACGCGCTGCGATTACGCCCCTCGATCTTGAGCGAATCCACACCAAGGGCCAGATACTGGTCCAGCACCGGCATCAAACACAAATCCTTGCTGTTGAGGATATAGGAGCCTCGTTCGTCTTCCTGTATCTCCAAAAAATCATCGGGCCGCTGCTCTTCTTGCAAAAAGAAGGCGAACACGTCCTTGTTTTCTTCGGTCACCTCCACCTCGTGCAGGGAACCATCCTTGCGCCGCACGTGCAGCTTGTAATGCCAGCGACAGGAATTGGCGCAGTTCCCCTGATTGGCGCCGCGCTCGGCGAGGAAGTTGGAGAGCAAACACCGCCCCGAATAGGTCATGCACATCGCACCATGCGCGAAAACCTCCAGCTTGATGTCAGGGCACCGTTCGCGGATTTCTTTCAGCTCCTCAAACGAAACTTCCCGCGCCAGCACCACCAGTGAGGCTCCCTTCTTCTGCCACGCCTGAACCGACAACCATGAACAGACATTCGCCTGCGTCGAGATATGAATCTCGATCGCGGGAAGGTGCTCGCGCACCAGATCAAAAACGCCAATATCCGCGACGATCACCCCGTCGGGCCGGATGTCGCGGATCGTGTCGATAAAGGCGGGCAGCTTCGGAAGATCGCGGTTATGCGAAAACAGATTGAGCGTCAGGTAAACCTTTTTGCCCTGCGCGTGCGCAAAAGCAATGCCCTCCCGCACATCCTCAAGCGTCAGGACCGAGCGCGTGCGAAGCGACAAATCCGGCGTGCCCATATAGATGGCGTCCGCCCCATACAGCACCGCCACCTTAAGCCGCTCCAGCGACCCCGCCGGTAACAAAAGTTCAGTCTTGTGATCCATGTCTATTTATCTCCAAACGCCCGCATGCGCTCCATCAACGCTGCCGGATCGCCTGCGATCTCCACGATTTTTAGCCGCGAAGTCGTGCCGCTTTTTAGCGTGACCGCAGCCTTTTTAACGCCGAACAAGTCGGCCACCGCGGCCAGGATCGCTTTGTTGGCTTTACCGTCCACGGCAGCGGCAGCCACCGTGAGTTCAAGGGCCGTTTTCCCGTCCCCGCAATCAACCACCCGCGCCTGGCGTGTCCGCGAGGTACCCGGTCGTGCCCGCACCGTCAACCGAAGGCCGCCTTCAAACGGCTGGGCCACCTGACTCATCGCCTAAGGCATCCGCGAGGCCAGCGAATGGCGCATCTGGTCGGAAATGGCATCCAGGCTTTTCTCAAGCATCAAAAGGGCCTCGGCCTGTTTGGTCTGCGCCTTGTCCAGCTCTTTTTGCTGAAGCAACGACAAAGCCTGTTTCATGGACTCGCTGCCTTCCTGCGAGTCAACAAGGCTAAGCCCCTGTCGTGTCATCGTCTCACGCAAGGCCGCATTCAAAAACTGTTGCTGCGCCACGGCGCGGGACCAGGCGGCCTCACTTGCTTTTTTCTCCTTCAGCGTCTTAGGCTTGCCCGTCCCCAGATGCGCGACCTCGTCCATCAATTCCTTTTGCCCTTTGACCAGCATCCGCAAAACGGAAACCTGCTGGATCATCTGGCTTTGCGCAGGAGTCAACTCCGGCGACGTCGTGCGCAGATTTTCGATCAGAACCTGTAAGCGCGCCAGCGAAACCCGCGCCGCTTCATTATCGCCAGAGGCCAACTGGTCCTCCACCGCTACCAAACGGTTTTGCAAATCGTCGGGGGTCAGCATCTCGCTGGCCGTCGCCAAAGGCCAGTCCAGCTCCTGCAAGGCGGGAGGTTGGCGCGCCCGCTCGCGCTCCATGGCCGCAAAATAAGCCGTCATCGTCTTGCGTACGCGTAGAACCATTGGGCGCACTTGCTGGCCCGCCAAGCCGTGCGCCAGTCCGGCACTCAGCACGCGCTCGGCCTCTGCCAGCTCCTGACGCGCCTTGCCGACTTCGCCTTCCTCAAGCCGCACAGCGGCTTGCCACAAAATGGCGTTCACCGCCGCCCGCGTGTCGCGCGAGTCATTCAATACCAGCCGCACGGCTCCCGAGCGCAAGCTCATCATCACCAGCGGATCGCCGTGATAAAGCCCCTGTTGCCGCGCGATGCCCGCCATCACATTCGCGGCCTCGTCCCGCGCCGCCGTATCCGTCTGGCTGGCCAGTTTCTGCCGCTCCTCGATCAAAGCCCGCGCAAAAGGATTGCGGAAGGTCCGCGAGGGCAAGGTCACGATCTTCGAGTTGCTCCACGCTTTGTGCCCCGCCCCGTCGGTCGCCACCAACTGGATCGTCACGGGAATCCCCGTCCATGGCAGGGAGGTCAGGTCGGCATAACGCGCCGCGTCGATCTCCTTGCCAACCGGCGTATCGAGCAGCATTTCGACCGGCTCCATGCTCATGCCCGCCGCCGATGTCGTCGGGGCGATGCGGACAGAAACCGATTCAACGCCGTAATCGTCACTGGCCTTGTAGGCAAAACGCATCGTCTTGCGCGCCGTGATCTCCGGCTCTTCAATCAACGTAATGCTCGGCGCACGATCGGGCACGATGGCCACACGCCACACCGCCAGCCGCCGCAGCCCGCGAAACAGAACCAGCGGCTTGGTTTCTTTTTGGGTGACAGACGGCGCAACCATGCTGGCCACCGCTACCCCGTCGCCGGAATCCGTCATTGGCTCTTCTTTTTGCATGAACCGCATGACCGAGGCCGGGTCGTCCTGTTCCCAGGTGCATTGCAACACGCTGCCCTCCACCACCGTCGGCACCAATTCCTTGTGCTCAGGCTCAAACGTCTGTGCCGCAAGGTGTGTGTAAGGCGGCGGCACGACGGTCATGGAAAGCCCCGTCACGCGACCAAACGGCCAAACGGATCCCCCCACGACGGCAGCGACAAACACCAGACCGAAAAGGACATGAGTTCTGTAGGCCCAATAGCCTTTGTCCTGACGAAACGCGACGGCGACCCACAGGCACAAAACAACGACCGCCAGCACATGGCTCCAGAAAATGACTGGCGAAAAAAGGCAAAACGCTACCGCCAAGCCATAAAAAAGGGCGAAGAGGAACGGGACTAAAAGACCGGAAAAGCCACCCGACTGCATCGAGGCCCCATTTGAGCGACGCACCGCCGTCCGGCGCGCCCGCGCTTCCAGAAACTTTCGCAACCGTTTTTTGGGCTCATTACGCGGCACGGTCGATACCTACCGGCAGCTCGAAACCGGCCTCCCATCCTGTTTGTTCCGCCGTGGCGATCCGCCTGCGGACCTGCACAAAGCGCGCACCGGACACCAGAATCTCTGGCACCTGCAACAAATCGCGCAGCAACGCCGTATCAAACCCGCCAAGGCACACCACATCGCCGCGCGACAAAACAGGCATCACACAGCTTGAGCAAAGCGGCGTGCCCCTGCGATCCACGAACAGGACCGCGTCCATCCGGCTGGCCGGATCTGTCGGATAAAGCCCAATACTTTCGGTGCAATAAGGGCTGGCGGCATCCTGCGCCTTGGGCAAAACCTCCAAATCCAGAACGGCAACAAGGCCCATCGCGCCGGAATCGACCCGCAGAACCCGAGCAGCGAGAAGCCGCGCCTTTTGCATCGCCACAGCACCCAGACGGACATGAACACGGCATGCCGTCACCGTCGCCACAGGCCCCAGCAGTCCGGCAAGCGTACCCGTCGCCGCCTCGTCCTCGAAATCCAGCAACAAGCTTGTCGGCGCGAAGCCTTGGGTGCGGATCATATGGACAAGCTTGGCCATGTCATAAAGGGCTTTTTCCGCCCGCGCGCGCGCGGCGGGCAAGGTCAGCGCAAAACCGGCAAAATCGACATGGCTTTCCCGTGTCATGGCCCCAAAAGCGTCAGCCAGTTCATCCACAGCAAAGCCATACCGGCCCATACCTGTTTCGAACCGGCAAACCAAGGCGACAGGGGCCATCCGCCCCAAAGCCGTCGCAACCGCGCCGATCAGCTCGATTTCGCCGACTGTTCCGGCGGTGAGCAGCGGCGTTTCGCACAAAAGGGCCGAGGCCAGATCGTCGCAAGACTTGCCATAGCCCGTCAGCAGCATCGCGGAAGGCCTAAAGCCCGCCTCGATCGCCTTTTCAATCGTGCCAGAGGAAGTCACACACGCGCCGCACCCCTGCGCGGCCCAAAGGCCCGCCGTCGCCACGCTGGTGACCTGTTTGAAATCATAGCAAGGGGAAACCATCAAATCGCGCTTATAGCTCCGCGTGAGCGCGGCAATTTCCTGTTTCAACCGGAAAGAGCTGGTGCACAGGAAGGGCGGCTCGATCTCGGACACCAGTTCGCAAACCGGCAAGGCTTCAACGCACAAGGCCCCGTTATGATAGGCGAACGAAACTTTCGTCATGAGCCCCCATCCTTATCCAAAACCGGATCAGGCGCAGGGTAGGTGCGGGGATAGGTCGATTCGCCCTTGGCCGAAACGGGGGGATCGACAAAGGAAGGTTTTTTGCCGCAACCAGACAGGCCGACAAGCAGGCACACCAAGAAAGCACAGGCCCAAAGCTTGTGACGGGTCGCGCGCTGTTGATCTTTGTCTTTAAAGAGTGACATAGTCCTTGGTATCTCCGACCTTCATGCCCCTTGAATGTAAAATGTCTGCCCCCTCCTGCGCAACACTCCTTTCACGTTTTCTGCTGTTTTCCCTCCTGACGGCTTGCTTTTGGGCAACATCCGCAGCGGCAAAGCCTACCAACGGCTTCACAAAGCTGGAACGCCCCGTCAAATTACCCGACATTCTGGTCTATTGCCCCAACACGCGCCCGGCCAACCTGACTCAGGCCTTTAAGGCCCGCGCTCAAGGCAAACCGGTCTTGCTGCATCTATGGGCTCCGTTTTGCAAGGCTTGCGGGCCCGAAATGAAAGCCATCGACGCGCAGCACAGGCGGCTCACGGATGAAGGGCTTGTCATCATGACGCTGGCGGAAGACCCTCATGGCAACATCACCGTGCCGGCTTTCGGCAAACGCAACGGCATCTTGTCTTTGGAGCTGTGCTATGACCCGCTGGGCACAGTGATTGCACCAGCAAAGAATCCCGTCCTGCCCACGACCTATCTTGTCGCGCCGGACGGCCAAGTCCTCGCCGTCCACGAAGGCCCCATGGCTTGGGATAGCCTGTCGCTGAAGTGAGGGGAGGGGAAGGCACCGATATACCTGCCGCCTATCAAGACGTGGGAACGACGTTTACCCCCCCGAGTCATCCCCGCGAAAGCGGGGATCTATGGCCATCGCAAAGGCTGTTGTCGACAGTTGTGAATCCAATCCCTCAAATACAAGGCATATCTAAGCCAAGCCTTAAAAACGCCTCCGTCTCTATCGCCTACGACGTGGCGACGGCGGCGAAGATGGATTTGATGTCCGTATCGTCGATTTCTTTTTGGCCGACCATCAGATGAACCACGCCATCATCGTCCGTTTCAATTCCTGTCACCTGACCGATCGTGCGCACATCACTGGTTGTTAGCAAATCGCCATTGCTGTTCTTGGCTGTCATAACGAACTTATACACGCCATCTTCGGCGGCTTCACCGGAATCCAGCGTGCCATCCCATGCCACACGGTTCATGCCGGAAGTCGTAGTGCCATCAATTTTGGCAACAACGTCGCCATCGCTATCCTGAACCGAAATGACGACGCTTTGCGCCTCGGACGGCAAGGTATAAGCGAGTAAGGCTTGCCCGTTTTGCACCACAAGCTCGCCATCCGTTGACGATTCGACATATTGCCCAACGTAATTCAACAGCGGCGTGATGCCATTGGAATTGAGCGTCGAAAGCACATCATCCAGCTTGTCGTTCGTCGCCATCTGTTGTTCGACTTCTGAATATTGAACAAGCTGCGAGGTAAACTCGCTGGCATCCATGGGGCTTGTCGGATCCTGATTAGACAATTGAGCCGTCAGAATTTGCAAGAAGGTATCGAAATCCGCGTTGAGCGACGAGGTGCTGTCGCTCGTTGTGGTCGAAGCCGTCTTCTCCGCCGCCTTTTGCGAGGCGATATAGCTGTTGAGGATCGAGCTGTTATCTGTTGAACCGACGGCTGTCATGGTCAAAACTCCTTAAACGTGGATGTTCACGCGCCCAGGCGTGAGGTAATAGGAGTCAACGCCTGTGGTCGTCTCACCCGCTTGAGTATCGGTAACTTGCGTCGTCGTGCGGCCTGCGCCTGATGAAGACGAACCGCCATCCGACTGGCTTTGCGCAAACGCGCTTTGCCCCCCATCGCCGCGCAGCGAAAACTCGAGGCAACCGGAATCGGCCTGAAGCCCAGCTTCCTGAAGAGCCCTTTGCAGGCTGCCTTCATCTTTTTGCAGCATGTTCAGCGTCGTCTGGTTGTCGGCGATAACTGTGCCCGTCACGGATTTGTCCGCGCCGAACTCCAGCTTCACTTCGATCTTGCCCAACTCGCCCGGGCGAAGCTGGATCGTGATCGTATCCGTCCCGTCCTTGGCCGCCTTATGGAGCTGAACGGCAACCTGCTCTACGGCCTGAGGCAACCCCGTGGTGCCGCCCTTGGTCACCCGCGCCGCCGACAGTTCGCTGGCGGTGCCATAGGAAATCGCGCTGCGCACACCCGAAGCCAGCCCGATGGAGGAACTAGCCGCCGAAGCATTGCCATTTTCCTGAGCTCCCGAAGACGAAGCCGCCGTGGTCGCTGCCGCACCCGCACCAGCCGTGGCCACGCCAGCCGTGGCCGTGTTTTGTGCTGTTTGCTGCGCAACCGCCGTTTCCTGTCCGCTCTGACCCAAGGTGTTGCGCACAGGCGCATCGGACATGGCGGCCTTGACTGCCGATCCCTTGTCATTGGCCGCTTTTTGCGCCAGTGCCTCAAGGTCAAGGCCAGCCAGCATGTCGTCAACGTCGGCTGATTCAGTCGTATCGGGCCCTGGCCCTTCCTTTTGCGTCTTGGCCGCCGCAAGTTCGCCCGCAATCTTATCAAGAGCGCTTGTCAGCGTCTCCTCACCTTGCGTTTGGACCGACTCGGCTTCACCAGACGACGCCGTATCTTTTTTCTTCGTCTGCGAAGGCAGAAGGTCCGGCGTGGCCGCTTGTGTCAGAGGCGCCTCCGGTGTCGTCGCCTGCTGCGTCGGCATCGTCTTCGTCACGTTCGCTGTCTGCGAGGTCACCGCGTCGCCTTCCGCCGCGTCGCCGGTCGCGACTTGCGACGCAGGACAACCATCCAAAGGGATGAAGGCCGCCACCTTGGCCTCCAACTCTCCATCGTCGTTCGCGTTGGCTTTCTTCTTCCCCGAAGCGGCAGCACCTTCTTCGGTAACCGTGTCAGCTGACGCGGACTCTTGTGTCGCATCGTCGCTTGCCGTCTCATCACGCGCCGAAAGCTCTGTTTCGTCGTTGGGATTATCTTTGTCGGATGCCTCGGCCTTGCTGGCCGGGGCCTCGCGCACCGGCTCATCGGGTGCAGTGCGGGCTGCCTTGCTTTCGCCGCGCGCATCGTCCGATGAACCGTCGGTCACAGTTTGCTGACTGGCAGGCTCATCGGCCTCGCGCGCTGAACGAGCCTCCCGCGCCGATCGGCTCGAGACTTCGGAAGCCCCTGTTTCGGCCAACAGGCTGGCAAAGCCACCTTGCGTCGCGCTGGCCCTTGTGCCTGTCCGCGAACGCAGGGAAGACAGAAGCGAAGAGAGGGTTTTCTCGCTTGATAGTACCGTTTGGGTTTCTGCACCAAAAGCCATGACCGATCCTTTCCTTAACCTCTTGTCCCACCCGTATCTCAGGCCGTCCGGTTCACCGCGACCGCCATCACATCCCCTGCATAAGCCGGCTGTCCAGACGGTAGCTTGCGCGGGTCGCTGTAACTGTCATGCGCTTTGCACTGCTTGCGTGCCGTTTCCATGATCGTTCCCACCAAAGCCTGTGTCGCCTCGACCGCCACTTTCAACGTCTTGACATTCTTCTCTGTTGCTGTTGCAAGAACCTCGCCAATTTGCTTGAGGCGTGCCCGCGTCGAAGCCGCCAGTTTTTCCAGCAAATCAGGGTTCTGGATCACGATGGTCATGCTGGAGCGATAATCGCGGATCAGCTTGGCCTTTTCGGCGCGGACGGCGGCTATTTCTGCCGCGTCTTTTTTGCCGACCAGTGCCGTTTCCTGATCAAGGACAACGGCCAGCTCGCTCATCACGGCCATAGAGGATTCAACAATCTTCTCGTACTCGCTTTCGCGGCTTGTCTGTCCATCCGTCGCTTCTGTCATGATCGTCTCCTTTTCGTCTTTTCCAATTAAACCGTCGGGCCGGGCTGAACGCCATCGGCCTGATTTTGCATGCGGATCATCGCGTCCATAAGTGCGGGAGAAAGGCCGTACTGATCATTCCTCACCATCGACTTGCCATATTCCTGCAACAACAAATCGCGCATTGTGTCCTCGCCGACTCCGCCACCGAACATCCCGTCCGTCTTCACGCCCTCCCACATAGGCTTAAGCATCTGAGACATGAACACGGCTTCAAAATCCTTGGCGGCCTTCTCGGCTTTTGCGAGGTTAATCCCTTTGCGATTGAAAGAGCTTGTCTGGGTCGAGCTTAGAACGCTGACATCGGGAACAATGGCTTCCATGGACTTGACCCTCCCTTAAATCACTTCAAGATCGGCTTGCAGAGCACCCGCCGCCTTGATGGATTGCAAAATCGTGATCATATCGCGCGGACCGATGCCCAAAGCGTTGAGGCTTTGCACCATGTCCTGCAAGCTCACCCCCGTCTTCATCACGGCCATCTTGTTGCCAGCCCCCTCATCTACGGCCAGCTCCGTGCGCGGCACAGAGGTCGTATCACCCTGCGAAAACGGCGCGGGCTGGGACACCATCGGGGTTTCGGTGATGCGGATGGTCAGATTTCCCTGCGCAATCGCGACCGTGTTAATGCGGACATTCTCTCCCATCACGATCACGCCGGATTGCTCGTCGATGACGACCCGTGCAACCTGATCGGGGGCGACTTGCAGCTGTTCAATCTCGGTCATCATGCCCACAACGTCATGACGGCGGGCATCGGGCACCAGAACGCGCACCGTCGCCGCATCTATGGCCGAAGCCGCTTGCGTATGGAAATGCTGGTTAATTGATTCCGCAATACGGTCCGCCGTCGTGAAGTCAGGGTTACGCAGCGACAAGCGCATAGAGCCCAAATCAGCCAGACGGAAAGGGATTTCGCGCTCGACAATCGCTCCGTTTGCAATGCGGGCGGATGTCGGCACGCCCTTGGTCACCGACGTACCCTGTCCCTGCGCACTGAACCCGCCGACGGCCAAGGCCCCCTGCGCCACAGCGTAAACCTCGCCATCCGCGCCAAGCAGCGGGGTGACCAGCAAGGTGCCGCCCGTCAGGCTCTTGGCATCGCCGAGCGTCGAAACCACCACATCGACCCGCGAGCCCTGAGACGAAAAGGCGGGCAACGTCGCGGTTACCATCACGGCAGCGACGTTCTTGGTCTTCATGCTGGTGCCGCGCGTGTTGACGCCCAGACGCTCTAGCATGCCCACAAGGCTGGTTTCGGTGAAAGGGGAATTGGTCAGGCTGTCGCCCGTGCCATTCAGGCCGACCACAAGGCCATAGCCGATCAGCATATTGTCGCGCACACCCTCGAAATCCACAACATCCTTGAGGCGAGAAGTCGCATGGGCAGGCGAAGAAAGCGAAGCGAGAAACAGAAATCCGAGGCCAAACACCACAACACAAGCCTTGCGGGCGCGGCGAAGGGATAAACCAAGGCCGCCAACAAGACGCGGGGAATAAGGGGAGAGAGTTGATAAAAGTGTCTTAAGCATCGAAGCTCCTGTTTCTCGCCCCAAGTAAGAAGCAAGCTTCGTGCCAAACGGCGAACCCCTTCAAGAAACCCTTAACTATCTGGAAAGACAAAGACGTTTGGCCTTACCTCCCCAAAACCCCGAAAGCCGCTTATCGTCAGGGACTCCACCAGACAGGCAGCTTTTGCCGCCCCGCCCCAACAAGGCCTCTGCCCTTTCGGGTGTAGGTTAATAAGGCAGGAAAGAATCTTTTCGTTCGTGGTAGAGGCTTTAAGATAAATAAGGTAGAATCACCGCATGAGTATGCGAATCGACGGCCCCTCCACACTTCGCCCCTCCGGTTCTGTCCGGCGGACGGGGAAGGCTGGCTCCAGCTCTGAGTCAAGCTTTTCCAAGCATTTAGAAGAAGCCGAGGAATCCTCGGGCCTGCAAGGGGCCTCGGCCCTTGGGGCGGTTAGCTGTGTTCTGGACTTGCAGGAAGTGGACGATGCCCTCGCCCGCGCTGCCCGTGGCAAGCTCCGCGCGGAAGATATTCTGGATAAACTGGACGATTTGCGGCTCGATCTGCTCACAGGCAGCATCTCAAAAACCAAGCTGGAACGGCTCTCGGCCATTGTTGGCCAGCACCGCGCCGAGGTCTCCGACCCTGCTTTAGGACAAATTTTGGATGAAATCGACCTGCGCGCGCAAGTAGAGCTGGCAAAATTCACATCAACTCAGCTATAAACCCTCATTCATTTCGAATCGATCAGGAGACGCAGCCCATGGTTACGGTACCCGACAATTATAAGCCCACCGAAAAAGAAGCCTACATGAATCCTGTGATGCTGGAATATTTCCGGCGTAAGCTGTTGGCATGGAAAGAGCAAATCCTTGCCGATGCCAATTCGACGCTTCAGGATCTTCAAGACGAAGGCGGCCTGCGCGAGTCGGATGTTGCGGATCGTGCTTCGGTCGAAACAGACGTCGCGCTTGAGCTTCGCGCACGCGATCGTCAGCGCAAGCTGATCAGCAAAATCGACGAAGCTTTGGAACGCATTCGCAACAACGACTATGGCTATTGCGAGGAAACTGGCGATCCGATCGGGATCAAGCGGCTTGAGGCCCGCCCCGTCGCGACTCTGACGGTCGAAGCGCAAGAGCGCCACGAACGCATGGAGAGAACCCACCGTGACGAGCGCGAATAAACCTGCCTTTTATTCTGTTCTTCTGATCCTCGCCTGTTTGCTGACCTCTTGGGAGGCCAGAGCCGAAGAGATGCAAGGCATCGCTCCGGCTCTTTATGGCGTATCCGAAATTCAAGTCCAATACGGACGCATCGGCAATCCCAAAGCCAGCGCGAATTGCGGCACATCAAGCGGCGAAGTCCTTGCCAGCGTGCTCAAGTCGATGGAAGGCGAAGGGCTGCCTGCCTTCTCCGTTTTGCACGCCCCCCAACAACAAGAAACAGCCGCGCGCGTGAATGCCTATCCCGATGTCATCACGCTTCAGCCGCGTGACAAAGAATGTATTTCATGGGTTGCCCTGACCGTCAGCAGCCGCGAGCCGTTGCAGATTAATCCCATAGGCCTGCCGCGCAATCTGACCACAACCTATTGGACCGGCGGCCTGATGGTGGGAAGCCCCGCCAGTGCCCACGCCGCCTCGATCAACGAAGCGTTTCAAAAACTGGTTGAACAATTTGGCCGCCAATACCGCGCGGATCAGCCACCTGACCTGATGCCGCAAGAAGCCACGTCCTTTATGAAGGACTCAACAAGCAAGTAAGCAAAGCGGGGGCTTATTCCGCGCTCTGCCGCGCCATCAGGGCGGCGGTCAGCGTGCCATCGTCCAGATAATCCAGCTCGCCACCCACGGGCAGGCCGTGTGCAAGGCGCGAGACTTTCACGCCGGATTCCTGTAGCCGTTCGGCGACATAATGGGCCGTAGTCTGGCCTTCCACCGTTGCACTGAGAGCCAGAATTACTTCGTCCACCGTTTCGTTTTGCACACGAGACAGCAGAGAGTCGATCCGCAAGTCCGAGGGACGTATCCCCTCAAGCGCGGACAAAGTGCCGCCCAGAACGTGATAACGCCCCTTGAACGCCCGCGACCGCTCCAAAGCCCACAGATCGGCTACATCTTCGACAACGCAAATCGCCGAGGGATCGCGGAGCACGCTGCTGCAAATCGCGCAGGGCGAAGCCACGTCCCAATTACCGCAGATTTCACAGCTTTGCACCGAGTCGGCGACATGCTGCATCTGTTCGATCAGCGGCAGCATAAGGGCTTCACGCCTTTTGAGAAGGTGCAGCACGGCCCGCCGCGCCGAGCGCGGCCCAAGGCCCGGCAGCTTGGCCATCAGCTGCGTCAATTGATCGAGCGGCGAGGCCATAGGATCAGAACGGCAACTTCATGCCAGCGGGCAATTTCACCCCGCCCATGGCGCGTTCCGTTTCACTGGCGATGATCGCGTCGATCCGCGCCTTGGCATCATTCACCGCCGCCGTGACCATGTCTTCCAACATCTCCACGTCGGACGGATCCACCACCTTGGGATCAATCTTGATCTGCTTCACATCATATTTGCCGTTCATGGTCACGGTGACCAGATCGCCACCGGCCTGCCCCGTCACTTCGGTTTCATTCAATTTGTTTTGCATCAGGTTCATCTTGTTTTGCATATCCTGAACCTGTTTCATCATCTGGCCCATATTGAGCATGTGTGTGTCCTTTGCTTGTGTTTTATGGTGCGTCCTTTTTGTCCGCTTCGGTCGAAACAAACGGGATGCCAGCCGTAGCCTGTGGCCGCGAAAGTGGGTGCTGGTATCCCCCTTCTCCTTTTTCGCTCCAGTTATGCAAAAGGCCTACTGAGAAAACTACCTCTCCACCCCGAAGTACAGGTTACTTTCCCTCTCCCCTGGCGGGAGGGAGAGATTTAAGTTAGCACCACCTCATAACGCGAAGGTCCTAACAAACTGCCCGAAACCTAATCTTCCTCGATCTCGAGCAGAGTCGATTCGTCGGCATCTTCGCTTTCCACCGCAAGCGGGGCAACCTCTTTTTGCTTCAGGTTGACAATTTTTGAGTCCGCAAAGACAGCCCGCACGGCCTGCATCAACGGGTGAGCCTCGGCTTTTTCATGGCGGCGGCGTTCGATTTCTTTGTCTTCTTCGGCCAGCGTCGGGCCGCCCGCCTCATCCACCACCGCAACGATCCATCGTTGGCCCGTCCACTGACTGAGGCATTGGCCCATGCGCGGCACCAGATGGGGCGAGGCGTCAGGGGCCACCCGCACCTCAAGCTTGCCTTCTGCCAGCCGCACCGGATGCACATAGCTGCATAGCTCGGCATAAAGATTTCCCTCGCGATTCAGCGCAAAAAGCTCCACGAGGCCGCGAAACGTCGTGGGTTGGGGCGCAATGTCCGGCACGGCACTGGCGCGGGCGGCCATCTGGGGCGCAGAGGCCTGCACCACCATGGGCTGGGCCGCGACGGCGCGAACGGCGTTGCTGCCGCTTGTACTGCCAAAACGGGAAACTGAGCCGCCGCCACCGCCACCGGAAGGCGCATTCTGGCCTGAGGCGGCTTCGCTGTCTTGGTACTCGCGCAATTGTTTGACCAGATCACCGGGGGTCGGCAGCTCGGCGGCATAGGCAAGGCGGATCAGCACCATCTCGGCCGCCGCATCGGGTCGGGCCGCGCTCTGCACCTCGCTAAGACCTTTGAGTAAAATCTGCCACGCCCGCGCCAAAGCCGGAATCTTGATGTCCGCCAAATCGCGAATCAATTGTTTGTCAGCTTCGGGGCGTTCGTCAAAATCGCTGCCGTCCGTCAGAATCTGGGCGCGAGTAAGCAGATGCACCAGATCGGCCATGTCCTGTAAAATCTGCACCGGATCGCTACCCGCGCCGATCATGCCGCTGAAAGAAGCAAGGGCTTCCTGCATCTCGCCGCGCAAAACCTGCCGCGCCAAGGTCAGGCTAGCCTGACGGTCCGCAAGACCCAGCATCGCCTTGACATCCTTGGTCGTAATCGCGCCATCACCCAGCGCAATCGCCTGATCCAGCAAGCTCAGCCCGTCGCGCACCGAGCCATCGGCAGCTTGGGCAATGAGTTTAATCGCTTCCTCTTCCGCGCTCGCCCCCTCCAGCCCCGCCAGCCGCGTGAAATGGGCAGCCAGTTGATGGGCTTCGATCCGGCGCAAGTCAAAACGCTGGCACCGCGAAAGCACCGTCACGGGCACCTTGCGAATTTCGGTCGTGGCAAAAATAAACTTGGTATGGGGCGGCGGCTCTTCCAGCGTTTTCAACAGCGCGTTGAACGCGTTTTTAGAAAGCATATGCACTTCGTCGAGGATATAGACTTTGTATTTCGCGGAAACGGGGCCGTATTTCACGCCCTCTACAATCTCGCGAATGTCATCAACGCCAGTGCGCGAGGCCGCGTCCATTTCCTGCACATCCACATGGCGATCTTCGGCAATCGCGCGGCAGGAATCGCACGTGCCACACGGCTCGATCGTTCCCGAGGCCGGATCGCGCCCCGTACAGTTCAACGCTTTGGCAATGATGCGCGCCGTCGTCGTCTTGCCGATCCCACGCACGCCCGTCAGCATCCACGCCTGAGGCAACCGCCCCGACTGGATCGCGTTGGTCAGCGTGCGCACCATCGCCTCTTGCCCGATCAGCTCCGCCAGCGTCGCCGGACGGTACTTGCGCGCCAAAACGCGATAAGGCATCGCTGTCGTTGGGGGGGTGTCGTTATCGCCTAAAAGATCGGTCAAAGGGATAGGCCTTTTTAATAAGCATTTAGCATCTGGCATTTGGGGGGAGGGGCTCCCGTTCTCGTCTTTCCCGCGAAAGCGGGAATCCAGTGACTGTTTCAGAGATCGACTGGGTTCCGGATTAAACTTTCTTTCGCCGCAAAGAGGCGTCGAAGAGAAAGTTTCTCCGGAAAGACGATAGAGGACAGCCTCCCGCAAATGCTAAATGCCACATGCCAAATGCACTCTTCTGAAGTGGAAGGCTGGACGCGACCCAGATCGAAACATGTTACGGCTGCTGCCTTTCGGCCCTGACCGGGTTGGCACGAGACCTGCCCACGCCAGCCTTCCGCCTTTACTCCTACCAAGAATCAGCCCGCCAACCAAGCCCGTTTTAACCCTTTTTTCACAATTGCGTCGGCTTAGTTAATTTATTACCCCAAGCCTCTCCCTGAAACTATTTTTTACTTCCTTGCCTCTGTCTTTTTGGCCAGATTTTTGATAGGCTTACGGCATCACGGCTCTTTTTCACACAGCAGATTTCAAACATGTCTTTTCAAAGCGATCGCGTTTTGCAGAAAATTACGATTATTGGCGGCGGTCAGATGGGTACATCGACCGCTCTGTCCGCAAAAATCGCGTATCCCGATGCCGAAATCGTCGTGCTGGATGTCGACCCCACGCTGAAGCAGGATTTCAAAAACAAGTTTAAAGTCGAAGATGTGTCTTTGGGCAAGGTCGCCTTCACAACCGATCCATCCGCCTGCGCCAAGTCTGATCTGGTTATTCTCGCCACACCCATCAGCCAGTTCCCGACCGCAATTGAAGAAGTTGCGCCCTATCTTGGTACGCAAACGGTTTTAACTGACATTGGCTCGGTCAAGGGATTGTCGATCAAGCGCATCACCAAAACGATCCAAAGGCTTGGGCTTGCTTGCGCCTATGTGCCTTTCCATATTCTGAACGGCAATGCGGGGATAGGACCAATGGCTGGATGCAAGAACATCTACAACGGCAACCCAAGCCCCTTTGCAGCCCCCGGTGTCTTGATGCCGGATCACGCCCCCAAGGAAGCCGAAAAGCTTGTTTATGATTTCTTCAAAAAGCTTGGCACGCGGATGTTCAAAATGGAAGCCATCAAACACGACAAGCTGCTAGGCACCACATCACATCTTCAATACGCCGTGATATTTGCCTTAATGGAAACGCCAGAGATGCAAAATGCTGTTAATTCGGATGGCCTGAACGATCCGGGAAGTTGGGTTCAGCGCATGACGCGTATCGCAGATGCCGACGCAGAAGTATATACGGCCATTTTTGGGGACAATAAGCGCGAGATTTTGGCTTCAGCCGAGCATTTCCGCGATATTCTGCTTGAAGTCAAGAAGGGCCTTGAAGAAGGCAAGAACCCGCTTGATGTTGACGGCGAGGCGCTCCACATCTTTGCGAACAAAACGCTTACGCCCGATGGCACCTATACCAAAGAACGTCCTGATTTTCCGATCAAGCCATTTGAGCTGAACGGCACGGAAGACAAGGATTTGAGCCTGTCCGCCATGGCCGCTGTGCTCAGCTATGCTATCACCAAAAACGGCAAGCGCGTTCAGGATGAAACGGGGCTGACCTTGGCTGACATTGCCAATCCAAGCTTTAAAGACGGGCTTGGCCCCATGGCTGTTGCACCGGAAACAGCGGCGGCGTTGATTGAGCGGTACAAGGACCAGTTGCCACGCATGATTGATTGCTATCTGTCGGCTTTCGACGGGATTGCCAGCAAGATTCGCGGGCTTGATCCCGAAGGCCCCAACACAGACGACAAAAACCGCCCGACCTTCGGGCAGAATTGCCGCAATGCCCTAAAGAAACTGATTGTGTCGATCAGCGCGAACCGCCGAAACCTGCCCCGCGCTTTTTCGCGCACCCTTGAGCGATTAGGCGGCCCACGTCCTCGCGCCTTCCACGTCTACAACCCCATGCCAAGTTGCGGGTAAGAGTACCCCTTGGATAACTGAAACAACAAAGAAATGGGATGCCAGCCTTCGCTGGCATGACAATGCTTTTGTGTAAATTAACCCCATAAAAACGACAGATTTTATCCTGCATCATCCGCAAACAGGGTGTCATGCCAGCGAAGGCTGGCATCCCATTTGGTTCTCTTTACAAGAGGAAGGGCTAACTCTGTTTTCCAGTGAGACGGCTTACCGTGCCGCGACATGAACCGGTTTGGATTCGGTGAGGTTGACGGAGGGCCATTGGCCTTCGGCCATTTGGCGCAGGGACGGGGTGGGGCGGCCCAGACGAGCGCGATAGGCCCAATAATGCGGCAGGACACGGGCGACATAGCCGCGCGTTTCCCGAGAGGGCAGGCTCTCTAAAAACAACAGAGGGTCGGTACTGTCTTTACCGGACATCCAGTTCACCGCCTTGGCCGGACCGGCGTTATAGGCGGCCAGCAACAAGACAAGGTTGTCACCGATCTGGCGTTGGCCAGCCAGATACTGCACATATTTCTGGCCAAGCGTCATGTTATAGGCGGGATCAAGCAAGGTATCGTCCTTATCCGCCGCGATGGCCGCTTCGCGGACAAGGCCCCGGGCCGTCGCAGGCATGATCTGTAGAAGGCCTTGAGCCCCTTTGCGGCTGACCGCCGTCGGGTCAAACATGGATTCGTGCCGCGCCAAAGCGAACAGCAGGGCGCGATCAACCTCGAACCCTTCCTTGGGCTGCCACGGCGGCACGGGGTAGAGGGCCGATTCATAATCGCCGCTTTTGCCAAGCGACGCGAGCTGGACCGACAAAGCAGGCATCGGGACATAGTTGGCCAAGACAACCATCGCCTCAAGCAAGCGCGCATCGCCCATCGGGGAAAGGAGGCGCAGTTCAGCTTCAGCCAAATCGTTCTGGCCGACCTGAATCAGGGCCATGGCCCTCCATCCGGCGCGTGTGTCGGCCAAGACGGCTTGATAAGTCTTGCCCCAGACCGGCATGGCATCGTCTTTAGCCAGCGCGGCGACGGGGTTCTTGCCCATGAGTTGAGCGGCCAGAAGGCCATAGAAGCTGCGCGGCACAGAAGCAGCGGCTTGAAGATAGGGATGGCTCTCCGCCTTCTGGCCCAAACGGGCAAAGGCGCGATAGGTCCAGAAATTGGCGGCAGCGCGATTGGTATCGGACAAAGCCGGATGTTCGGCCAGACGCGCGAACATCAGGCGGGCCGTGACGTAATCCTTGTTCTCCCACGAGATCAGGCCCTTGATCCAAAGCCCAAGCGGCTGGTTGGCTCCGGCGGCGGCTCCAGCCAGCGCGAAAGACTGGTCACGCTCACCCGCCGCAAAAAAGGCGGAGGCGATGACGGCTTCCAGATCATGGGCAAAGGTGCCCTGAACCTTACGGGCTGCTTGGGCCGCCAGCAAACGGTCACGGGCCGCCCACGGATCGCCCTTGCGTAAATCTTTTTGAACGGCTTTAGCCAAGATCCTGTTGCCGGATGGCGCATCGGGATCGCTGTCCGTCAGCTCGGGCGTGAAATTGGCGGCACTGTCGATCTCGGCCCCGCCCTGCCACGCATCGGGAGCTTGGGGTTGGGGGGGGCGGGCCACGCCCATCTTGCGGGCCTTATCGTAAAGGGCCTGCGCTTGAGGCAAAGAGGCATAGGCCTCAAGCCATTTGACCAAGGAACTCGCCGTCGCCTCGCCACGCATCAGGCGATCGGCCAGCACATGGCCCATTAAGCGCGTGTCAGTCAGCTCGCCGCTGAGCGTGCGCGCCTTGACAAGATCGCCTGCCGCCTGCGCGACAAAGATGGACCGATACAAAGCGGCATCGCGCGCCGACAACGCTTTCATGGCATTGTCCAAACGCGCCGCTTTTTCATAAGCGGCCTGCTCTTCTTGTGACGGCGCAGCAACAAACACTTTGATCTTCTGTGAAGACAAAGTACTCGCAAGGCTGTCATGAGTAGTCGCGGTCAGGGATACACTTAAAAAGGCCACCAGGGCTAATTGAGCGCTAGCGGCGAGACCCCGACCCAATGTTTTTTTCATTGGCATCTGAGCGCTCTACTAGACGCTTATTATAACTTGCGCAAGCAGAAACTATTTTAACCCTATCGGGCCCAAAATAGTTCTTGATATATCAGTTAGATAGTTCGTTAATCTTTTCCTTTAGACTGAGCAAATCAGCCCAAGCCTGACGCTTGGCAGCCGGTTGCCCCAGCAGAAAAGACGGGTGAACCATGGGCAGGCAGGGAATGGTCCCCACACCATCGGCGTCACCGACACTCGGTGTATAGTCACACCACTGTCCACGCAGCCGCGCAATGCTTTCCTTACGGTGCAAGAGGTGCCGCGCAGGCAGGCTGCCCATCATGACCAGCACCTTGGGCCGGACAAGCGCAATATGCTGGCGCACGAAAGGCAAGCAGGCTTCAATCTCGGCTTCGGCCGGCGTGCGGCCACCGGGAGGCCGCCAGAAAACAAGGTTGGTCAGATAAACAGAGCTTCGATCCAGCCCGATGGCGGCCAGCATCCGGTCCAGCAAAAGCCCGACCGCTCCGGCAAAGGGGTGGCCTTGACGGTCTTCGTCCTCGGCAGGCACGTCGCCGATCAGCATCACAGCAGAGTCGGGATTACCATCGGCAAAGACCAGATTCATCGCTGTTTTCTTGAGCGGGCACCCATCGAACTTTTCTAGCTCGGCCTTTAACGCAGACAAGCTGGAAGCCGTAACGGTAGGGGGCGCATAGGCCGCACCACCGCCACGCCCCGTAATCGCCGCGACAATCGGCGCGGCGGGGTCAGGGGACAGCGAGCTGGTTTGCAGAGCCCTTTCCAAGGGTGAAGGACGCGCGGGCTCTTGCAAGCGGGAAGGCGCGTTCAACCGGATCGGCTGGCCGCTCCAACGCGACAAGCCCGCCAGATCGCTAACAGCCTCATCAGCTCCTATATCGACCTGCCACGCCAAGGACTCCAAAAGCTGCTGTGTCTGCGTCTGCATAGACTTGTTTTTGGGGAGAAACGGCCCGAGGTCAAGGATTCTTTTGTGCTTTTAAAAACCGAAAGCCCTACCCTTCCCCGGCAAAAGACGCTATACTCAGCGGTGGAAGGCTTTATCTGTGTGGTACGGCAGCCTTACTATCCCTGGGGCCCTAATAAGACTCCTCTGGGAGCTGTCCCTGACCAGAGCCGTGGCTTTGGACACATGGCACCCACCTGCACCTTGCAGGCCACAGAGGATTTCGTGGCACCGGCCAACATGGGGCCTTCCACTTTTTGTTATCCGACTCGTCCTCCAAGCATGAGGGTATCATCGAGAGTTGCGTCATACCGGCGAAAGCCGGTAGCTAAGGGCTGCGTGTCCACGCAGCATAAGACTCAACAAACCCAACCGTTCGGGTTAAACGGAGGATTGGGGACTGGATACCGGCCTTCGCCGGTATGACGCTTTTTTGATGAACCCCAATTCTTGAAATACGACGGGTATAACTTTTTTATCGTCACTGAAAGGTGCGGCATGTCGCGTCCCTTTATTAAGATGCACGGCCTTGGCAATGATTTCGTCATTATTGATGGTCGCGCCGATGATTTCACGCCGGATGAGTCTTTCTGTCTGAAAGTCGCCGACCGCCATCGCGGGGTCGGGTATGACCAACTGTTCGTTTTACAAAAACCCAAGGACCCGTTAGCCGATCTTTATATGGCCATCTATAATTGTGATGGCTCTACCGCCGGTGCTTGCGGCAACGGCACACGCTGTGTGACCTCCCTCCTTTTCAAGGAGACGGGCAAAACAGAAGGCATAATCGAAACGGTCGCAGGCTTGCTGAAGGTCTGGCTGATCCGCGAGGGCGTTTACGCCGTTGATTTCGGGACGCCACGCTTGAACTGGGATCAAATCCCCTTGGCGCGGGAACTGGATACGCTGTCGGTCGATCTGGGCGAAACGAATCTGCCGCCTGCTTGCTGCGTCAATGTCGGGAATCCTCATGCCGTGCTCTTTGTGCCCGATGCCGAGGCCATCGCTTTGGAAGAAATCGGCCCCCAACTGGAACATAACCCTCTTTTTCCCGATCGTTGCAATATAGAATTTGCCCATATTATCGACCGAAGTCATATCCGCATGCGGGTTTGGGAGCGTGGCGCAGGGATCACACAGGCCTGTGGCTCTGCTGGCATTGCTACCCTGATCGCTGCCGTCCGGCGGGGCTTAAGTGACCGCAAGGTCACAATGCATATGGACGGCGGCAATCTTGAAATCGAGTGGCGGGAAGAAGACGGGCATGTTATCTTGGCCGGACCAGTCGCCACCAGCTTTACCGGCGTTCTCGATCCTTCCTTAGGCGGATAAACGATGCTTGAAAAAATCAAAGAGCTCTTGGGCCCCTTTTACTCGGCCTCCTTTTACAGTCGTCTGGCAACACAGGGCAAAGGCGTTGGCCTTTCCTTTATCGCGCTTGTCGTCCTGATCACCATCGTGGGTGCGGGGGCCATGACCTTTGGCTCTTTGCAAGACTTCATGCGAGAACAACATAGCCTTTTCGAAAAGCTGCCTGATGTTGCCGTGCGTAACGGTGCGCTGGCTACCATCCCGCCCGAGCCCCTGACGCTCACGATCTTCGAAGAAGCCGAGGAAGGGCCGCTGGTCATCCAGTTCAACACACAAGCCACGCCGATGGAGGCGGATACACTGCTCAAAAAAATGGAAGCCGAGGGCATCTTGATCTATGTCGCATCGAACGGGATCACAGTTCGGGGCAAAGCAAACGGCGAAAGCCAGTTCCACGGCATCGACAAAGAAGCGGACAAAACCGTAACGCATGAAGACTGGATGCGGATTAGTGGTTTGGTCGCTTCGCTTTTCCTCCCGACGACTTTGATCGCTCTTTTTATCTCGCTTTTTATTATGCACAGTGCCCTCGTCATCGCCGGAGCCCTTATCCTTTTAATTATCGAGCCTTTGTTCAAAATCAATATGACCTTCGCGCCATTGATGCGGATCGCCGCCGCCGCCAAGGTGCCGGTAGCCGTCTTTTTCTGCCTATTGCCGCCACACTTGCCTATGCAGGCCTTGATATGGTTCGGCTTTGCCATTTTCGGTCTTTTGGCCTATAAGAAAGCGGCTGCGGACCATACCGCACCATAAAACAGGCCTGACTTAAACTGACACTCTTTGTTCCATGTCTTCAAAAAGCAAAAACACAACCAGCAAAAAGGGGCGCGTTCCCCCTTCTATCGACGATGAAACGGCTATTTCCCTTGCGGGTGACGGCAGCGACTCGCTTTCGCCCGAACCGCGCCCTGTCACACGGCAGGCTCTTCCCGAAACGGAAAGAATTGGCGATATTTTGCGCCGTGTGCGTGAGCATCGCGGCGAGGATCTGGCCGAAATCTCGGATTACCTGCGCATCAAAGCCGCTTACCTGTTCGCTCTTGAACACAGCCGGTATGAAGAATTGCCTGCCGATGCCTATGTGATCGGGTTTCTACGCACCTATGCGAATTATCTTGGCCTTGACGGGCGCGGAGCGATTGACCAATACCGCCGCGAAATGGCCGGAGCGCGACGCAAGCCGCAGCTCTCTATGCCCCAACCCATGCCCGAAGGCCGGGCACCAACACTGGCCATCATCGTCGCGGGCGTTATTGCCGCCATTCTGGTTTACCTCGTCTGGTACGCTCTTTCCTCGCCCAATCCAGACAAACTGGTCGAGAAGAAACCGATTCTCCCCGTCGTCGCCGAGCAAACGCCGCTGCCAACCGTGACCGTTTCGCCCGAGGCGACAACCACCGACGCCACTGCCCTGTCGACCCAAACCGCCACCAGCGACGGGATAACCTTGGGCGTCCCGGCGGCCTCGACGGCCATGACACCAACCAATGCCGCGCAGGGTGCCAAGGCGACCGCGACAGCCGAACCCGATACCAAGACGCCACCGCCGGTTAAGGAAAAGATGGACTCAACAGAAGCCCCGACGTCAGCCTTGCCACCAGCCCCTCACCCGGCTCCAGCGACTGAGCCAGCGAAGGAAACCCCCAAGACAGAAATACCCGCAGCGGCTGCGTCGCCCGCCGAGCCGGTTGTCGATACGCCAGCCAAGACAGAGCCAACACCACCGGCGGCGGCCTCTTTTGGCGAAAAAAGCAGCAAAAGCCACGTCGTCGTCAAAGCCGAGAAGGACAGCTGGATTCTCGTGACCGACAGCAAGGGCAACACAGTTTTCGACCGGACCTTGAAAGCCGGTGAAACCTATAATGTTCCGGTCCGCAAAGACCTTAAACTGACAACCGGCAACACAAGCGGCGTCTCTTTTGCCCTTGACGGCCAGCCTTTGCCCAAACTGAAAACCAACGGCAAGGTTGCTCGCGCCGTCCCGCTTGAAACCACGCGATTGAAAAACTATCTTTCCGGTACAACAGCCGATACGGAAGACGCAACAGAGACCGAGGAATAACCCCTCGCCCCAAGGAAATCCCAAGATGACCGACACAGCCGCCCTGAACGCCCACCGTCCGTGGAAAAACATCACGCGCCGCAAATCACGCCAGATTATGGTGGGGAAAGTTCCCGTCGGCGGCGATGCGCCCATCACGGTTCAGTCCATGACCAACACGCTGACCGCCGACGCCACGGCAACCATCGAGCAAATCCAGCGCATGGAAGCCGTCGGTGTGGATATTGTCCGTTGTTCCTGCCCGAACGAAGAATCGACGCAAGCTCTCAAAGAAATTGTCAAGGCGGTGAATATCCCCGTCGTTGCCGACATTCATTTCCATTACAAGCGCGGCATCGAAGCCGCGCAAGCGGGTGCAGCCTGTTTACGCATCAATCCCGGTAATATCGGCTCTAGCGACCGCGTGGCCGAAGTGGTCCGCGCCGCCAAAGACAATAACTGCTCTATCCGTATCGGCGTGAATGCCGGATCGCTGGACCACGCCCTGCTTGAAAAATATGGCGAGCCCTGCCCCGAGGCGATGGTCGAAAGCGCGTTGCAGCACATCAAGATTCTTGAAGATCACGATTTCTTTAACACCAAGATCAGCGTCAAGGCTTCGGATGTCTTCCTCTCCGTCGCGGCCTATCGCGGCCTTGCCCAGGCGTGCGATTATCCGCTTCATCTGGGCATTACCGAAGCAGGTGGCCTGCGCACCGGTACGGTTAAAAGCGCGATGGGCCTTGGCCTGCTCCTCAGTGAGGGGATCGGCGACACCATCCGTGTTTCCCTCTCTGCCGATGTGCAGGAAGAAGTGCGCGTCGGGTTTGAAATCCTGAAAGGTCTTGGTTTGCGCTCACGCGGCGTCACGATTATTTCCTGCCCAACCTGCGCCCGTCAGGGTTATGACGTTATCAAAACCGTGCAAGAGGTCGAGGAACGGCTGGCCCATATCACCACGCCGATCACCATCTCGATGCTCGGCTGCGTCGTCAACGGTCCGGGCGAAGCTATGCACACCGAAATCGGCCTAACTGGCGGTGGCAACAACACCCACCAGATTTACATCAAAGGAAAGCCCGACCACCGCCTTAAAGACGAAAACATCGTCGATCACATCGTGGAGCTGGTCGAGGCTCGCGTCGCCGAGATCGAGGCAGAGAAAAAAGCTTAAAGAAAGAAAAAAGAGATTGACACGGGGCAGGTGATGTGGTATTGACATCCTTACGACGAACTGCGTCCTGAGGGCGGGCGGGAAGCAGAAGAAGCATTTCACCTCTGGCATTTTGCATTTGGGGGTGGGTGCAGGCGGTCAGAAGCTGGGTAAAAAAAGAGCGGTTAGAAGGCAAGGTCAGCGAAAGCTGGCCTTTTTTGTGGGTGAATGAAGGCGGCATATTCACCCTTTGGCAAGATGTTTTAGAGACAATGGAGTTATCCTTTTTTTTCAAGGAGTTTTGGCTATGCGTATACCTTTTCTTGCTTCCACCTTGTTTGTGGGAATTGTTGGGATGATGGCCACTTCTTCCGCTTTTGCCTTTTGCAATCCAGTCATTTCAGATGACCTTACCAAGCGTGTCGTCTGCTCTACAAATGCTGATACGACATGCTCTCAGATAGGGACCTCCATCATGGATGGCGATAAGAAAAGTATCATCATTTGCCTTGCGTCGTCCGCAGGAAGCAACTGTGCTGCCGGGAATTGTCACTGGAAAAAGATGACAAGCGATGGTGGCTTGAATCAATGTTACCGCGTGTATGGTAATGGCTCTACGAATGCATCGGGAAGTTTGATTTCGTCTATTAGCCAACTGGGACACACAAGCGTTCCTGCCGCAGACACTGTCGCCGTTGCCAAACTATACGATGCGACAATGGTTCACCTTGCTCCCGCAGCAAAAGCCCGATTTTATAGTGATTGGGACTTTTCACTAACCGCTTCTTTCGCTGAGTCGGTCGAATGTCTGAGCGGCTATACGCCCACGAGCTGTTCTACATCGCCGAGCATATCCGTAACAGGTTCTGAGGGAAGCGTTAGCACTTCTAGCATCGTCTTCTCCTATGAAAATATCAAGGGCTGTGTCGTAGGGATATCTATGCCCGCGTATAATTCTGGAACCGATACAATTTCGTGGTCAAATTCTTTTTCGATCACCTGTTGTAAGAACCAGGAATAACGACATAAGCCTTCTTTCCGCTTGCCTTTCGCGTGGAAAACGGACACTTATACCCCTATGTCATTGAAAGAAAGCTATGATCGCGTTTTGGCGCGGCACGATGAATTGCGCGATGCGCTGAGCGCGGGCTCCCTCGCCTCGGACCAATTTGCCAAGCTGTCCAAGGAATATAGCGAGCTGGACCCCGTGGTCGCCGCCATCACGGCCCTGCGCAAAGGCGAGCGCGAAAAGGCCGACGCGCAAGAGATGCTGGCCGACCCCGAGATGAAGGCCGAAGCGGCGGCCGAGCTGGAGCGGCTGCACACCGAGCTGCCTGCCCTTGAGCGGGAGGTGCAGCGCATGCTGCTGCCCAAGGATATTGCGGACGAGCGCAACGCCATTTTGGAAGTCCGCGCAGGCGCCGGCGGGGACGAGGCGGCTTTGTTCGCAGCCCTTCTGTTTGATATGTATCGCAAATATGCCGCGCTTCAAGGCTGGACATTCGAGGTCATGGACCTGTCGGAAAGTGATCTGGGCGGGCTCAAAGAAGGGACAGCCTCCATTCAGGGACGCGGCGTGTTTGCCCGCCTGAAGTTCGAATCCGGCGTACACCGTGTGCAGCGTGTGCCCCAAACCGAAAGCTCGGGCCGCGTTCACACGTCCGCAGCAACGGTCGCCGTCCTGCCCGAAATGGAAGAGGTGGATGTCCAGATCGAAGACAAAGACCTGCGGATCGACGTTTACCGCGCCTCTGGCGCAGGCGGCCAGCACGTCAACAAGACCGAAAGCGCGGTGCGCATCACCCACATCCCGACGGGCATCGCCGTCGCGATGCAGGATGAACGCTCACAGATCAAAAACCGCGCCAAGGCCATGAAAATCCTGCGCGCCCGTCTCTATGACCAACAGCGTACCACCCGCGACAGTGCCTATTCCGCCGCCCGCAAGGAACAGGTTGGCTCTGGCGACCGGTCCGAGCGCATCCGCACCTATAATTTTCCGCAGGGCCGCGTTTCGGATCATCGCATTGAGCTGACGCTCTATAAAATAAACGAGATCATCAACGGCACCGCCCTCGACGAAATCATCGCGCCCCTAATCCAGCGGGAAGAGGCGGAAAAATTGGCTGCTTTGACGGAAGGGTCCTAAAGATGCGCCTTGAACAGCTCATCGCCCGCAGCATAATGACCCTTACAAAAAACAAGATCGACTTGCCTCAGCTAGACACTCGCTTGCTGATCGCCCACGCCCTAAACTGTGATCGTGCTGCACTTATGTTGCAAGGAGAACGCGCGCTAAACAAGACAGAAATTGCAGCAATTGAAGCTCTGATCGCTCGCCGCGCCGCGCATGAACCCATAGGGCGCATCATGGGCCATCGGGAGTTCTGGGGTCTTTCTTTCGGCCTCAATGAGGCGACGCTTGAACCTCGCCCCGACAGCGAAACCTTAATCGAAACCGCTTTAGAAACAATGACGGCTCGGTATCATGCGGCCATCGAGGCGGGGCATGATTTTACCCTCTTGGACCTTGGCACCGGCACAGGATGCTTGCTGCTGTCACTCCTATCCGAATGGCCGCGAGCAACAGGTCTGGGTATCGACAAATCACCCCGTGCAGTCGAGCAAGCCTTACAGAATGCTGCGCAACATAAGCTTATAGATCGCGCAACATTCATGCAAAGCGACTGGCTTACAAATGTTAGCGGCAAGTTTGACGTGATTATTAGCAACCCGCCTTACATCAAAAGCAGCGATATTCCCCTGTTGGATCGCGACGTTCAAGAATATGACCCCCTCCTTGCGCTTGATGGCGGCGACGATGGGCTTGATCCCTATAAGCTTTTGATCCCGCAGCTCCGCTCTTTTCTAAAAAAGGGCGGCGGCCTCTTTTTCGAGGTTGGGCAAGATCAGGCTCAGGAAGTCGCCAACTTGATGGCTCAATCGGGCTTTTCTATCGTTTCAACCGCTAAAGATTTAGGCGAAATCGAGCGGTGCATTTATGGGCTCTATTCATAAGGAGAAATTCAATGCAAGAACTCTATCCCCTTTATGTTCAACAGCAAATAGGCAGACAACTTGTTGGCCAGCCAGAGCTTTTAACATCATACGTCTTAAAAATTGATGTTCCTCCCTTTTACAATTTCAACAATATTTCACAACGTGAACGAGAAGCAAACCCCGAGTGGCAACACCTTTACAAAAAGCAACAGGTTTGGGCTATCAAACGGAATACAGCTTTAGATCGAATTGCTCGAGATATTCTCGGGCCTCGACCATTAAACAAAGAGGACATAAAAGTGTTGTTTCCGATCGACATCGAAAACATTCGTGCCTTTGGGGACAATTACCTTCTGCAACTAGTGACCGATCGCCAGGGAAACGACACATCATCCAACCTGTGCTCTAGGCAACAAGAGCGTTCTGACTCTTCAGGCGGCCAAGAAAAGCGTGCCGGCCTTGACATGAAAAAGGTACCTAAGGAGCTTCCGGCATCAGATTATTCCATACCGCTCCATTATCTGCACGCCCTTTTACTCCCTCCCCATTTGCCGAAAATCCCCGACTATGTTCACACAAAAAAGAGAGAGCGGGACAGAGGGTTCTCTAGATAAGTAACAAGGCTATAGGACCATTTTGTCAACCATGGCCGCGGCCCTTTCAAGGCAAGCCTTATGTACCGATAAGGAAGCGAAAGGATGAGGTTTGGTTTCTGCTTTTCGAATAGTGCGCAATAATTCATTGGGATGTATAAGGGCTGAGGTTCCCAGATTTCCCAACGCAAGCGTGCTGAGTTGCCCATGCGGCCCATCTTTCTGGTAGCAATACCGATAATGATCAAGAAAACGTGGAATCAGGGCACTGGGAAAATCTTCTTTAGTCATGTTGTAGATTGTATTGTCTATCATACACAACATTTTAATGCAGCATCGTTCCCAATACGAATCAGGCACAGCAACAACAGGGGCCATGACTTCTGTAAACGGCTTCCCTGCTTGCTTTAACAACGCCGTCACAATGGCAGTCGTCGCTTTAATTAAAACACGTTGTGCCGCTGGGTCGGATGACGTCACTTTATTTTCAAGAAGGTCGTCCACACGTCCAATCAGAGATGTACATCCAGATCGGATCGCCCCTTCATAAAGGCAGCAAATTTGTCGAACCGTGAGGGAGGCACCCGCCGTTTCCATGCGCATTTGAATGTGATCCAAAAAGGCCTTCTGCCGTGCGATATCCGGTGTCGTGGCAAAACCATCCAGAGCAACGGGCAACTTCATATTCGACGGAATATGGATCGAAAAGGTATTTGTCTTAGATCGAGCCATAGGATGTCCTACCAAACTTTTTTAAAGCGATGACAATGACAGAAGCCTACCTTTCGGACCACCGGAATACAATACATTGAAACTATTAAGAATAATATTGGGGCGTAACAGAACCAAGCTTGTGTTCAGAAAGAATGAAAAGGATTCTTCCCACAAAATCACAGGATTAATCAAAAAGAAAAACCCCCTCAGTTTCCTGAAGGGGTTTTTCGTGTTCTTGATAAGATTTGACAACTTCTGTCTTGAAGATCTGGCAGCGTCCTACTCTCCCGGGCCTTAAGGCATAGTACCATTGGCGCAGAGGGTTTTCACGTCCGAGTTCGAGATGGGATCGGGTGCAGGCCCCTCGCTGAAACCACCAGATCATCAAGACAGAAGAAAGAATGAAAGCATTATGTCAGAAGAGTTTTCTCTGATTTCTGATAAGGATCAAGCCGATCGAGCTATTAGTACCGGTTAGCTACATGTGTTACCACACTTCCACATCCGGCCTATTAACGTGGTGGTCTACCACGACTCTCTGGGAATTCTAGTTTTGAGGTAAGTTTCACGCTTAGATGCTTTCAGCGTTTATCTTTTCCGTACTTAGCTACTCGGCGGTGCCACTGGCGTGACAACCGATACACCAGAGGTACGTCCATCCCGGTCCTCTCGTACTAGGGACAGATCCTCTCAAAATTCCTACACCCACGGTAGATAGGGACCAAACTGTCTCACGACGTTTTGAACCCAGCTCACGTACCACTTTAATCGGCGAACAGCCGAACCCTTGGGACCTTCTCCAGCCCCAGGATGTGATGAGCCGACATCGAGGTGCCAAACGACGCCGTCGCTATGGACGCTTGGGCGTCATCAGCCTGTTATCCCTAGAGTACCTTTTATCCGTTGAGCGATGGCCCTTCCACGAAGAACCACCGGATCACTATGACCGACTTTCGTCTCTGCTTGACATGTACGTCTCGCAGTCAGGCTAGCTTGTGCCATTGCACTCAACAGCTGATTTCCGACCAGCTTGAGCTAACCATCGCGCGCCTCCGTTACGATTTGGGAGGCGACCGCCCCAGTCAAACTACCCACCATGCAGGGTCCTTGTCCGTGATTCACCGGACGAAGTTAGATATCAAGGAACATAAGGGTGGTATTTCACCGGCCACTCCACCCCAGCTGACGCCAAGGCTTCAAAGTGTCCCACCTATCCTACACATACGTTCCCTAATACCACTGCAAAGCTATAGTAAAGGTTCATAGGGTCTTTCCGTCTAACCGCGGGAACCCCGCATCTTCACGGGGAATTCAATTTCACTGAGTTGATGTTGGAGACAGTGGGGAGATCGTTACGCCATTCGTGCAGGTCGGAACTTACCCGACAAGGAATTTCGCTACCTTAGGACCGTTATAGTTACGGCCGCCGTTTACTGGGGCTTCGGTTCAGAGCTTGCACCCCTCTCCTTAACCTTCCAGCACCGGGCAGGCGTCAGACCCTATACGTCGTCCTGTTAGACTTCGCAGAGTCCTATGTTTTTGTTAAACAGTCGCCACCCCCAATTCTGTGCCCCCCACCTAAACTTGCGTTCAAGTGGGGCCCTTTTATCCCGAAGTTACAAGGGTAATTTGCCGAGTTCCTTCAACATCATTCTCTCAAGCGCCTGAGTATACTCAACTCGTCCACCTGTGTCGGTTTAGGGTACGGACTATAAGCTGGAGCTATTTCCTGGACACCCATCAAGAGCTATCGAAATCCGATAATCTCAAACTCTCTCAGGATGCCGTCACTTCCAGCAGGCTGTGGAATATTAACCACATTCCCATCGACTACGCCTTTCGGCCTCACCTTAGGGACCGGCTCACCCTGCGCGGATTAACCTTGCGCAGGAACCCTTGGACTTACGGCGAGAGTGTTTCTCACACTCTTTATCGTTACTCATGTCAGCATTCTCACTTCCGATACCTCCAACCGTCCTTACGGATCGATCTTCACAGGCTTACGGAACGCTCCGCTACCGCTCGTCTTACGACGAACCCATCGCTTCGGTGGATGACTTAATCCCCGTTACATTTTCGGCGCAGGCCGGCTTAACTAGACCAGTGAGCTATTACGCTTTCTTTAAAGGATGGCTGCTTCTAAGCCAACCTCCTGGCTGTCTTGGCCTTCCCACATCCTTCACAACTTAGTCACCACTTGGGGACCTTAGCGGATGGTCTGGGCTCTTTCCCTCTCGACTACGGACCTTAGCACCCATAGTCTGCCTCCTAAGTTAAACATCTCGGTATTCGGAGTTTGGTTAAGTTTGGTAAGGCTCGCGCCCCCCTAGCTCATCCAGTGCTCTACCCCCGAGGGTCATCACTTAAGGCTCTACCTAAATAGATTTCGCGGAGAACCAGCTATTTCCTAGTTTGATTGGCCTTTCACCCCTAACCACAGTTCATCCCCGACTTTTTCAACAGGCGTGGGTTCGGTCCTCCAGCAGGTGTTACCCTGCCTTCAACCTGACCATGGCTAGATCACTAGGTTTCGGGTCTCATTCATGCAACTCAATCGCCCTATTCAGACTCGCTTTCGCTTCGCCTCCGCCTATCGGCTTAAGCTTGCTGCATAAACGAACTCGCTGACCCATTATACAAAAGGTACGCCCTCACCATTACAGGCTCGGACTGTTTGTAAGCATTCGGTTTCAGGTACTATTTCACTCCCCTCATCGGGGTGCTTTTCACCTTTCCCTCACGGTACTTGTTCACTATCGGTCACTGAGGAGTACTTAGGCTTGGAGGGTGGTCCCCCCATGTTCAGACAGGATTTCACGTGTCCCGCCCTACTCAAGTCTCTGTTCCATCATCTACTCTTACGGGGCTATCACCCACTATGGCTCACCTTTCCAAGTGATTCTGATTTGATAAAACAGAGAACTGGCCTGGTCCGCGTTCGCTCGCCACTACTAACGGAGTCTCGGTTGATTTCCTTTCCTCTAGGTACTTAGATGTTTCAGTTCCCTAGGTTTGCTTCGCTAACCTATGTATTCAGTTAGCGATACACCTTACGGTGTGGGTTTCCCCATTCGGACATTTCCGGGTCAAAGCCTACTCGCAGCTCACCGGAACTTATCGCAGCGTGTCACGTCCTTCATCGCCTCTCAGTGCCAAGGCATCCACCAAATGCTCTTGTCATACTTGATCCTTATCAGAAGCCAGAAAAATCTGGGGTCTTAGGGCTGACATATATTTGGTTCCCGCTCATCTTCGGGACTTGCGTTTTCGTTTTTGGTAAAACGAGGAACCTGCCTAAAACACACTTCTGACTGTTTCATTTTGCGCTTCCCGCGACCTCCGCACTCGACTGCATTGGTTGCGCGCAAAACAAAACGCTTTCAATTGTGATTACCACCCCTCGATAATTGTCATCACAACAACAAGGTGGTAATCATCAAACCATATTCACAATGTACAAGAACGTGTCCGGTTGACCCGGACGACCGCGGCACCCCTTAGAGTGGCACGGAACTGTTTTCTTCTCACAAAGGTAACCTAAAAACGCACTTTTTAAAGTTGGTGGAGCTGATCAGGATCGAACTGACGACCTCATGCTTGCAAAGCACGTGCTCTCCCAACTGAGCTACAGCCCCGGTTATCACCAACGCGCTGAAAAGTGGTGGGCCTGGTAAGATTTGAACTTACGACCTCACGCTTATCAAGCGCGCGCTCTAACCAGCTGAGCTACAAGCCCGCTTAGGCCAACGTCATACCATATGTATGACATTGTCAAAAACCTTTGGAGAAGGGATGCGCCGACGGCGGTACTGTCTGTGCGTGAGCACAAAAGAATATCAATAATCTAAGACCGAATGTCGAAGATAAGGTCCGAAGACCAGAGCTTCAAAGCATTGGGATCCTTAGAAAGGAGGTGATCCAGCCGCAGGTTCCCCTACGGCTACCTTGTTACGACTTCGCCCCAGTCGCTGACTTCACCGTGGTCGGCTACCCCCTTGCGGTTAGCTCACCGACTTCAGATAAAACCAACTCCCATGGCGTGACGGGCGGTGTGTACAAGGCCCGGGAACGTATTCACCGCGGCATGCTGATCCGCGATTACTAGCGATTCCAACTTCATGCACTCGAGTTGCAGAGTGCAATCTGAACTGAGATGGTTTTTGGGGATTGGCTCCGGATCGCTCCTTCGCAGCCCACTGTCACCACCATTGTAGTACGTGTGTAGCCCAGCCTGTAAGGGCCATGAGGACTTGACGTCATCCCCGCCTTCCTCCGGCTTATCACCGGCGGTTTCTTTAGAGTGCCCAGCATAACCTGATGGCAACTAAAGATGAGGGTTGCGCTCGTTGCGGGACTTAACCCAACATCTCACGACACGAGCTGACGACAGCCATGCAGCACCTGTGTTCCACCCGGCCGAACCGAAGGATCTAATCTCTTAGACCCATAATGGACATGTCAAAAGCTGGTAAGGTTCTTCGCGTTGCGTCGAATTAAACCACATACTCCACCGCTTGTGCGGGCCCCCGTCAATTCATTTGAGTTTCAACCTTGCGGCCGTACTCCCCAGGCGGCATGCTTAATGTGTTAACTGCGACACCTAGGACTATTGCCCCAAACGTCTAGCATGCATCGTTTACAGCGTGGACTACCAGGGTATCTAATCCTGTTTGCTCCCCACGCTTTCGCGCCTCAGCGTCAATGTCGGTCCAGTGAGCCGCCTTCGCCACTAGTGTTCTTCCCAATATCTACGAATTTCACCTCTACACTGGGAATTCCACTCACCTCTCCCGAATTCAAGCTTAGCAGTATCAAACGCAGTTCCCGGGTTAAGCCCGGGGATTTCACATCTGACTAACTAAACCGCCTACGCGCCCTTTACGCCCAGTAATTCCGAACAACGCTAGCCCCCTTCGTATTACCGCGGCTGCTGGCACGAAGTTAGCCGGAGCTTATTCTGTAGGTACCGTCATCATCGTCCCTACCAAAAGAACTTTACAACCCGAAGGCCTTCATCATTCACGCGGCATGGCTGGATCAGGGTTTCCCCCATTGTCCAATATTCCCCACTGCTGCCTCCCGTAGGAGTCTGGGCCGTGTCTCAGTCCCAGTGAGACTGGTCATCCTCTCAGACCAGTTATAGATCGTAGCCTTGGTGAGCCATTACCTCACCAACTAGCTAATCTAACGCGGGCCCATCTTTCGGCGATAAATCTTTCCCCCATAGGGCTTATCCGGTATTAGCGTCAGTTTCCCGACGTTATTCCGAACCAAAAGGTAGGTTCCCACGTGTTACTCTCCCGTGCGCCACTAATGTATTGCTACATCCGTTCGACTTGCATGTGTTAGGCCTGCCGCCAGCGTTCGTTCTGAGCCATGATCAAACTCTCAAGTTGAATTTGAAATTGCAGTTCGAAAACTGCAAATCACTTAGTTTTGTCTTCATCTTGCGATGAAGGTCAAACCATTGTCAGGGTTCTCATTTACTTAATCCATTCCGTTCTTTGCAGAACGAAACGGGCATTTCGAACTTGTCGACTTTGGAATGCACTTACGACAAAACCGAAAACTAACACCCGAGACTTGAGGTACTCGAGGTTAGCATTTGGATATTCCCGGCCAGGAACGCCAGATCCGAAGATCAAAAACATTCCCCACCGCAGAACCGCCGTCTGCGCATCCCTTCTCATCATCATTCACAATGTCCAAGAACTAAACCAACCCAAAGAAAAAGCGACAATCTCGACCCCCAAGCTTTTGCTTTAGCTCGACTTGGGCTGTCTTGACGTGTCGAAGTGTCAATAAGTTAGCTACCGGTGGTCGCGGTTAACGTCCGCCGATGAGCCGTAACCTACTGGCTTTCGTTTGCCTTGTCTAGAGGAAAAGTGAGAATTTGTTGTGGATAAGTCGTTTTCGTTGTGAGCACCTCTGGAGGCCGCAGAAACGCTAGGTTTTTTGAGCCTACGCGGATCAGGGCCAAGCCGTTTTTGGGCTCTTTTTTTGAAAAAAATTGGTTTCAAATCGACAAAAAGCATCCGCGAAAGACGATTTTAGAGCAATCCGAGCCCCTTGAAGCTCGCAATTTCGTCGCGGCCGATGACGATATGGTCATGAATCACGATTCCCAAGGGGGTGCAGGCCTCGACGATGGCACGGGTCATCTCAATATCGGCCTTTGAGGGCGTGACATCGCCTGAGGGGTGGTTATGAGCCAAAATCAGCGCGCAGGCGCCAATTTCCAAGGCTCTTTGGACGATCTCGCGCGGATAAACAGGGGTGTGATCGACGGTTCCACGCTGCTGAATCTCATCTTTGATCAAGCGATTCTTGCGATCAAGGAAGAGCAAACGGAATTGCTCCTTCGCCTCCCCGCCCATCGCAGCCCGGCAATAATCAAGGATTCGCTGCCATGAGCTCAGAATCGGCTGATCCAGCAACGCATTCTTTTGCGCTCGCAGCCCAGCGATTCCCACCGCGCGAAGCAAAGCAACCGCAGATTCGCTGAGTCCCAAAGCTTGCAGCCGCGCTGGCGAGGCCGTCAAAACGCCCCACAAGCCGTTGCCTTCGGCTAGCAACCGCTTGGCCAAAGGCTTCACATCGCGACGTGGAATCGCGGCAAACAGCATCATTTCGAGAATTTCATAATCTTGAAGCGCCGCCTCACCCGCTTCCAAGAATCGCGCACGCAATCGCGCACGATGCCCCTCATAATGAGGTTTTGTACGCGGTGGTTTGGATGAGGAGGCGTCAGCCATAAGAACCCACATAAGCCGTCGTTGCGTACGCAGCGAAGCAAGACGGGCCTCACTGAGCCGGTAGGGGAAGAAAAGGTTTAGGCCGCTTCGTATGGCGGTTTAAACAGGCCTTTAGGCGAAACCGTGAATAATTCGCAGCCCGTTTCCGTCACGCCGAGTGAATGCTCAAACTGCGCAGATGCTGAGCGATCCTTTGTCACGGCTGTCCAACCGTCGGACAAAACCTTCACGCCGAACTTACCGGCATTGATCATCGGCTCAATCGTCAGGAACATACCGGCGCGCAGAACCTCGCCCTTGCCGGGCTGGCCATAATGCAAAACAGACGGCGCCGAATGAAACGTGCGCCCAAGCCCATGCCCACAAAAATCGCGCACAACCGAGAATCCCAGCGGCTCAACATAAGATTGAATCGCGTGCCCAATATCGCCGATTGTCGCACCGTCCTTCACAACGGCAATGCCGCGCATCATCGATTCGTACGTCACGTCCACAAGCTTTCGTGCGCGCAACCCAACGGAATCGCCGATCAAATACATGCGTGACGTATCGCCATACCAGCCGTCAACTATCACCGTCACATCGATATTGGCGATATCCCCGTCTTCCAGATGCTTTTCACCTGGAATGCCATGACAAACGACATGGTTGATAGAAATACAAGTTGATTTGGGATAACCGCGATAACCAAGCGGTGCGGAAACCGCACCATGGTCGCGCGTAAATTGTTCGCACAAATCGTCCAGATCTGCCGTTTTAGCGCCGGGAACAACATAAGGCGTGATGAAATCAAGCACCTCAGCGGCCAACTGGCCAGCACGGCGCATGCCTTCAAAACCTTCTTCGCCATAAAGGGGAATTTTTTCTTCGTCTGCGGCTCTACTCATCGCTCAATCCTAACACAACGCCCAAAAGATGCGAATCACTATAGATCGCCATCTAGATTTTGTCTTGTTTATATAAGCCCTTTTATACTGAGCCCTCAGACGCCGGGCGCGGGCCTCCGCCCGCTTGGCTTCGCTCGCATAAGCGAGCGGGCCCTGTTCGGGCCTAAATTTTATAAAGCCCTCAGACGCCGGGCGCGAGCCATCCGGCTCGCT
>Ga0209800_10000437_pt1 | contig 65745 bp, 69 predicted proteins | sample Higcelweek8metaG_FD_187174 | JGI IMG/M metagenome (GOLD analysis project Ga0209800, IMG submission 187174) | Freshwater pond sediment microbial communities from the University of Edinburgh, under environmental carbon perturbations - High... | ecosystem: Environmental > Aquatic > Freshwater >... | reverse complement strand
ATGTATTACTTAAAGACAGCATAACTGTTGGTACATATACAATCAAGAAATTTGCTCCCTCATACTATTCAAAAGAAGACATGGGAAGTTTTACCAATCCAGAATCTGATGCTTACTATTGCTATACATTAGCTGTATTACCAGAATATCATGGTAATGGTTTTGCTAAAGAGTTGTTATCTCATTTAGAAAAGACTGCAAAAGAAAACAATATTCACTATTTAAGGTTTGATGCGAGATCAGACTATATACAATTAATTGAATTCTACAAAAAGATGGGATTCAATATAGTAGGGGAATTAGAAGATGAAGGAGAGATATACTATCTATTTGAAAAAGTAATTTAAAGAAAAGAGTAAATATATATTCTTACTTCAAATAAATAGCCTCCGGCATACTATCAAAAGCTTTTTCTGAAGAAGCAGTTAATGCAAAATAGAAATCATTTAACTCATCATCTACTAATACAAAATTCTTAAAACACCATGGAGCATTACCCTCTGCATTTAACATTGGATTACCAGTTTCTTTGCTAACCTTCTCTAACAAACCTTCAGGATCATCAGTTACAAAATTCCATAACACGGGAGATTTGTACAACAAATTATGATCTACATTAAAAAACTTACCTGCATGTAATATATGCCAATATCTATCTTCTTTCTCTAATCCATCTCTCACCTGAAAATATGCTAGTTTTCTCTCCCCATTGTCATATTCTGTGATTTCTACTTTACTAACATCGTTTAATTTCTCAATGGAATCAAAATCAACAGATTCAGGATAATATCCTGCATCAGCAATATAGTGGAGTTGTACTGGATGATCTTTAGCCCATTCCCAGATAGAGGACAATACAGGTAAAAGCTCTTTTACTTCTAGATAGAAACCATCTTGTGAACTTTGATTTAAATGACCATAGGAAACAGAAAGACCTCTAGGATATATCGTATCTAAAACTCTTAGCAATCTAGCTTGTTCCTCAGAAATACCACTCAATGTAGGATCCTTGTCTACCATAATACAAAAACCTAATATTAGTCTGAGGCAGTAATTACAGGGAGTATATGTTAGTCAAATATTGTTGTCAACTATATTTCCGCCAAGACATCTAGTCCCATAGTATTTATTTGTACTGTCTTTTTTAGTATAATCTACCCTTATGCCAATATGGCTAAGATTGCTCATTCAAAATAGACAAACAGGAAGGAAGCACAATGTCTAACAAGTTTTTTCAAGTACTATTCACTGTTATACTTGCAGTAACACTCACGGCATGTGAGCCAGCAGCACTAACAAATTCAGGTATCACTTCAGCAAGAACTGATCAAGGAGACAACACAACAAAGAAAGTAGATTCAAGACTCTACTATCTAACACTTCAACTAAATGACAATGTGCAAGGGTACAATCAAACGAAAGGATCTATCTCCGGTATTGCAATAGGAGGATACGGCTTGGTAAGCGGTGCTATCTGGACAGATGGGAAAGGTCTCGTAAGAGGAACCATTATCCGCCTTTCTCCTTCAATCTCTTCGGAGACAGTCGGAGACGAAATCATTGTGAAAACAACTGATTTCAAAATAGTTGCGCTACAGCCAGGTGATCAAGTAGATCTAATATGTACACTTGATTACGAACCGGTATGTTCTCAGGACAGTGATGGAGTAGGCGTTTCATCTTGCGATGAGACATTGGAATTTGATTACTGCAGAATGAAAGACTTTCATTCATTCAATCCTGAATAGTTTTCTATTTTGATCCCTTAAGGACAATCATACAATGCTTTGTTAAAACAGATTGTCCTTAGGGGTGAAAAACATAATTATTTCATAATCTCATCTCTTCCTATTCTTCTCACTTTCCTGTACAATATGAATGTAGATTGAAAAACATTTAAAATTTTTCCAAATTTTGTAGTTACCTTATTTACATATTAATTTTTTATTTTTATTTAAATGGATAACACAAAGTTATTTGTAGGAGGAATTTCATGGAATTTGAAAGATGAAGACCTCAAAAATGCATTCGCTGAAATGGGCGAAGTAGTTGAAGCTGTCATTATAATGGACAGAGAAACAGGCAAATCAAAAGGATTTGGATTTGTTACTATGAAAACAGCAGAAGAGGCTAAAAAGGCTATTGTTGAATTAAATGGTAAAGAGCTTGATGGAAAAGCTATTACTGTTGGAGAAGCAAGACCACAGAAACCTAGATTCTAAGCAATCAATATATGGATACCGTTCGAAAGGACGGTATCTGTATTCCTTGACAAAGTAGTTACACACACTTAGACTTAGAATAAATATATACATACATTTACTCTAGCATGTCTACAGATAACTATACCGAAAAGACTGAAACATCGGAAACAGAAACTCCCAAAGAAAACACTCCAGAAATTACAAGAAGAAAATTCCTTGAATATTTAGGGTTAGCTGCTGTTGGACTGGTAGCAAGTGCAGCTGGAATAATAAAGACTAATCAACCAGAACCAACACAACAGCCTACAATAGAACCATCTCCAACAATTCCACCAACACAAGAACCGACACCTGAGCCAACTCCAATTCCTGAAATCATATGTACTCCAGAAATCGTAAAAGGTGTACCTGTATATGGTCTTAAAGAGAAAATTCACGATATTAAGGAAATAGAATCTTTGTATAGAAGTTTCGATAAAGAATATGAAGAAAAAAACAACTTTAAGATTGTAGATAAGTACAAACAAAAAACTGAAGTTTTAGATCCGAAAGAAAGATATTTAGAACTAGTAGTATTCAAATCTGCTTACGAAACCTTTACTAGGAGAGAGAAAGAAACCGGTGTTGACTTCGTTGAATGGATCAATATGCATGTAGATGCTATGAATTTATGCTTCTCTGAAGCTAAACCTACATCCGAATTAAAAGCTGTATTAAGAAGAGTTGTTGTTGTAGAAGATAATGCCCTTGATTCGATCTTCAATATGAAAGAATATTTTGAAGGAAAAGCACCATTCGGTCCTGATTTCCCATATCTTCATCACTTCGTTGGACAACAAAAAACTCCATTTGATACAGATGAAAGCTGGGTAGTAGCAAGTGATTATCGACCAGAATCTAGTTCAAAAGATTATTCCAAATTTGGAAAATTTTGGTCATGCGATTCAGAAGATGGAAAAATATGCTTTGGAGATCCTCCTGGTGCGGAAGAGAAAAAACACACCTATACATATACTGACAAAGGTAGTCATCTTACAGGAAAGAAAAGAGTATGGATGGATTTTGGCATGACTCATGAATGGCTTCATTATCTTTTCAATTTACCTGATGAATATGGATATGACTTACAAATTGATGGAAAACATAAAACAATAATTGAAACAGGAAGTTTCTGTGAACCAAACCTTAGCACATATCTTTCTGTACTTTCACAGAACCAAATAGAAAAGAAATTACGAAATCCAATATTAGAAGGATGTGGTGTTGGATACTCAATTTTGGAAATACCAGAAAATCTTGAGATCAAAATTAATGGTGATGCAGAAATTAGTAATGTAAAATTTTTAAGAACAAGAGATAATTCTCAGAAATATTTTTTAGAAATGGGAGATCTGTTTCCTAAGAGTAAAAGTTTCAAAGCAAGTAAAGAAACTTTGATTAAAAACAAAGCATACTACTTTTCTCTAGGATTAAATATTGATGGAGAAGAAAAGGAATTGTATATGCCATATCTTGGTTTTAATATGAGTAAAATTTTAGGAGAAACAAATCCTTCATACGAGATAGAGATTTTAGATAAGAATATTAAGAACGGCAAGCTTCAGTATATCAAGATATTAGATCAGAAGGATGTAGATGCAATTTTAAATGCAGATAGGTTTCGTAGAGCAATAGCAAAGATGAAGATAGAAGGATCTGATGCATACTATGTTTGGTTTCAATCTAAATAAATTTCCATTTTTGGTATATAAATACCTCCTCCCATACTAGGCCTATAGTCTTTTTGCCTCACTTTTGATATAATATATAGTTCTTTATATCCCCGAGAAAGAGGTAATAATCAATGAATATCAAAAAGTTTTTGATAGATCTTCTGTACAAAGTCATTCCAGAAAGAAAGTTTGAGCATGTCGACGTTGTATATCGTTTGAAACATCATACAGATGTCCGCAATGGCATAAAAGAGCTAAAGAAAATAGCTCCAAACTGTATGAATGACAAGAAAAACGACGGCCTTTGGCTATATTGCAACGGTGCCTCAATCATCGTCCACAAAGACTCAAATGTCGAAGATCTTGTCGATCAATATCACAAAGATCTCGACAGAAAGTAGGGGAAAGAAAAAAGAACAGCCTGGAGTAGGGGCAATTGTATGCATTATGCTACAGCCCTTACTCCTAGGTTATTCCAAACTGCACCTTAACAATATATTCATATTTCTAATACAAAGAGTAATCAGATGATGATTTCTATCGTCGTTTGAATGTCTCTTTGCATATCCCACTTTCAGAGAGTGTGATTTCTATGTTTGTATACACAGATATGGATATCACACTCTCATATGAGAGAAAATTTCAATCATATCTAATGAAAGAGGGAAGAAAATGAAAATCAAATACACAGTTATATCTGCAATTGTTGTTGTAATTACAGCTTTGGTATCCTACCATATTGGTCGGATAGATTACAAAGTTGTATATATCCCGGTTGAAGAAAACCTGGAACTGGATTACAAGCTGTATTCTGAGAAAACAGATACATACCGCAATTACAACATGAAGAGCCCCTGCCATGTAGACATACAAGGCGGAACAATGGGTGATCTTCAGTCAGAACTTCTGGAAAAACTTCCGGATCTCTGCACAATGAGAAATGTTACAATTGTTCTTACAGAAGACGGAAATTTTCTCCAATTTTGGATGAAATCAGGATCAATTTCTGGAACAGAACAAATGCAAAAAAATGCAGACAAAATACATGCTCTCCTTACAAAGAGCAATCTCCTTGAGGAGTATTCCTTTATAGGATGGGATTCACCTGATAGTGTATCTTTTTCAAAAGATATTTCTCTCAATGAGGCCTATTCCAAAGCATATGGAGATGTAGTTCCAAACAATCCTGTTTGGTGTGTTAAAAGTATTTGGTTTAAGTTATCTTAAAGCAAAGGGAAATTTGTATGCAAGTGCATCAAACCAATGATGCACTTGCCATCCCTTTTAGATATATGAATATATTACTGATAATCAGACTTCTTTAGATAGAAATCTAACTCACAAATATAATTCAAATGATACCTTAACAATATCCCATTAAGTGATATACTAGGATATATAATTTGTTACATTCTAGATATGGGTGATACAAATAATTCCTCCGAATCATATCCTACACAGGAAGATTTACATAGAGACAACCACATCACAGACCAGTTATTAATTTCTCTAGGCCTACCAAATTCAAACGAAAGATCATTCAATGAAGTAAATTCATTAATGAGAATATATTCACCTCTAAGCAATGAAAAAAATGAAGGTGACAAAAAATATTTTGAAAACAGAAACCAATACCTCCTCTCATCATTAATACAAACCATAAACTACGAACCAACAGAAGAAACCTTCATAGAATTAGAAATACCACAATTAAGAAGAACAAATGCTATCAATATACTAGCAAATAATTTCCTAAAGATACTACAAAAAGACCCACAAGGTGCACACATGATTGTAGAAGCAGTAATACAAAAACTTGAAAAGAAAGATCCTAATCTAATGAAAATGGTCTTTTTAGAAGGAGAAGTACAACAAGCATACGGAAGAGAAACTGATTCTATCTTAGGCATTATAGATGTAATTGCAGATAATTGTCTTTCACTTAACAAAGAAACGAACAGAAAGATATTTAAACAACTCTTTGAACAATTACCTACTCATGATTTTGCTGTTGGAATACAAGTAATCAATATCATGGAGAAATATTTCAAGGTAGCTTCCTCAAATCAAACAGATTACTCTCTCTTCAATACGCTCCTTGATGACCTCATAGAACAAGTAAATGCTGTAGATACAAAAGAGGAAAAGAATGTATTAAAACTGGTAAATATTCCAGGAATATATGCATATCTACTTGCTAAAGAAAGATACCTGATTCCAACTGAAAGACTTCTTGTAGATAGAAAGATATTTGATCATATATCCTCTTACCTTAAAAAGAATGACAATCCTGAATTAGCAATATCATTCTTACATCCACTAAGAACAATAATAGAAGTATCAAATAAGAGAGCAGACCAAAGTAAAGAGCTTTTAGAACAACAAAGATTCTTGGATTTAGAAATACTAAGAATTGGATTAGATTCAATTAAAGAAGGAGAAGAAATAAAGCCATTAGATGCAAGACAGTATTTCGAAGGAATGAACTTACTCAATAGTATCTTTGAGAAATACATTGATGGATATATAAAAGAGAATGGTCTTTGGGCAATACATAAGGATAATGAAAGTGATATTAAAAAGTTTAATGTAGGATTCCAGAATCTTTTAGATAGTATTGTAAGAGAAAGAATTGCCATTAGACACATTCCTTTCCTTAAAGATACTTCCATAGTTGAATCACCTGATTGTCCATTTAAGAAAGAATTAATGGATTTTTATCTTTCCTATTTTACAAATCTTAAAAAACTCACCTTTAAGCCAGAGAAAAAATAATTTAATATTTTCCTAAAATGAACCAATCAGAAAATTTTGAACTACTAGATGAAATTAGAGAAGACAACAATCAAACAGACGAATTAATTGTTGGTTTAGGAATACCAAATGGATCTTCAAAATCATTTGAGATTCTTTCAAATATGATGACAATCTACTCTCCAATATCGGATTCAAAAAGTAAAACAGACAAAATAATTGAAGAAAACAGAAATGAATATTTGCTCGAGTCATTAATTGAAGCAGTAAATTATGAACCAACAGAAGAAACAATAAGAGAAGAAGAATTTCCTCAATTAAGAAGAGCAAATGCAATTGATATATTAACAAATGGATTTCCTCAAGTATTAGAAAAGAACCCAGAAGGAGCACACAATATAATTGAAGCAATAATGCAAAGGTTAGCAAAGAAAGATCCAAATATTATGAAGAGGGAATTTAGAAAAGAAGTTGAAGATCCAATACAAAGAGCATATGGAAAAGAAACTTCCGCACTTATTGGCTTTATATTAGAATATCCAAAATATATTAATAGTATTGATAACGAAACAGATAGAGTTGTATTAAAGCAAATTTTCGGAACTTTTCAATCTAGTGATTTCAATGTTAAAGGATCATTAATGTCAATAACAGAAAAGCTATTCAAAGCAGCAGCAGAAACTAAGAACTATTCACTATTCAATACTTTGTTAAATGAACTCATAGAGAATGTTAAAAAAGTAAATACATCAACCCTAAAAGGAATGGAGACACTAGTGGATATATCTCCAGTATTTACATATTTACTTTCAATGGAAAGAAATTTGGACCCAGATGAAAGATGGCTTGTAGATAAAAAGATATATGATTTCTTAACATCATACAGAAGAGCAACTAGAAATACAGCTATAAGAAAAGCTTTTTCAAGATCTTTGTGGACTTTAATTGGGGATGAAAATAGAGCAGAGCAAAGTTCAAAACTTTTAGAACAACAAAGAAAATTTGATCTAGAAGAATTAGAATATAGTAGTAAATCTCTCAATCCTCACGACTGTAATATAGATGCAAACTATATCTTTGAAACAATCAATTTTTTAAATGGAATGTTCGAAGGATATATAAATGGAAGCTCTTCTAAACTCTTTAAGTTACACAGAGAGAACCAAAAGGATAATGGAGTATTTGAAGAAGCTCTTAGTGAGTTTATATACACACTTGAATCAAAGAACTTGAAAATTAGTTCCTTATCTATTTTCAATGATATATCCCTTGTAGAAAAAGATACAAATCCATTCAAAAGAGAAGTTCTTGCCTTCTATATAAGGTACTTTACGAAGTTACAGAAGAAAGCAAAATAATTTAACATATTCATTCAATGAACAGAGCAGAAGATTTTGATCTAATTAAAGAAATTCAAGAAGACAATAAACAAACAGATGAATTGATTATTTATTTGGGAATACCAACTCAATCTTCAGCATCATTTGAGATTCTTTCAGGGATGATGACTATATATTCTCTAACATCATATGCTAGGAGTGAAACAGACAGAAAGATTGAAGAAAACAGAAATGCATATTTACTAGAATCCTTAATTGAAACAATAAACTACGAACCAACAGAAGAAACATTCATTGAATCAGAAATGCCTCAATTAAGAAGAGCAAATGCAACTAAAATATTAGTAACTGATTTTGAAAGAATTTTAAAAAGCAATCCAGAAGGCATACAAAAAATAATGGAAGCTTTAATAATTAAGCTTGATCAGAAAGATGATAGATTATATAAATTCAAGAGCCCAAAAGATTTAGAAATTAGAGCATATACAGACGAAACAAATGCTTTGTTTGATATTCTCAAGAAGGTTGCAGAAAATAGCGATAAGCTTGATGGGAATACTACTAGAATTTTGTTTAATAAAATTTTTGATATTTATCCATTATGTGAAGGAATTGCTTTTCAATCCGTAGAAACAATACTCAGATTCTTCTTAAATAATTCTTCCAAAAAAGAATCCTCTAAAGATTTAAATGATCTTGTAGACGATTTACTTCTTCAATCAACAAACTTAAACAAGAAGACACCAAAAGGTCTTGATATTTTCAATGAGATCATTTCCTTAAATTCTACAATTCTTTCCAAGAAATTTCCTCTACCAACTGAAGAGAAAGTATTGATAAATAAAAAGATCTTTGAATATCTACAAAAAAATATACAAGAGGAGAAAGATATCAATATTAAAATGGCATATTTGTATCCTTTCTCAACAATAATATCCGCAGAAGAAATACAATATGAGGAATATGCTATTTTGGAACAATATATAGATCTAAGAGTATCAATATTACAAACACTAACAAAACTACTCTCAGAGGAGACAGAAAAAGCAAGTAAAACAGAATATGACAAAGTAATAACAAGAACATTAGATCTTCTTTACATTGAATATCTTAAGAATTACAAAAAAGATTTTTCCTGGAAAGTATATGAAGATGAACAAGATAAAAAAGAAATTTTTAAAGAGAACTTAAATATTCTTCTTAATAATATTCTAGAGAAGAAGAGGAGTATAAAGGATTTTAGATTCTTAGCTGATATTTCTAGAATAGAAGATCTTGAATATCCATTTAGAGATGAATTGATCACTTTCTATACAAAATATTTCAAGAATATTAGTAAAAAGAAAGTCAGAGATTCTAAATAAAGAGAGTAGAGAGTCGTACCCCATAGTATTTTACCCTCATTTTTGGTATAATGTATGTATACATTAAGGATCTAAACTGCACCTTAACAATATATTTCTTAGATACAAGAAGTGATTAGATGATGATTTCTATCGTCGTTTAACTCTTCTTGTAACACTATCTTCGAAAGGATCTGTATATCATGCACCTCACACCAGAAATATCTGTATTTTTAGGTATTTTGAGCATAATTGCTCTAATAATTGGGCTCATTCTGATGCTCAAAAGAAAATACGAAGCAGGTATTTTGCCTTATGCAATAATACTGATGGTATTAATCACAATTACACTTGTTTCCAAGGGAATTATTAAGACAGATTTGGGAGTAATTTTCTCAATGATTTTCCTTTTTCTCGTCTTCAATGGATACAAGGCATTATTGTGCTGGAAAAGAGATTCGCAGGAAGAGAAGATAGCGGCAGCTTAATTGCATACCGCACCAGTAGGTGTATCAATAAAAGGTACACCTACTGTTTCTCTCTTTGTATTTAAGAAATATATTAGAATATCCCCTTAAATGATATAATCACTTTACAAATGAAACTCTTAATAATCAATGATGAAAGACAACCAATACACTCTCAAATAGAGCGATACTCAACATTAGTACCTCCTAAAGATATCTTTGCATTAGCTTATCTTCCACCAGCATTCTACTCTTGGGAATCATACCTTAGAGCAGGAATAGAAGTATTAAAAGGTAAAGATGAAAAACTAATTATTTTCTTAGACAAATTCTTAATTAGACAAGATAAGTGGGGGCAACCAATCAGAAATAAACTTGATAATATTGTAGAAGAGAGTTCCTTTTCTCTTTTTGTTCAACTCATAAAGGAAGGCATACTAACAAATGAAGATATCATTGTTTGCGATTCCTCTGATAGAAAGCAACAATTCGATGAATTCAATAACTTTGGAATGATAGACTTAGAAAAAGGAGAAATTAGCTATACACAAGAAGAAAGGGGAGATATTGGAATTGTAACTATCAATGGTATAAGGGTTCTATGTGAGATTAAGAATGACTACTCTCAATCAGAGAAATCAAAAGACAAAATAAAAGAATTTTTACTTCCAGAATTAAAAAGTTTTGGATCAGAAATTAAATCTGAAATTAATAACATATAAAAATTAAATATGAACCTCTTCCAAGAATATATACAGAAAAACAATATAGATATTCAACTCATAGAGACAGAAGAACCAACTAGAACAGCCCTAGAAGCTGCTACAACACACAATGTGCCAGTATCAAATATTGTTAAATCATTGCTCGTTAAGAAAGATAATACCTTTGAACTTTACCTAGTACCTGGTAATGTTAAACTAGACTTGAAATCAATAGGAGGAGTTATGGCAAATGCAGAAGAAGTAAAAAATATTACTGGATATTCAATAGGTGGTGTACCACCATTTGGACATAAAGAGAAACTAGTAACACACATAGTAGAGGGATTTAATCAAAATGAGAATCTTCTTGCAGCTGGAGGTAAACCAAACATAGTATTTAAAATAACACTTGAGAAATTAAAAACTCTTCTCTAGTTACTTCTGTAATCTTTCGTTGTCCATCATATCCATCCACATTGCAAAAAACAATGATTGGAAACCACTAATACTCAAAAACATAAATGCTATTAGAGAATTAGTAGATACAACATGTTCACCAAAGATATCTCTTAAAACTGCAATCATATACGGGATATTAATCAAGAGTAAAAGAATAGAAAGATGATAGAGAAGAAACAGTGGATGAAAATCTCTAAATAAATACTTCTTATACAACCTCTTCCAAAACAACTTAAACAATAACCAACTAATCTTAGGTATAACCTTCAATACTTTCATCTTAGATTTCTCACCAACATTGTATATTGGCTTTATCTCTACTTCCTTAATCGCAAAATTAGCGATATTTAATTTAACTAAAATATCATTTGGACAACCATACGAATTGTAAATATCATAGATTCTAATACCCTTAAGAGCACCAAAAGATATCGCTGTATAACCAGTTTGAGTATCAGAAACATGCCAATATCCACTAGCTATCTTAGTTAAGAGAGAAAGAATTGAATTACCAAAATAACGAACTTTTGGAATAACAAAACTAGCAGAACTATGTTTCAACCTATTACCCTTAACATAATCAACCTCTTCATCAATAACTGGCATACAAATGCCCTCTAGCTCACTAGGATCCATTTGGCCATCACCAGCCATTACTGCTGTACAATCTATATTATTATCCAAACACCATTTATATCCGGAAGCAATTGCACCACCAACAGATGCATTCTTCAAATGATTAATTAAAACAATTCTAGAGTTACCAGTAGATATTTCAGAAGGTGTATACAAACTTTTTTCATCTTTGGCCATTTTTTCAACAACTCTATCTGCATAATTATATTTATTTGGTTTAACCCTTTCCTTATGGTTTAACTTGGTGACAACACTCTTATCCTTATCTATATACTCCTGCACTATCTCTTTTGTCTTGTCCTTTGAATTATCATTTACAACAACGATACGATCTACAAAATCGGGCATACTATCTAGAACCATACCTATCTGTTCTTCTTCATTGTAAGCAGGCACAACTACAGCTATTGTCTTGTTCTTTAACATATCTCTTTTAATTATATTATCTATCAATATATTATGATTAAATTTTAGAAATAATACAACAATACATTTTTCACCCTTGTACTCTCAAAAATGGTATAATATCAACATATTATGCATACAAAATACTCCGTCCTAGCCATAGGTATAAATCTCCATGAAAGTGAAAAGATTAATATACAAGAAGATCTCAAACTAGATGACATCACACTTGATATCGCCTCAATTAAAGACATCATCATAAAAATAATTGATGGTGAAATGAAAGTTAGCATAAAAGATAAAGATATTGCAAAATATGATTACATATGGATACAATCAGGCTGGACTACAACTCATATTGCATATATCCTTGACCTATACCTTGAAACAGAAGGAATTCCCCACAACAAAACAAACATATCAAATACAAAACTCTCAGATATGTTCTTTTTAGCAATAAATAACATTTCAATACCTAATACATATTTCCATAATGGATTAAGAATTAACAATGAAAATATTTCAGATATTGTTGATATATGCAATTTCCCCTGTATTTTTAAAACTTCTCTCGGATCATTAGGAGAGAATGTGTTTTTAATAGATAGCAAGGGAGAGATAGAAAAAACGATAAGAGACAAAAAGAAATACAATAGATATATCTTTCAAGAATATATACCAAATGATTTTGATTATAGAATAGTTGTTGCAAATGGAAAACCTACATCTGCATGTATAAGAACAAGGACTAGTGATAAATATAGAAATAATGTAGCACTGGGAGCAACTGAAAATTTCATAAATTTACAAGATATTCCAAAGGATGTACTAGATATTGCTACTCGTTCTGCAGTTGCACTTAATCTAAATTGGGCTGGAGTAGATGTAGTAAATCACAAAGATACAGGAAAAAATTATGTACTAGAAGTAAATAGACGACCAGGATTAACTGGTAAGTCTTCTGAAATTACAGCTGCATGTAATTATATAATTGAACTTGTAAATGCTTAGAATTCTATCCTCTGTTTTACCTTCTTCTCCAATTCTTTAACCATATTCTCTAATTCACTCATTTTCTTTCTGTATTCACTTGCATAGCTATTCATTCTCCTATCTCTAGTCACTATGGTTAATGCATATACACCAATTAAGAACACTACCGAAAGAGGCAAATCATATGAAGAAAATATACCCTGTAAATAGCTCATCATGTTAAGTATTTGAACAATATACATATCGATAATTACATACAAAGCAGTAACCAATGCAAACCAATAGAAAGATATCAACAAACAAATATGTCCATGCAAGTTGAATTTCATCTTAGTATAATCCCACAATCTTTCCTTCAAGACCTTAACACAAAACCACCCACTAATATATTCTAACAATATGACTAGCAATGTAGTAATGAAGACAACAAAGTAGGGTGAGCAATCTTTAAAATACATAAACATATTTAGTATTAGTAGACCACCTAAACCATATACAGGACAGAATGGTAAGTATTTGTAATATCCTGAAAATTGGAATTTCTTCTTTACAAATACAGATGTATATACTGTATCAATAATCCATCCAACAAAGGAGAAGAGTAAAAAGAGAAGGATGTTTACAATCATATCTACAATTCAAAATATTATTATGAAATTGTATCACATTTCTTGGTAACAGACAGAGAAGTACTGTTTTAACAACATTTCTTTTGATATAATTCTATGGGTATTCAAAATTCAATCCATATTACGAAGGAGAGCAGATGAACGACAAGATAAGAGTAATAATTGGAGATACAATTTTGGAAGGAAAGCCAGACAATTTAAAAAGGGCTATTTTCGAGACACATATTCCCAGAATTAAGGGAGTACTCGGCATGGCCGTAACAGATACAGAGGGAAATATCCTTTCTGCAAATGTTACAGATCAGGAAGGTCTTTCTGATACTCTGAATGAGATCAAAGGTTTCCTGGAAAGTATTGAAGATGGAACTATTTCTGTTGAAGAAATTCTCAAAGAAGAGAAGCCATAACTTCAAAAGAATAGAAATCTTCAATGTTACAAACCTGAAGCCGTACAAGGCTTAGACCAACGGCTTCAGGCTTCAATTTATTCTTCCTTTAACCTGAAAGCTGATACCTTACCATGAATATTTAAATCCACAATCAATATTGGATCCAAATATTCTTCAATCCTTTCCAAATCAACTCCTGCTAAAAGAGTAAAAACATCCTCATCAGAAGCATTCAAAGCTTGCTCAATCTCAGGAATATCTACAGTCATTTGATAATATCTCTCTAGATTATCATAGGGATCATACCTACCAACATAACCACCAGTATTAAAACCCTCACAGTTATATATCTCAGGACAGATACCATCTTCAAAATGTGCCATCTTCCAAAAAGAAATAAATCCAGAATGTTTAAATCCTAGAACTAACTTCCTAATATCCTTCTCTCTACAATCTCTTACAATCCCTATCACCTTGCCATCCGGTAATTCCATAATATTACCTTCGAATCTGGTGGCCAGATTACCATTAATACCACCTTCTATACGATACTTCTGGGCATCTTTGAGCAGTTCTTGAGCGGATTTCTCCATTCTAAATAAATTAAAATTTAAGTAACTGAAGCAAGTATACTGATTTATGCTTCAGGCTAAATTTCTCCTTCATTTTGTAAAGTTAAAGAACATGAATCTCCATGTATTCCAACAGCCTCTATTAACTTATCATGTAAATATGGTTTTAACTTTTCTATTTCAATACCTGCGAGAATATTCAAATAGTCTCCCTTAGTAAACATAGCTTCAGTAATTTCTGGAATCTTAGAAAGCATTTCTGCATATACATCTGCTTTTCCAAAAGGCAAACACTTACCAATATAGTTTTTCCACTCATCACCTCCAATTTTTAAATTCTTAACCGTTTCGTACAAGCAGAGACTATACACACTTGGATACTTCTGATTTCGCATTGAGAAAAGATTCCAAAATACCAGATTTTCTCCTTCATCTTGTATACCTAAAAACAATCCTCTTTCTGTTGGATTCTCATCATCAAAGAAGTTACCAACAACTTTACCATCGGAAAGGATATACAGTTCTCCACTAAATGAACCACCTAATTCACTTTCGTTCATCCCATATAGTCCATACTTCTTAGCTTCTTTTAATAACTCAGATTTTTCCATTTTACAAAGAAAAAAATTTAGGTAACTGTAGCAAGGTAAATAAATACTACTTCAGACTGACATTTCTTATTCAGGATCTTGAAAATCTAAAGAACAAGCAGAGCAATTTTCCAAAGTGGTATACCAATCACCTCTTAGTACCTCTTCAAATCCTTTCAAGAACCTCTCCTTTGGAACTACTGATAGTGTTTCTAATGCTTTTTTCTCTGGAAGAAAAAATGATTCAAAAATCTCGGGTACATTCTTAGCAAGTGAAAGATATTTTCTTGAATCACCCATAAGAAGAGCATTACCCGAATAGATATCTCCTTGTTGAAGAGTTGATACTAATAGCATTTGAGTATTCTCTGAAATTTTACCGATTATACATAACCTAAGTAAACCTGCATCTTCTATACCTAAAACTATCTTTCTCTCTTCCGAAGGGTTTTCTTCTTCAAAAGCACCTTGCATAGAACCAACCCATTTACCATCTTCTGAAATATGAACAAATCCATCATAAAAGAGACTTCCATTCGACCAAGTAAGATTGAAATGTTTAATCTCGCTTTCCTTTAATAGTTCAGGATCTTGAAGTGCCATATTAAGTTAAAGGATTTAAATTTAAGGAACACTTAGAACCATATTTGTTAATAGCTATCATCAAACCTGAATCAAGATATTTTTCTAATCTTTCATTATCTATCCCTGCTAATATTCGAACTTCTTCTTCATCAGTTGCAAACATAGCTTCAGAAATTTCAGGAATATCAAGACACATAGTTGTATAGTCATCAAGATTGTTAAATGCTATCCACTTACCTTTGTAGACATTATTCTTTTTCTCAAAATTGCATACAATTGGATATTCCATGTTTTCAAGAGGCAACATTTTCCAGTATTGTATATAATCTCCATCCTCTTTACCTAAGATGATTTTTCGGTTTGACATATTTCCATCATCATACATATATCCAACGATCTTTCCATCGCTTAGAAAATACAACTCTCCTTGAAATACACCTTGTAACTCGCCACCATACTTTCCTGTTAATGAATATTTTCTTGCATCCTTCAATAATTCAGAACTAGTATTTTCCATAGTAGTAAGGCTATATAAGTTAACTATATGGTCTATATAAAATACAACAAAAAAACAAAAAGTACAAGAACTCACTCTAGATATCTCAAACTAAGCTTGATATAATAAGCATATTGCACTTTTACAATTTAAAACTGTATTAACGATTAGCTTTGATTACATACTGTGTTACCAAAGTTAATCGTTAGACAAAAAATCATTCAAAGAAAGGAGAAAGGATATGAGTATAAAAGAGGTATTTGCTTGCATTGCCTTATTTGTAGTCATAGTACTGTATATAATACTGGTATTCCACACCAAAGAATCAGCAGAACACAAGAAAGATCTTTTAATAGCAAAATTAGCAGTTCTTACATGGGCTATTATTATCGCAGGATATTTAAAGGTATATGTAATTGATTTGCTCTTTGTAGTACTGTTCTTGTACGAGATACTCAGGTACCACAAATCCAAGAAAAAGGGAGATTGAAGTAATGAGCACAGAAAAGATTTCTACAATAATATTACTGGTATTGGTCCTTGTATATGTTCTGTTGTACATGATATCTTTCAAAGAAGTAAAGGAAAAATACAAGCCATATATCTTAATGGTAAAATTTTTCATTTCTTTCGGTGCATGCATTGCCGCATTCTTTGCGAAAAGCTATGTAACCTCTATGGTTGCAGTTGTTTTTGCAATCGTACACTCATATCAGATGCTCAAATTCAAGAAACCACAAGAAGGGAAACCAAGAATGGAACAACCCAATGAAGTAAAAATGGGCGATGGCTCAAAAGTCCAGGTGGAAACACCCCCTGCGGAAGAAGAATCTTCCTCGGATATCCACGAAGGCTTCAAATACGAATGATTTTTCAGCTTTAAATAAAAGGGTGCGGTACAGACCTGGAGTAGGGTTACAGTGTAGATATTTCTACCACCAACCCATAAACCTCCAGGTCCAACCCAAATAGCTCATTAAAATTTAATACAACAAGGAATTAGAAGATGACTTCGTTCGTCTTTTAACTCTTCTTGTATGCAATACAAGAAAATACTATCTAGAAGGAGATTTGTATGGAACCAGAACCAATATCACCAATAGTAATAGTAATGCTCATTTTATACTTGCTAATGATTTTAGCAGGCATAGACCTAATCGTAAAAGAAAAACGATTCGGTTGGGGAACAACATTTATCTTTGTAGGAGTTACTCCCATTTTACTGGGACTACTTACCCAAATAGGGATAATCAAAGAAAAAGGTGGGCTCTTCCTCACAATAGTGGTGATTGTAACAATCTACTCATTCATTATTGGTAATCACCAAGGAAACCCAGCTAGTATTGCAACAGTAGAGATGGCAAAGGAATAATTCCAATGCACAACAGGTGCGTTATATATGATATGACGCACCTGCGAATCTCTCTATGGCCTCAAAGTACCTCCAAATACTTGCCATGCCAACAAAGACTTAGCAACCAAACTCAAGATAATATATACTCTCTCACCATAAAGATAATCCTTCCATGGACCAATCTTCATATATTGCAATACCATATTAACAGCAAAACTGTTAAAGAAAAGAAAGATACTAACATAGATCCAATATACAAAATCAGGAATATTACCACCACCAAATTCCCTTGCTCCATAGACATAAATACCAAATACCAACCAAGGAACAACACCAGCAATACACCCTAATATATATGTTAACCAATTAACTTTGTTTTGTCCTGAATTATGAACCTCCATTGCTAAACCTAAAAGATTCATCAATGCATCAAGAGAAAAGATCATAACCAAACTACCAAGATCATAAATCCCAGACAACAAACTTATCGCTATCATCATTACACTAGCACTCAATGCATACTCAAACCATCTTACTTTGTTAATACCCAATAGCAGATTTTTCTCATAACTCTTCCTATATATTGTTGATATGAACAAATGAGCGAATGAACTCATCAAGAAGAATAGAACAACAAACCAAGCTAAATTAACTTCACCTATTTGCTCAGTAGCAGGAGAAAGCTTTTGTGCAACTGTATCAAACCTTAAATATCCAATTGTTATTGGAACAACACCCTTGTCTGGATCACTAATTAGAAGAACTGCAATGGCCTGTACAAAGTGAAAGAAGGCCATTACTAAATTAAATATGCGAAGATTTTTTAATTTTTCTTCCATATGTAAAAAAAATAATATTATTAATAAGGCTACATTAAAAATCAAAACATAGCGAACATTAATAGTATTTTTCTATTCGATTGAAAACTGTTAGAATGAAATATGGATGAGATGATAGCCACAGAAAAAGAATCAGAAAGTATCGAAGAAAAATTTAACACCTCCTTGCAAGACAACTCTACATACAGAAATTGTGCTGGTTTTGTATCATATATGATTGGATTAAAAGATCAAGAAACACTTGTAAATCCAAATGAACTCGCAAAACAACTAATTGAAACTAGTCGAATAGAGCTAGACTCAAACACTTCAGCAAATATCTCGGAAGAAGAATATGCTCAGAAGGCTATGCAATCTCAGATAGTATCTGTTTTAGTTGATATTGAGAAAATTGAAAATCCAAAAACACTAGATGATATAGTTAACAATACAAGAAGTGGAGTAAGCTATGTCCATTTTGCATTCATAGATCCAGAAGACAAAACAAAAGTATATGCAAGACCTGACCTTGAAAAAGGTCCAACACATACTAATTGGAAAGAAATCCTAAACGGTATAGACGAATTCAAAGGTATGAAAAAATATCTTGTATTTTTTAAACAAAAGTAAGAGCAAAACCTTTTTTACCAGCTCTGCCTGTTCTACCAATACGATGAGTATAGTCCTCATATGTCTGAGGCATATCATAATTAATGACATGAGAAATATTGTTTACATCAAGACCTCTAGAAGCAACATCCGTAGCAACTAAAACATCAATTTTTCCACTCTTAAATCTTTCAATGATCTTACTTCTCTGATTCTGTCTCTTACCACCATGCAAAGATTCAATATACAAATCATCTCTTTGTAAAGTTTGACAAAGCTTGTCTGCTTCCCATTTTGTAGATGTAAATATTAATACCTTTTCTAATTCATCTTTCTTAAGCAATTCAGTTAATACTTCTAACTTAGTCTGTCCTTGTTCTAATCTAATAATATCTTGGTCCACAAACTTACCAGCTTCCTGTCTCTCAACCTCAACCTTAACTGGGTTTGAAAGAAGGGTATTAGCAACATCCTCAGATTTTCGATCCATAGTAGCAGAGAAGAATAAAGATTGTCTTGAATCATCTAAGCTATTAACAATATGCTTAATATCATCAACAAAACCCATATCCAACATTCTATCTACTTCATCTAGAATTACATTATTTATGATTGAAAGATCAATATATCCTCTTTGAGATATATCTTTTAATCTTCCTGGTGTACAAATTACAAATTCTGGATCTCTTCTTAGCATACTGATTTGTGTCTGCATACTATTTCCACCCATAATTAAAACACTTTGTAATCCTGTACCTGCAGAAAGTTTTTTAAACTCATCTTGAATTTGCATAGCAAGTTCTCTAGTAGGTTCTACAATTAAACATTTGTTATCCTTATCCTTAAAAATCTTATCGATCATTGGGATTAAAAATGCTGCAGTTTTACCTGAACCAGTACTTGCGATACCAAGAATATCTTTTCCATTTAATATCTCGGGTATAGTTTGATACTGAATCTTAGTAGGGCTACTATATCCAACATTGTAGATATTTTTCTTAAGAATATCTGAGATATCAAATTGAGAATAGTTGTAGTCATCTACAAATATATTTTCAGGTTTAGCATCAACAGCCTTTGCAATTAATTGGTTAATATTAATTGTAGAAGGTTTTTGACTATATCTTCTACCTCTATTTCTAGAAGAAGAAAATCTATTATTTGGGCGGTATCCGCCATTATTTGTGTGATTATATCCCACGGTTGTATTTATTTATTTTATTTTCTGTTTTTATAGAAACCGAAAATAAAATTTAAACCGTATAGGTGCTTATCTCGAAGAATCTACATTAAACGAAGATTCATTATATCACCCTAAGAACAAATAGTATAGAGGTGTCTTTCTACCGAGGATATAGCCTAAAATGCAGATTTGAACCAAATGGTATAATACATTACTGCTAAATTTTTATCATACTGCCATGAAAAACATTAGATATACTCTTTCTCCATTACCTTACGAATATACAGCTTTAGAACCTGTCATCTCGAAACAAATAATGGAATTGCACCATGACAAACATCATCAGGCATATATTAATGGAGCAAATACAGCATTAGAATTACTAGAGAAAGCTAGAGAAGATGGAGTAGAGACAAACATCAAAGCCGTTATGAGAGATTTAAGTTTCCATCTTAATGGGCATCTCTTGCATGAGCTATTCTGGCAAAATTTAAAACCATATACAGAGAATAATATGCCAGACAAAGAACTTGAGGATATGATTTCTTCAAACTTTGGTTCATTTGATGCTTTTAAAAAAGAGTTCACAGAAGCTGGTAAAGCAGTAGAAGGATCTGGGTGGGTAGCATTACTAAAGGATTCACAGAATAACTTACTCATAATGCAAATTCAGAATCATAATCTTTTAGGTATAAATGGATTCGCACCAATTCTCGTAAATGATGTATGGGAGCATGCCTACTATCTAGACTACAAGAATGATAGAGGGGCATACTTTGAAAAATGGTGGAATATTGTAAATTGGGAAGATGTAAAGAAAAGAATTCACTAACCAACAATAAATTGAAGACACTCTTGCTTCTCCTTTTTCTAGAAGATAATATATACTATTGTAAATTCTTGTAATCTAATTCTAGCAATAGTAAAAATGATAGAATCACTAGTAGGCTTCGTTTTTTGTGGAGGTAAAGGTACAAGATTAATGCCATATACAAAAGATATTCCTAAACCAATTCTGTTAAGTTTCAATGGTAAAAGTTTCTTAGAGATAAATATTGAGAAACTTTTAAACCTTGGTGCTACACATATATATGTAAATCATACATATGGATATGAACATTTCTCTAAGATAGTTGAAAGATACAAAGACAAAGTCACCTTAATAGAAGAACTACAACCAAATGGACATGGTAAAACACTTTGTAATTTACTTTCCTCTATTGGAGACACAAACTATATATACACAATAAACGGTGATACGATTTCCTACTTTGATTATTCTGTTTTCTTAAATAATGCTAAAGAACAAAACATAGATTTCCAGATACTTACAAGTAATGATATAAAAGTAGAGAAGAACATACTAGTTGATGAAAATAACAATATCCTAGGATGTAAATTAAAAGAAGAAAACTACTACTATACAAACAAAGAAACTAATCTTTCACTTGTAAATAGTCTAGGAGAGAACATTCTTAAAGTTGATGCACTTAAAGAAATATATCAAGAATCTTTAAAACAGGATTTCTTAGGAATATTTGGAGAAAACGATCTTCTTGAGATTCTCATAAAGAATAGAAAGACAGTTAAAGCTATTCCTATGAATATTCAATCATACATAAGTGTAAATACAATAGAAGAGTACAATAATTTTTACAAATACAATAATGCCTGAGAATAATTCTGAGGTTTTTTCATATCCACAAGAGACCCAAGAAACAGGTTCTATTAAATCTTCAACACCACTTGTAATATATCATGCACCATTTTCATTAATGCATATTCAGAGACAAGAAACTTTGAATTCCATTCCCATAGATTTTGGTAATACAGCACCTTACTTCATACCCGAGACGAGAGAGGTTGGTAAAGAGATGGCAATGATTGAGTTTGATCGTACTTTAGAGAAATTACCAGAGGGAAAAAAAGAAAGTATCGAGAAAGAATTCAAAAAGGTATCCAATAGAGATAGATTTTTTGGAGAATACTTTCCACAAACATATACAAAATCTCCAAAAGAAATAAATGGAGCAGAGGTAGAACCAGGAACAACATATGACCCTTTGAAATATATTACTAATTTACTTTTGAAAAGATCTTTAGAAAATCATGGGAAAAAACAAGAAATTGTTCTACATCCTGATGTTTTGTATTTTGCTTCTAATGGTCAGCTAAAAAAATTACCAGAGATACTTGAATATTTAAATAACATAACGAAGATTTTAGATGAGAAGATATTCTTTGAAAATATGTCTTTCACAAATCCTCATTTTCAGAAAGCTTTTGAAATACTAGAGAATCCTTCAGATATCTATGATCTAGTAAAAGAGTATAGCCAAATTGGTATCGTTGCCGATTTAGAACATATGGAAAAATCAGGGAATACACTAGAAACAATACAGAACATACCGACAGATCGTTTGATAATTCATGCGAGAGAAAACTACAACAAAAAGTATCCTGACTTGTATCTTAATTGTATTAAACACGGCATTCCTTGGGTAATAGAGTAGAAGTGATACAATGGATATATAAATTAAACAATATAATTATGAAAAATCTCTTAATAGCAGAATTCGTTATATTGCTTTCAGGTACAATATTCGCTTGGTATAACTTCTTTCAGGAATTTACAAGTTGGACAAATCAACAAGCTTGCACAGTAGGGTGTTCTGCAGGTTTAGAGAATCCATTCTTGAGTCCATGCTTCTTTGGAGCAATAGTATTTACAATATCACTTGTATTGAGTGGGATTAGTTTAAAAACCTTTTCAAAGAAAAACTAAGCTTCTTTCTTTTTATCTTTTCCCAAAGAAAGTATAAAAAGAAGAAATATATGTTTCGGGAATATTGGATTAGCAGGATTACTTTCTATCTCACTCCTAAGCTTTAACAATGCTTCTTTCATATCAAGATGAGACTTGTAACCTCTAGCAGCAGAGGTCATCGCTTCAAAAGAATCTACTAAACCAATTAGAAGATCAAATTCAGTTAATGGGTACTCATTATCTAATTCAGGATAGCCTGTATTATCAAATCTTCGATGATGGTTATGAGCAGCTCCAAGTACCAATTTGTTTGTAACTCCACATTTCTTAAGAATATTAACTCCATCTTCTGGATGCTTTTTCATCTTCTCTCTTTGCTCATCAGAGAACTTACCATCGTAGGAAAACAGCTCCCGATCCTTTGCTTTTCCTACATCATGGAAAAGACCAGCCTGTCCAATAATTAATGGATCTATCTTTCCAATAATATCCAACAAGGACAATGCCCGTTCTATATCTTCTGGCTTAAGAAAACCATTCTTAACATCTTTAAATGAACTTACTAAAGTAACAAGCTCTTCTTTCCTTGTATACATATTCACACAAAGTGCAGACATATTAATACTATGGTTAATTGCAGTGTAATCCAAACCAGCTTCAAACAAATCACACAGTTTTTTATTCTTGCATTTCAATATCTCACCAAGAAAGTAGTTTGTTTTTTCAAAACGATCTTTCAGCTCCTCTTCACTTTTCTCATTATCTATTGAGCTAAAAAGATAGTTAAGACTAGAAGTCATTACAAACCTCATAATCCCTCTTCGCTCTTCATCTTGAATAGTGGTATCTGACAAAGCATAATTGAATTCACCCTTTAGAAAAGCATGAACATCTGAACCTGAAATTGAAATCCTACCTCTAATTTCAGGATCATCCTTCGCTAACTCAATAATTTTCTCATGAGCAACATCAGCATCAGTAGAGAAAAGCACTTTCCTTCCATCTGGATATGATATATATGACCTAAACTTTTCTTCATTTGTAGGATCTTGCTCCAATTCCATTTCAATACATAAAAAGATTATGCATCACCATGCTCCTTGGATTCAGCTCCCATAGCTTCCTCTTTTGTAGCATGAATAGTGCCCTCTGGATGATTCGCAGGAGAATAAATAGTGTAAAGTTTCAAATCTTCAGAATCAGAAGCATTAATAACATTGTGCATAGAGCCAGCTGGAACTATTGCAACCATACCCTCACCAACAATACTCTCCTCACCATCAATTACAAATTTAGCTTCTCCTTGCTCAACTCTAAAAAACTGATCTACACTCTCATGAACCTCTTCTCCAATATCCTCACTTTGTTTCAAAGACATAACTACTAACTGCATATGCTTACCTGTAAAAAGAACTTTTCTAAAATTACTGTTCTCCAATGTTTTCTCCTCAATATTATCTATGTATCCCATATGTATATATACTAAAATTATACACATCCATTGTAGCACAAGGCAGACGAAAGGAAAGCATATACAAATTTCTGTGGATATACTGTAATATATTAAAAATAATATCAGAGAAGAAAACCATGTTTCTTTCAAATCAAACAATTCAGCAGTACATACAGGATGGTAAGATAAAGATAATAGGGGATTTGAATATCGAAAGTGCCGGTATTAGTTTTAACCTTGGAGACTCACTTCTCATTCCACTCCCAAACCAAACAATAGATTTTACAAACCCTGTACAACCACAATATGCAACTCACGATCTCTTAACAAGCCCATACACACTCAAACCTAACGAATTCATATTAGGTTCTACAAAACAGAGTGTAAACACTAGTAAAGATATCATGACAATAATCGATGGTAGATCAACACTTGCAAGAATAGGGTTAAGCATTCATACAACAGCAATGGTTTTAGATGGAGTTCCATTCAATCAAGAAACCTCTGTATTGGAAATAAAGAATAATGGTAATTTTGATATTGTGCTTCATGCAGGAGAAAGAATAGGGACATACATATTCGCACAGCTTACAGCTCCAATTGTAGGAGAAAGAATAAGTAATTACAGCAATCAAAATACAGTTACACCTCCAGTCATTTAAAAAGTCTAATACTTTTTAATCCTCTTCTTCGACAATTGCACAATTTAAGATTCTATCTACAAAATCTTCAAATTTACATGGAATTCTACCAATTATATACTGTTCTGAAATCTCATCTTGAATCAAACCGCCAAGAGAATTTTCTTCCAGAATTTCATCAAAAAGTTTTCCTTCAACAATGTTTCTTAATTCTTCTCCAGAGACATCACTTCCTGAGATATTCTTTATTACTTTGTTGTATGCATTTTCTCTATTAAAAGCACACCAACTTCTGTGTTCACATTTAATTACCTGAGAGCCATTTGGATCAAGACCTAATCTAGCCCTCCTTGCTCTATTGGAATGAACACTTTGAATAAAATCACCTTTATCTATTGGCATATTCTACTTTCCATTCTTAATTAATTGAGGTAGTATTATAGTATAAATTGAACATATACCAAAGTGGTAAGTAAAAGATCTAAGATAATTACAACGATTTTACTTTACATATGTTTCCTCTCAATAGTTTTCTACTTTGCATATACCTTCAAAAAATCATTACCAACGACTGATAATTCCCAAACTCAAATAACAGAAAAAGTTTCTGAACCGATAGATATTTCCCAAATGACACTAGAAGAAAAAGTAGGTCAGCTATTCATTTTTGGGTTTTGGGGAACAGAACCAGACTACTACATCTCCAAAATGATACAAGAAAGATACATAGGTGGTGTCATACTCTTTGGATACAATATTGGGAATGAAGAAGAATTAAAATCTTTAACAAATGATTTGCAAGATTTAAGCAAAACACCTCTTTTCATTTCAATAGATCAGGAAGGTGGAGTAGTATCTAGGATAAAGACTCCTATGGTTAAAGAAACAACTCCTCAAACAGAAATAACTACATACGAAGAAGGATACAAGATTGCAAGAAACAGAGGTCAAGAATTGAAAGATTTTGGTATTAATATGAATTTTTCTCCAGTTGTAGATGTTGTTGAATCTAAAGATTCATTTTTGTACAACAGAGTATTTAGAAAAGACAATTTAGAATTAGCAAAATCAATGATAGATGGATACAATGATGCAGGTATAATCCCAGTTATTAAACATTTTCCTGGTCATACAAACGCATCTAAAGATCCACACGAAGAGCTTTCAATGGTAAATTCTTCTAGAGAAGACATTATTTCTGATTTAAATATTTTTAAATCATTGTTTACAGAATCAAATGTTCCAGCAGTAATGATAGGACATATCCTTTTTCCTAAGATATCAGAAGATCCTGCATCTCTCTCAAAAATTTTTGTGACTGATATTTTAAGAAATGAACTAAATTTTAAGGGTGTATCAATCACTGACGATATCCAGATGAAAGCTTTAAAGAACAATCATTCAATTTCAGAATCTACATTAAAAGCAATATTAGCAGGTAATGATATTTTGATTTTTACAGGGATACCAGATGAGCAAGCAGAGGCATACAATACTGTTTTAAATGCTGTAAAAAATGGAGATATCTCAGAAAGTTTAATAGATGAGAAGGTAAGAAGAATAATGGCATTAAAAGAAACAATATTCTTACAATAGTTCTGATAGATCATTTACCACGAACAGATTAATATCTTCAGGAACAATATATTCTTTTGGTAATCCTTTTCCCCACCTATCAATCCATACAAGATTCTTACAACCAGCTTCAATCGCTGGAAGGATATCTGCAAAGAAGTTGTCTCCAATGACCATACTCCTAGCGATACCAGTTTCAACAATTTCTACAGCCTTCAGCCAACTCTCAGGGTCTTTTTCTAAGGTCATGTCAGTTGCAAGGAAAGGGATTCTCGAATCAACCAAACTTCCCAACAAATCAGCTTTCATTCTAGTCCATTCTTCTTGAGCATGAGAATGTAATACTGTTTTTACATTAACAACTTTCAGAGTTTGTAAAAATTCTTTTGTAACCTGATATGGAAGAGGGGATTCGTTGTAGAAGTTGAATAGTGTAGCTTGAACATTTTGTATTAATTTTGTATCAACATCATCTTTGAAATATCTTCCCAATGCTTGAATACAAAGATCTTGTATCAATATTGGTTTGAAGTTTCTCTCAGTAAAAATCTGTGTAACTGTATCAACAAATTCCTTCGCTATCTGTTCTGAAGAATTAGTAATTAAGGAAAATTCTGCAATATCTATTCCAAGTTCAAATATTGCATGATCATAGTAATCAGCAGTTTTAACAAGAGTATTATCAATATCTAAAGCAACAGCTTCTATCTCATTCTCTTCAATTATCTCAACTATCTTTGGGGCAGAGTTTTTTTCTAACTCTGTATTCATATTTTTCAATTATATCATCATTTGTTCTTAACTATTTGCCAACCACTTACTAATCTTCTGTCTCCATATCTTTCTAAGCAAGTAGATATTATGAGGTCAGCATATGGTACAGTACTTTCTTGTATTACTTCTGTATCTTTTTCCCAGATACATTCCAATATATTTTCATCTAGTTGTATCTGAGTACCTATGAGATTTCCTTCACTGTAATATCTGTCTAAAAGATCACCTAGTAAGAAGAATCTGTTACCTTTTGTAAAACTGTTGTGTGTATGTAATTGGTATGTACCATCTTTAGCAAGAATAATTCCACCAAAAACAATATTCCCATTACTATCCAATTGTTTTTGCCATTTGTATTCACTGTGTAAAAGATCATCTAATTTCTTTTGTGTATTGGAATCATATTCACCTATGTATGTATATTTAAAGAATATTTTTTTCTTTTTCCATTTTGACGGTAGGTCTCTGTTTAGTATTGTTGCATCTAGTACTGTTGTTTGATCTTTTTGCATTCCTAGTAGTACATCAAGTGTTTGAATTTCTTCTTCTACTTGTTCTGTGTTTTGTATTTGTTTTGTTTCAATATTTACTACTTCGTACGGTTTTACTGCAGGTATGAATACACATATTGTAAATATGATTGTAGCAATGAGTAGGGTGATTGGTATGGAGAGATATATGTATTTTTTCATATCTGATTATATATTGTTTAGTTAAAAAAAAGCAGTACTCCGTAGAGTACTGCAATTTTTAATTAATATCTATTATTAATTAGATAGCATACTTTTTTACAAACATTGCAGAAGATACTAGTGTTCCTAATACTAATATTCCTTCTACTAAGTATACCAATGTATTATCTGATGCACCTGTATCAGCTAGGACTACATCTGTAGTACCTTTTACTTCTACTTCATCAGTAACACCTTGTACTTCACCTTCGTCATCTACAGGGCATGCTGCAATAGCAGGACATACTTTGTATCCACCTTCGCCATCTGCTACTTCACCGCCCTCATATCCACATGTTGCTGGACATACACCTTCAGCAGGGCATGCTTCGATTGCTGGACATACTATAGTTCCACCTTCACCGTCTGCAACTTCATCTCCACCTGCATAACCACAATTGGTAGGACATACACCAGCATCAGGACATACTTCTATTTCAGCATCGTTACATGCTACTTGCTTTGTGAATTCTGTTTCAACAAAGTTATATTCTACAATTGAATCTCTAATGAATTCAGGAAGCATAGTATAGTAACTATGTCTCGCATATGAAGGGATATTTAAGCTTTCTGCTGTTGGTCTATGACATTTATTTCTATCATTTGATTTAAGACCATATGCAACATCTACAGTTACCGTTTTAGGTACCCAAACTCTGTCTTTAGTATCTACAATAACTAGCATAGAGCATGGTTTTCTAGAATCTCTACTTGTATAGTCATTTGAATTAGAAGAACATTGTTTTAACCATGGGTTTCCTTTGTAATCAGCATATCTCATTTCCTTCTTTACACATTTTTCATCATTTCTACCAGATATTTCATATCCAGTTGGACAGTTAGCCCAGGAACCATTTGCACTATCAGAATATGTAAATGTTTTAGTCTCACATCTCTCAGATCTTACTTTATCAAAATAAGTCTGCTCTTTTTCTCCAATAGAAGAACCACAAGCAGTAGCAATACATGAGGATGAGTCTCTCCATTCACCATCATCTGGTTTGTAATGAGCACTCACGCTACTTGGAGAAACAACCAATAGTAATGTAAAGACATACACTACTGGTAACAGAAAGGCTATTAATTTTCCTTTCATACCGATTAAATAATAATAATTTAATTATTATTATCAATCGGTTTTGCCATTGACTCCCTTTTTCCATAGGCAACCAAATTGGGAAAAAGTTCATAGTCTTTGATAACTTGGTGAAATTATATGTAAAACATATCGCATAGTCAATTACTATCAGATGTAATAATCAAAATTTTTACAAAACCAAAATTTAGTAGTACACTGGACAAGTATTATTTTTAAAAAACAAAAATATGCCACCACGAGTAACACTTTCACTACTTACCTGTCCATCAGGAAAATCCCTCGCTAAAAAAATTGTAAAAAAACTATCCCCTAAAACAAAAAACGGTGTAAAACTCATAGACTCAACACAAACAATATTTGCGAATACAGAAATTAAAAACAGCATCAACCAAAGCATTAGAGGTAGAGATGTATATATCGTACAAGATGTAGAAAATCACTCAGAAGGAATGTCCGTAGACGAAAATCTCAGATCACTGTACACAACAATAGATGCATGCAGAAGATGCGATGCAAGAAGAATAACAGTAGTACTACCATCATACCCATATGCAAGACAAGACAAACAAGATGGAAGAGAAGGTATAACAGCTGCTAGAGTAGCATGGGAATTAGAAGGAGAAATGGGAGCAGACCACATCATTACTGTAGACTTACACAACTCTGCAATACAAGGATTCTTTAGAAGAGCAAAGATAGATAATCTAAGAGGAGGATATGTTCTCATACCTTACCTAAAAAAACTCATTAAAAACCCAGACGAAACAACAATAATGCCTACTGATTTAGGAGGAGCAAAAAGAGCAAACTACTTTGCACAATCACTCTGTACAGACATCGCATTTGCATACAAAGAAAGAAGCTACAGCAAAGCAAACTGTGTAGAAAAAATTGAAATACTTGGAGATATAAAGGACAAAGATGTATTCATCGTAGACGACATGATTGACACAGGAGGGACATTGATTAGAGCGGTAGAGAGGGCAAAAGAGAAAGGAGCAAGAAGCATACATACAGTTTGTACACTAGCATTACTAAACGGCCAAGCTATTGAAAATTTCTCCAAACTATACAAAGAGGGAGTCATTGATTCCGTAATTGGAACTGATGCTACATACCATAGTAAAGAAATGTTAAAAGAAAACAAATGGTTCAAAGAACTCTCAATAGACGACTACCTTGCAGAAATAATATTTAGAATAAACAAGGGAAGATCAATAGGGGAGATGCTCGGTTAATCAACTGAACCGTATCCTTCTTTAACCTGTTTTAAAAGTAATTTTCTAATATCCCTTACTTTAGAGACAGATAATTCAATGATTGACATTGCATCTACAAATATAGAGCCATCATAATCTGCATCACTTTGTAACCTCTTAACATGGATATCATACTCCTCCCTAATCAAAGCATATATTTCCTCTTCCTTTGCCTTCACATCAATTAACTCCTTTTCATTACAATCATTTATTTCCTTCTCAATATACCTAAACAACTCAATCAACTTGTTGTATATACTAGTCAACTTCTCAATATTTACATCTTCCTTCCTCATACCCAATGCATGCATATTTACAAAAATTTTTGAGAAGTCTGTACCTAAATCACCAATCTGCTCAATTGTATTGGAAATCTTTACTAACATAACTGTCTGACTAGCATACTCCTTAGAAAGAACAGTCTTAGTCAATTTCAAAATACTAGCTGAAATTTCATCATCCAAATAATCATTCAAAGTCTCAAATTTCTTTATCTCCATCGATATAGCTCCAGAATCATTGTAGAAAATTGAAATCGCTCTCTGATATATCTTCACAACATTCTCAATTGAATATACAAGTTCTTTTTTGATATCACCCATTCTCTCCTTGGTACTCTTCTTTTCGTCCTCATTAATATACTTTGTTTTAAAAAGAACCTCCTCTTCATCACCCCTTACAAGAAATACAACTAATTTTTCAAAAGGCTTTAACAAAAGAAGAAATACTATGACAGTAACAACATTAAACATTAAATGAGCAAAAGCTACCTGATATGCAGGAGTATCTACAAAGAATTTCATAACATCTACAAACTCATTTAGTATGAACATGAAGCCAACAGCACCAATGAGATTGAAAAGGAAGTTAGCAAAACCAGCTCGTCTTGCATACAAACTCAATCTTGCTGAAGCCATTAAAGCAGTAACACTAGAGCCCAAATTCGCTCCAAGTATCATTGCAATACCTGCTTCCACTGAAAGCAAATTGCCTAAAACAAGAATAACAATAATTCCAGATGTTAAAGAACTCGAATGCACAGTCATAGTCACCAGCAGACTAATTAGGAATGCTATCCATGGATCATCTAATGTGGAGAAGAAATACATAAATTCAGGATTGTCCTTCAATGGTTCAATACTTGAAGACAGCAAATTCAAAGCAAAAAGAATCAATCCCAAGAAAAATACAGGTTTACTAATAATTCTTACCTTCTTTCCAAAGAATCTCAAAAAGAAACCAACTATTATCAATATTGGTGCAACATATGAAGACTGAATCAAAGCCAACTGAGCAGTAATGGTAGTACCAACATTGCTTCCAAGTATGACACCAAGGCTTTCTGTAAAAGAAATCATACCAGTATTTACGAGAACTACTGTTAACACGGTAATGGCAGAGCTAGACTGAATCATAGCTGTAGAGAAGATACCTACCAAGGCTCCTACAAATCTGTTTTTGACGAATTTGGAAATAATATTTCTAAATTTTTCGGAAACCAAAGCCTGAATTTCATTACTAAGATTCTCAATAGCAAAAAGAAAAAGGATCAAAGCAGAAATCAAAATCAATACAATTTGTAAAAAGTCAGATCCAATCCATTCCATACTTTCAATCTAACATATTGATAATTAGATTCCAATATTGTAAGGTTAGTAATGCTTCAAAAATACATCCAGAAGATCAACAAAGTAGTAATATTACTAACTCTCTCCGATGTTTTTGCATGGGGTCCATTCCTCATAATTACTGCAATATCTGCTATTTACCTTTCTACAAAATTAAATGAAGAGATTGTAGAGGTTGTAGGAATTGGAACTTCAATATACTTCGTTACAAGGGCACTGTTTCAGATACCAATAGGGTTACTTACTGACAAATTAAAAAGAGACAAGGACGAAATATTCATACTAACCTTAGGTGTTCTCTTGATGGGCTTACCATACATATTTTACCCTCAGATTACAGCTCCTTTACATTACTACATACTTCAATTCATATTTGGTTTAGGAGTTTCTCTTAATGTAACAAATTGGAGAAAACTTTTTGCAACAAATGTAAATAAAGGTAGAGAAGGTATTCAATATGCAACATACGAAACTATTATGAGTGTTGCTACTGCTATATTAAGTACATCCATAGGGGTAGTTGCAAGTCTTGGAGAAATATATTTTGACATAGTAATTGTTTCTGCCGGAGTAGTAATGATGCTAGGAAGTATATGGATAATCCTCATATACAATGTAGAGAAACGAAAAAACAAATAACTTTAAACAATAATAATATGGAAAAAAAGAATCTTCCTTTAGTTGGTATATTTCTTCTTTGTTTAGTATTTCTTGGAGCTGTTGCATATCAAATATATTTAGTAATGCAAAAAGAAGATGAAGGACAAATCACAAATACTCCTCAAAGTATTAGTAGCGATGATTTTACATTTGAATATACATATACAGAAAACAATCTTTGGTCATATACTGTAAAGGGCACCTTACCAAATCCCTGCTATACAATATCAACAGAAGCCATTGTAGCTGAAAGCTATCCAGAGCAAGTATATGTTACTTCTACCATAACACCTCCAAATGAAGATCAGGTATGTGCACAAGTCATCAAGGATGTGAATGAGATAGGAGAGTTTACTGCTAGTGAGAGTGCAACAGTATCATTCAAGGTAGTAAACAAATAGCTATTTGACTTCTAGGAAATCCATAGTAATATATACCTACACCCCAGGTGCGGGTGTCTAAATATGAAAAACAAGATACCAATAATAATTGCCATCTTTTTCTCATTCATCCTTATCTTAGTTGTGGTATTACAAAACAAACAACCAAAAGAGAATGTCTCAGAGATTTCTTCAAATGTAACAATCGATTCAGGAAAACAAGTGATACACATAATTTCAAAAGCTGGTGGATATTCACCAACAGTTGTATATGCAAAAGTTGGAATCCCTACGGTACTAGAAATAGAATCAAAAAATTCCTATGGGTGTGAAAGAGCATTTAAGATTCCCTCATTCAAAATATCACAAGAGCTACCAACGGATGGAAAAACAACATTTGATTTAGGAACACCTTCAAAAAACATTACAGGAACATGTGGTATGGGTATGTATACATTTACTTTAAAATTTATTTAGAATGAAAAGGACAATATATATAAAAGGTATGCAGTGTGAATCATGCGAGAAAATAATAAAAAAAGAATTAGCGAATATTAAAAAAATATCTGAAATAGAAGTAGATTCTCAGAAAGGTGAATTACAATTTAACAGTAAGAAATTGAACTCCGAATTGATAGATGATATTAATTCAAAAATTAACAAACATGGATACTATGCACAAGAGAAATCATTAGAAATTGATTGGAAGCAATATCTCTCTGCAATATTAATCTCCGCAACAATATTTGCACTTTTTCTTCTACTTCCTAAAATTGGGTTTTTTAATGATCTTAACCTATCAAACAATACATATACAACAGCATTCATAATTGGAATTGTAGCCTCACTGTCTTCCTGTATGGCAGTTGTCGGTGGATTTGTACTTTCACTTTCTTCCATATATAAAGGAAAAATACCAATAATTCTCTTTCACATCTCCAGAATTATATCTTTCTTCATACTCGGAGGATTACTTGGATTAATTGGTAAAACACTATTTCTTTCCTCTAACTTTTACTTTGTATCTGGATTAATTCTTTTTGTAATCATGTTTACACTTGGAATGAATATGTTAGATATATTTCCTTTTTTTAAGAAATTTCAACTAAAACTTCCACAAACATTTAATAATGAAATATTTCAGAAAACAACATCCCCAATACTTGCAGGATTACTAACTTTCATATTACCTTGTGGATTTACACAATCTATTCAGATATCAGCAATCGCTTCAGCATCTCCTTTAATCAGTGCTTTGACTATGTTGTCATTCGCATTAGGAACTCTACCAGTATTGGCAATTATCTCTTTTGGCTCATCAAAACTACTTAACAAAAAGAACTCTTCTTTTTACTTGAAGATTGCAGGCTTTCTTGTAATTATTTTTTCAATATATAATCTAGTGTCTTTACTCATATCTGTTGGTATAATTGAACCAATATATTAATGATCATTATGACAGATAGAAATACAACTTTAACAAATTTTAAGAAAGTAAGAAGTCTCATGGACAAAACAATTGAGATGACAGAAAAAGATCAATACTGTATAGACATTATGCAACAAAATCTTGCAGCAATTGGTCTTTTGAAATCAGCACATCAGACATTAATGGAAAATCATCTTAATCATTGTTTTACTAAAGCTATTAATTCTAACCAAGAAAAAAGAAAGCAGGAAATGGTAGAAGAGATTTTAAAAGTAACTAAATTAGCTAATAAATAATGAAAGATATTTACTACTTTGATAATTCAGCAACAACTAAGATAGCTCCTCAAGTTCTTGAGGATATGATGCCATACCTTACTGAAAAGTATGGAAATGCTTCAAGTATATATTCCCTTGGAAGAGAGAGCAGAAAAGCAATTGATTTAGCTAGAGATCAGGTAGCAGAAGCTCTCCATGCAGATTCAAAAGAAATATATTTTACTAACTCAGGTACAGAAGCTGATAACTGGGCATTAAAAGGTGTTGCAAATGCAAATAAAGAAAAAGGCAAACACATCATCACATCAAGCATAGAGCATCATGCAATTCTTCATACCTGTAAATATTTAGAAAAACAGGGATTTGAAGTTACATATCTACCTGTTAATAAAAATGGAATAATTGATTTAGATGAGCTTAAAAAATCCATAAGGGAAGATACAATACTCATCTCAGTCATGTTTGCAAACAATGAGATTGGAACAATACAACCAATTAAAGAGATAGGGGAGATAGCTAGAGAAAAAGGTATATATTTCCATACAGATGCAGTACAAGCAGTTGGTAATATTGATATTGATGTAAAGGATATGAATATCGATTTACTTTCTCTTTCTGCACACAAATTTAATGGACCAAAAGGTATTGGTGTTTTGTATGTCAGAGATGGTGTAAAGATAGAGAATCTTTTACACGGAGGAAGCCAGGAAAAGACTAAAAGACCAAGTACAGAAAATGTTGCTGGTATTGTTGGTTTAGGTAAAGCAATAGAACTGACAACAAAAAATATTCCTGAGAAAACAAAGCACTTACTTGCACTAAGACAAAAAACAATAGATGGACTCTTACAAATACCTGAAACAATACTTAATGGTGATACAGAAAAAAGACTACCTGGAAATGTAAATGTATGTTTTAAGTATATAGAAGGAGAATCTATACTTCTAATGCTAGACCAATTAAATATATGTGCATCTAGTGGCTCTGCATGTACATCAGGATCATTGGAACCATCTCATGTGTTACTCGCAATTGGATTGCCTCATGAGATAGCACATGGATCATTAAGATTAAGTTTCTCAAAAGATAATACAGAGGAGGAGATTGATTACCTTTTAGAAAAATTACCTCCAATTATTGAGAAATTACGAAATATGTCCCCACTATATAATTCAAGTAAATAAATACAATGGAAGGATACAGTGAAAAAGTTATGGATCATTTCATGAACCCAAGAAATGTTGGGACATTAGAAGATGCGAATGGTATTGGAGAAGTTGGCAATCCAAGATGTGGCGATATCATGAAGATGTACATTAAGGTAGAAGACAACACAATTACAGATATTAAGTTTCAAACATTTGGATGTGGAGCTGCTGTAGCTACAAGTAGTATGGTAACAGAAATGGTAAAGGGAAAGAGTCTAGATGAAGCACTAGAGATAACTAATAGGCAGGTTGCAGAAGCTTTAGATGGATTACCACCACTTAAGATGCACTGTTCTAATCTTGCAGAGCAAGGTGTAAAAGCAGCAATAGAGGATTACAAAAAGAAGAAGAAATAAAATATGTCAGTATTAATCAATTTTAAAATATGCGACAATGCCCCAGAATGTAGTGGAATAGCTGTCTGTCCAACTCATGCACTTTCATACGATGAGAACAAGAAAACAATCGTCATTGATAACACAAAATGCATAAGCTGTGGAGCATGCAAAACACAATGTCCTGTCTCCGCTATTTATGTAGCAAAAACTTCAGAAGAGAACGAAAAATATCAAAAAGAAATAAACGAGGATAATAGAACTATAAAAGATTTATTCATAGACAGATATGGAGCATCTCCCATCTCAGATTTCTTTATGATCAATGAAGAACAATTACCAGACAAAACAGATTACTCAGGAATCACTTTAATCGAGATATATGATATTGAAGAAGCACAATGCCTACTAAAATCCATACCAATGAGAGACATTACAGATGAAATAGAAGGAGATATAAGATATTACAAATTACACTATACCGATAAACTATTAAAAACATACAATATATCAAAAATACCTTCTCTGTTGATTTTTAAAGCAGGAAAATTGTTAGGAAAAATAGAAGGATATTACACTCAAGAACAAAAAGATGATTTTTTAAATCAAATAAAAGCATTAGTCTAATGGATTCAAGTAAAAACAATAAAAAAGTAATGATAGGTATGAGTGGAGGAGTAGATAGCTCTGTTTCAGCATATATACTAAAAGAACAAGGATATGATGTAACAGGAGTAACTATGCAAATATGGCAAGATGGTAAAGAAGATACAGACACCTGTTGCTCACTAACTGCAGTAGAAGATGCTAGAAGAGTCGCTAGTATCCTTGGAATCCCTTACTATGTTCTTAACTTCAAAAGAGAATTTGATGAGAAGGTAATACAGTACTTCATCTCTGAATACTTGCAAGGTAGAACACCTAACCCATGCATTGCTTGTAATAGATATATCAAGTTTGAAGAATTACTAAACAAAGCAGTAGCTATGAATATGGACTATGTAGCAACAGGTCACTATGCAAAAGTAGAAGAAAAAGATGGTAGATATCTACTTAAGAAATCTGCTAGTAAAACAAAAGATCAAACATATGTACTCTACAACTTAACACAAGAACAATTAAAAAGAGTTCTTTTTCCTTTGGAAGGATTAGAAAAAGAAGAAGTAAGAAGAATAGCTAAGGAGTTAGGACTCTCTGTATACAACAAACCAGATAGTCAGGAAATATGTTTTGTAGAGGACAATGATTACAGTAAATTCATAGAAGAGAATTCAGATATAGAGGTACTACCTGGAAATATTGTAGATACAAAAGGTAATATACTTGGTAACCATAATGGTATTTTTAATTACACAATAGGTCAGAGAAAAGGTTTAGGAATAGCTTCTAACAAAGCATTGTATGTAATTGAGATTGATATTGAGAAGAATGAAGTAGTAGTTGGTGATGACTCCGAAGGATATAGTTCTGAATTAGTCGCAAAAGATATTAATTTAATATCAATAGATAGCTTAGAGAAAGAAATGAGAGTTGATGCAAAGATAAGGTATGGGGCAAAGGAAGCACCTGCAGTAATTAGACCATTAGAGGACGGTACTATATCTGTACATTTTGATACTCCTCAGAGGGCTATAACTCCAGGGCAAGCGGTAGTGTTCTACGATAATGATGTGGTGGTAGGTGGAGGGATTATCTCCTAAAATTTCAACAGTTATAGGCTTCCATTTTTCTTCATTTTTGTTGACTTCTGAGTTCAAAAAGTATTCAATGTATATTGATTGTAACCATGAAAAGAACCAGAATCAGAGAGATATTTTCGAATATCTTCTTGAAAAAAATAACAGTCCTGAGATGGCAATTGAATAGCTTCGGTTTTTTTTGTGCACTAGCTGGATTATTAATAGGGACTTTCTTTGGTATTAAGAATTTAATACAGATTTTTGCATTAAATGATACTGTACAGACTTGGAATTTCAACACAAATACACTTGGTGATTATACATATGATAGTACATTGATAAAAGGTAGGAGTGATTATATAACAGGAGGGCTTAAGAAAGTAAGTAATGGTAGTTTTGAGGAGAATACAGATGGTTGGTCTGGTATACAGAGTTATATTTTAGATGATGAATTTAGTGATACACAACCTACTACATTAGTATCTGGTACTAGTACATTAAGTAATGGGGGAGTTATAACACCAACAGTAGGGAGCGAACTAGTAGTCGATGGGGGATTTGAAGATTGGACATCAGCAACAGATTTAACAAATTGGGTTGAGGATATTTCCGGCAGTTCTACTGTAAACAGAGAAAGCACTATTAAACACAGCGGCAATTATTCAACAAGAATCGATGTAGACTCAATTGCCAGCTGGATAAGGATATCTCAAGTATCTTCAGATGGTGGGATAGAAGGCAAATGGTATGTTGTCACTGGATGGATGAGATCCTCTGTTCAGAATTCAATCGGAGTTTTCCACATGTCGAACTCAAACGGAAAAGGAAGACCTCTTAGTAATACAACTTGGAATCAATATACAGATACTTTTCGAGGTGTCACAGGAGCAAATTTTGGATTCAAAAGGAGTTCTTCTTCAACTTCAATTTATGCAGATGATATTAGTGTAAAATCATTTCTTCTTCCATCTCTTTTTTCAACTAAAGAAACTTCATCAAAGATAGTAACCGCATCAGCCGGTATCACAGTAGCAGATGGAACACAAGCTGGCATAGTTACGAATCTTGATAGTCAGAATAACCCCCAAAATTTTGTTGTCGCATACTACGATGCAAAAGATGGAGCTTATGCCTATTTAGAAAAAGTAGTAAATGGAGTATACACAACATTAATAAAAGCTTCTGTCTCATACCAAGCAGGTGCTGTAATTAAATTAGTTAGAAATAGTGAAGGTTATTCTTTGTTCTACAACGGAGCACAAGTTGGAACTACACAAACAATCACAGACGCAGGAATAATAAACAACACAATTCATGGGTTATTTAGCACCTATGCTACAAATAGTTTTACAAATTTTGAAATAAAATCTTCTATAGACGGGACACCAGCAACACCAATATTAGCAGGTAATGGGAGTGCAACTAGAACTGTTAGAGATACATTCGGTTACATTACTCTTGGATCTGGGTTAGCTTCTTTTTCCACTGGAACAACTGCATCAGGAAGAGATCCTGGCTTAAGATATCCAACAATAGATAGAACAGCTGGTAGAGTATTAACTGCAAGAATAAGTACTCCAACAACAGAATCGCAAGTATATTTTGGAGGAATCAAGACATCAAATTATGCTGAAGGTGGTACAATTGCCTTAAACAGATTACAAATAAAATATGCATATAACAACACTTTCCCCGGAATATCAGTAGCTAATTCTACTGCTGGCACTATGTACCAAGTTCTTCGTGTTTTAAGATCAGCTGGTGAATACATTTACATAAAAGGCGGAGAGTATTCAAATTGGACCCTTATGTGGATTGATTCGAGGAATACTGTTACTTCTTTTGATCCAATTATTAGCAACTACAGTACAGCATCATTCCAGAGTGACTACATAAGAATACCAGATGAATTATATATGCCAGAACCTTTAGCATACGATACATTTACAAGAACAAATGGACCAATTGGAGATACTGAAACAACAGGACCAGATAACCAATCTATAGAATCAAAGCAATGGGAGATAGGAACATGGAATACAGCAAGTAGCAAAGCAATCAACAATACAATTCTTGGTAACGACATAGTAATAAACGGAACAATGGAAGGAACATATCTAAACGGTGTAGCTCCAAGCTGGACATCTACTAGAGGAAACACTGCATCATCAACAGATAAATATGGTGGGACATTAGCACAACAAATCACCAACCCTGCTGGGAACTCAGGTGTTGTGAATCAAAATATAGGTCTTACAATTGGTAATTTCTACTGCCTCTCTTTCTACGGAAAAGTTTACAAAGGAATTGGTGGCCATGTAAACGATGCAAGTGGCATATATTTTTCAGGCATAAATATCACATCATCAAGCTGGACAAAATACAACACATGCTTTAGAGCTACAACTGAGAATGTAAATATAGCAGTATATGCGGAAACAAATGCAACAAACGATACTAACGGTGTACTTGTTGATAGTTTTTCACTCAAACTAATGTCACTTGCATCGCTTTTCTCAACAATACATACAAACACACCTGCAATAATTGCAAGTGCAAACTTAACAATACCTGTAAGTAAAACATCTACTGGAATAGTAACTAACCTAGACTCATACGAAGATCCTAAAAACTTCTTAATTGCATATCATGATGGTTCAAATATCCATTTGGACAAAGCCATATATTCAGATGCTCCTGAAACAAATCTTCTCGCAAATCCAGGTCTTGAAACAGCAGGCGGAGCACTCTTTCAATCTTGGAATTCTAGCCTAATTAGTGGACAGGGAAGCCTAGAAATAGAAACAAGTTCTGTACATAGTGGGAATCAAGCAATCAAGATAACAGGAGACACAACTGTAAGTTACTATCCAAGAATATACCAAGTTGTAGATGTAACTCCAGGAGAAACATATACTTTGTCATTTTGGACAAGAGGAGACGGTCTCAATAGTGGAAGAGTTCAAATCTGGAATACAGCAAATAATACACAACTATACCCATATACAAGTACAGGTGTAACAAGCACAGAATACAAAAAATATGCAATAACCTTTACTGTCCCTTCTGATTGTACTGTAATAAATATAAATATAAATTCAGCAAATATTAATGGTGCAGTAGTATATTACGACGACCTTTCCCTTGAAGCTGTTCCAGATATTACTTACACTTCCCTCATCAATACAGCGGCAACATATGTTGCGAATGCACCTTTAACAGTTTCAACTGACAATTCAACATCTGGACACTTGAAAGTGAGAGTATATTATGACAATGTACCAATAGGCTCCGAAATAGACATTACTGATTCAACAATAATTAACAATACAAACCATGGTCTCTTTAGTACATACTCAGGTAGTTCCTTCGATAATTTCTCTCTCTTTGCTAAAGGTACTAGTGGAGAATACTCTGACCTACCTGCAGAAGATATAACTGCAACCCATGAGACAAACATAAGATACAATGGAAGTGGATCATCTAAACTAGTATCAGGTGGAAACAATGCAAACTATGTACAAACAACAAACATAGGAGATACAAACACATACCAAGTAGTAACACATGCATACACAAACGGATCACAAGTAACATCAGATGACCTAGTACTCTACTACAACAACCAAGAACTAAACACTACATACGAAGCAACATCAGTAACAGGTTGGTACAAACTAATATCTACAATAACTGGAGTAAACCAAGAAACAAATATTGGTGTAAGAGTAAAAGCAAACAAAACAGTATACATAGACGAATTCATTACATACAAAACAGGTCTTCCATACATATACACAACATCAGCATACTCAAACCCACAAGTAGTCGCATTCGACTCATTCAATGCAACAATACAAACGCCAGGAGACTCAACAGTAACATTCCAACTCTGTCCAAATGATGGATCAACATGCGAAACCTCCTCACTCTGGCAATACTACAATGGAACAGCATGGACACCAGCTACAAACATGTCTACACACACAAATACAAAAGAGCAACTAACACAAGAAGTAATGCAATCATTCCCAACAAACAGTAAAAAAATATCTGTCAAAGCAATACTCGGAGTCTCAGATGCAGACATACCAACTGTTTCAAACATCTCTGTTGGAATGACAACCGATGTAATAGCTCCAACATCAGGATCAAACCCAATATTTGATATTAGAGAAGAAACTCAATGTACATATCAGGACAACTGCTGGACAAACCAAACAGGACCACAATTCTCTTGGAATGATGGTACCGATGACAACACAGGAATTAGAGGATACTGTCTCTACCTAGGTACAGATGAAGCTGGTAACCCTGAATCCTCAAAAGGAAAACTTGGAACATCACCAGAGCCAATTGGAAACACTACATGCCAATTCATAGTTCCAAACTCCGAAGTAGACCTCTCCACAGAAGGATACATATCATCTGCACTCTCAAACAGCGATACATTCGTAACAGCACCAAACACATACTATTTAAATATAAAGGCAGTGGATAGAGCAGACAATGTAGCAGAAGAAGGCATCACAATCCGATTCAGATACGATGGAACAAAACCAACAAATGTATCATACATATCTACACCATCAGGAAACTTCTCTAATGTTGTAGATATGAGTTTTACATGGACAAACACAGCTACAGACTCTGAATCCCAAATTCTTGGATACCAATACCAACTCAATTCAACAGAAAATCAATGGAAAGGAACTACACATTCAAACACACTAAACATAGATTACATACCTACAAACCTTCTTTCATACACACTACAACAAGCAATAGATGCATCAAGCATAATCTCTGGAAACAATGTCATATACTTCAGAGCCATAGACAATGTTGGCAACCCAAGCATAGCAGTAAGTGGAGGTATATCATTCGGTGGACAAGCACCTAAATTCAACGGAGAAGACAGGGTAACCATAACTCCAAGCAGTAGCAATACAAACAACTTCGCAATGTCATGGCAAAGTGCAACACCAAGCACAGGCTCACAAGTATCAAATTACTACTATATGGTAAACACACCTCCACCATCAACACTAGCAACACTACAAAGCAACTCATCTACATACATGGACAATGGTACAAGCACAACTGTCTCTACAAAATCACTACCAAATGTAAACAAAGGTTCTAACACAATATATGTAGTAGCCATAGACAATTCAGCAACACCAAACTACTCACCATCTAACTACATAACTGGAACATTTACACTAAATTCTACAAATCCTGACAATGTAGGCAACCTAATAGCATCAGACTCATCCATAAAATCACAAGAAAGATGGAATGTTACACTAACATTCACAGAACCTACATACAAAGGAGCAGGAAACCTGACATATGAAATAATGAGATCTACAAACGGTACAGACTATACACAAGTAGGAACAACAACAGGAGTATCATATGTAGACAATGTACCTTCTTCTTCCTCATACTACTACAAGATATATACCAAAGATGGAGCACATGCATCCTCTTCTGGAACCAATGTAGTAGAAATAACTCCAACAGGAAGATGGACAAGTTCTCCAGAGCTAGTAACAGAACCAGAAGCAAAAAACATTGCTACAAAGAAAGCAACAATCAATTGGACTACAGAGAGAACCTCGGATTCAAAAGTAGCATTTGGAACAAAATCACTAGAATATTTCAAAGAAGAACCAAGCAATTCCGATCAAGTAACAGGACATACAATTACAATTAGTGGATTAAATCCAAATACTACATATTTCTATGTAGCTAAATGGACAGATGAAGATGGTAATACAGGCCTATCTGCAGAAAAATCATTCCAAACATCTCCAGCACCAACAGTAAAGAAAGTTGCTGTAAGCAACATTGGTCTCTCCAATGCTATGATCCAATTTACATCGACAGAAGCAAGCAAAGTAAAAATATACTACGGAACATCACTTGCATTCGGAGGAGTACAGGAAATATACACATCAACCCAAGAAACAAAATACACTATCCAACTCTCAGATCTAAAAGATGGCACAAAATATTACTACAAAATTAATACATTTGATTCAGATTTAAACGAATATGAAGGAACAGTCTTAGACTTTACTACAATGCCAAAACCTTTAATCTCAAATGTCACACTACAAGAGGTAAAAGGAACAGCACAAACAACAATACTTGTATCATGGAAAACAAATACAGACATATCATCAATCATTACTTACTATCCATTAGACAAAAAAGACCAATCATTAGATCAAGTAAATGTAAAAATGATCTCAGGAAAACATGAAATGCAAATTCAAGGATTAAAACCTCAAACAAACTACGGACTAATTGTAAAAGGTGTCGACAGAATAGGGAATATGGCAGAATCAGACGAACAGACATTCACAACATCTACCGATACTAGATCTCCAGAAATTACCAACTTAATCGTACAAGGACAAATAGTGAAATCTAGCGATAATCCAACTGCACAATTGGTAATATCTTGGAATACAGATGAACCAGCAACCTCTCAAGTAGAATTAGGTGTTGGAAGTGGAAGCTCATATACACAAAAAACACAACAAGATTACAATCTCACATACAATCATACAGTAGTAGTTTCAGGATTAACTCCATCCACTGTATACCATCTCAGAGGCATCTCCATCGATTCTGCCGGTAACAAAACAAATTCTACAGATACAGTAACAATCTCTCCAAAAGCAACAGACAATGCTTTAGACTTAGTAATAAATAATCTTGTAGATATATTTGGATTCTTAAAAAGATAATGACAAAAACCAATGATGCAATAACAGTTGAAAATGTCTTTAAATCATTCAAAGTAGGAGAACAAGATGTTTCTGTGTTAAAAGGTATTTCATTCAAAATACCTGGAGAAGATTTCTTAATTATTTACGGACCATCTGGTTGTGGTAAATCAACACTCTTACATACAATGCTTGGACTTGAGCCACCAAACAGTGGAAAAGTACATATACTTGGAAGAGAAATATACACAGAAGGAAAAGACGAAGATTACAGAGCTGAAATAAGAAAAAGATATGTTGGAATGATATACCAACAAGCAAACTGGATAAAAGCATTCTCTGTTATAAAGAATGTTGCCTTCCCACTCTCACTTGTTGGAATTCCTGAAGATATAGCATTAAGAAAAGCCGAAGAATTGCTAGAAAGAGTTGGTATGGCTAATTGGAAATACTACTCCTGTTCTGAGCTATCAAGTGGACAACAACAGAAAGTATCTCTCGCAAGAGCCTTAATCACTAATCCAGAAATAATCATTGCTGATGAACCAACAGGAAATCTTGATTTCGAATCAGGACAAGAATTGATACAAATTCTAGTAAAGCTAAACAAAGAAGATCACAAGACAATAGTCATGGTGACACACGACTTAGAATATATTAGATATGCTAAATCTACAATTCATATATTTGATGGAAAAATATCTGGTGTAAAACCAGGAGATCTAAGATTAAAAAAGAACATACCAATACCAGAATGAAAAACTTTTTAGAAAACATAAAGAACATTCCGTCCACAACAATGAAAGCTCTTTCATTCATCGCTATCATATTAATATATTTTGTCATATTTCTAATACAGTTCATATTCAGAAAAGTTCTAAGACTAGTAACCTTAGAAGTTCGTATTACTAATACATTAAAAAGATTTGCAAAGATTTTTGATAACTCTCCTAAAGACACAATATCTAGAATAGATCTTGTAGAAATGGCCTTAGAAAACATGAAAGCAAAAAAAAGTAGAGCTGTGATAACAATAGGAGGTATGGCAATAGGAATCGGTCTCATTGTGCTTCTTGTTTCAATTGGATATGGATTGCAGGATCTCGTAACAAGTAGAGTAGCAAGCTTACAAGAAATGAGACAAACAGAAGTATCACCACAAGTAGGAGGAACACTAAAGTTAACAGATGATAGTATAAATAATTTCAAGCAAATACCAAATGTTACAAAAGCATTACCAATAATTTCAGCAGTTGGTCATATTGATTTTCAAGGATCACAATCTGATATTGCAACCTATGCTGTTACTACTGAATATTTAAAAGAAGCAGGATTAGTAATAACAAATGGGAACATGTTTGAAAGTGATATATTAACATCTGATGTTAAAGGATTAACAGATGATAATGGAACACTACCACAAATAGACCTTTCCTCTGAGACAACAGAGGAAAACTCAACAATAGAATCAGTACCTATTTCATCGGATAATGCTAAATTTGAAATAATACTAAACAAAGCTTCAATGGAATTGCTAGGCTTAAAAGAAGATCAAATCGTCGGACAAAAAATATCTGCCTCATTCATAATCATTAGCGAGCTCTTGGCAGAAGATTCCTCAAAAATCCAATCTGCAAAAGCAGAATTCACAGTAGTAGGAGTTTCGTCAGATGACAGTTCTCCAATACTCTATATACCATTCATAGACTTAAGGTCACTTGGTATCTCTAATTACTCTCAAATAAAGGTTGTTGTAGAAGACCAAGATTCTTTAGCACAAGCAAGAGCACAAATAGAATCAAGTGGATATATAACCGATTCTGTTGCAGATACAGTAGCTCAAATAGATTCAATATTTCAAACTTCAAGAACAGTATTAGGACTCTTTGGCTTTATTGCACTATTCGTTGCAGCAATGGGTATGTTTAACACACTTACAATATCTTTGCTTGAAAGAACAAGAGAGGTTGGATTAATGAAAGCAATGGGTATGAAATCATCAGAAGTAAGAGAGGTCTTTGTAACAGAATCTATGACACTTGGTCTCTGGGGAGGAATAATAGGACTACTAGGAGGATATTTTGCAGGTACGATAATCGGCTTGATACTATCTTTCTTCTCAATATTCAATGGTCAAGGAATGATAGATGTTACAAACCTTCCATTTGTTTTTGTTCTCTTCATCATTATGCTCTCCTTAACAGTAGGAGTATTAACCGGTCTATTCCCAGCTAGAAGAGCAACAAGTATCTCAGCCTTAAATGCTTTAAGATACGAGTAAAATCAATCTTGTAAAACTTCACTTTTGTATATACAATAAAATAATAAATTCATAATCTTTCATTATGATCAAGAAATATCTACTCCAAATAGTAGTATTAATCTCAATATTAGTAACTATACTAATAAATTCCCTAGCAAACATATTACCAATAAATGGATACAACACAGGAGAGCTCTCTGACAGTATCCCAATTTACTTTGTACCAGCTGGATATGTATTCGCGATATGGGGCCTCATATACATCTCGCAAATCTTCTATGCCGTATACACATTCTTTAACTACAGTGATACAGATAAAAAGATATTTCCATATATATTACTGACCTGTATTGCTAACTGTGCTTGGATATTCCTCTGGCATTACAAATTCGTATCTCTTAGTGTAGTAGCAATGATTGTTCTTCTTCTTTCACTGATTGCCATATATCACGAAACTTCAAAGAATGGATATCCTTTACTCAAAAGCTTCGTATTTAAACTGTACTTAGGATGGATATCTGTAGCATCAGTTGCAAACATAGCTGCAGCACTCTCATTAACAACATGGGATGCATTTGGAATTAGAGAAGAGATGTGGTCCGCAATCATGATAGGAGTGGCAACGATCCTAGCATTCTTAACCTTAAATCTAAAAAAGGACTTCATATATCCACTAGTAATCCTTTGGGCTGTAATAGGAATACTCGTTAAGTTCTTCGATACATCAGACCTTGTATCTGGAGCAGCTGTTGTCTCAGCTATTTCAATATTAGGTGCAATATTTACAAACATATATACGAGTAAATATAGGAAAGAAAGATAAAGTAAAAAATAAATTTCCATATTACATAATTCCAATATCCATATTAGGAATTCTTTCAATCATATATGCTTCATACAGCTACATCACAAAAGCTCTTTGTTTTTCTTTAACAAGACCTGATTTCTACGAACAGAGACAACAACCAACATTTTCCAAGCAAGAAGAAACATTGGAGGTTTTACCTTCTAATTACGAAGAAACTCTTCAAAGCTTAAACATATCATTAGAACAAAAGAGTGTCGTTGAGCTTTTACGATATGGACAAACTGTCATAGATAACGAAGGACTAGACTACACTTTCATACTGCAAAACAGTGAACCCTTGTTAGTCAACCAACAAATGCTCTACGAATACATAACTATTAAAGAAGATAGAACTTACGAAAAAATAATAGAAGAAGATTTACTACCAAAATTAAAAAGCATTTTAAATTCTTCAAACACCCTTCTTTCCATTTTGGGAATTTTCGATACAAGAAATGAAGTACAAGAAACTTGGGAATTAATATTGGATTCCATTGCTCTTGCAAACGAAAATAAATATTCAGAAGCAATTGCAAGAATATATAGTATGAATGAGAAACAAGAAAAAATATTTACCACATTAATATCCTTAACAAAAAATAAAGAACAATTTGAATACATATCCAAAGTAAACTCACTCATAGACATCAAAAACATATCAGAAGACAAAGAGAAAGAAATACCTCTTGAGAAACCAACGAAAATATATGTAGAAGATATGCAAGAGATTCAAAATCAGATTTTAGATAGCATGACAACAAGAAGTAATGATCTGCCAACGAATACTATTTCAAGACAGGAACTTTACTTACTTGGGAAAAGAATAGGGGAAACAAATATAGATGATATATACACAACACTCTATACAAAGTACTTAGGGAATGATGTAAAAGTCAAAATACTTCTAAAAACTTTTAGAGAAAACAATAAAGACATACTAACAATATCTCCATATATAGAGATAGAAGAGAAAGAAAATGTTGTAAATGACAACAACTTTTCTGAAACATATGACAAAGAACCAATATCACAAGCAAAAGGTACAGTTAGAATACCCGTGTTGATGTACCATCAGATAGCCGAAGCACCAAAAGGTAGTAGTAAGTTCAAACAAGGACTATATGTATCACCAGAGATGTTTGAAAAACAGATTGCATATTTAACTAAAATGAATTACAAAACAATATCTTCGAAAGAATTTAGCGAGATACTTGCTACAGGAAAGAATCCAACACAAAAAACTGTAATGATAACATTTGATGATGGAACAGCTTCACAATATGCGCAAGCATACCCGATACTTAAGAAATACGACCAGACAGGTGTCTTCTTTATACCCTCTTCAAGAACTTCCATATCCTCAGATCAACTAAAAGAAATGGCTTTGAATGGAATGACAATTGATTCTCATAGTTCAACTCATCCAAATCTTTTAGAAGTAACTAATCAGAAAAAACTACTTTCTGAAATAGCTGGTAGCAAATCTTCTATTCAAGCTAGAACAGGAAAAACAGTATATTCAATTGCATACCCTGGATGTGTTGCAAATCAACAAACCTTTAAACTTGTAGCCTCTAGTGGATACCTGCTTGGATTCTCTTGTGGAAGAAAAATTGATCACTATCCTTCAAACAAATATTCAATATCTAGAATACATGTATTCAATGATATGGAATCCTTCGTGAACTTGTTGTCAGGAATAAACTAAATGCTATAATGAAGGGAAATAATCTTTTTAATAACTAATTATATGAATAAAGTACTTTACAGATCAGAGAAAAACAAAATCATTGGAGGAGTATGTGGAGGTCTTGCTGAATACTTCAATATAGATCCATCAATAGTAAGAATTGTTTTTGCTTTAGCACTCTTTACAGAAGGATTTGGACTAATCCTCTATGTAATCCTTTGGGCAATACTACCTTCTTACTCAAGTATAAATAAAGACTCAGCAGATGTAATAAATGAAAATAAAGAAGAGATAAAAGCTAAGGTTGTTAAAACAGCAAAGGGATTGAAAACTGAGATTCAATCAGATACAAAGAAAAGTAAATAAATTTTTAATTTAGTATTATGAAAGAAGAAAAAGATTTTGGAGGAGCAGTCTTCTTAATATCAATTGGTGTCCTTTTCCTTTTAAATACAACAGGTGTAATTGGATGGGGTATATGGTCATTCCTTTTGGAATATTGGCCAGTTATCATTGTTATGTGGGGAATTAAATTGATAATAGGTGATTCATTCATTGCAAACATAGTAATGGGTGTAATCTCTTTGTTTGTATATACAACAGTAATCGCTTTTGCATATGTAGCATATACACATAACAGTATTCCTTTTCTTTCAGATGAGATGAATAAGAAAATTAGCACACCAATATTTCAATCTTTTGATGGAGAATACACAGAAGACAGTAACAGTATTAAGTCTGATGAATTTCAAGGAATAGAGTTAAGAAACCTAGAAATAAATGTAGGTGCATCAGAATTTACATTAACAGAAAATACTGAATCAGATGATTACTTTTCTCTTAATTCAAAATATGTAGCTAACCATATTGAACCAGAAATAGTATATTCAAAAAACAATAACAATTTAGACATACAGTTTTCAACAAAATCACCTAGAAATATTTTCTCCTTTAGGAACTTGTCACCTAAATTTGATTTAGTTTTAGGAAAGACAAACTTACCAACTAACTTGGATATAGAGCTAGGTGCTGGAGATGGAACAATATCATTGGAGAATGCATTAATAGAAGAGCTAAATGCAAAAGTTGGTGCTGGAAACTTAGAAATGACTTTACTCAACAAATCAACACCAAAGAAAATCACAGTAGAAATAGGAGCAGCAAATATGGACCTTACCATCTCAAAAGAGGCTGGATTCTCAGTTGAATACAAAGTAGGAGTTGGAGATCTTAGTATTGATAATGAATCTCTAGTGTCATTTGCAAGTGATAATACATACAAGTCTTCTAACTACGATACTGCATCAAATAAGATAGAAATAATCGTAAAAATCGGAGCAGGAGCTTTAAATATAATTACTAAATAATTTTTTACAATACAAAAATGAAAGACAATAGCGGTAAAATAATCTTTGGAACAATACTAGTAGCATTAGGAGGATTACTCTTAATTGAAAGAACTGGTCTCCTAAATTTTGATATTTGGTCTTCAATATGGACATATTGGCCATTAATCCTAGTACTCATAGGTGTTAAGCTTTTCGTAGAAGGAAAAACTTCTGGAGCAATAATATTAACTACCTTTGGTACAGTTTTACTACTAACAAATATATTTGATTGGAATTTCTTTGCAATATTATGGCCATTAGCAATAATTGCAGTTGGTATTTCCATCATATTCAAACCAGAGACTCCAAGAATCAACAGCTCAGACAAGGGATTTAACCAGGATAGACTTGATGATACAGCAATATTTTGGGGAATAGAGAAGAAAATATCTTCAAAAGAATTTCAAGGTGGAGAAGTAAATGCAATCTTTGGAGGGTATGAATTAGATTTAAGAGATGCAGAAATCTCTAAAGATGGAGCAAAATTAACTGTAAATGCAATATTCGGAGGTGCAGAAGTTACAGTTCCAAAGAATTGTAGAGTTGTAACAAGTGGAACTGGAATATTTGGAGGATGGAGTCCAGAGATAAAGGCAACAGATGTAAAAGAACCTGTATTGGAAATAACAGGTAGTGCAATCTTTGGTGGTGTAGAGATAAAAGAATAGAAGTGATATATTGTATATAAATAATATCTGAACTGCCCCAATATATGCAGATAGAATACCTCCTTTTAGGAGACACATCGATCAACAATGGAAGATATCTTTTAGCGGTCTACAAAATAATTCCTGCTGATGGTTTGTCTTTGGAAGATGTAGCAACAGAAATAGCTGCAGAGTCTTCGACAGGAACAAGTATAAAGGTAGGATCTTCGACACCATTTTCAATTAGCAATAATGCAAAGGTCTACGATATAGATGAAGAAAAGAATCTTGTTTGGATCGCATATCCATGGGAGATTTTTGACTCTGGTGGAAACATTCAGAATATACTTACATATCTTGCTGGAAATATATTTGGTGTTAGTGAAGTAAAAGCTTGTAAACTCTTAGATATATATTTCCCTCCTGAAATGCTTTCTAGATATGATGGTCCTCAATATACATTAGATGATATGAGAGAGTATCTAAATATTTGGGACAAACCGATTTTAGGATCAATAATTAAACCAAAGATTGGTTTAACACCTTCACAATATGCAGAGCTTGCATATGATTTCTGGGTAGGAGGAGGACATTTTGTAAAGAATGATGAGCCTCAAGCTAATCAGTCTTTCTGTCCTTTTGAAGATATGGTTGATTCTGTAAGAATAGCTATGGATAGGGCAGAGCAAGAAACAGGAGAAACAAAGGTACATTCTTTCAATGTTTCAGCTGCAGACTACGATAGTATGATGAAGAGAGCAGATTTTGTAGCTTCAGTTATGAAGCCGGGGAGCTATGCTTACCTAATAGATGGTATAACTGCTGGCTGGATGGCAGTACAGACCCTTAGAAGACACTATCCAGATACCTTCTTACATTTCCACAGAGCAGGTCATGGTGCATTTACAAGAGAAGAAAATCCAATTGGTTTTTCCGTAGAAGTATTAACAAAATTTGCAAGATTAGCAGGAGCATCTGGAATACATACAGGAACAGCTGGTGTAGGAAAAATGTCTGGAGATGCTAGAACAGATATAACTGCTGCTCATCAAGCACTAAAACTACAATCACAAGGACTTTACTTCAATCAAATATGGAGCAAGATTTCAGAGAAAGACACTGATATTGAAAAGATAATAGAAAAAGAAAACCAGGTATGGAAAACAAATATTAAAGATACTTTGAAAGAAAGATTGGAATTAAAGAAAGATTTTAATTTCAAATCAGATACTGCAAGAGTAATGTTAAAAACAGCACCAATTATCTCAGGAGGTCTTAATCCTACACTCTTAGGAAAATTCTTAGATACCATGGGTACAATAGATTTCATCACTACAATGGGTGCAGGAGTACATTCTCATCCAAAAGGTACACAAGCAGGAGCAAAGGCTGTATTACAAGCATATGATGCATGGAAAGATGGTGTAGATATTCAAGATTATGCCAAAGATCATGAGGAGTTATCACTTGCTATAGATTTCTTTGAAAAGAACAAAACGAATACCCACAGAGAGAAACCAATGGAAGATGTATAACTAACTATCCTTAAGTCATCTTTTGTGATAGAATTGTTCTCTGTTTATGTCTAATTCTCAACTAGATCAACAAAATTTAAGAAATATTGCTATTATCGCGCATGTAGACCATGGAAAAACTACCTTGGTTGATGCCTTTATGAAGCAAACTCATATGTTTAGAGAAAATCAAGATGAAATGCAACAGGATAGAATCCTTGATTTCGGAGAATTAGAGAAAGAAAAAGGTATTACAATTAATGCAAAAAACATATCCATTACTTACAGAGGTGTAAAGATCAATATTATTGATACTCCAGGTCATGCTGATTTCGGTGGAGAAGTAGAAAGAACACTTAACATGGCAGATAGTTGCTTACTTTTAGTAGATGCAAAAGAAGGAACTATGCCTCAGACAAAATTTGTATTGAAGAAAGCACTAGACCTTGGATTGAAACCAGTTGTTGTTGTAAACAAAATTGACAAGAAATTAGCAAATGTAAAAAAGACAATATCCAAGATACAAGATCTTTTCCTTACATTAGCTACAGATGCTGATCAACTAGATTTCCCTATTTTCTATGGAATATCTAGAGAAGGTAAGATATGGAAAGAAATGCCAGAGGGAGATTTAACAGTACCAAATAGTATTGATGGTGATTTAATTCCTATTCTTGATGAAATCGTTGATAATCTTCCAGCTCCAAAGGGAGATCCTTCACAACCATTCCAAATGTTGATTACTTCAATTGAATTTAATGAGCATCTTGGAAGATATTTAATAGGGAAGATAGAAAGAGGAACAATTAATGTAAATGATCCTATCGCTTTAGTTTCAAACAAAGAAGAGGTAGAGAAGAAACAGGGAAGAGTAAGAGAGATTTTTACAAAGGATGGTTTGGGTTGGAAAAGAATTGACACTGCTAGTGCAGGAGAAATAATAGCTTTAACTGGCATTGATTCTACAGATATTGGAGCAACACTTTGTGATGTTTCAGCACAAGAAGCTTTACCAGAGATTACAATTACACCTCCTTCTGTTAGAGTAAAATTTTCAGCAAATACATCTCCTTTCCTTGGAAAAGAGGGTAAGTTTGTAACTGCTAAACAGCTACAACAGAGGTTAGAGCAAGAAAAGAACTTAAATATTAGTTTGAAGATTACAAATTCTGGAAGTAATAATTATTATGTTTCTGGTAGAGGAGAGCTTCAGTTAGCAATTTTAATAGAGCAGTTAAGGAGAGAGGGATATGAATTTGAACTTGGTAAGCCAGAGGTTATTCTTCAAGAGATCGAGGGTATTAAATGTGAGCCTTTAGAGGAATTAACTATCGATGCACCAGAGGAATATATGAGTGTTGTGACACAAGAGGTTAATGAGAGAAAAGGTAAGATGGTTAATATTGAATCAGAAGAAGGACAGAACAGATTTACATTCAATATTTTGACTAGAAACTTAATTGGTTTACATAGAGTTCTCATGAATGCTACTAAAGGTACTGCAATCGTAAATAGTTATATTATTGATTATGTTCCTTTTGAAAGAGATGAAGAATTATTTAGAAAAGGTGTAATCATTTCTTCAGAGACAGGTACAGCATTAGCATACTCGTTGATGAGTGTACAAGATAGAGGAAGATTATTCATAAAAGGATCAACAGAGGTATATGAGGGTATGATTATCGGTATAAATGCTCACGAGAGTGACTTAGAGGTTAATCCATGTAAAGCAAGACATAAGACAAATGTAAGAATGTCTCATGCTGAGGTAACTGAGATAGCTTTAAAAGAGCCTGTTCAGCTTACAATAGAGTATGCTTTATCATTTATTAAGAATGATGAGCTTATCGAGGTGACACCAAAGAATATTAGACTTAGAAAGAAACTACTTACAGATACACAAAGAACTTGGGCAAAGAGAAGAAACCTAACTGCTTATGCACAGGAGCATTTAAATAACTAATCACATTCAAAAAGACTAGATAATGAAAAAGGGAGTACAATGTACTCCCTTTTGATTAACAAATTTAGATTGATTATCTATCAAAACTTCTTCTGTTATCTCTGTCACCAAATGTACCTCTGTCTCGAGATTCCTCTCTTGCTTCAGAAACATTGATTGGTCTTCCATCGACTTCCTTGCCATTAAGCTCAGCTACTGCAGCTTGTGCTTCTTCTTCTGTGGACATTGTTACAAAACCAAATCCTTTGGATCTGTTCTTGATTCTGTCCATGATTACTACTGCTTCTTCAACAGTACCTACGGCACCAAAAACCTCCTTAAGTTGCTCGTCTCTAACGTTCCAACTAAGGTTACCTATAAATAATTTTTTACCCATTATTTATATAAAATAAAAAAATTAAATTTGCTACACCACATAAATGGGAGATTTACACTCTAAGCAGTCTGTTTGAAGAAAGCTTCCATAGCTATGTAATTATATCATACTCATTTTGAAAAAAGATATATCTACTTCAGATATTTAATAATATCATTAAAAGATGGTCTTCTGTTATACATAAGACAACCTAACTCAAAGAGTTTTAGAGATAGATACAAAGCGATAAGAACATAGACAACTGAAGTGCACATACCTATTATTAATTCTTGTACAGAAAGAGCTCCAATCGAATTTCTTAGCATCAAGATCATAAACGATGTGAAAGGAAAATAACTAAATACTTTCGATAGAAGAGAATTTGGATCCGTAATAAGCATCTGCATTAAATACATAGGGAAGATAGACAAGATAATAAAGATAGATGAAAGATTTCTACTATCTTCAGCTCCTGTACCTACAGCACCAACACCTGTCATAACACAAGCAAAGAACATGAACCCCATCATTATAAAGAAGAGATTTAATGGCAATGCAGACCAATCTATTTCATTGAAATTAATTGGCAATGCGATATCAAAGTAATTATTTATTGCTAGATATGTTGCAATTCCAAAAAGCAACCAAGTTATTAATTGAGTTATAACAACACCCATAAGACCAGTCATTTTACCAAACATTAAAGACTTCTTATCTACAATAGAAAGCATCGTTTCAATCATTCTGTTCTCTTTCTCAGCAGATACACTTTGTAACAAGAATGAAGAAGAGATGAAAACAGCCATAAAGAACACGACTAGTGAAACAATTGGGAGTACAAACTGTTCAAAACCTTCTTGTTTCATCACACCATCTTTGTCAAAGGAGAATGTGGTAGAAGATGTTGTACCACTTAATATTACCTTCGAAGCCTCATTCTGAATAGTAGAGATAGCACTGTTTTTAATTAGAGAATCAGCAATCAAAGGAACATTTGCACTTCTTAAGATATCTCCTTCTTGTTTTAGATATACCTCATATTTTAAGTCTGTAAGAAAATTACTAGGTATTTTTATTAATACTTTCAGAGAGTCATTCATTATTTCACTCTTAACCTCTTCTAATGTATTAACTTCTTTCAAAGGAGAAACCATTATTTGATCTGGAAGAATGTTAGCTTCATCAACAACATAGATTGTTGAGAATGTTTCCATATTTTCCATTTTCTCCATTGAATCGATGCTGGAATACCCTGATACAAAACTTACAAAGCCAATGAATATCGGAAGGAACAAAGTAGAAGCCCAGAATGATGGCTTCTTGACAGTCTTCAGGTATTCAAATTTTGCTACATTGAAAAGTTTTTTCATTTTGTTTTCATTAGATCAATAAATATTTGATTTAGACTTGGATAATCTAATTTCATGCTTACAAGATTTGTGCCATTATTTATAATATCTTTTATTATTTCATTAGGATCTACTTTTTCATCATTAGGAATTATTTCTGCTATCTTACTTGAAAGGAGAGTGCTACTGTAAAGTTTGTTGCTCTTCTCTGGTGCTTTACCTGTAAATTCAACAACAATATTGTTACTACCATATTTCCTTCTTACATCATTTACTTTTCCATATTCCAGTCTGAGACCATCCTTGATTATTAAAAGGCTGTCTGCCATTTTTTGAGCTTCATCAATAACATGAGTACTATAAAGAATAGTTGTACCATGTTTTGCTTTATCAAGAAGAATATCAACAAAGAGTTGCCTGTTAACTGGGTCTAAACCCTTAAATGGTTCATCAAATATCAATATCTCTGGATTATGTATAAGAGCAGTACCTAACTGAACTTTCTGTTGCATACCAGAACTGAGTTGAGCAATCATTTTATCTTTGTGAGCAATCAAACCAACTTCTTCTAAGTAATTCAATGATTTCTTTACTGCATGATTCTTTTCTATTCCTCTTAGCTCCGCGGTATAGACTAGAATATCAAGTACTGAGACATCTTTGTATAAACCTCTTTCTTCAGGTAAATAACCAATTTTTTCATTCAAAGTTTCATCATACTCTTTGTTGTTAATCAAGAGAGTTCCAGAATCAGGATTGTAAATCTTGAGTAAACATCTAATTGTAGTTGTTTTACCTGAACCATTTGTACCTAAAAAAGCAAAGATTTCTCCCTCATTAACATCGAAGGAAAGATTATCAACGGCCTTTAAAGAACCGAAGTTTTTTGAAAAATCTTTTACATGTATTGAATAGTTTGCCATATGGAGCCAGTATATCAGATAAATTCTTCACTTTTCAAATATGCCTAAATTACATTAATATATCGGCAAAATAATTATATTAATCTTTTTACTATTTCAACTTTCTTCTATATAATCTGTTTATAGTAAATTAAAATACGATTAAAAGACAATATAGTGAAAGATATACCAAGGAAAATAGAGAAGCTGAAGCGACAAGATCAGCAGAAGCTAGATCAAATAGTTGTGCATACATGTTGTGCTGATTGTTTTTTAAATGCTTTAAACTATTTGGTGAGACAAGATATCATAGATGGAAATACAAGAATCATATCCTTGTATTACAATCCAAATATTCATCCTAGATCCGAATATTATGCTAGGCTAGAGGCTTTGAAGAAAGTTATTTCTGAGAAGAAGGAATTTAATGTAAAATTAGTTATACCTGATTACAGACCAATAGAATACATGGATGCAGTATTAAATAAAGAGAAAGAGGGTGGTAGATGTAATATTTGTTGGAAGTTGAGATTAGGAAGTCTTTTTAAGTTTGCAATTGAGAATGGTATTAAGAATGTTACTTCTACTTTGTTGACTAGTCATTATCAAGACAAAGGTGTGATAATGGAAATTGCAAGAGAGTTAAATAGCGAGGAAGATTTGAATTTCATAGATATAAATGAAAGTTGTAATTGTAAGAATGTTGGATTTTACAAGCAAAATTATTGTGGTTGCTGTTTTTCTTTGACAGAGAAATTGGTATCAAGATAGTGGAGTAATTCTACAAGCCAGTATATATATTTTACATTTTCCTTTTGTTTGTGATAAATTGGAACTTCCCGTTTTCGTTTTTACTTAAAATATTAGGTCGTTTTTATGTCTAAGAAATTTTTAGAATTGGTTATGTATATTGCAATAATTTCTTTTCTTTTGGGCGTGATAGCCGTTATCAATACCATTGTGGTATAAATAGGTATGATATTTTTAATTCTAATTGCTGGTGCTTTCTTTCTCTTATTGCTTTTTTTGCTGCTTCTAGGATTCTTAATGCCCTCTGGGAATGACGATTCTAAGCCTGAAGAGAGAGAAGAGAACGAGGAATAGTTATTCGTACCTCAAGGCATTTACTGGATCTAATGAGGATGCTTTTCTAGCAGGATAGATACCCGCGATCACTCCAACTAGTATACTTCCAATTGTTATATACAATGCATTTAATGGCTGGAAGTGGAAGAAGCTATCTAATCCTGAGAATCCTTGTTCATTTAAGATGGATACTAAGAAAGGATCTGAGACTTTCATCATCAAGAATGTAATGGCAAGTCCTAATGCTCCTCCTATGAATCCAATTATTCCTGATTGTATTAGGAAGATAGTTAAAACTTGTAGGTTAGATGCTCCCATGGCTTTGATTATTCCAATTTCTTTTGTTTGTTCATATATACTCATGACCATTGTGTTTATGATACCGATAGAGGCGACCAATGCAGATATGGATCCGAAGAGAACTAAAGCAACTGTTAATCCAGATGTCATGGTATCAATTAAGCTAAGCATACTATCTGATGATATTACAAATAATTCCATATCATCTTTTATCGCTTTTTCCACATTCTCAGTTTTACCTTCTTCCGTAGTAACAAGTATTTGGAAATAACCTGCACTATCTAAGTAATCTTCAGAATTCTCAAAGTCTCCTAAATCAACTAGCATGTTTAATGCTGTATTATTGTTTACCCAGAATGCATCGTTCCCTGTTTCTACTACACCTTTTACTGTAAATTCAAATTGTTTATCCAACATACTCTTTGGTATGAATGAAAAGAAGGATCCGCTTGAAGAACTCTTGGCAACGATTTTCTTACCAACAATTTCCTCTTTTGTTGTTTCGAAGAAGCTAACAACATAATCACTTACAAATATTTCATCATCTCCCAATGTGTCATCATTTCCATAGAATGATTTGTATATCTGGTGACTTCCTTTAAGATCACTACTTGCAATATATTTCAAAGGATATGGAGTTTCATCTCCTTTTAAATATAGATCAAGACCATCAAGAGAAAGCATTGGTTCTACTTCTAACACACCATCTATTTCTTTCAAAGATTTTACAGTATCACTATTCATTATTTTCTCTTCTTTCTCCTCAGTATCTTTTGTAGGAGCTGATGCCATACCACCAAGAGAGAGATTGTCTTTTCCAGAGACATATAAATCTTGAGGATTAAATCTAGCTGTGAATTCACTCAATATTGCTGTTTTGAGATCTGTCATACCAAAAAGAATAAAGGTCATGAGCATAACAGCTATGGTAATACCTAAACTAGTTAGGAAAGTTCTTAGTTTTCTTCTTAATATCAAATCAAGTGCATACTTAAACATTTTTTCCATCTACTAATGTTATTGTTTTTTCTGTTTCTTTTGAAATTTTACTATCATGTGTTACTAATATCATAGTTATTCCTTCGCTCTTGTTTAAAGACTTTAATAACTCAAGAATAGATTCACCAGTATGACTATCTAAATTTCCTGTTGGCTCATCTGCCAATACTATCTTTGGAGAATCAATCAATGCTCTTGCAATTGCAACTCTTTGAGCTTGACCTCCAGAGAGTTCCTTTGGGTAGTGTTTTCTTCTATTCTCAAGACCTGTTTTTTCTAAAAGATATTCCAATCTTTCTTTTATATTTATCTTTCTAATGTTTCTCTGAAATTTCATTGGAAGAAGAATATTTTCTTCAACGGTTAGAGATGGAATTAGATAGAATTGTTGAAAGATAGTACCAACGATATGTCTTCTATAATAGTTCTGATTGTAATCTCGAATATTTTTCCCATCAATAATGATCTTTCCTGTATATCCCCAATCTAAACCTCCTAATACATTTAAAAATGTAGACTTACCAGAGCCAGAGCTTCCTATTATTGAAATAAAGGAACCTTCTTCTACAGTAAATGAGACTCCATCCAAGGCTTTAACTGTAACATTCTTACTTGGTTTATATACTCTTTTTAAATCTTCTATCTCTATATACTTCGACATAGGAACCATAATATCAGAAATTTTTAATCTTGAATATATCGCTCAGAGAAACGATATCCAACAACAATAATATGATATACTTATTTAATCATGGCAAAGAGAATGAAGATTTTGACAATTGCAGATCCAAAGGAAGAGAAGATACTAAGAGAGAAGAGTGTCCTTGTTACTGAGCAGGAGTTAAAGAATAATGATTTCAAAGAGTTTTTAGATGATCTTTTGGAAACTGCTAAGAGAAGCGATGAACCTGCAGGAGGTTTGGCATCTCCCCAAGTAGGAATATTAAAGAGAATCTTTTGTATTCTTAATTATGATACTGAAAAATGGGAGCTATTCATCAATCCAATTGTAGAACCAATCGGCTATACAAAGAAAGCGATCCCAGAGGCTTGCTTGAGTATTCCAAATAGAGAAGAGAGAGTATTAAGGAATTACAAAGTGAAAGTGAAGTATTTAGACAGAAATGGAAACAGGAAAACAAAGAAGTATGAAGACTTAAATGCCATTAGCATACAGCATGAGAACGATCACTTGGAAGGAATTCTTTTCATTGATAAAATACTTGAGGAGTAAATTTAAATTTAACTGCCTAGTCATGAACTTCAAATCGAAAATCACCCTTTTTACAATATGCATATTTTTCGCATCATATTCTTTTGTATCTGCAGAGGATATCCCAATCTCCGATGTATTAGGTAGCAGTGAGATAACTGCAGAGACTAACTTGGAAGATCAGGAGAATGCTAGAGAAGAAGTTTTTCTAAATCAGCTTTCTTTAGCTATCCCAACACAAACAGATAATCCTAGTCATATTATTACTTTTAAAGACCCCTCTTCAGAGAAGAAAGGAGTACAGTTGGAAATAGATAGCCAGAGTTACCAGGAGATTACCAGCCCATACTCTTTACCTGCTTTAGGTATAGGACAACATGCACTTTCATTCAAGTTTGTAGATGAATCAGGAGCCACTCAGATTTTAGAGAAAGAGTTAATCATTTTACCAAGAGCTCCAATAATAAATTCTCCAACTCAAAATGCTGGAGTACTAACAATATCAGGAACAGGCTTAGCTAATTCCGAATTAGTTCTAATACTTGCTTCAAGCAGTAATATTGTAACAAAAGAAACGGTTACAAGTGCTGATGGTACTTGGACAATTACTATCAATGAGTCTTTGGTCGATGGTATATACACATTTACTGGATATGCAAGAAAATATGGGTATTCAAGTAATCTAGCCGAGTCAGTAACATTTGAATATGGTCAAAGCAATATCATTGGCAACAATAGTACTAACAAAGAAAATATTCATTTTAGTTTCAAGGATATAGATTTAAACAACATCCTAACTGTTTTCAAAGAGAATGTAGATTTAGTTATTCTTTTAGTTGTTACCTTTATTCTCGGTGCAGCTACTTCATCTTTAATATCGAATATCATAAGAGAGAAGAAAGAGAAAAAGAATATAATGGGGTTGGAAAAGAAGATTTCCTCAAAAACAGAAAACAGTTTAACAATCTTTGAGAAGTTAAGCGGAACAAAAAAGGAAGAGGAGAATACAAAGGAAATACAAGTAGAAAAAGAGATTGTAGAAGAAAAGAAGGAAGAGGAGAAGAAAGAACCAAAGACGGAAGAGCGGATTGTTACAAAGATAGATTTCTTAAAAGGATACAAAAAGTTTGATCCAGATGAAGGAAAGAAAGAAGTAGATGATAGCAAGAAAATCAAGATATCATTAACATCCAAAGGCTAATCTTTATGATAGAATAGGGCAAGCCAGGATGGTGAAATGGCAGACACGCTACGTTCAGAACGTAGTCCTAGCAATAGGGTGGGGGTTCAAGTCCCCCTCTTGGCAAAGGTTATTTCCAATACCAATTCTCAATATTATGGAATCTCTCATATGAGTATTTAACATTCTCTATATCCAAACCCTCTAGATTATCTTTTACATAATACATAAAGGTTGGGTTATACAAGAATATCGCAGGAGCATCAGCTATTAAATATTTCTGGAATAGATCATACTTACTTTTCCTTACACTCTTGTCGAAACTCTTTCGAGCATCCTCTAAGAGAATATCAACTCTTTCATAACTATACCCAGAGAGGTTAAGATCAGGATAATTTGTCTTCAAAGAATGCCATAAATTATACTGGTCAGGATCAACCGTACATTCTACTTCATATAAAAGAAGTTCAAAATCTCTTGTTGCAATAATTTCTTGAGTAATCTGATTGTAATTTAGCTTCTCTGTCTTTAAAACAATACCTTCTTTTGCAAAAAGATCTACTAAAATACCAACCAATCTCTCATTTGTTTTACTCTCAAAGTAACTTAGAGAAAAAGTAAGAAATTCCTGATTTTTTGTCTCATAATAACCACTTTCTTCACTCTTTGTGTATCCCAAAGAAGTCAAAAGAGTCTTTGCTTTCTCAGGATTATATGAATAATATTCTAAGTTACTATTAAAAGCCCAAGTATTTTCTGAATACACTCCTTTCAACAAAGAACCATTAACATTTGAAATATTAAGCAAAGATTCCTTATCCAACAAATATGACAAAGCAACCCTTAAATCTTTATTCTTCAAAGAGTCTTTTCTTGTATTAAAAAAGATTGTCTTCATTCTAAAATTCTCTCTCTTTGAATACTCCTTCACATTGCTATACTCAGACATAAAACTAAACAACTCCTTATCCCAACCACCAACACCATCTAAAGCACCAATCCTATATGCAGTTTCCAAACTTTCTTTGTCAGGATATATCTTCAAAGTAATTTCCTTTATAGCGGGGTTATACTCATCATACTCATTATCTTTCAAATACACAGCATTCTGATCTGTTCTTGTAACCTTAAATTTGCCACTACCAACTGGATATTTAGCAAACATATCAAAAGGCAACTCACTTACACTAACACTTTCAAGTCGCAACTTTGGTACAATAGCTATAGAGATAGCTTCCCAAAAGGAAGGTGTTACTTCAGACAAGGTAAATCTAACATGAGCATTATCGATTCTCTCTATAGTCATACCTGTTAGGGCAGAACCAACACTATCATAATCGTAATCCCTCTTTAAAGAGATAGCTGTCTCGAAAGTAAAAATAATGTCATCGATAGTTACACTCTCACCTGTTTGCCAATGCTTATCAGAAGCAACAGTAAATTCATATTTCAATCTATCTTGAGACACAACCCATTCTGTTGCTATTCCAGAAACAGGATTTCCATCCTTATCTATATACACAAACCTATCAAAGACAAGCTCTTCAACAGCTCTATCTACATAGTTATTGGTCAAAAAAAGAGGATTAAACGAAGAGATTGCACCAACAGAACCCTCAACATAGGTATCTTTGTTTCTTTGTTCGCTAAAAACCTTAGCAACAATATCTGATTGTAGAAACAATGACAACAAAGCTCCGATCAAAAAAAAGACTAATATATAACTCAAAGGAACAAACATCCTAAAAGCTTTAGATACATACAAAGGATAATCCCAAATGAAATCTCTCAAAGAGAATTTCTTCTTATTCTTAACAACAATATTACTATTCAGACTAATCTCTTCCAAAACACTCCTCATTGTTGAAACCTTCTCCAATTCTTCTTCCGGAATAGTTTTTTTTGTCATGCTATGAAAGTTATATTTCTAAGAATATTTTAATATCACTAACGACAAAACAACAAGAACTACAATTAGAAATATTGTAAAGTAGAAAAGAAACTTTTCAAAACCTCTTTTAGTACGAAAAACTTCACCACCTCCACCAAACATCTTTCCTAAACCTTCAGCTCTATTTTGCAACAAAATTGATACTGTTAATGCACAACAGACAACAATCTGAGCTATTAATAATATTTGCATTAAATTATTTTCCATAAGGACATTATACTATATATACTATCGAACATCTAACTCTCTAAATATAGCAGTTACAAAAGAAAGTACAACAGAACAAAAGGCTATTGAAACAATAGGGATAAAGGTTAAGTTTTCAATTGAAATACTACCCATTTTCATACCTTCAAAAAAGAAATCCTCAACATAGAAATCAACCATAAAAAGCTTAAGCAAATACAAAGCTCCAAATAACAAAATAGTGCTCATCAAGAAGAATGTAGGAAACTGACACTTAATAGTAAGGAAGTTCAATAAGGGACAAGCCATCAACATTGCAATTACCAAAACGACCAAAGAGGCAATTAGATACAAAGGACTTTCAGGTAACACTATTCCTGCTCCGAAAACATCCAGAACAACATATGTAATTAAAATATATACTAAAAAAGATTTTATTCCATCTTTCATCATATATTGTTAACACTTTAGATATGTATTAGAATACTATTTTCCTAAAAGAAATACAAAACATTGAAAATATCTTGTATACTTAATATATAAAAACTGCCAATATGAATAAACTCGCCAAAACAAAGATAATTGCAACAATTGGGCCTTCCTCTTGGAATGATGAGACACTAACACAGATGCATAATAGTGGAATGTCTTTTGCAAGAATTAATGCATCTTTTGCAAAATATGATGAATTAAAAAAAGTTGCTGACCAGATTAGAAATATATCACCCAGAATATCCTTGATATTAGATACCCAAGGTACAAAGATCAGAGTTAAGGGACTAGAGAAAGAGATAGAAGTAAAAGATACTTTCACAATTTCTCCAATCCCAGAACACGGAGTAGATGTTATATACCCAAATCTTCACGAAAATATAGTAGTAAACAGTAGAATTTTACTCGATGATGGTAATATAGAACTTTTAGTAAAGAAAATCGATGGACAAGATATTGTTTGCGATGTAGTACAGGGAGGAATGTTGAAACCCGGAAAAACAGTAAATATTCCAGCATTAAATCTTCAATTTCCTACA
>Ga0209800_10000432_pt1 | contig 66585 bp, 54 predicted proteins | sample Higcelweek8metaG_FD_187174 | JGI IMG/M metagenome (GOLD analysis project Ga0209800, IMG submission 187174) | Freshwater pond sediment microbial communities from the University of Edinburgh, under environmental carbon perturbations - High... | ecosystem: Environmental > Aquatic > Freshwater >... | reverse complement strand
CCTGTCTCGGCGGCGACAGTCATTACGCCCGGCAAGGTGTCGCCGCCTCCGACAGGGCCCCGGGTGACGGGCACCCTCTGCGCCGCCCCCTGCGCACATTTGTTGGGGGCAGGGGATCCTGACTTCCTTGAAATTACCCCCGAAAATGTCAGTTTTTCTGCTGAAATCCCCCCATAAGGCATCACAAAACTGCTGTATCCAGCTAATTTTAATGAACTATCCATCGTTGATTGATTTTCTCCAGAAAGTACAGTAGTTTGATACTTGCTGGAGACAAAAATGATCAAGACGCACATGATGCTGATGGACGAGCTGGCCGGGTACGCGTCGCCAAGGGCGAAGCTGACGCGGATGCTGAAGTCGGGCGCGCTGACCCAGGTGCGGCGCGGTCTGTTCGTGGAAGGGGCGGATGTGTCGCCCCGGGTGCTGGCGCCGGTCATATATGGCCCGTCGTACATTTCGTTCCAGTCGGTGCTGGCGGCGCGCGGCCTGATTCCCGAACGCGTTCGGGCTGTCATGTCGGTAACCTTCAACAAGAACAAGGACCGGGTCTTCAGGACCCCATTCGGGGAATTCCATTACCTTTACCTGCCCGCCGCGGTGTTTCCGTACGGCATCACGCTGGAAACGGAAAATGAAATGACATATCTGGTCGCCTCGACCGAAAAGGCAATCTGCGACGCCGTTTACAAGACACCGGGCATCACATCGGCAACGGACATCGACACGCTTTTTCGCGAGGACTGGCGCATGGACATGGATGGCTTTTTCGCGCTGGACGCGGACTTCATCGAATGGATTGCGCCGCTGTATCGCAGAAGGTCGGTCGCGGCACTGGCCGAGTGGTTCCGGAAGGGGGCAGGGTATGATTGATCGCGGACCGGTCCAGAAGATGCTTGAACGATACCAGTGCCGCAACAACGACCAGCGGCGCGACGCGTTGAAGGAAATCGTCCAGGAAATCGCGCTTGTCGGGTTGTGGCGTGGCGGTTTCTTCACACACGCGGCATTTCTGGGCGGCACGGCCCTGCGAATCTTTCACGAGCTCGACAGGTTTTCCGAGGACCTGGATTTCAGCCTGACGAAGCCGGATCAGGCCTTTGACCTGGACGTGTATCTGCCCGCGCTTCGGGATGAACTGGGTGCGTTCGGTTTCGATATGGCTGTGACGCGCAGGGCGAAATCAACCGATTCCGCCATCCAGTCGGCGTTCATTAAGGGCGGTACGCTGCTTCACCTGATAACGATCGCGTCGATCAATCCGCCGGTGCCGGGCGTGCATGCCGGTGAACAACTGAAGATCAAGCTGGAAGTGGACACCGACCCACCGGACGGCGCGGGGTTCGAGGCCAGATTCCGCCAGTCCCCCATCCCATATTCGGTCCGTCTGTACGACCAGCCGTCGAACTTTGCCGGGAAGATTCACGCACTGTTGTGCAGGGGCTGGAAACAGCGGGTCAAGGGACGGGATTTTTATGATTACGTCTGGTTCCTTTCGCGCGGCGTGCCGGTGAACCTTCCGCACCTGGAATCGAGGATGCGGCAGACCGGACACTGGACCGGGCTCGCGTCGATCGACCGTGACACCCTGCTGGGGTTGCTTTTCGACCGTTTCCAGGCCGTCGACTTCGCCCAGGTACGGGCCGATGTGCGGCCATTCATCGGGGATTCCCGTTCCCTCGACTTGTGGGGGCCGGAGTTCTTCATGGCCATAACCAGCGACAATTTGAAGGTGCCTCAGGGCGTCTGACAGACCTGTTTGCTGGCACATTTCCCATTCCCAACAGATGTGCGAAGGGGGCGGCGCAGAGGGTGCCCGTCACCCGGGGCCCTGTCGGAGGCGGCGACACCTTGCCGGGCGTAATGACAGTCGCCGCCGAGACAGGAGCGCGCGACATGGGGCGGGCTCCATGCGCGATGCGTGCCGCGGGGACGGGTACCCCGAGCCGCCCACACAGACGTTGAGTTTACGATCCGATGCAGGCGTCATGTGGGCGGTCCTCGCAGGGCTCGGACCTTGAGGAGAGGGGATGGCGTCGTCCCCGGGGCTTGCGGCGCTTTGCGCCTCCAGCCCCGGTCTTACGGTGGGCGGTTCTCGCTTCGCTTGAACCTCAGAAAGGGCGAATATAATACGTTACTGCGCCACGCCCCATTTGGTCGGGTCGCGGACGATGTCGCAGTCGAGCAGGGGCTGGCCGGCGGGGTTCAGAAGGGGCGAGAAGCAGTATTCAAGCAGCATGGGCATGGCCTGGATGTCGACTTCCAGCCGTTCGGTCTTGCCGTTGTCGTTGGTGAAGTCGTGGGCCTTGGGGCGCGATGAATTGTCGCCGCCGTGGTACAGGTAGGTGCCGTCCGGAACCGTTCCGGCCCACATGTCGTACCTGGGCCATGTGATGTAACTGTCGATGCTGCGGCCGTAAATCTTGTGGATGTGGCGGACTTCTTCGGCGGTCAGCGGCATGCCGACCGGCGCGCACATCGCCAGCATCTGGGCGCCCTCGATTTCATAATCGGTGCAGTTCTTCGGGCCGGGTTCGTCGGCGGTCGGGTGCAGGACGCTGTCCATGCGCTGGGCAAGGCCGCCCATCAGCCCGAGGGCGTAGTCCAGTTCCCAGTTGACCAGGGCGTTGGCGACGGCCGACATGTGGAACGACCAGTTGATGTGGTAATTGAAGCAGTGCGTGATCTGGCTGAACTGGTCGTATACCGAATTGAACCCTGTCTTGCAGTCCACGCCCTGCGTATCGCCGTATGCCATCAGCGCGGAGGCCGCGCGGGCGGTGCATTCGTTCTGGTCGTCGGCGCCGATGAAGCACTGGAAACTGGACAGGTCCTTTTCGTTTTCGCAGCCGGGAATGTAGGGGACGCCAAGCGAATCCTTGGTTCGGATGTTGTAATCGTAGTCCACGATATCCTTGGCGAACCCGCGGATGTATTCGACGGTTTCAGTGCAGGCGTCCTTCAGCGCGCCGGGTTCCAGGTCTTCAAGCGCGTACGGGACCAGCGCCATGGTCCTGAACAGGTGGCAGACGTCGTCCTTGCTGCGCAGGTTGGTGACCCAGACGTCGCCGAACACCGGGTTGTTCGCGTATTCGAAGCGTTCCGCGTTCCAGTCCGAGTACGTCGTGTACCAGTGGCTGAAATCGACGGCCTTCGCGTGACCTTCGGGGTCGGTCCATTCGTGGTTCTGGCCCATGATGTTGCGGGCCATCAGGTAGATGTTTTCGTCGTCTTCGTCGTATAGGAAGCCGGTCATCGTGGCGGTGATGCCCTTGCAGTACTGCTCGGCGACCTTCGCGGCCCATTCGTCGCCGGTTTCCCGGTGCATGGCCAGCGCCGCGCCCATGACTTCGACCGTCGGGATCAGGACGTTGTGCGCGCCGCCCGCGTCGCCGTGGTAATACGTCAGCTTGCCGCTTTCCTTGATCAGGTCGACGTCCTGCCACCAGACCATCCAGTCTGGAAGGGTCGTCGATGCGTCGATGCCGTGCGATATGTCCCAGACCCACTTGAAGTAACCGGTGTCCTTCAGGTAGCCCGTGTATTTAACAGTGAAATCGGTGACTTCCTGCGGGGTGACGGGGTCGCCGACGGGCGGGCGCGTGAATTCCACCGGCAGGCTGGTCGGCAGGTGGTCCGGCTTGACGAACACGTCGGGCGTCGCGTCGGTCGGTTCGACGGTATCGTCGACGATCACGGTGTCCGGGGGGGTGACGGTATCATCGGCGGGCACGTCGGTCCCGGCAATGTCGCGCGCCACGTCTTCCGGCGTAGCGTCGGGCGTCTGGACGTCGGCGGCCACGTCCTGGACCACGTCCGTCCCGGTGTCTTCACCGTTTCCATTGCTGCCGCACGCCGTCATGGCGGTGGCGGTCATAAGCATCGAAATCAGAATGATTCTGGTCTTCATCGGCCCTGTCTCCGTGGTTGGGGGCATTTCGTCGTCAACGGTCCGTGACCGGGATACGTGGCCCCGGCGCTTCGGTTACCGAATGTTACTTTAATTGGCGCCGCCCATGTTGTAGATTTGGCACCCCGTGGCGGTCGGCCGCGGCAGCAGGAGGCCATTTTGTTTTTCCCGTACGGCGACACCCCGAATCCGCCCAATTACAAGCCCTGGATGACCAGGCTGCTGATACTGGCGAACTTCGCGGTGTACTTTCTGGTTTCAAGCCCGCTCGCCGGCGACACCAACGTCGCCGGCGACCCGTCCATCCAGGATTTCCTGGCGTACCTGGCGCAGCGTTTCAACGGCATGATTCCGCAGGAAATCCTGGACGGAATCACGCGTTACGACGTTTTCACGTTTGTACACGGTTACAAGCCCGGCGCGCCGTCGGTCATCGATCTGCTGTCCAGCCTGTTCCTGCACGCGGGAATCTGGCACCTGCTGGGCAACATGCTGTTTCTGTGGATTTATGGCGACAACGTGGAGCACCGGCTGGGGCGCGTGGGATTCCTGGCCGCGTACCTGGTCAGCGGCGTCGCGGCCACGCTGGCGTTCGGGCTGTTCGCGGGCGGGTCGATGGCCCCGCTGATCGGCGCTTCCGGGGCGATTTCGGGCATCCTCGGCATTTATTTCATCTTGTTCCGGCAGAATCGAATCAAGATATTCGTGTTCCTGTTCCCGTTCCTGGTCACCAGGTGGTACGTGCCGGCGAGGATCGTCCTTGCGATTTACCTGGTCGTGGACAACGTGCTGCCGTTTGTAATCGGTTCGGACAGCGGTGTCGCGTACGGCGCGCATCTGGGGGGCTTCGGGGCCGGTCTGCTGATCGGGCTGGCCGTGGCGAAAATAAACCCGAAGGCCATCTGGCAGCGGATCTTCCCGGCCAGGCGCACGGTTATCCGCGAAGTGCCGAAGGCCGACCGGCCCGACCCGCGTTCGGTCGTCATCGACGCCGAGTATGTCGACGACGAATCAGACAGACGTTCCTGAATATTCAGATTTCGATGTCATGTCCCGGTTCAACGCCGGGTCCGATTTCGATCCCGTCTTCGTGCGACATCGCGACGCCAAGACCGAGCCTCGCGGCGATTTCGGCGGCCCACGCGTCGGCCGCGGTGAAGTCACGGAAATCACCCTGCGGCGACTTCATCATCTTCAGGATGCTTCTTTCAATGAATCCGAACTTTTCCGGCACGAACCATCCCGGGAACAGACCGATCCCGACAGGTTTCAGGCCGGTTTTGTCCAGCATCGGCCGTGTGTACGCAAGCACCTCGGGGGCCTTTTCCTGGCCGTCGCGCATTGTCAGGCAGCAGGTGAACAGCGCCAGCGGCCTTCCGGCCAGTTTCCCGGCGTTGCCGACAACCCAGTCCGTCGCATTTGCATGCCATTTGCCTGCCCTGACACCACTTCCCACGATCACGGCGTCGTAATCATCGACCCTGGGCGCCGAATCGACAGGTATAACCCTGACGTCGTTTCCGGCCGTCCTGAGTGTGGTCCCGATGCGCCTGGCGATGTCTTCGGTGCATCCCGTCTTCGTCGCGTATGTAATCAGCAGTTTCATTTCACAAGGCTCCTGGTCGTTCTTGAAGTAATTTGTGAACTTGTCACGGTTTGACGAAGCGACCGTATGCGGGGTAATGCCAGACGGCCTCGACCGCGGCGGATGCGTCCGCACCGGTTCCGGCCGGCTGCGTGCACGGGTCGCAGTAGCTGTCGGTCCACAGCACGAAGTAATTGCCGCCTCCGACATCGACGACGACCGGTTCATAGTACTGCACCGCGTCGTGCCAGTCGGTTTCGGTGGACGGGTTGACCGTCAGCGGGTCGCCGATGCCGGTGATGTCGCCGGTGCCGCCCCAGGCCAGGCGTGCCAGCTTGACCTCGGTCGGCGGGTACTTGCCGCTGACGGGGTCCTTGGTGTTCGTCCACCTGTACCAGACCACCGCGGCGCCCGAGGGACCGGCCACCATCATCGGGTAGGTGTCGTACCAGTTATCCCCGAACCTCGTTGTTCCGGTCGCCGTGCGTCCCGCGGTCTGTGCCGCGACGGCGATGTTCGGGATCGATTCGTCGGTCAGCCAGGCGGTGAAAGCGATGCCGGCCGGGGTGATGGCCACGCTGGGGTTGTCGCCGGTTCGGTTCGTTGAAGCGGCCGCGTCCAGGAACACGGGCGAGCTTTCCATGGGGACGTCGGAATCCGGCGCGAACGTCACCGAAGCGATCCTTGTTTTCTGCTGTTCACCGTCAATGAATTCGGTGTCGCCCCATACCATGTGGATATTGCCTTCGGCATCGACCGCGATATCCGTGTAAGTCTGGTCGTGGTTCAAGCCCGGGTACGGGTGGATCAGCCCGCCCGATTTCGTTCCGTCCGGGTTGAAGCGCTGGGCAACCGCGGCAAAACCCGAGGTGTCGGGCGCGGCCCATGCCGAAGCCAGCACGAAACGTCCGTCCGGAAGCGCGGCGACCTTCGGGATCCAGTTATTGACCAGGGGCGGTTCGCCATCCCTGGCCGGCATGAAGCGGACCGCGGCGGGCATTATCGGCGTGCCGTCAACTTTGAACGTGCGGTAGTAAACCCGCATGTTGTCGTTCGGGAAGACGGGGATGTCCGGCTGCGCGTCCGCGATCGCGTCCGTGGTCGCGTCCGGGGTGTCGGTGTCGGCCGTGAAGGCGTCTTCGCCGGTCGTGTCCTGAACGACATCTTCCGGTACGGTGGTGTCGGAACCCAGCCAATCCGTTTCAATCACGTCGCCCGCGTCCGGTTCAATCACGTCGCCCGCTTCCCGCGGGGACAAAGGTGCAGGGACGATCGTGGCGGATCTGCCGGGGATCCGGCCCGATCGCACCGTGTAGTACCCCTGGTAGTCCTGGTGCCATGCGATGAAGACGTTGCCGCCGCCAACGGCGATTTCCGCTTCATAGGAATTGCCGGCGTTGTCCGGGTCAACGTCGAAAGGGTCGACAAGGAAGGTGCCGTCGCAGGCCATGCGCGCCGCGCGGATGGTGCCGAAGCCGGTTGAATCGCTGAACGACGACCAGCCAAGCCAGAGCGCCTGCCCGTCAAACGCGGCGTTAAGGTGCACGATCAGGCGGCCTTCGCCTTCCAGCAGGTGCATCATGTCGCGGCTTGCGATCAACTCGGCGCAGGAAGGCGGCACGGCGGTGTCTTCAACCGTGTCGCGCCCGCCGGTGTCGGATGAATCGGCGGCCACGTCGGAAACCGTTTCCGCGACGGTGTCCGCGACCATTGTGTCGACCACGTCATTGTTGTTTCCGCCCGAACCGCACCCGGCGGCAAGGACGACGAGGGCGGCGCAGCAAAGCGCCGATGAAATCATAACCAGCTTGTTCATTTGTCGAACCTCCGGACATTGGACAGGATTATATGGCAGACAGCAGCCCGTTGTACGCATCGATAATCGCCCTGGTGTGACCTGTGACCGGAAACCTGTCGAGTATCGTGGCGCGGGCGGCCCGCCCCAGCTTTTCGCAAAGCGCCGCGTCGGAAAGAAGGGTGGCGCACGCATCCACGAAGCTGTTCACATCCCCGTTTTCCACCAGCAGGCCGTTTACGCCGTCATCGATCAAGGCTTCGACGCCACCGCATCTGAAAGCGACGACGGGCGTCGAATGCAGCATGGCTTCCGCGGGCGCCAGGCCGAATGTTTCGAAACGGCTGGGGACCATGTATATCGCGGCGGCGGCGAACATTTCGCCAAGCCCGCCGGCATCCAGCCACCCGCGGAATTCGACGCGCGACACATCCTGTCCGGCAGTCGCCGCGGCCCACTTCCGCATGTAACGGCGTTCCGACGGCGGGCTGTCCGGCAGGCCACCGGCGATGGCGACCCTGAAGCCGGGATCCATTCCGACCAGGCGGGACGCGACTTCGAACAGCGTGTCCGTTCCCTTGATGTCGCCGAAGCGACCGGCGTTGACTGCCAGCCCTGGCGTTCTGGGCCACGTGGCCGCGGCTGCCGCCGCCGTATCCGCGATCCCAGGCGGAATCAGCAGCGTCTTGCCGGCGGCTTCCGGATAATCGGCGGCAAGCACGTCGCGTTCGGCCGCGGAAAGCACCACCAGTGCGTCGCAGCGCGCGATGGCGCTGTCCTGGGCCAGGCTGCTCAGCGTGTCGTCGATGCGCCGATTCCGGTTCATGTGCCGCTGGACCAGGTGAATCGTCTTGATAATCGGGATGTTGCCCCCGGAAACCTCCGCGGCGAAATCCAGCAGCATCGACTGGTGCAGGTGAATCACGTCAGGTTTCGATTCGACAGCCAGCGAAGTCGCGCGGGGCAGTTCGTCCGGCGATGACAGTCTGATAACCCTGAGCGGACGATCAGTGAAATTGTATATCTGCGGGCAGACGGGCGAACCGGGCATGCCGCAGCAGGGGCGCCAGGCGTCGAACGACACGACGGTGCAATTCATCCCAGCCGCCAGCAGGCCGTCGACCTCGCAGCCGACCGCGGTTGACAGGCCGCCGTTGACGCGCGGCGGAAAATCGCGTGTGACGACCAGGACGTTCATGGGACCTCGATGCCGTCCAGCGGCGTGGTCGCGCCGCGGGGCAGGGCAGGACCGGCGACGCACGTGTACATTTCCGTGTCCAGCAGGCATTCGGCCAGTCCCGGCACCAGGAACGACTTCGGGTCCCCGACCTTCAACTGCGATCGGTGCGCGGCCAGCGCGTTCAGTTTGTTGCCGCGCCACTGCCTGATGTCCAGGATGATGTGGGCGTCGGCCGGGTCGATACCGGTCGTTGTCGAACCCAGCATCGCCGGCATTGCCTTGTTCATGTATGCCCGGACCTTTTCAAACAGGCCCTTCGGGAACTGGACGTACAGAAGTCTGGGGCGCTTCCTTTTCGGCATGTCGGCGACCAGCCTGGTCACGGCGTCGGTGACGGCAAGGTGGTCCAGGTGGCCGTAAGCGCCGTCTTCCCCGAGCGTCACGACCACATTGGGCTTCAGGCGCGTGAATATGTCCTTGAGCCTGAATTCCAGTTCCAGGTTGTCGTGAAGTCCGCCGTCCGGCAGGTCCAGGAATATCGGCGGCTGGACCCCGATGGCGCGGCATGAAATACCCAGTTCAACGGTCCGCAGCCTGGCAAGCGTCGGGCCCGGCGGGATGATGCCTTCCCGGTCGCGTCCGGCCTCGCCCCGCGTCGCCGCGACGACCGACACCACGGCGCCGCCTTCAGCGGCCATCGCCAGCAGTCCGGCGCACGAATACGCTTCGTCATCGGGGTGCGCGATCACGGCCATGATCCTGAGCTTCGCGTATTCCAGCACGGGCTCGCGTCCTGCAAAACCAACGGGCGAAGATTAGCATGAAATCGTCGTCCCGGGGCCGTTGGCCCCGGTCTTACGGTGTGCGGTCCTCGCAGGGCTCGGACCTTGAGGAGAGAACGATGCCACGTGCCCCGGGGCTTGCAGCCCCGGTCTTACGGTGGGCGGTCCTCGCAGGGCTCGGACCTTGAGGAGAGAAAGATGCCACGTGCCCCGGGGCTTGCAGCCCCGGTCTTACGGTGTGCGGTCCTCGCTTTGCTCGGACCTGACCCTGAGCCCGTACCTGATCCTGTCCCTGTACCTGTCCCTGTCCCTGTACCTGTACCTGTCCCTGTACCTGTACCTGTACCTGTCCCTGACACCCTGCGTGCCGCAGGATCAGATGAACTTGCCGGAAGCGACGTCGAGGCGGGTCTGGGCGCGTTTCAGGGATGCGGTGACGGCCTTGAATTCTTCTTCCTGCGAGGGGGAAAGCGTCTGCAGGTGGGCGGTGGCGCGTTCGAACGCCTTCTGCGCGCGTTCGACGTCGATATCTTCGCTGGCTTCGCACGATTCGGTCAGGATGCGCACGCCGTCGTGCAGGATTTCCATGAAGCCGCCGGCCAGTGCGTACAGTTTTGTTGTGCCGCCCTTCAGGACCAGGCGCATCGGGCCGATCCCGACAACGGAAATCATCTGGATGTGCATCGGCAGGACGCCGAGCTGCCCGTCCGCGCCGGGAAGCGCGATTTCTTCGACTTCCAGGTCATGGATACGGAATCCATCTGTTTCGACCACGTCAAGCTTCAGCGACATGCAGCCTCCAAGGTTCCATCGGACAGGCCTAGTCGGCCATCATCTTCTTCGCGCGTTCGACTGCTTCGTCGATCGTGCCGACCATCCAGAAAGCCTGTTCGGGCAGTTCGTCGTGCTTGCCGTCCAGGATTTCCTTGAAGCCGGCGATGGTATCCTCGACCTTGACGAACCTGCCTTCCTTGCCCGTGAATTCCTGTGCGACGAAGAATGGCTGCGACAGGAACTGCTGGACCTTTCTGGCGCGGTTGACGGTCAGGCGCTGGGTTTCGGACAGTTCGTCCATGCCCAGAATCGCGATGATGTCCTGCAGGTCGCGGTATTCCTGGATGCATTCCTGGATGCGGCGCGCGGTCTGGTAGTGGTCCATGCCGACGATCGACGGGTCCAGGATGCGCGAAGTCGAGTCCAGCGGGTCGACGGCCGGGTAGATGCCCAGTTCCGCGATCTGGCGCGAAAGAACGGTGGTCGCGTCCAGGTGGCTGAATGTGGTGGCCGGGGCCGGGTCGGTCAGGTCGTCGGCCGGGACGTAAATCGCCTGGACGGACGTGATCGAACCCTTGCGCGTCGAGGTGATGCGTTCCTGCAGTTCGCCAAGGTCGTACGACAGGGTCGGCTGGTAACCGACTGCCGACGGGATGCGGCCCAGCAGCGCGGAAACTTCCGAGCCGGCCTGGGTGAAACGGAAGATGTTGTCGATGAACAGCAGGACGTCCTGGCCCGCCTCGTCGCGGAAATATTCGGCCGCCGTAAGGGCGGACAGGCCGACGCGGGCACGCGCCCCCGGCGGTTCGTTCATCTGGCCGTAAACCAGCGCGGTACGTTCGATGACGCCTGAATCCTTCATTTCGGTCCAGAGGTCGTTACCTTCGCGCGTACGTTCACCGACGCCGCCGAACACCGAAACGCCGCCGTGGTGCGTCGCGATGTTGTGGATCAGTTCCATGATGACGACGGTCTTGCCGACGCCGGCGCCGCCGAACAGGCCGACCTTGCCGCCGCGGGGGTAGGGTTCCAGAAGGTCGATGACCTTGATGCCCGTTTCCATCTGCTTGACGCTGACGTCCTGGTCCAGGAACGACGGCGGTTCACGGTGGATCGGGTATTTCTTTTCGGCGTCGATCGGTCCGCCTTCGTCGACCGGCAGGCCGATGACGTTCATGATGCGTCCCAGCGTCGCCGGGCCGACCGGAATCATGATCGGCGCGCCGGTATCGGTGGCCGTCATGCCACGCACCAGCCCGTCGGTCGTGTCCATCGCGATGCAGCGGGCGGTGGATTCGCCGGTGTGCTGCGCGACTTCCAGCACCAGGTTGTCCGGCCGATCATTGATGGTCGGGTTCGTGACGGCCAGCGCCGTGTTGATTTCCGGGATCTGCCCGGGCGGGAAGCGCACGTCCACAACCGGCCCGATTACCTGGGTGATGACGCCTTTCTTCAGTTCCATATTCGCGGATCCTCCGAACGCCCGGAAAATCGGGCGTACCTATTTCATGGCCTCGGCCCCGGACACGATTTCCAGCATTTCGGTCGTGATCGCGGCCTGCCTGGCCTTGTTGTACATGAGGTTCAGCTTCGCGATCAGCTCCGTCGCGTTCTGCGTCGCGGATTCCATCGCGGTCATGCGCGCGCCCATTTCAGCCGCCAGCGATTCCAGCACCGCGAAGTACAGGCGAACATTGAAGTACATCGGCAGCGCGGTGTTCAGGACGGTTTCCATCGACGGCTCGAACTTGAATTCTTCATCGTGAAGGTGCTTCACGTCGGCCGGGCAAACCGCGGTCACGTCGTCGTCGCACGAATCCGGGTTTTCCGGCATGATTGGCAGCAGTCTTTCAACAACAACCTGCTGCGACAGGGCCGACTTGAATTCGTTGTAAACGACGTAAATCGCGTCCAGCTTGCCGTCCAGGTACTTCGCCACCAGTTCCGAGCCGATTTCAGACACCCTCGAAAAAGTCGGGTCGGTCAGGACTTCCATGTATTCGGCGTCAATCGGATACCCGCGACGCCTGAAATAGTCGCGTCCCTTGCGGCCGATCAGCGCCAGGCTGATAGATTCATGGTTGGACATCCCGGCCTTCAGGGTCCGTTCGGCGCGCCGGTTGATGTTCGCGTTGAAGGCGCCGCAGAGCCCGCGGTCCGACGTGACGACGACCAGCATGGTGCGCTTTTCTTCGCGGACCTGCAGCAACGGGTGTGCGTCACGCGACGTGCGTTCGGAAAGATCCCATATCAGGTCGCGCATGCGGCCGGCGTAGGGCTTGGCCTTCAGCATGTTGTCCTGGGCTCGGCGCAGCTTGGCCGCGGCGACCAGTTTCATCGCCCTGGTGATCTTCTGCGTGTTGCGAACGCCGGTCAGGCGCTTGCGAATCTGTTTCAGCGTGGCCATCAAGCCTGTCCACAGCGGGGAAGGGCCCCGCGGTTATTTCGACGCAAACAGCGCCTTGAATTCGTTCAGCGCGTCGACCAGCTTCCCGCGAATCTCGTCGTCAAGAACCTTCTTCGTCCGGATTCCGTCGAAGATATCCTTGTGCCTTGCGTCCATGAATTCAAGCAGTTCGTGTTCGAACTGGCTGACCTTTTCAACCGGCACGTCCATCAGGAATCCTTCGTCGGCCGAAGCCGCGAAGATGACGACCACCTGCCGTTCGACCGGCAGCGGGCGGTACTGGCGCTGCTTCAGCAGTTCCATCATGCGCGCGCCCTTGTCGAGCTGGCGCTTGGTCGCCCTGTCCAGGTCGGTCGCAAACTGCGCGAACGACGCCATCTGGCGGTACTGGGCCAGTTCCAGGCGCAGTGTGCCGGCGACCTTCTTCATCGCCTTGATCTGTGCGTTACCGCCGACGCGGGAAACCGACAGGCCGACGTTGATGGCCGGCCGGAAGCCCTTGTAGAACAGTTCCGATTCCAGATAAATCTGGCCGTCGGTGATGGAAATGACGTTGGTCGGGATGTAGGCGGAAACGTCGCCGGCCTGCGTTTCGATGATCGGCAGTGCCGTCAGCGAGCCGCCGCCCAGCTTGTCCGACATTCTGGCCGCGCGTTCAAGCAGCCTGGAATGAAGGTAGAAAACGTCGCCGGGGTAGGCCTCGCGTCCAGGCGGACGTCGCAGCAGCAGCGAAAGCTGGCGGTATGCGACCGCGTGCTTCGACAGGTCGTCGTACACGATCAGCGCGTGCTGCCCGTTGTCGCGGAAGTATTCGCCCATCGCGCATCCGGCGAACGGGGCGATGTACTGCATCGGGGCGGTTTCGGACGCCGACGCCATGACGACCGTCGTGTAGTCCATCGCGCCTTGCTGGCGCAACTTGTCGACGACCTGCGCGACCGTCGATCGCTTCTGGCCGATGGCGACATAGATGCACCAGACGTCGGTGTCGCCCGGGTTAACCTTCTTCTGGTTGATGATCGTGTCGATCGCGACGGCCGTCTTTCCGGTCTGGCGGTCGCCGATGATCAGTTCGCGCTGGCCGCGTCCGATCGGCGTCATCGCGTCGATCGACTTCAGGCCGGTCTGCAGCGGTTCCTTGACGCCCTGGCGCTGGACGATACCGGGCGCCTTGACGTCGATCGACCGGAATTCCGTCGCCTCGACAGGTCCAAGACCGTCGATCGGCTGGCCAAGGGCGTTCAGGACGCGTCCCCTGACCGCGGGACCAACGGGCACGCTGGCGATTTTTCCGGTCCGCCGGCATTCGTCGCCTTCGCGGATTCGGTTTACTTCGCCCAGCAGCGCGACGCCGACGTTCGATTCCTCGAGGTTCAGGACCAGGCCCTGCACCCCGTGCGGGAAGTCGAGCAGCTCGCCCGCCATCGCGCCCGACAGGCCGTACACGCGGGCGATACCGTCGCCGACCGTGATGACCGTGCCGGTTTCCTTGACTTCGACCTCGCGGCCGAATTCGCGGATTTCCTTTTTCAGAATTTCGGTTACTTCTTCAACGCGAAGTTCCATCTTTCCCCTTCTACCTGTTGTGGAGCAGACGAGTCTTCAATGATTCCAAATAAGTACGTGTGGACAGATCCAAAACGCGGTCACCCACGACGACCTGAACCCCGCCAAGCAGCCCGGGGTCGACCTTACTGGTCAGCGATACCTTCATGCCCGTCTTCCGGCTTACCGCATCGGTGATCCGGGCAAGCTGCGCGTCGCTTACCGGTGACGCGGAAATCACTTCACCTGTCGCGCGTCCCGCCCGCTTGTCCATTTCCCGGCGGTATTGCGCAACCACCCGTTCCAGCCCGTCGAGCCGGCGGCGGGAAGCCAGGATCGCAAGGAACGACGCGGTCGTCGCGTCCAGGCCCAGTCTTTCCGAAAGGCGGCGTACAAGCGCCGTTGTCGTCTGGACCGGAACCGTCGGGTTTGAAAGCATCGCCCCGAGATCCTGGTTTTTCCGGATGACGCCAAGAAACGATTCGATGTCCCGAAGGCACCGGTCGCCAAGCGAACGTTCACCGGCCACGTCCATCAGTGCCGTGGCGTATCTGCCGGCCGCGACTTCCGATATCGGCATCAGTTACCCCGCTGCTGGCCGTCGCCGGCAAGCCTGTCGATTGTTGCGTCAGGCGTTATCGGCGGCCGTTTCGCACGTACGCGTTCTTCCACCATTTCAAGTGCGCGCGACATCACTTCGTCCGCCAGTTCGGCCCGGACCGACAGCGCCGCGTGGTTAAGTCGCATTTCCGCTTCACGTTGAAGCTTGCCGGCGGTTTCGGTCGCCTGGAGTTCCAGTGCCTTCCGTTCGGCCGCGGCCAGTTCGCGGAAGCTGTCGCGAATCGAATCCATCTTCACATTCACTTCGCGAAGCTGTTCTTCCGCCGACGCAAGGCGGGCCGAGCACGCTTCGTATTCCGTCCTGGCCGCGTCGATGGAGGCCTTCACCTCGTCATGGCGCTTGATCAGGGAGCGGCGGATAAGCGGGATCATTATGAGAAGCAGGGGGATTATGACGACCAGGAAATCGCCAATCTGTATGCCGAGCTTCTGCGCGAACAGGCCGTCGCCGCCCGATGCGAAGGCCACCGAGGACCACAGGAGTATTGGCAGGGCCGGCAGGACGGATTTCATCCGCGACCCCCTTCCGCCGACTCGATCTGGCGTTCAATGGCGTCGGCAACCTCGACGATTGCCGGGGCCGCCTTCTTCAGAAAGTCATCCCTGGCAACGGCCAGGTTCGCGACTTCCCTGTCAACCATCCCCTGGAGCTTTTCACGTTCCTGGGCAATAAGCCTGTCGCGCACAGCGGCGGCTTCCGTGACGGCCTTGACCCTTTCGGCGATCCCGGCCTGCCGGGCTTCCTCGAGGCGGCTCTGGATTGATTTTTCAATCGAGGTCGCCTTTTCGACCATTTCGTGTGCTGTCGTCCGAAGGCCGGCAGTGGATTCGTCACGCCGTGAAAGGTATCTGGTGTACGGCTTGAAGAAGAAATTGGAAAGGAGGATGTAAAGAAGAAGGAAGACAACCATCTGGATGAAGAACGTCATGTCCAGATCGATGACGGCAGCCATCAGGTAAGTCGGCGTTTCGATTAAGACTTCGGAACCCATGTCCGGGGGACCTCCAGAACATTCGCGTCAACCGGGATCAGCCAGCCGGAAAGGCATGCCCGGAAAGGGCAATTCCCGGGAGTGTCGAGGTTATTATGTCCACGCGCGGTGTCAAGAACGGTTTGCTCAATCCACGGCGGAATGCGGTTCGAAAGCGTGAATTTCCTGTTTGTAATTCGGCTGGTTACATTTCGAACAAAATTTAGGGGAATTTCGGCTTGTCCTGTTGCGGCTGTTACAGGTCGCTGCCCTGTCGGCAGTTTCCATCCGTGGCGTCACCGCCATCCGCCGCCGTGCGAACCGACTTGCGGCCGGCCCAGACAAAGGCATCCAGGATTCGCCCCGTCGGACAAAGGAAGCGGCACCAGAATCGCGGGCAGGCAAGCGAAACGACGAAGAAGACGGCGAATATGACGATCGACGCAACCGGCGCGGCGGCCAGGGAAAACGCGGCAAAAGGTTCGAACGAAGCAAGGTCGAGCGTCGGCCAGACAACCAGCAGGCCAAGGATCGTGGAAAGATAGATCAGGCCGACGAAGCCGGCGATCTTCCGCGCGGTCGTGCCAAGGCAGAGTTTTTTTACAGGAATTTTCGCCGCCAGTTCCGACGCCGCCCCGAACGGGCACATGCAGTTGCACCAGGCCTGACGGCCGGTCACGAGGGGCACGGCTGCCGCAATCAGGAACGCCAGGAAGGGTACGACGCCACGTGGCAGGTTGGGGCCGTTCATGACCCAGGACGCGAACAGCGCCAGCGACAGCGTTGTTCCGCCGATTATGCCAAGCACGACAACGTCGGCGATCAGCAGCGGCACCCTGAATTTCCGAAGCTTCCGGGGAAACAGCGCGAAAGCGAGCCCCGCCAGAAGTACGACAATCGCCCCCAGCCTGGCCAGTACCTCGCCGTGCGGTGGAGCCTGGTGGCCGAACTTGACGCCCCTGAGCGCCGCCATCCCGGATTTCACGGAAGAAATCACGGCCTCGCTGGTCATGGTCGCACCGGAAACAGTATCGACAGGCGCGGCCAGAGCCTGTTCCGGCGTCATGCCGTTGAAGCTGTTGAACAGGCCACGGTCGGTCACATGGTCGATATAGGACGGCGTTTCCTGGTTGGACAGTGGCCTGACGGCGGTCGTCTTTCCGTCCGGCGAGAAAACGATGGCCACCGGGACCCTGCCGGCATATCCGATCAGCGTTTCCTTCATTTCCGAAGTATCGAAGACGTGTGCCAGCACATCGTCGTCGTCGTCCGTGACTTCAAGCAGCCCGCCCTGTCCCGGCCGAAGCGCGATTGCCCCGGGGACGACGGATTTCACGGCGGCCAGCAGTTCGGCCGAGCCCGATCCGGCTGATGGGGCCGGTGCCGCGTCATCCTTGCCGTCCACGAAGACGAACAGGCGGAGCCCCAGGACGATCGCACCGATTCCAAAGATAACCAGCGCCTTCCTGGCAATGTTTCCGATGATGCCTGCGGTCATTACTATGACTTCTTGTCCGTGTCGAAGAGGAGCTTGCGGGCCTGGTTCATGACGGCCGGTTTCACGACGCCCGGACGCACGAACATGCGCCAGTCGTTCGGCGTCAGCTTGATCACCAGCCTGACGGCGATTTCAGTCGGCGTGGAGGGATTTTTGACGATGTTGTACACCACGTCGCGTGATTCCATCCACTGCCGGTTAGTCGTAATGTATTCAATGGCTTCCGCCGAAAGTCCGTTCCATCGCGTGTATTCGATGACTTCATCGAGCTGGATTTCCGGGTTGAACAGCACGTATTTGTGGATCGTCTTGTCGTTGTCGCGCACCAGGATCCGCCTGGCCACGCGTTTGCCCTGGCGCGCCAGTTTCTGTTTTTCCGCGGAAGTCATTTCCCGGATGCGTACCGCCATTTCACGGTTTTCCGGTTCGGCCGGCTTTTCGGCCGGCTGTTCGGCCGCGCCCCCGGCTCCCTGGGATTGCTGCCTGTCCGCGCCACTGTCCGGATCGTCGTCGGTGTCGGGAAGCACATCGTCGGGACGCCTGTACCTGGGTTTCGTGCGTTCCTGGATCATGCGGGTCACATCGATCGTGCCGGGCATGGTCGAAGATGCATTGGTCGGGTCGTCCCGAACCGGGCGTGTTCCGGGTGACGTCTTATCTCTTTCCGGCGGAATTTCAAGAAGGCCGGAATCGGCGATGTCGATGGCGCCAGCTTCGGCGGCCAGCGAAAAGAGTTCGTCAACCTGCGCACTTCCGTCAACCAGCCCGGACATTTCGGGCGACTTGAGGCTTTCGGCCCGTGCCTTCTGCAGAACGTCTGGTGAGAAAAACCTGCGCGTGACTTCCTGGGGCGGCATCACGGTCCTTTCGCCGGTTCCTGCCCTGGATTTCCGCGAAAATTCCTCCTCAAGTTCCATGGCGCCGGCGTCGACTGAAAAGCCGGGGGTCGTCTTTTCATGGCGCGCCGGTTTTGGCGTTGAATGGATTGGCTGCCCAGTCACCGAATCGACTGCGGAGATCGACGAGATCGAAAGATCTTCCTGCTGGCGGCCGCCATGATCGCCATCCATGGAATCAGACCGCAGTTCGTCGGGCTTCTGGAAATACGAAGCCGTGGTTTCGGAACGTGCGCCCGGTTTCGTCGCCGTCCTGGCCGCGCGCGACGGCTTTGCCTGCGGCGGCATGGCTTCCTTCGCGGATGTTACGTCGGCCTGTTCGACGGCCTGCTTCGCAGGTACCTCGAATCGTTCGGTGATGTTGACGTTGCCCTGAATCCTGCCGGTGCTGCCGCCGGCTTTGATGGACGGGGCGTTCTGCGCGGGTTTTGGCTGACCAGCCTGTTCGGGCAGCGGGGCACTGCGCGGGGCAGGTTCAGGCCGGGCAGGCGGCGGGACATCCGTCGGGGCCGCTGGCGCGGCGGCCTTGCGAGGTTCGCGGGCGGGCTTCACCCCGGATTCGGCCGCAATCGCTTCGTGAAGGGTCTGCCGCAGGAATTCGAGGTTCATCGAACAATCAAGCTGGACCAGGAAACCGTCGGGTCGGTGCATGATCACGGTGCCGGTCGCGAAGACCTCGCGGTCGAGTGGAAGCAGCACCTTGATCTTGACTGTCGCCATGATCGGCGCGCGCTGCCCGGCTTCCACGGGAATGACACAGACTGACAGGAATTCTTCGATACTTCTGCCGAGGACGTCAGTTTCCCTCAGGTCCGATATGTATTGAGCGATGTCAATCATGGCCTATAGAGTCTCAATTTACGGCATTCCGGTCAATAGCAAGGTTTTAAGAGACGATCGTCGACGGAACGCCGTGATTCTGGCAGAATCCCGCGCATGAAAGCCTATCTCGACAATATGGCGACGGCACCCGTTGATCCGCGTGTCGCCGAATTCATGGCAGGTCTTGGTGACGCGGCTTCGGCCAATCCCCACGTGCAGCTCCATTCGCAGGGCAGGGAAGCTGCGGCGATCGTTTCGGCCGCGCGCGCTTCCGTCGCGGGGGCCATTGGTGCCCGGCCGGAAGAAATCGTTTTCACGCCGTCCGCCACGATCGCCGATAACCTGGCCGTGCTGGGTGTCGCCCGGGCGAGGTTGCGCCGGGGGCGTCACATACTGGTCAGTGCCATCGAGCATCCGGCGGTTCTGATGGCCGCGCGCCACCTGGCTGAAAACGAGGGATTCGAACTCGGGGAGATCCCGGTCGGTTCCGGCGGGGTGGTGGATCCGGCCGACGTCGCCGCGATGCTCAGGCCTGACACGACGCTGGTGTCGGTGATGGCTGTCAACAACGAAATAGGGACGATTCAGCCGATTGCCGAAATCGCGGCGGTCATGGCCGGCAGCCAGGCGTATTTCCACACGGACGCGGCACAGGCCCCGGGGCGGATCGCCTTCGATTTCACGCGCTGCGTGGATCTGATGACCCTTTCGTCGCACAAGGCTCATGGTCCAAAAGGCGCGGCGGCCCTGTTTGTCCGGCGTCGGCGCGACATCAACATCAAGCCATTGTTTTTCGGTGGAGGACAGGAAAACGGGATTTGTTCCGGCACGGTCAACGTTGCAGCGGTTGCGGGGTTTGGTTGCGCCATGACGCTTGCCGCGGAGTGCCGGCAGGACGATTGGTCCCGAATCTCCTCGCTTTCTTCACGTCTGGTCGCCGGGCTCCTGAACGTGCTGCCGGGAACCTCGGTGGCGGGTGATCGGACCCGCTCGGTGCCTCACTGCGTTTCGGTGACCATATCCGGCATATCCGGTGAAGCTTTTGTTTCCAGGATGGCCCGTGCCGGCGTGGCGCTTTCGCTGGGCAGTGCCTGTCATGGCGACCCGGCCGCCCCGTCCCACGTGCTTCTTGCCACGGGCCTTTCCCCCGCCGACGCCCGCAGGACTGTCCGGTTCGGCCTTGGACGTTTCACCACCGATTCCGAGATCGAGCATGCGCTCGAACAGGCTCGGTTGATTGCGGTTGAATTCGGGGTCGGGATTTCCTGATTCAGATGCCGGCGATCAGGCGTTTGGCGAATTTTTCGTCCAGTCCGGCGTCCAGGATCTTTGTGACGGCGCTTTCAATGTCGTATTCCACGCGGATGAATTCCAGCCTTGCCGCATCTGAATCCCAGACGGCGAAACAGGCCCGCGGATCCCTGTCACGCGGTTGACCGACACTCCCGACATTGATGATGAACTTCGCCGGGGCGTCGGGCGAGACCTGTGACGGGCTGACTTCAACAGGCTCGTCCGCGTTGAGGGCGAACACGAGCGTCAGGTGGGCGTGGCCGATGAAATTCAGCTTGCGCAGTCTGGGCAGGATCTCGATGTGGGGCTGGGCCTCCGATTCCTGCACGACGTAAAAGAACCCGGACGGCATTATGGGGGCCGCGTGATAGAAACCAAGTTCGCCGTCATGCCATGAATAGGGAAGGGCGTACAACCATTCGTAATTACGGTCGTTGAGCTGGCCGCGCGTCCATTCGATGGCGTCCCTGGCCCCCTGGTAGTAGTAGGCGACATCCATGGCGCCCGTCACGGCCGCGTCGTGGTTGCCCAGAAGGGTGACCGCGCACCGGCTTCGGACAAGATCCGCGCATTCGTTGGGGCTCGCGCCGTAACCGACCACGTCACCGAGGCAGATCGTGCGGTCGATATGCATACGGTCGATTTCGGCAAAAACGCTGACGAGGGCTTCGTAGTTCGCGTGGATGTCGGAAATGATGGCCGTCTTCATTGGGTATCCCTGGCATGAGAAGTGCCCGTTGGTGTAGATTGTATTCGCAATTTCGGGATGGTGACATGTTCGCGTCTGAAAATTCTCTGTGCAGGGTCGCGATACTCGCCACTGGCCGGGAACTCCTTACGGGGCGGGTGCGGGACACCAACTCGGGGTGGCTCGCGGGCCGTCTGTTTTCACTGGGTGTCAAGGTCGTGAGGATTGTCGTGGTCGACGACGATCCCGTGGACATGGCGCTTGAATTCCACAGGGCCGTCGAGGACGGCGCCGACGTTGTCATAACCACCGGCGGGCTTGGTCCAACCCCTGACGACATGACGATCCGGTGTGTCGCGTCGGCGGCCGGGGTGGGTGTGCGGAGGTGCGACGCCGCCCTTGAGATGATTGCGTCACGGTACAGATACCTGGTCGAAACGGGGAGGCTGGCCGACGCGTCCATCAACGAGGACCGGGCTCACATGGCCGACATGCCGGTGGGCGCATCACTGATGGAAAACACGGTCGGGACGGCACCCGGCGCTGATTTTTCTGCCGGCCCTGCCAGGGTTTTCTGTCTTCCGGGACCTCCCGCGGAGATGATGGCGATGGCCGAGGCGTCTGTCTTCCCGGCGGTCGCGGCAATGGCCCGCGGCGCGCTGTGCAGGCTGTCCGTGGAGCTGCCTGTTTTCGATGAATCGCACGTGGCCGGGTTGATCCGGGAACTGCAGTCTGGTTTTCCCGATGTTCACATGAAGCCCGAGCCGGGAATTTTCGACGGAAGGCGCGTGATGCGGGTTCATCTGGAAACCGCGGCGTCCACGGGCGCGATTGCCACGGGCAGGCTTGAATGCGCGGCCGGCGCCCTGGTTGCGGCCGCGTCGGGACTGACGGCAAAATCTTCCTGAAGTCGCCCTCCTGCCAATCAAACTGTTTTTCAAGTGACTTCAATTGTGTCTAGAATTGGCCAGCAATTTTTTCCAGTGAGGGTGTCATGGCGGATCTCGGTGTCAGATACATGGGGCTCAATCTTTCAAACCCGCTTGTGGCGTCAAGTTCCGGGCTGACCAGGGAAGTCGACGGGGTCAAGCGGCTGGAAGACGCCGGTATTGGCGCGGTCGTGCTTCAGTCCATTTTTGAAGAACAGGTCATGGACGACGTCTGCGGCATGATGGGCCCGGAATCGGCGATTCCGGAACATCCCGAGGCCGCGGCATACATCTGTTCTTACGGCACGCAACACGCGTCCGAAGAATATCTTTCCCTGATCAGGAAGGCGCGTGCGGCGGTGGACATACCGGTGATCGCAAGCCTTCACTGCGTCACCGCCGGCCAGTGGGTGGATTACGCGCGCAGGGTAGCGGACGCCGGTGCTTCGGCGATTGAACTGAACGTGTTTATCCCGCCGCAGGACCCGGGCATGGACGGTCGGGCGATTGAAAACGTCTACCTGGACATCGCGAAAAAGGTGAAGGCCGCCGTGTGCATCCCGGTCGCGATGAAGATAGGGTGGCATTTTTCGGGCATGGCCAGATTCCTGGTCGACCTGTCGGAAAGGGTTGACGCGATGGTCCTTTTCAACCGCTATTACAGGATGAACATCGACATCGAGGAGATGAAGCTGGTTCATGCGAAGCCATTCAGCGAACCACGCGAATACGAAAATTCGCTGCGCTGGATATCGGTCATGAACAAGGTCGCGCGGTGCGATCTGGCCTCGTCTTCGGGAGTTCACGACTGGGAATCGGCCGTCAGGCTTATGCTTGTCGGCGCGTCGGCGGTGGAGGTCTGCTCCAAGCTTTACCAGGACGGCCTTTCGTCGGTTGGTTCAATGAAGTCCGACATGTCCGACTGGATGGACCGTCACGGGTTCAAGCACGTTGAAGACTTCCGCGGCAGCATGTCGCGGCGCGTCCTGAACCGTCCCGCCCAGTTCGACCGCGTCCAGTTCATGAAGTTCACCGTCGACGCGGTGCATTCCGGAATGACGAAACCCCTCGAATAACCCACCACAATAGATTCCCCGATCTCCGAGGCCCGAGCGAAGCGAGGGACGTTCAACACGGTGAGCCCATGGCCATCGGCCGTGGGATGTCTTGGCCGGACACACTACGAATTCCACATTGCCATCGGCCGTGGGATATCGTTGTCCTTGTACACTACGAAATCGATATAGAGCGGAGGTTAGAACAGGTAGGAAATACCGAACTGGAAGCCGCCGTGACCACCGACGAATCCGCCCGGGGCGACGACGTACGGACCGAATTCCACGTTGGCGTGGATGTTCAGGTTCGGCAGTACGTTGTATTCGAACCCGGCGTTGAACAGCAGCGGGATGCAGGCGATGCCGCCGGCCGGCCACGCGCTGACGCGGATCGGCATCCTGAAGCCGGCGATGACGGCGATGCGGGGGTTGTCCCAGCGGTAGCTGTACTTCAGTTCCGGGCCGCCGATCTGGATGCCCATGTCAAATCCGCCGATGTAGTCCATGTAGACGCCCAGGTCGGCGCCGAGGGAGATCGCGTGCGGACCGGAGTGCCAGACCTGACCCTTGAGCTGCACGCCAAGCGTGTTGCCGAAGGTTCCGAACCAGGCACCGTAGCCCAGGTAGTCGAACGTCACGAACGGCGTGATTTCGAACACGGGCGTAACCGGGACATGCACGCCAAGGTCGAGCGACGGGAAGCCGACACGGGCTTCAAACGCATACTTGCCGGCCGGAAGGATTTCCGCGCCCTGGGTCATCCAGCCCGCGCCACCGCTGCTGGGCGGCGGAACGTCCTGGGCGGACGCATAGGATGTCGATCCAAGAACCGCGACTGCCGCGAAGACTGCCAGGAGGGACTTGATCGCTGTAACTTTCTTCATTTTTTTCTCCACACTGAAGGTTCGATAAAACAACAGGGAATTTGAAATACAAGGCGCACCTCAAATCCCGTTTCACCCGGCATTAGACACCGCTTTGGCAAAAATGCCAAGTCCAGCGCGGATTTGCCCGCCATCACGGGGGGTTCGGGCCGGCTGGATCCGGCGGGCAGGTTGTACCGGATGACCTATGTTGCTTGTATTGAATTGGCCGGCATTTTGTTAGAATGCCGGGCGCTCTGCTTGCGCCTGCCGGCGCATTGTTCGTCCGATGTGGGGGCGGGCGGATTTTTATCCGCCCGTACAGCCCAAGGAGTTGATTATGCGAAGGTCCAGTCTGGTTGCGGTTTCAGTCCTGTTCCTCTTTGCCGCGTGCGGCGGTCCGGTCGAAGGCGAGGATATCGTCGAAGACCCCGGAATCGTTGCTGACGTCGGCACGGATGACGTTCAGCCTGTCGACACCGGCATCGATGAGGGCGAACAGCCCGACCTGGTCGAGCCTGTTGACACATCCCTTCCGGACCTTTTATCTGATGACACAACACTCCTTGACGTTGTCGCGGACGCGGTGGCCGACATCGACACCGGCGCCGTCGACCAGGGGGGCGGTCAGTGTCTCGATCCCGACGGCGACGGATACGGCACCGGCGCCCAGTGCCTCGGCGCTGACTGCGACGAGGGCGATGCCGCCTGCAACGTCAACTGCACATCCGACTCCGATCGCGATGGCTGGGTGAACTGCAAGGATATCTGCCCGGATGATTTCAGGAAGCATGAACCCGGCGTTTGCGGATGCGGCGAACTGGAAGTCGATTCCGACAGCGACGGCGCCCTGAACTGCGTCGACGAATGCCCCTTCAACGAAGACAAGATCGACGCCGGAGTATGCGGTTGCGACCTGCCCGACGCCGACGCCGATGACGACGGTCGTCTGGACTGCTTCGATGAATGCGTTTCCGACCCGGAGAAGACATCGCCTGGCGTGTGCGGTTGCGGCACTGTCGATTCCGACACCGACGAGGACGGACGTCCCGACTGCATCGATGGCTGTCCCGAAAACGGCGACAAAACCGACCCGGGCGCCTGCGGCTGCAACCAGGTTGATGTTGATCCCGATCATGACGGCAAGCCGGATTGCATCGACGAATGTCCCGCGGACCCCTTGAAGGTACTGGCCGGTTTCTGTGGATGCGGCGTCGCCGAAACCGATTCAGACGGCGATAACACGCCGAATTGCATCGACCTCTGTCCGGCCGACTCGCGGAAGGTCAAGCCCGGCACCTGCGGGTGCAATCAGTACGATGCGGACAAGGACAACGACGGCTGGGCCGACTGCATCGACACCTGCCCGAACGATCCTTATAAAAAGGTGCCCGGCCTGTGCGGTTGCGGTCAGTCGGACGTGGATGCTGACCTTGACGGCACACCGAACTGCAATGATCTCTGCCTGTTCGACGCGGCTAAGACGGCGCCAGGCGAATGCGGCTGCGGGGTTGTCGACGGCGATTCCGACGAAGACGGCGTCCAGGACTGTTTTGATGAATGTCCATCCGATCCGGAAAAGACCGACGCCGGTTATTGCGGCTGCGGACTGGGTGAAACCGATACCGACAGGGATCGCGTGCCTGACTGCGTCGACGAATGTCCCGACGATCCGGAAAAGGTTCTTGAAGGCGCATGTGGTTGCGGCGACACCGATGAAGATTCCGATTCGGACGGCCTGGAAGACTGCTTCGACCTGTGCCCGCTCAATCCGGACAAGGTGATTTCCGGCGTGTGCGGCTGCGTGGAACCTGATGTCGACACCGACGGCGACGGCGCGCTGGACTGCGCCGACGCATGTCCGTCCGACTCCGCCAAGACGGCGCCGGGGTCGTGCGGTTGCGGCGTTACCGAAAACGACAGGGATCTGGACGGCGTGGCTGACTGCCTGGACGAGTGTCCGCTTGACCCCGACAAGTCGATGGTCGGGGTCTGTGGCTGCTGGGTGGCCGAAGGCGACGCCGACGATGACGGCGTGTCGGACTGCGAAGACGAATGCCCCGATAACCCGGCAAAAGCGGTGGCCGGCCCATGCGGCTGCTTCGTGGCTGTCGTGGATACGGATCATGACGGAACCCCGGACTGCGTGGACGAATGTCCGGTCAATCCGCTGAAGTCGCTGGCGGGATTCTGCGGATGCAGCGGAACCGAATCCGACCCCGACTTCGACGGTTTCCCGACGTGCGTTGACGGATGCCCGGACAGCCAGATCAAGCAGCAGCCCGGTTTCTGCGGCTGCTATGTGGATGATGACGATTCGGACCTGGACGGCGCCCCCGATTGCGTCGACGAATGTCCCGACGATCCGCTTAAGGCGGACGCGGGTTTCTGCGGCTGTAATGAAGACGAATACGATCGTGACGGCGACGGCAATCCGGACTGCGCGGACTACTGCCCGAATGATCGGTGGAAGCTTGTGCCGGGATACTGCGGTTGCGGGGTGGCCGACACCGATTACGACGGCGATTCGCTTCTTGACTGCGTTGACGGCTGTCCTTTCGACTCTTTCAAGTCGGAACCGGGTGCGTGCGGTTGCGGCAGGGCGGATTCTGGCGATTCGGACGGCGACGGTCACGCCGACTGCGTGGACGACTGTCCGCTCGATCCGCTGAAGATTGTCGCAGGTTTTTGCGGATGCGGGAATGTCGAAACCGACAGTGATGGCGATGGCGCCCCTGACTGCATCGACAACTGTCAGGGACTTTCGAATCCCGAACAGACGGATTCGGATTTCGATGGAATAGGAAACGATTGCGACAACTGTGATTACCTGGCTTCGGATGACCTGACCGATTTTGACGGCGACGGCTTCGGCGATGTGTGCGACACATGTCCGGATCTTGACGATCCGCGGCAGGAAGACGGTGATCTGGACGAGGTCGGCGACCTCTGCGACAACTGCATCGAAATCGCGAACCAGCACCAGACTGACAGCGACGGCGACGGGCAGGGAAATGAGTGTGACAACTGTCCCAGCGCGCCGAACCTGGATCAGGACGATTCCGATTTCGACGGGGTCGGCGATGCCTGCGACAACTGCGGCGCGGTTCCCAATCCCGGACAGGAAGACTTCGACGGCGATCGCGTCGGCAATATCTGCGACAACTGCGCGAACCTCGCAAACAATGACCAGACCGACGATGACGGTGACCTTCGTGGCGACCGCTGTGACAACTGCGTCGAAGTCCCGAACTCCGACCAGCTTGATGGCGACGGCGACCTGGTCGGCAATGTCTGTGACAATTGCCCGACCATCGTCAATGGCGCCCAGGTCGACTCCGATTTTGACCTCGTCGGAAATGCGTGTGACAACTGTCCGGCCGACGCGAATCCAGATCAGCACGACGCCGACGGCGACGGGATTGGCGACGTGTGCGATTTGTGATCTTGAATGGGAATTACCGGCGGTGATGCTGGTTCAGAATGTCCACTAAAACAGGATTGTGCATCATGAAGAAGCTCGTATTCACAGTGATCGCGGCGGCTTTCGTCGTGTCCGGCTGCGCTGCGCCGGCGGTGTCCCTGAAGGATTTTGACCAGTCGACGCTGACCCTGCCGGAACTGAACAAGTCAATGGATCGCGTCCATGACGAAATCGCGGCGAAGGGCGACGGGATGCTGTACGTCGGCGCCGCGGAAGTGGACATCACGACCGAATTCGCCCGTGAAGGCGGAATCTACCTCGGCGGTTTCGACCTGGGCCGCAGGAACACCGACGTCCGCGACCCGGTATACGCCCACGCGCTGTACATTGACGACGGCGTCCAGCCCTGGGTTCTGGTCACAATCGACACGATCGGGTACATGAACAACGAAGTCCAGGCCGTGCGCGAGCTGGCCAGCGACAGGCACCGTGAAAGGATTGTCGTCGCGTCGATTCACAACCACGTCGGCCCCGACACGATCGGGTACTGGGGACCGGCGGGCGGCGGATTGGTTCCGAATTACACCGGTGTTACGCCCGAATATCAGATCACCCTGCGTCACCTGATCGCCCAGGCGATTGACATGGCGGCGGAATCGGCCCGGCCTGCAAGGCTGAAGTTTGTGAATATCAATGTCGACCCCGAACTGTCGCTGAACATCCACAACAACATCAGGGACCAGAAGGACGACGTGGCCCGCCTGATGATGGCCGAAGGCCTTGACGGAAGGGCGATTGCCGTTCTGGCGAATTGGGGCTGCCACGTGGAAGCCATGTGGAACGACACGCAGCTTTCGGCCGACTGGGCTGGCGTGTTCTACGACAGGATCCGCAAGGAATTCGGCGCGGTTCCCCTGCTGGTGGAGGGTGCGCTGGGCGGCCTTGTCACAATCAACCCCGGCGACGACAAGATGGCCCTTGAAGAGGAAATCATGGACGTGTTCCTGAAGCACATGAGCGTCGATGAAATGGTCGCGCTGAAGGATCACATCGGAAATTCGTTCGCGGACCAGGTAATCGCGGGAGTGAAGGGCGCCACGGTGACGAAGGGACCGACCGGCCTGACCATGCGTTCGGCCAACCAGCAGTTCTACATCGCCGTGCGGAACTTCATTTTTGAATACTTCTACAACCGTGCCATCTTTGACCGCCCGATGAAGTTCCGCGACGACGTCGGATACATGAGCTCCGACATCACCATCATGCGGCTGTGGGACGGCGAATCGATCCTGGCCGATTTCACTTCATGGCCCGGCGAACCGGCCCCGACCGTGGTGGCCGACCTTGATGCCGGGACGTCCGCCGCGTTCAAGTTCACCGTCGCGCTCGGCAACGATGAAACCGGCTACTACGTCCGCGAAGCCGACTGGGAAAACCCCGAATACGGATACGAACGGACGATGTCGCTTGGTCGTCACGCGATGGGCGTTGTTCTCGCGCAGATTGAAAAGGTTCGCGCGGCCCTGACGAAGTGACCGCCGCTACTTCAGGATCTTCCGTTCGCCGCGGCTGTCGGGTGGCCCGACAATTCCTTTCTTTTCAAGTATTTCCATGATGCGCGCGGCACGGTTATAGCCAATCTTCAACTGGCGCTGCAGGTACGAAATGCTTGCGCGCCCACTTTCCAGAACTATCGCCTGGCCTTCCGCGGTCAGGGGATCCATTTCGCTTTCGTCCAGTTCTTCATCGTCGTCGGCGCACTGGATGATTTCCATCTGGTAATCAGGTGTGCCCTGGGTCTTGAGGTGGTTGACGAAGCGTACGACTTCGTCGTCCGAGACGAATGACCCGTGAACGCGTTCAAGCGAAGAGGTTCCGGGCTTCAGGAAAAGCATGTCGCCATAGCCCAGCAGTGCCTCGCCGCCGCGCTGGTCGAGGATGATGCGCGAATCGATGGTGCTGGAAACGCGGAAAGCCATTCTGGCCGGGAAGTTCGCCTTGATCAGGCCGGTGATTACTTCCTTCGACGGGCGCTGCGTCGCCATGATCAGGTGGATGCCCGCGGCGCGTGCCTTCTGTGCCAGCCGGGCGACCGCTGTTTCCACGTCCTTTGACGCGACCATCATCAGGTCCGCGAATTCGTCCAGGACGATTACGATGTACGGCAGCTTCACCAGGTCCTCGTCGTCGAAGTCCGACGGGTCCGGCGCGAATCCGGATTCAATCTCGTCATCGCCGTCCATCGTGGTCAGTCCGGCCTTCATGCCGGCAATCTTTTCGATGCGCTGGTTGTATGTGACGATGTTGCGCGCGCTGACGCGGGCCAGCAGCGAGTACCTCCGTTCCATTTCTTCCACGGCCCATCGCAGCGCCGCCGCAGCGTGCTTGGGGTCGTATACGACCGGCAGCAGCAGGTGCGGGATATCTTCGTAAACCTGCAGTTCAACGACCTTCGGGTCCACCAGGATGATTCGCACGTCTTCCGGGCTGGCGTTTCGAAGCAGGCTGAGGATGAAGGCGTTGACCGCGACGCTCTTGCCGGAGCCGGTGGCGCCCGCGATCAGCAGGTGCGGCATCCTCGCCAGATCGGTGACGACGGGATTGCCGAAGATGTCCTTGCCCAGGGCGATGGTCAACTTGCTGCGTGACTTCGTGAATTCGTCGGATGCCAGTATTTCCCGCAGGTACACTGTTTCGCGCACCTTGTTCGGGACCTCGATGCCAACCACGCCGCGCCCGGGAATTGGCGCCACGATGCGGATGCTCACCGCTTCAAGAGCCATCGTCAGGTCGTCGGCAAGGTTCGCGATCTGGCTGATCTTGACGCCCGCGGCAGGCAGGAATTCGTACATGGTCACGACAGGACCGGGATGGATTTCGCGGACCTTGCCCTGCACCTTGTAATCCAGGAGCTTGGTTTCAAGCCTTTCCGCGTTCTTTTTCAGCCAGTCCTGATCCACTTCCTGCTGACCTGGGTCTACGTAATCAAGCAGCGAAAGGGGAGGCGGCTCCCATGGACCCCTGACCATGCCCGGAAGCATCTGGTCCTCGGCGAAGCTGGCCTTGCCGCGTTTGTTCAGGATGATGCGCGGTCCCGACCCCGTCATCGCGGCCACGTCGTCCTGGACGACGACATCCTCGTCGCGGACGTCGTCGATATCGGAATCGTCAGGTTCAGGTGGCGGAACGGCCGGCGTCCTGTCGGGACGCGTCACGTCACCTGAAGCACGGGGGTCGTCCTGGCCGTTTCCGGCCGGGTCAGGTCGCGTGTCCGGTCGGTTCATCCAGGCCGGCTCGTCCTGCCGCGGGGGTTCTTCGGGGGCATCCTGGTCGGCGGGTTCCGGTGGAGGCAGTTGTCCCGGCCTGTCATTCTTCGTTTCCGGGAGGACCTTTACCTGCGACGGCCTGATTTCGGAAACGCCGTTGTCGTCGGCATCCCTGTCTTCGGCAGCCCTGCGTTCCCTTCGTCTTTCGGCCCCCGCGCGCGCGGACGCCCGGATTCGTTCGACGGTTGTGCTGGCGGCCTTCCTGGTGCCGCGGCCGATCGCCCGGAACACCGACCTGAGCGTGACGCCGGCCATGTACATTATTGATAACGCGAGGGCCAGGCCGCACACGATGACAGTGCCGGTGCGCTGTATGAGCACGGAAAGCAGTTCACCGATGCGTGCCCCCAGCAGGCCGCCGTATGTGAAGTCCTCGAAGAACGTCTCTTTCGGCACGGCCATGTGGATCAGGATGGCGGCGCTGATAACGCCGGTTATGGGCGCGATGACGCGCATCGGACTGGCCCGCAGCGGCTTCCTTATGACTGCCCGCACGCCGGCGAAGACTATTCCCGCCGAAATCGCCCACGACAGGACACCGAAAAGCTCCAGGAAAGACCAGGCAAGCCAGACGCCGAACGCCCCCATCAGGTTGGAAATGTTGTCGTCGCCCATGATGAACGACCTGTCGTGATGGTCGTATGAGGTCAGCGACAGGAAGATGAAGATTCCGGCAAGCGTCAATACGGCGCCAAGTATGCCGATTTCAGTGGTCCTGGCCTTCTGTTCCCTGGCCGCCGTGGGTGTCGTTTTCGTGACTCGCTTGTTTCCCGCCATTGCCAGCGAAATCCTGTTCAAGTAATCAGGGATTAGGCTAACACCGCCGCGCGCGCGCTGCCAAAGTCACGGATGAATTCGATTCCGGCCTGGATTTTGCCGCGTCCGGGGGCGGCGGCCAGGAAACATGTGCCGAGTTGCGCGTTTTAAGTTATCCTATGCGGTGCCCGCCGTTATCAGGCTGAAGATCGGCAGGATGGAGACCAGATGAACCTCATATGCCTCACATGTGGTGGTGAATTTTCCGCCGACGCCGAAGTAATCGGGACGGACGGGGCCACGATCAAGTGTGACCATTGCGGGATGGAACAGCCGCTCTTCGTTCGTCGACGGGCCGTTGGCGCGATGGAATCGGGTGGTTTTCGCTTTTCACAGGAATTGATCTCGTCGGCCGACAGGATGGTCGCCGGCGGTGGTGTGGAGGGCGATTCCCCGGATTCGCGTCCGCCCGTTCCCAGGCCATCCTCCGCCGCCGGAACCTTCAAGAAACCGATGAGTTCAACGTGGGTGGACAGGCGCGCAGCCGATTCGGCAGTCGCACAGCCGTCGTCCGCAGCGTCGTCCGCATCGGAAATGACGGTTGACGGCGACGTCTTCGAGGTGCCGGATCTGGCCGCTTCGATACCGAACCTTGTGGAAGAAACCGTGGCCGGGCCGTTCGTCGTCCGGTCGCCCGCTGCCCTGGTGTTCGAATTCCCGGACTTCCTGGTGCTTGAAGAATGGGCCCATTCAATTGAAAAGCTTGACAAATATTCGGTCCAGGACGCGGCCGGCACCGATTACCAGCTTGGTGAATTCATCCGTGGCAACAAGGCCGGCCGGCAGCGCGCGGACGTTCTGCGCAACGCGATGAAAGCCGGCGGCATGACGGATCAGTCGTCGGCGCTGGAAAGTTACGAGGAACGTCTTCGCGATGTTGATGTCCCGGGTGGCGGGGCGCGTCGCGATGGCGGGATGGCTTCGGCACAGTTCCAGTTCAAGATTGAAGAAGAAAAGTCAAGGGACCCGCGCAAGGCGATCCTGGCGATTGTGCTTGGCATCGCGGGCGTCGGGATCATCCTGGGTGCATTGTTCCTGCTTGGTGTGATCGAGCCATGAAACCTTTGATTCCAGATGTTGTTTATGTCAAGACGCCTGACGGCGTGATCATCCGGTTTGCCGAACGCGTCGCGCTTGAAAAGTGGCTCGCCGCCGGCCGCATACCGGTTGAATCCGCCCGTGGACTGGAAAACGTGCCGCAAGCCCTGTGGCTGGATACCGATAATACATGGAAGCCTGTTCAGGATTTGTTGCTGAGGCTGGGGATATCGGCAAAAGGTGCGGCCGTCCAGCCTGAACCCGAACCATTCCCGGGCGTCAGCGACGAGTATTTCAGGAAGTCGTTTGGTCCCGAAGGCTCCCGGCGTCCGATAACCGGTCAGTTTGGCGCGATGGCCGAAGGTCAGCCTGAAATTCCGAGCGAAGAGCCGGTGGGGCGGCGTCAGGAAGAATCGCCCGACTCTCCGCCGGAAGTGCGGCGACGATCCGGGACGACGGCGCCGATGGCGGCTTTCAATGTTGTCGGGGATCCGACCGCGGCGCCGGATGATGCTGGCGCGGCGGACGATGAACCGGAAGTCACCGAGCGTCTGCGGCAGGATGAAATCCCCGTGGCCGGCGATTTCAGCGACGTGGCTGATGCCGACGACGACGAAGTTGAAGCCGTTCCCGCCGGATTGATGTTTGAAACGACGCCTGCTTCGGTGTCGCCCGTGATGAGCGTCAGGCGAAAGAAGCGCATCCCTGAAAAGCCGGTCGAACCGTCCGAGCCCGTCATCATGAAGCGTGGACGGGGTCGCGGTGTCGTCAGGGCGATTCTTGTGATTTTCAGCCTTGTCGTGCTGCTGGCGGTCGCGGCCTTCCTGACCAGGCCTTATTGGTACCCGGGACAAGTCGTGCCAGGGGTGACAAAGCGAGTGGCCGTGACGCCCGCGCCGGCTGCCGATCCCGCTCCAGCGCCGGTTGTGACACCCGAGCGTGAGCCAGTCCCTGTCCCCGTCCCTGTCCCTGTCCCTGATCCTGTCCCTGTCCCTGAACCTGTCCCTGTACCGGGGCTTGGCAGCCCCGGTCTGACGGTGGACGGTCCTCGCGGGGCTCGGACCTCGGAGCGGGCGGATTCTCATCCGCCCGTACAAGAACAAGCACCAGTTCCTGTCCCTGTTCCTGTTCCTGTCCCTGTTCCTGTCCCTGTCCCTGTCCCTGAGTCCGCCCCGAAGCCCGCACCGGTTGTGACGCCCCCGCCGGTCCCGAAGCCCGCACCGGTTGTGACGCCCCCGCCGGTCCCGAAGCCCACGCCGGTCCAGGCCGTGGCACCGAAGGCGCCGCCGCCTCCCGCTCCGACGGTCCTGCCGACCGCTGCGAAGCCTGTGGCCGACGTACCCTACATCGACGAACCTGTCGCCGCTAACGATTACGATGGCCACATGAAGGCCGGCCAGAAGGCCCTTTCGCGTGACCCCGAGGTGGCCTTGGCGCATTTCGAAATGGCCCACCAGATGAAGCCGGGCAAGATCGACGCGATGAACAGGATGGGTGATGCCTGCCTGGCGTTGAAACGTTACGAAGCGGCCCGGCAGCACTACCAGGATGCCCTGGGCATCAACCCGAATTACGGGCCCGCGTTGATCGGGCTTGCCAGGGTCGCGAAGGCCCGCGGCAGCGTCGATGAAGCCAGGCGCCTTTATCAGTCATACCTGGACGTGAATCCGAACGGCACGCAGGCAGCGGAGGCCAGACAATACCTGGAAAACCGGTGACGTCCGGCCCGTGCGAGGCATCGATGGATCAGTCTCCGGCTTCGGCAGCACCACGTGTCGTTGAATACGGGTACCCGGCCGTGGACGGCGCCCCTCGCGTCGGCAGGATCATTTCGCGCTGCCAGGACCCGGCCGCCGCCATCATGATGGTTACATCGCAGTCTTCGTCCGTCGTCATCGTGGGTGATGAATCCTTAATCGCGCTGCATGGCGGCTTCATCGACCGTCTTGTCGGGGAATGCGCCGTTCCGGTACATGTCATCCCGTTCGCGCAGGGTGAATCGTCAAAATCCCTGTCCGTGCTTGAAGACGTCTTCGGCGTGATGGCGCGGGAAAACGTCGATCGGTCCTGCGTGGTGGTCGGTTTCGGCGGTGGCGTCGCGACCGACCTCGCCGGCATGGTGGCGGGGCTGTGGATGCGCGGAGTCAGGCTGGTGCAGGTGCCGACTTCGCTGCTGGCGATGGCGGACGCGGCGGTCGGTGGCAAGTGTGCCGTGAACATCCCCGACGGGCGCAACCTGGCGGGGTGCATGAAGTTTCCCGAATACGTCTTTGTGGACGGGCGCTTCCTGAACACTCTCCCACGAAGCGAATTTGCCGGCGGGCTGGTCGAAATCATCAAGACGGGCATCGTTGACGGGCCCTCCGTGCTCGAAATGCTTGCAGACGCCGGGGACTGGTTCAACGTCGATTTCGCCGCCGATATCGCCGTGGAAACAGCGGCCGTGAAGATGAAACTTGTATCGCGCGATCCGTTCGACCAGGGGGTGCGTGCGCTGCTGAACTTCGGCCACACGGTCGGTCACGCGATCGAATCGGCTGCCGGATATGCCATCGGGCATGGACAGGCGGTCGCCGCCGGCATGCGGGTTGAATCGGCCGCTTCGGAAAGGCTGGGCATATGGACCTCGGCTGACCGCGGTCGGCTGGTGTCACTGCTCGACAGGACCGGCGTGGATACCGCGCCTGTCGTGGATTTCGCGGCCGCCGAACCGTTCATTCTTCGTGACAAGAAGAACCTTGGCGGCCGGGTCAGGCTTGCGCTGCCAGTCCATGCGCCGGGTTCGGCAGCCCCGGGTGAATTCGCGCCGATGGCGGTTTCCATTTCGTTGATCAGGGAATGCTGGAATGACTAGGCCCGATTCCGGCCTCCAGGTTTGCGTTACCGGCGCGTTCGGCGACGTGCGCGCGCTCCGTTCGTTCATCGTCGACAATCCCGACGTGTTACAGGACGCGCGCTGGCTGGTCGAGGTTCGCCTGGACCTGATGCCGGGCTGCATCGACGACGCACTGGTCCTCGTGTCGGAACTGCGATCAAAGGCGGTTGTGTCATGCCGATCGAAGCGTGAGGGTGGCGGCTTTCCGGGTCAGGAAAGTGACCGCCTGGAAGTTCTTGCGCGGGCCGCGGCCGCTGGCCCGGGCTACGTTGACGTCGAACTTTCAACCTGGCTGAAGGGTGGTGCCGAGCCGATTCGCAGGGCCTGTTCCGGTGGCTGCCGGGTAATGCTTTCCGTCCACGAAACCGGTTCATCCGGTTACTTCGCCGACCACGCCGGACGCCTGAACGGTATCGGGGCGGACGCCGTGAAGCTGGCGGGAACCGTCAGGGACGGGGACGACCTTATCAGGCTGGCCCGCGCCGGACGCATGCTTGAAGCACCTGTCCGATGCGTGGTCGCCATGGGCCCCGGGGCCGCGTTTTCCAGGATGCGCCCCGCCGATTTCAATTCGACCATCACGTTTGCGTCAGCGGGGGCCGGACTTGAAACGGCCGACGGCCAGCCGTCATTCAGGCGGCTTGAGGACTGGCGCGTTTTCGAATCGACGGGCCTCGAGCCGGTCGTCCTGGCAGGCGGTGAACAGGTCGTGAATTCCCCCGGGCCTGATATCTACAACAGGATTTTCAGGCGCCGCGCCATTCCCATGCAGTACCTGCCGCTGCCGGTTTCGGGCTGGGAACAGGTTCCATCGGCGTGCGAATTTTTCGGGATAAGGAAATTCGCGGTGACCATGCCGCACAAATTCAGGCCGATCGCGCAGTGGCCGGACGCGGACATCGATGCCCGTGCCAGCATGACCGGCGTCGTGAACACGGTCGTGACCGGGGGTGGGCGCGTGCGCCTGCTGAACACGGACTCGACAGGGGCTTCGGAAATTTTTGATCGTCTGGGCGGCATTGCCGGCATGGATGTGCTGATCATGGGCGGCGGCGCGACCGCCCGCAGCATTTCGGCAGCCGCGCTTGTGGCGGGCGCTTCGGTGACGGTCGCGGCCCGCGCGTTCACGGCGGTTTCTCGCTCCTGGCCGGCGCAACAGGCCGCGGCGCGATTCAAGGGATGGGAACGTCGCGGCGAGGCTTCGCACGACATCGTGGTGAACGCAACGCCCCTCGGGGGCGAAGGCAGGATCGGCTTCGGGGAACCGCCCCCGCTGAAGGCGTCCGTGGCCGCGATCGACGTGGTCATCAGGTCGCAGGGCGCCACGCAGATGATCGAATCCGCCATGAATGCCCGCGTCAGGTTTGCCACCGGCCTGGATTTCTGGTGCGCTCAGGCTCCGGCCCAGCTTGAAGCGTTCACCGGGGCTCCGTTCGGGTTCGATGAAGTCGCGAGGGCCATGGCCGAGACCGGGCATCCGTGCACAGGCGTGATGGCCGAACTTGACCGGACCCTTCCCGGCAGCGCACTGGACGAAGTCAGCATCGCGGTCCCCGGTTCAAAAAGCATGACGCAACGATGTCTCGTGCTGGCTTCGCTGGCGCGCTGCCCGTCCCGTATCGTGCATCCGTCCCGCAGCCGCGACTGCCGCGAATTGCAGGCGGCGCTCGGCATGATGGGTGTCCGGTTCGGGGTGACATCCGACGCGCTGGACGTGTACCCCGGCGACTTTCCACGTGACCCCGAAAGGCCGGTGCCGACCGGGGAGGGTGGGACCACGTTGCGCTTCCTGGCCGCGTTGTCGTTGATATGCGATTTCCCGTTGTCGCTGGTTCCGTCCGGAACCATGATCGGACGCCCAGGCGAGCCGCTCTTCGACGCGTTGACCGCGGCGGGCGTGGACGTTTCCCATTCGGAAAACATGGTGACCCTTCGAAGGCGGGGTGACCCGGCCGGTCCGATTCATGTGTCGTCGGACGTGTCCAGCCAGTTCGCCTCGGCGCTGTTGATGGCGGGCGCCGGCATATCGCGCGGGCTGGAAATCAGCCTGGACGGGGACGTTGTTTCGCGCCCCTACCTCGACATGACCGTCGAAATTATCAGGATGTTCGGCGGTGCCGTGACCGTGGACGGGGTCGGCTACCAGGTCCGCCACCAGCGGAACGTGCCGGGGCTGCGCATCAACATCGAAGGCGACGCATCCCTGGCAGCCATCTGGGAAGCCGCCGCGATGATCTACGGGCGCCGGATCGTCATGGCTAACAGGCCGGACGCGGCGTCCGGGATCCAGGGTGACGCGGTTTACCCGTTACTTTTTGACAGGTTGCGGTCGCCAGGGTTTGTTCAAATCGATTTGAAGGACACGCCGGATCTGCTTCCCCCGATGGTGATTGCCGCGCTTTTCCGCGAGGCAGGAACGGCGTTTTGTGGTGTCGGTCACGCGCGGCTGAAGGAATCCGACAGGCTGCACGTGCTGGCCGACCGGCTGCGCGGGATTGGCGCCGACATTGTGGAAGGGCCCGACAGTCTGACCATCGGCCCGGCCCGGCTGCGAGGACCTGCGACACTGGACCCGGCCGGCGATCACCGCATGGCAATGGCCTTCGGAATTCTGTCCCTGCGTGTGCCGGGATTGAAGATTGCTGATCCCGAATGCGTGGATAAGTCGTATCCTGCCTTCTGGCAGGACCTGGAAACGGTCAGGAATTGAAGAAAATAGAACCTATCGCAATCATCGGCATGCGGTGTGCCGGCAAAACCACCGTCGGCAGGGCCCTGGCCACGCGTCTCGGCACCGGTTTCATCGATACGGATGAAGTCGTCGCGCAACGCCTGGGCGCCGACATAATCGACCTTTTTGCCCAGGGGCGTGAATCGGAATTCCGTGAAGCGGAACAGGCTGTTTGCATCGAGGCGCTGGGCGCCGGGTGCGTCCTGGCCCTGGGCGGTGGCGCGGTCACTTCCGAACGTGTCAGGCGCGCCCTCTGGTCCGTCACGACAATCTTCCTGGACGCCAGCGATCAGCTGATTACATCAAGGCTGCAGGTTGACTCCAGACCGTCAATCACAGGGCTGGCCCCGGCGGTCGAGGCGGCAGAGCTGTCCAGGATGCGACGCCCGTGGTACCTGGACGTGGCCGATTTCGTCATACATGTGGACGGCAGGACCGTCGACGAGGTCTGTGACGAAATCGTCGGTTGCCTTCAGGGGTTCGACAGCGGGGAATCCTGATTTATGGGCGGCAGCACCATCGGAAGCGCCTTCCACGTCGTGACCTTCGGGGAATCGCACGGCCCAGCCGTCGGCGTGGTCATCGACGGCGTGAAACCGGGGCTTGCGCTTAACGTCGACGTCATCCGCGCCGAACTTGCCCGCAGGCGGCCTGGTACATCCGACCTCGTTTCGCCGCGTCGTGAACCGGACATGCCGGAAATCCTGTCAGGGGTTTTCGAGGGCCGCACGACTGGCGCCCCAATCTGCATCGTAATCAGGAACGTCGACGCCGATCCGGGTGAATACCAGGCGGTCGCTGACCTTTTCCGACCTGGTCACGGCGACATATCGTGGTTCGCGAAGTACGGCATCCGCGACTGGCGTGGCGGTGGCAGGCAGTCGGGTCGGGAAACGGTCGGCCGCGTGGCTGCCGGCGCGGTGGCCAGGGAGATCATCGGGCGCGCCGGGATGTCGGTACGTGGTCACGTTGTCGAAATCGCCGGGATATCCGCCCCGTCGGCGGCCAATCACGCGGTTGACTGGGCGGCGGTTGAATCAAGTCCCGTTCGGTGCGGCGATCCGGTCGCCGGCGCGGCCATGGCGGACGCCATTCGCGAAGCCGCGTCGTCCGGCGAATCGGTCGGTGGAATCGTTGAAGTGGTTGCCGCCGGTGTCCCGGCCGGCCTTGGCGAACCGGTGTTCGGCAAGCTTGACGCCGAACTGGCAAGGGCGTTGATGTCGATCGGCGCGGTCAAGGGCGTTGAAATCGGGGAAGGGTTCAACGCGGCCAGGCTCCGCGGTTCCGACATGGTCGATGAAATGGCCGGTGGCGACTTCCTGTCGAACCACGCGGGCGGAATACTGGCCGGTGTTTCAAACGGCATGCCGGTCGTATGCAGGATCGCCGTCAAACCCACGCCGACAGTCGGGCACGAACTGCGCACGGTCGATATCGACGGCAATGATGTCGTGTTTTCACGCGATGGACGTTCGGATCCGTGCATCTGCCCGCGGATCGTCCCGGTCGCGGAAGCCATGGTCGCGATCGTGCTGGCCGACTCGTACATGTCGCAGCAGGCCGTCCGCTAGCCTGCGGCTTGTACGGGCGGATGAAAATCCGCCCGCCAGGGTCAGGGTCAGGGTCAGGGACAGGTTCAGGGACAGGTTCAGGGACAGGGTCAGGGACAGGGTCAGGTCCGAGCCGTGCGAGGACCGCACACTGTCAGACCGGGGCTGGAGGCGCAACGCGCCGGAAGCCCCGGGGACCAATCGCCCCCCCGATCTCCGAGGTCCGAGCGGAGCGAGGGCCGTTCAACACCGTGAGCCCATGGCCAACGGCCGTGGGATGTCGTGGACCTTGCACACTACGAATTCCATATGGGACGCGACGCCCCCCATCGCCACATCCACCATCCGCGCGTTGGTCCCTCCCGCGAGGCCGTCAGCGACTTGTAATGGCCTGCGGCCGTCTTTGCCGTCAAGGGCAAGCCGCCCCTGGCGGTCGCTGCGCGACCATTGAAGGCAGCCGCCCGCAGGCCTGGTTTTGTCTTGTCTGACGGCCTCACGGGAGGGACCATGAACTCGGTACGGACGACTTGGGCGATCGGGACAACGGGCGGACACACCGGCCTTCGCGTGGTCGATACCGCGATCGGAATTGCGCGTGATACCCGGTTGGTGGTGCTTGGTATTCGGGGCCACCGCGACCTTGTCGACCAACTGACCCGCGCGATTGAATCCGTCGCGTTGAACCTCGCGGAAGGCGCGGGGCGCGCGGGACGTGACAAGGCTTTTCACTACAACGTCGCTTACGGTTCAGCCGGCGAAGCTGGAACCGCCATACGGCTGCTTGCCGCTTATGGTGTGTTGCCGGATGGACGGGCTGTGAATCTTCTGGGGCAGATCGACCAGGTCCGGGCCGTCTGCTGGTGGCTGGCAAGGCGGTGACGGGGGTAGGGACAGGGACAGGTTCAGGGACAGGGTCAGGTTCAGGTTCCGGGACAGGGTCAGGGTCAGGTTCCGGGACAGGGTCAGGGTCAGGTTCAGGTTCAGGTCCGAACCCTGCGAGGACCGCCCACGGTAAGACCGGGGCCAACGGCCCCGGGACGGGGACAGGCCGTCCGCGATCACCTGTAATTCAATATCAGGACTGGCGTATGCGCCTGAAGGGTTGTGCCGATGACGTCCGAACCGGCGGGGCACGCCGTCGCGACACCGTCTTGGGTGCGGATTGTTCCCGCCGGGGGCAGGTTCGACACGAACGCGGCAAATGCTGGTGAAGGTGCAGGCACCGGGTGGAAATCGCGGGCGGTCTGAAAACCGGTGTAACTGATGGCGCCGTCGCCGTTCACGTGCCCGTCGAAGGCCACGAAGTCCCAGCGCCCGGCCACCAGCATCGGGCGGGCCAGGATATTCCGCAGGCGTTCCGCGGCGCCGGGACGCGCGGATTCCATTGCCGCCAGGTAGCGTCCGGCCAGCGCCAGTGATGCGGCGCAGTCCAGTCGGCAAGGATAATAGAAAACCGGTCCCGTCATCGGGATCAGGAAGTTCAACTGCCACGGCAGGTCGTCAGACGATCTGGCCCGGGACATCAGGGACTTCATCACGCTGCCGTCGTCCTGGACCGGTTGCGCCGCAAAGGCTTCGGCACAGCATTCCGGGTAACCAAGGGCGATGCCGGTTTCGCGTATGGTCGCGCGCCTGTTTTCAGGGTCGCCACCGCCGAATTCACGGTTTTCCAGTTCGATCAACCGGGCGACAAGCGCCGGGTCGGCGGAAACATATGCACATCCGGTGCGGTCGTTTTTTTCGACGTGCCAGCCGCCCGCGCGCAGTTCATCCGCGACCGCCATCAGTCCGATTGCGTCGGGGCCTTCCTTCTTCGCCGCGCGGCGAAGGCCTGAAACCAGTCCCAGCAGTTCGATGTCGGCTTTGAAGAAGGGGGGTAGTGAAGTGTCCGTGGCCGGAACCATTGGGCTTGAATGCCGCCTTTCGTCTTCAATGTCGATTGTGCTTGCGTCCATTCATGCCTGCAACCCCTTTTTTTAAGATTTCGTAAAGTTTTCCCGGCGGGTGGGAAAATAGCCGCGAAAGGGCCTAACAGGTTAGAATCCACGGTGACTCGGGCCGGCGACGTCCGGCGGGTGCGGGCATGGACAGGGGCCAAATCCTTTTCGTCGTCGGGCCGATGATGCTGGACGGCGAATACATAGACTACCCGTGGGCGGCCGACATGGGTGCGCTGTGCTGTGCCGCGCGCGCGGCGGCCGCCGGCTGGCGTGTCGATGTCTTCGATTCGCTGGCGCAGCCCGATTCAGGTTGGTTCGACGAACCCGACCCCGAAGACGGGACGTTGCACCGCGTGGCGGGAATCCCGTTCGGTGATGTCGCACCGCGCGCACTTGAGTTTGTCGCCGCCCCGCCAGACCTTGTGGTCGTTGCCAATCATCCTTTCATGTGGGACTCGCGGCGCCTGGCGTCCGGGATGACAGCCGCCCTGGCGGCCGCGTTTGACGGTGTTCCGGTCGTCATGGCGGACTGCGCGGTCGGCGGCATGCTGTACGTCGAACGCGAAGCCGACAGGCTTCTTGAGTCATTCCCCGGCGTAGCCGCGGTCGTGGCGTATTCCGGCGAACCGGCCTTCGCTGATCCTGCCGGACTGATTGCCGCGATTCGCGCGGGCAGTCGCCTTGTTTCGGCACCGGCCGAAGGTGCCCCGGCGACACCCATGTGGGACGCGATCGATATCGGGGCGCGTCACGCGTTCAACGTCAGGTTCTTCCAGGAGGGCGACCGCCCGAATCCGTTCGGGATCGGGGCAGGCGCGCTGCCGATGCTGTCATCTTCCGGATGCGCGTTCGACTGCGTTTTCTGCACGTCGAACCCCGGTCGGTCAAACCACGGGCCGGGTGCCTACCGTGCCGTGCCGCTTGCCGATCTTGAAGACCGCCTGTACCTGATGAAACGCGCCAGCGGCCTGCGCCGGGCCGTGTTCCTTGACGACGCCGCCAACCTGCGGCCGGATTTCCCGGCGATGCTGCGCATGCTGAACGCGATGGATCTTTCTTATGAATTCCCAAATGGCCTGCGCGCTGACAGGCTCGACGCGGCCACGATCGACCTGATGAAGGGCAGGGTGACCACGCTGTCCGTTTCCTGCGAAACGGCGGATCCCGCTGCGCTTCGCGACCAGGTCGGCAAGCGCATGGACCCGGCCGCGGTTGAAGCGGTCGCGGCAGCGGCGGCCATGTCCGGGATCCCCCTGATGGTGCACTTCATCATCGGCTTTCCGTGGGAAACGCTGGCCGACGTGCGGCGCACGCTCGATTTCGCGCGTCAGCTCTTCGAAAAGTACGGCGCGGTCCCGGCGGTTCAGTTCGCAACGCCGGTGCCCGGTTCGCGCCTGTGGGAAATGGTGCCGGGCGCGATCGAGCCGGAAGGACAGGCGGCGTTCCAGCACAGCCCGTCCTTTGTGCCGGCCGCCATGCGTCCGGGCGATCTGGAAGCGGCCATGACGGCATTCAGCCGCAGGATGGAAGCCGCGCGCCTGTCCAAGGTCATCATAAACGTCACGTATGACTGCATAAATTCGTGCGAATTCTGTGCGGTGTCGAATCGTGTGCGGAAGCAGATACCAACGGAAAGGATTATCGCCATCCTGGACGAACATCGCGCCCGCGGCATCGAAAACGTCGACTTCGACGGCGGCGAGCCGATGCTGCATCCGGGAATTCTGGACGTCGTGCGCCATGCGGCCCTGACCGGCTTCCGCCAGGTCAACGTGACGTCAAACGGACGGAAACTGGCTGACCCGGCGACAGCCCGCGCCCTGTTCGAAAGCGGCATCACCAGCCTGCTGATCAGCCTGCATGGCGATTGCCCCGGGGTGCACGACGCGATCACGGGCAAGCCGGGCAGCTTCGTTGAAACCCTGGCCGGCATCGACAACATCCTGGCGTTGAATCGGGCGGCGGCTAATCCGGTCGATTTCGGTGTCAACGTCACGATCTGTCGCCATAACCTCGACAACATCGAAGCGCTGGCAGCGATGATGGCGGCCCGCGGCGTGCCGAAGATGAATTTCCAGTTCCTGACGCCGTTCGGCGCGGCGGCGGCCGCACTGGTGCCGGATCAGGCGATGGTCGCGCGGCACGTGGAAAACATCATCCGTTCGGTCGGCGCCGGCATGCGCATTTACGTCGTCAACGCCCAGATGTGCCTGTTCGCCCCCGAATTTGAATCGCACCTGCTGAACGATCTTCAGAAGCTGGGGCGTACGATGGTCTTCGTGTGGGAAGAAGAAGTTAATCTTTTCAAGTACCTGGCTGAAAAACGCGTCAGGCGTCCGCAGTGCACGGAGTGTCCGCATTTCCTGGTGTGCGACGGCTTCTATGAATTTCCGGAAACCGGGGCGGTGGACGGCGAAGACGGGGGCGTAAATGTCTGAAGGCGACAGGAAGGGCGTGGGCGCCGGCGGCATCGACTATTCCGACGTCATGGTCGACCTGATCATGGGCTACGAATGCAACGTCAAGTGTGACTACTGCTCGGTCAGCGACGAAATGCGACCGGTCAACATGACGACGTCCGACGTGATCCGCGAACTGGCGGACGCCCGCGCGATGGGCATGCACCGGCTGGCTTTCGGCGGCGGGGAACCGACGATCCGTCGCGACCTGCTCCCGCTGGTGCGCTGGGCGCGGGAACGCGGTTTCGACTGGGTCAAGGTTTCGTCGAACGGTTTGATGTTCGGGTATCCGGATTACGTGAAGAAGGCTGTCGACGCTGGCATCACCGATTTCCACATATCGGTCATGGGCCATACCCCCGCGATGTACGCGGCCACGATGGGCGACGCCCGCTGGTTCGACGTGGTGCTGCGCGGCGTGGACAACCTGGTCGCCGCGGGGCGTCCGCCGGTCCTGGACATGATAATCAAGCGCGACACATACGAAACCCTGCGGGAAACCGTTCAGTTCTGGGCTGGCCGGGGCGTGACGACTTTCCCGCTGTGGCTTGTGTCGCTTACCGACCGGAACGCTTCCAACCCCGACAGTCTGCCGAGGGTGAAAGAAATGTACCCGTACCTGGCGCGTGTCTTCGATTACGCGCGGGACAACGGCCTTAAGGTTTATTCTCGTCACATCCCGCGCTGTATGCTGCGGGGTTACGAAGGGTTCGTGCACGACCTCCGCGACGACCGGGTTTACATCGTCACGCCCGGGTCGCGGTTCTTCCTGTGGGAATCAGATATCAGCGCGAACACGTACGGTCGCGTCTGCGAAAAGTGCCGGTACGTCCGCGCCCAGTGCCAGGGTGCGCGACGCGATTACCTGGCGGCGTTCGGCGAAGATGAAATGATCCCGTACACCGATTTAACCTGAGGGTCGGGGGTGACTTGATGGCGGCGCCCAATCCCGAAACGGCCGTTTCGAATTCGTTCGATTATGTGCCTGTCCGTCCGCTTCCAGGGTTCGTTCTGGACCCGGCCGACTGTTCCGCGCGCGGGCACGGGTTGTCGACAGCGGGGTCCAGCCGCTTCGTGCTGGTGAACGCGGGCGGCAGGACCATGGAAGACGCCGATGGCGGCTGCTCCGAGGCCGGCAGAACGGTCCTGTGCCGAACGGAAACCGGGGATTTCAACGACGCTGAAATCAGGCGGGTCGTCCATGAGCGGGGCCAGCTCTACATGGACGTGTCCGGCAAGCCATCGATCACCGATTTCGCCGTCGACGTGCGACAGATGGTGATCGCGGCCGAGTGCCTGCGCTGCCCTGATTTCGCGACGTGCTGCTGCTGCTATGTGCCGCCGCAGCGTTCATTTTTCGACGCCGACGAACGCTGGCTGGCCGACCTGATGGCAGGGCTGCGGGGCAGGGTGCTTGACGTCGGGCTCGGCAACGTGCCGTACCTGCGATTCGCGTCAGGCGGCATCACCGAATACCACGGTGTCGACCCGGACCCGGATGCCGCCAGCGCCGCGCCATCGGTGAGCGTGCTGCACAACTGCCCGATTGAATCCTTTTCGGGGTTCGACGGGTACTTCGACGCTGCGCTGTCCCTGCGAAGCCTGAATCATTTCATTGACCCCGCGGCCGCGGTCGGCCGGATGCTGCGAAGCCTGAAGCCCGGCGGCAGGGCCGTGTTCATGGAATCGCTCGCGCTGCCGCTTGTCAGGACCAGGCGCCACGCCGCCGCCAGCCACGACGCCGCCGCCGGTGGATTCCAGCACCTGCGCAATTGGGACTCGTCGCAACTGCTTGATCTGCTGGAAGAATTCTTCCCGGGCGAGTGCCGCGTCGAACTTCACAGGCCGATCGGGCGCGACACATGCGACCAGTGGATTGTTGTCGTGGTCAGGCAGCAGACCGAACCGGTCAACGGTTGAAGCGTCAGTTGAAATTCCAGACGGCGGTGCAGGCCCCGGTGCCGGAGCAGTCCGACGTGTATTCGCCGGAGGGGGCGTCGGCGTCCTCGATCGACACGTCGTCGAAGTTCATGCAGCCGGTGCCGGTTCCCGTGAAGAAATACAACTGGACATAGATGTCGAAGCTGGCGGCGCCGGTGCAGTGGTAGATCCACGCTTCCGTGTAACCCCACCTGACTGACAGAGGTTCCTTCCGGATCTTGAAGAAGTATTCGTCGTCAACAGGTTTGGAGGCTTCTTCAATGGTGCAGGTCGAATCCTCCAGAACGAATTCCTTCGGCTCCATCATTTCCAGCGTTCCGGTCGCGTCATAGTTCGTTTCGTCGATGCCGTCGTCGTGCATCTTCAGCGCCAGCGTCGCCTTCGCATGGAAGTTCTGACCGGGGGCTGTCAGGTATGTGAAGGTGAAGTCGACAGTGCCGTTCATGTCGGCGACGTCGTCCTGGATCTTCACGTTCGACACCAGGATGGTGTTGTTGCCAAGGCGGGCGCTGACCGCGACCGTGTCCGGGGAAGGCGCGGTGGCCGGCGCGTGGAAGGTCGCGCCAAGGCCGGAGCCCGAAACCGTGCCGACGGTGGAGTCTCCACCGGCCACGCCGTTGACTGACCATTCGGATGCCTGGACAAGCGGGGCCAGGTCGTCGGTGCATTTGTAACCAAGGGGCGCCAGCCCGTCGTTCACCTCGTCGCTGGCATAGCAGTATCTGACCTCCAGGCCGAGGCTTTCACCGGCCTTCACCGTGGCGGTCATCGGCATCAGCACCGAGCCCATCACAAGTGACCAGTCGCTTAAGTGATCTGTTTCGACGGTGACCGTCCCGGCGTCGTCGTCGGCGACGGCATCGCCCGGAAGTTCCCATATGTTGTCGTCGTTCTGGAAGGCGATGCGAAGGCCCTCGATTGAAATTTCGCCGGTTTCATCCGCGCCGACTGCAAAGGCGAGCTGGGCCGGGCTGGCAAAGGAAAGGGCGTCCGGGGTAAGGCGGTACGCGTTCCCGAACCCCGCCGGGGCGAAATTCGTTATCGGGTCGATGCTGATTTCCGTGTCGTCGGAAAGCGCGCCTGCCGGGACGGTCAGCGTCAGGCGGCCGTCATCGGATGTAAGTGTGCCCCCGGCCGCGCCGATAGTTGCCGTCGCGACGTCTTCGCCAAGAACGTGGGTGCCCCGCGGGGTCGTTGCCGGCTGGAATTCCCCTTCGATGGCGCCGCCACACCCGGCGACCTGGGCAACGAACAGGATCGCGAAAATGGCGACCAGGAAATTGAAGGATTTCATTTGAGCCACCCAGGCATTAAGTCAATGCGGCTATGATGCCAGAAATGTGGTCTGGGTGGAACAGAGGATGGCCCGCAAACCCCATGTTGACAGGCGTATCGCCTGCCGGTACAAGGCATCCAGGAATGCGGCCGGATTTCCGGGGCGGTAAGCGATGAAGCGACGTCAATTCGTGAAGGCGGCGATGGCCGGGGGTGTTCTTATGGGGCTGTCTGTTGGAGGTGCTTGTTCGAAGGCGGCGAACGGACCGCGCGTCGTCGAAAGGACCAGTCCGTCGCGCGCGCTGGTCGTGTGGTACAGCCAGACCGGACACACGGCCAGGATTGGACGGATTGTCGCGGACGAGTGGCGCAAGGCCGGTCTGCATGTGGACGCGGCTGATTATCGTGCCGTGGACATCGCGTCCGTTGGCGGGTACGACATGATCGCGCTGGGGACCCCGGTCTTCTATATGGAAGTTCCCGAAAATTTTCGTAAATGGGTCGAATCGCTGCCGTCGCTGACCGGTGTTCCCGTGGCGTCATTCGTGACCTTTGGCGGTCATGGCGACGGCCAGCGGCGGACTTCCGGCACCCTGCTGGACATGATGGCCGCAAGGGGCGCGGCCCCGGTCGGCGTGGGCATGTTCGGCAACATGTCCACTTTCGCGCCGACATGGTCGACGGGCAATTCGGCCCGGACGCTGAAGTACAGGCATCTTCCGAACGCCGAAACATTCGCGGCCGCCCGGGATTTCGCGGCCGGGACCCTTTTGAATGCAAGGGCGGGGCGCGTGGTCGTCATCGATTCGGGATCCGGTTTTGACGTCATCATGGGCGCCCTGCCGCAGGTGGCTTTCACGAAACTGGCGATGTCCGGCCACCACATCGACCCCGTCGAGTGTATCGCGTGTGGCGAGTGTGTCAGGAAGTGCCCGACGGGGGCCGTTCCGAAGTCGCCGGGCAAGGTGGATTCCGATCGCTGCATCGCATGCATGGGCTGCGTCAACAACTGTCCGACCGGCGCCATGCGGCTGGATTTTGCCGGTAAGCCGTTGTACGGCTTCAACAATTTTCTGCGGCGTAACGCCATCCGCATCGCCGAGCCTGAACTTGACCAACGCTGATCGTCTTGAAACTGATCAGTGCCGGACGCATACTCGACGATACATCCGGCAGCGGCGCGATTCAGGGGTATTCCGGCTATGTCGACATTCGAATTCGGGGGGATGAATGATGATTGACTGGCGGTTCGTTGCTTTTTTCGGACGCACTGTTTCCGGTGTCGCAATGGCGGTCTTCCTGTCCGCGGCCGCGCTGGCCGGGATTGCGGGATGCGGCCTGCTGGACGGCAACGGCCCTGACGGCGACGATCCCGCATCCGGGTTCGTGGCCGATCGGCCCGACTGCACCGGTACGTGGTTCGGCGGGATAACCGTGGGTCCGGCCGGCTCGTCCATCCTTGTTTCCCCCGGTTCCGTTTCGACATGCGCGAATATGTCGGGGCCGGTCGAAATGACGGTTGCAGCCGCGCTGCCCGCTGATTTTCCGCTGGAAGATTCAAGGGAAAACCTGGTCACCGCCGGCGGTGCCGCCTTCGACGTCGACCTGAACGGCGACGGCTTCATTGGTGATGCGGAAAATCCTGTCACGATCACGCTGCCTTACGAGCCGATTAAGTTGCCTTCGGGGATGGTTGAAAACTCGACCAACACATTCATCCGCATCTGGGACCCGGCGCGTGGAGTGGCGAACGACATTCACGGGCATCTCGATTACGATGATTTCACGGTCACCGTGAAGGTGCCGGGGTTGCCGTCCGATGCGACCATGGCGGTCGTCAACCGGCCGGGCCGCGCGGCAGTCACGACTTCGGATCCCGCCTGGATTTCACTTCCCTTCAACCGTGCCGCAACGCCGTTCGGTTCGTGGGTCGGGCGTGACTGGTGCGTCATTCACGACTATGACTCGCCGAACCTGGCGGAAGCCGTCAGCAAGGCCGAGGGGTATGGCCGGGATCCGACCCCGGAAGAAATCGCGGCTTCCATGCGGCGCCGCGTCGCCCAGGCCGGACGCGATTCACAGGCGATGTATGAAGCAGTCGGCCTGCGCGCGCCCTGGCTTTACGTCAGCGACGACCCCGAAGGCCCCTGCGGTGGCGTCATGGGATCGACGCCGCGATACGAAATTCATGTCGTCGATAACGACGGCAGCTATTACGACCCCGGCGACGAACTGGAAGCGATGGGTCCCGAAAACCTGCGTTACGGCCGCATCTACATCCGCTCGGGCCGAATCGGTGATGACGCGTCTGCCGATCTGGGCACGGTCAAGGCCTCGGTCGCCCACGAAATGGTCCACGCGATCCAGATGGGTTACGAAATCCTGGCCGATTCCGTCGATGGTTTGAACGAAGGCACTGCCACGGTCGCTGGCCTTTACGTTGACAAAGGCGTGATCGGGGTCCGATCCCCGCATGGCGGTGAAACGTTCTATCTGCCGTGGTACCTGATGGCGGCCGATGCCGGAATCAGTTATTCGAACCAGGACTTTTTCGCGTTCGTGGCGCGCAGGCTGGGCGGCTCGAATCTCAGTTTCCTGCCCGTCGTTTTCCAGGCGATGCGTGACGCCATCAATTCCGCGCTTTCCGGCGCATACACGCAGCAGGACGCGGACGCGATAAGGGCGATGCCGGGGACGTTCGTCGTGCACCGGGCGCTGGACGCGGCGATCAACCAGGTTGTGCCAGGCATGGGGCTTGGCGATGTGTACAAGGACTTCATCACCCAGCGCGCCTTCTTTCACGGATATGAATCGGTTTTCGGGCGTGACGACGAAACCACGTACGGATTCGCGGCCCAGCTTTTCCCGGCCGGCCAGTCGTGGTCCGAAGTCATTGAGCGAACGGCGTCCATGTCCGAATGTGTGATGTCCGGCCAGTCGGCGAAGATCGAATCCCTGTGCCCGTTCTCGTCACGCGCCATAAGGATCCGGGCGATTGACGTTCCGGCGCCGGTGCGCAACGCCAACCTGGAAGTGACGCTGACGTCGTCGGCCGGGGATGTGGTTGTCGGCTGGGCGTGGCGAAACGACCAGCTCCAGACCCTTGACGGTCCGACCGTTTTCGAAGGCTTCGGCACGTTCGAAGGCGACGAAATCGTCATCGTGGTCGCGCACGCGGCGCTGGCCGAAAAGTGCGAAAAGGGCGTCACTGTTCAGTTCGATCTGGCGTGCGACGACCAGAAACCGACCGGCGAGGACCCGATGGAATGCGGGTCCCAGTCGGGCGTGATGGCGTGCAACCGCATACCCTCGCTGTATTACTGGAACCGCAATTGCGAGGAATACACCGGCAGCCACTGGTACGACGACCCGAGCGGCCTGTCCGGCATGTGCACGATTACGACCGATGCCAACTGGTGCAACACCGGCTGCGCCCGCGACCACGTCCTGGGAACCTGCGGCATGACCATGGGCGACAACGCCGAAGTCGTTTACTACTACTACGACACCGTCGACTACGCCGCCGAGGGCTTCGATCCCCAGGCATGGTGCGGTGAGCAGGGTGGTGGCTGGTCGGGACCGTAACAACCGGTCGGAAGTCTCTCAGGTCATTTCACCGCGTTCTGGTCCGGTCCGGGTGCCTGCGGCATGGGTGGCTGCGGCACAGGGGCACCGTTCATCAATTCGGGCGAATTAGGCGCGGCTTTCATCATTTCAGGTATGTGCGGCGGCTCGGGGTTTCTTATCGCATCCAGCGAAAGGTCTGCGTTATCCTTTGGTTCAGGGGGTTGCGGCACCGCGTCTGTTGCTTTCACCACGAACGGAATCGTGACTGGAACGTTTTCGAAGGTTTCACACCCAAGGTTGTCGCAGACCGAAAAGTTCAGGGCTATTTCCACCTTGAAGGCACCCGGGACGGATGTCGCGATCGGGACATTAAGTCGTGTATGGTTGTCCTTGACGACAAAAGCCGCCTTGTCGAACGTCATTGATTCGGGTGCCAGGCCTTCGGCGCTCACCACCCGCGCATTCGCCGCATAGTTCCTGTCCCACCGCTTGTCTTTCGCGGGTCGAATCAGGATGGCCGCGTAGTTGGTACCGCTGCCGACCGTGACGATTTCTTCGGCGACTATCTGGAAAAAGGTGGAAGGGTCCCGCTGCGGTGGCGGCGTGCTGCAACCGGCCAGAAACCCAGCCGCAACAAGTATTGCCGGAAACAGTGTCTTCATGTGGGTCCCCCGTCCAGACGTGGTGCGATTTTGTGCACCCCTGTCCATTGGTGTCAATCAGAAAGGGCGGAATTCACGCGATGTTTACGATCCACCGCCGCGACGGCTGGGACGCCATGTACGCTGGCCGGTACGGGAATTCTGCCCGTTGTCGACCCTCGGCCTGGCTGACTGGAATCGCCCCGGCACCGATCGCCCGGATGAGCCTGGAACAGGGCGACTGGGGTCGGGTTCGCGTATGGCCGCCGGCCTTGTTCCGGGATGGAGGTCTTCCATGTGGCTTTCGGCTGGTGACCTTGGCGCGTACTGCGGCCAGGGGCTCTTGGGCGTGCCCCCGTCCTGCCTGACATCGCCGCGTCCGGATTGCCTGTGGTCGGAAGAACCCTGTTCCTGACCCCGCCCCTGACCCTGTCCCTGTCCCCGTCCCTGTCCCTGTCCGCGTCCCTGACCCTGTTCCCGACCCTGACCACGTCCCTGACCCTGTCCGCGCCCCGACTGCCCCGGCTGTTTCCCGGATTCGCCGCTGACGTCGTCAGCCCTGCGTTCCGCGCGGTCGTTGCGCCTTATGGCGTTCAGGTCGGTCGGTCGACCCGGTTCGGGCACGGGCCCGACGACCGGGATGCGTTTGCGTATCATGCGTTCGATGGCGGCCAGCAGGCTGCGTTCTTCCGAACTGCAGAACGAAACGGCGATGCCGTCGGCGCCGGCGCGGGCAGTACGCCCGATCCGGTGCACGTAACATTCAGGTTCAAACGGCAGATCCAGGTTGAAGACGTGCGAAACGTCGTCGATGTCCAGTCCGCGGGCGGCGATGTCGGTCGCGACCAGAACCCGCAGCCGTCCTTCCTTGAATCCTTCAAGAGCGTCCTGCCGCTTGTTCTGGGATTTGTTGCCGTGAATGGCCGCCGACAGGATTCCGACCTGTCCCAGCTTGCGCACGACCTTGTCCGCGCCGTATTTGGTCCGCGTGAACACCAGCGCGCGATCCACGTCCGGGTTTTCCAGCAGGTCCAGCAGGCGCGCGATCTTGTCGTTCCGTTCGACGAAGTGAACCGACTGCTCGATCATGTCGACCGTCGATGCGGGCGGCGCCACGCTGACCATCTTCGGGTTGTCCAGCATACCGGACGCCAGTTCGCGGATTTCGGGCAGCAGCGTGGCCGAAAACAGCAGTGTCTGGCGCTTGCGGGGCAGCGACGCGACAACCTTCCTGATGTCGTGGATGAAGCCCATGTCCAGCATGCGGTCCGCTTCGTCCAGGACGAAGACTTCGATTGACCTCAGATCGACAAATTTCTGGGACATAAGGTCCAGCAGGCGACCGGGCGTGGCGACAAGGATGTCGACGCCATTTTCCAGCGCCTTGACCTGGGGGTTCTGGGGAACGCCGCCGAAGATGTATGTTGCGCGCATGCCTGTGTAAGCGCCGTATGCAACGAAGCTTTCGTATATCTGCAGCGCCAGCTCGCGTGTCGGGGCAAGGACCAGCGTGCGGATCGGTCGGCGGCTGGTCTGACGGGCCGCCAGCGGCAACCGGTTCTGCGACAGGTACTGCAGGATCGGCAGGGCGAATGCGGCCGTCTTGCCGGTGCCCGTCTGGGCGCAGCCAAGCACGTCGCCGCCGGCGAGTACCAGCGGAATGGCCTGTTCCTGGATCGGGGTCGGAACAGTGTAGCCCTGTTCGTGGACCGCCTTGAGGAGGGTGGGGTGAAGATTCAGATCTTCGAAGTTCATGGATACCTTATCTTTTCCTGATGTCGTTCAGGTGTTACGGCAAACGGGACCTGGTTCGAGCAATTACCGGAATTTCTTTCGCGAAATTCCCGGGGGCGTGTAAAAGCGGCACGCGGACTCGCCGAGGGATCGCCTGCGGTTGGATGGAGGTTAATCATTAACCCATTGAAAGTCAAGGATTTTCCAATTTCATGGGTTTTCGGAGGCATGCCGCGTCATTCGAAAGTGACTTTCACCAGGCGCATTTCGCCGGTCCAGTCGCCGGGTCGGTAATAGGTGATATATTCAATTTTTCCATTGTCTTCCGACAATTCGGCATGTGCCAGCCCGCTGTAGTCCCATGAATCTGCAAGCGTGGGTTCAAGCCCGGTGAACATCACGGTGGATGTCGACCACGGACCCCACGGGTTGTCGGCGACCTGGATAACCACTTCACCGCTGATTATGGCGTTGTGAATGGCCACGAAGCGGTCGAGATGGGCATTGAAATGGATGCTCATCATGGTCGAGCCGTCGATGACCGTCTTCGCGTCGCGCCAGTCGGTCACCCATTTGTCGTCGCCCGCGTAGAACAGCCAGGCATCGCGTTTCAGCATGTCAGTGATCGGGGCCCGTCCGACGATGCAAGGGTGAGCCATCCACGCGTCCTGCACGGCGTACGCGTACAGGTACCCTTCGTGCACCAGGGCCGCCGCGGTCAGGCAGGGCTCGTCCGTTCCGGTCAGCATCAACGGATCATCGGGTGGGCCGCCGATGGCGGGCAGGCGCGTTACGGGTTCATCCGGGTCATTCCAGCCGGCGATGCCGCATCCCAGCACGCTGAAGTTGAAGGCGCCGGGGCCGGCCGACAGTTTTGTGTACATGACGACGGCCGAATCGTCAGGCATCACCACGATCGGGCCCGGCCACAGCGCATAGCGGTCGCCGCAGTCTTCCGCGGCCATGCATTCGTCGCCGCGGTGCGCGTCGTTGAACGTCTTTTCCTGGGCCGTGAATGGCAGGAACTCGTAAGGCGCGCCCAGCGAATCGACAGGTTCGACCAGGTTCGACAGGCCATCGGAAGCGTCCATATCCTGCGTCGAACACCAGGTGCTGGAACGCCACGCCGACCCGTCTTCCCCGGCCGACGCCAGGATGGTGTCGCCGAAGACCCAGACCGAACGGCCGCGCCAGCCGACGGAAAATCCGCCGTCGCGCGCCTTGACGACGTCCATGAAGTCCAGTGGGCCGAGTTCGGTCGCCGATTCGACCGGGGCCGTGTATTTCCACGGTTCGATGTCTGGCGATCCCGCGCAGGCCGTCATGCACGAAGCCGCGGCCAGCGCGGCCGCGAATGGCGTGAAACGGCAAGGGTATTTCAGAAGAGGGCGAGGTCCGGTGCGATGCATGATGTGAAAGCCTCGTCGCAGAAGATTTTCGGGTCGATTCTGAGGCCGGTCAGTTGCTGGGAATCGTCCGGGTGTTCGACCGACTTCATGGTGAACCCGTCGCCGGATTCGTCCATGGTGACCAGCCAGCGCGTCAATTCAGGTTCGCCGGGGTTGCAGACGGCCTGGAAATCGACGCTGATCACCAGGAATCCGCTTTCGGTCATGACCGGTTCCCAGGTGCCGACCAGCGGTGCGGGCCCGCCGTCGCCAAAGGCCCCGGGGCAGTTGCCCAGGAAGATGTCGTCGGCCCAGCCGGCCGGGCCAACCGGATCGTAACTGGCGCGCCGAAGGGTGCCGTCGTGTTCGAACCTGAAGTAGCTGAAGTGATTGTACGCGCCGTACCAGCCGATAACCCAGGACCCGTAAATGGCGGATGGGTGCGTCAGCATGGACATGCACATGCCCGGGGGCAGGCATTGCAGCGCTTCGTGGCCGCAGTCCGAATCAAGACGGCATTCCGCGCACCGGCCGTTCACGCACCGCAGGAACGGGTGGTGCGAAATCGGAAGGCAGTCGTCGTCCTTCGTGCACGCGTTGAAGAATTCGGTCGTGCACAGGCAGGCCGGGCATGAAGTTTCGGAAATTTCGGCTTCGCCGCACCCGGCGGCCACGCAGTCGGGGATATCGGGGCACTGGACGTCGCCTTTCGCGATGCAGCGCCCGGCGCGGCAGACAAGCGATTCAGGGCAGTCGGTGTCCTGGGCGCAGTACACGCAGTTGCCGAAAACGCACATCTGTCCCGCGCCGATTGTGTTGATTGCCGTGCAGTCAACGTCTTCGTCGCAAGCTTCCGGAAGGCAGGGAGCGGAATCGGGGCCGGCCGGCGTTGAAACGGTCGAGTCGACGTACTGGAACGCGCATTCGACCATTGACGACAGGTAATCGCCCGATTCGTCGGCATAATCGCAGTTCACGTCGATCGTGTATGAGCCTTCCGCCCCGGCGTATCCGTCAACCACGACATAATGAAGGCCCGCAGGATCGGCGATGAAGGAAATGACTTCGTCATCCTGTATGTCCATCGGCGTGGACTCGCAATCCATCGCACTCCACGGGTCGCAACTGGTCAAGTGCATTACGTCCAGGTCGGTTTCGAGGTTTGAAAGGGTGACCTTGACGATGGCCGCCTTGTCAAAATCCAGCCGGTATAACGCTTCCCGGCCATTTTCGAGCCTGGCCGTGCATCCGTACGCGCTCCACATGTTTGTACGACCTTCCGTGATTGTACTGTGGCTTAAACTGTCGCCGCACTTCAGGGGCAGGGCGGCCGCGCATTCCGCCGTGTCTGGTACATCCGGTCCGCCGTCGGCCGTGTCGAGGGGATCGACCGAATCCGGTGGCTCGATGGCGTCCCCCGCATCGCCGGTATCGCGTGTGTCCGGCGATTCCGCGTCATCCCCGGCATCAACGGCGTCCGCAACGTCGTGCACCGCGGCGTCCGGCAGATCGGCGCCGGAAAGATCCTGACCGCCCCCGCCGCCGCAGCCGGCCGCAAGCAGGTACGAAGCCGCGACAAGCACGAAATAAGTCGATACGTTACGCATGGTGACACCACTGGCCGTGTACGGGGATGATGCTATTACTCTGATGGCGTGTTTACAACGTCCCCGGCGGTCTAATTCCCGGTCCGGTTGTTGCCGACACCGCCGGCCATGGGCCTGCATGCCGCCTTCACCTGGCGCTTGTGTTCGTACATGGCCAGATCGGCGCGACCGACAAGGGTTTCCGGCGTGTCGCCGGGACGAACCAGGGCGGTGCCGACCGAAAGCGAAGGCCTGAAATGTGATTTGTCGTCCAGGGTGATGACCAGACGGCGGACGTTCATGCGCAACCGGTCGGCCATCGATTCGATTTCGTCGCAGACGGCGTGCGGAATCACGCAGACGAATTCGTCGCCGCCCCAGCGCCCAAGCGTGTCGACGCGCCGGATGGTCTGCCTGAACACGCGCGCCACCGCTTCCAGGACGCGGTCGCCGGTTTCGTGTCCCCAGGTGTCGTTGATTCGTTTGAAGTCGTTGATGTCGGCGAAGATGATGCCGACCTGCATGCCATACCGGTCGAATTCGCGAAGCCGCGCATCCAGGACACCCTGTATGCGGCGCCTGTTGCCAACGTGGGTGACCGGATCCTCCATCGCCACGTGCTTCATCTGTATCAGGCGTTCAGTCGTTTCATGGAACCTGGAATGATCGCGAAACACCTGGGCGGCCCCGACAATGCGGCCGTGGGCGTTCCTGACCGGCATCGTTTCCATCAGGACCGGGACAGGTTCGCCCGCCGAATTGAACACCATCACTTCTGTTTCTGTCCGTTTGCCGCCAAGTGCCATTTCCATCGGGCACTGACCGTCGCACATCGGAACCCCGCGTACGTCGGTGTGTCCCAGCATCGAGTGGCCACACCGGCCCCCAAGCACCTGGGTTCGCAGATATCCGGTAATCTTCGCGGCCGCTTCGTTCCAGTAAACGATGCGCTTTTCGGAGTCGATGACGTACACGCCTTCAACAAGGTTGTCCATCACGCCCTTGAAGACGTCCAGCCACGCGGAACTGATTTCCTGTTTGTCAGAATCGATCATGCGAACCCCCTGCAACCGATTCTTATCGGGCGGGGTGCGGGCGTCAACCGGAAGGGGGCGGAAGGGGCGTTGCGAAGCGGGTCGGGCGTGTTTGTGTTCCGGCGGGAAGGCGGATTCCGGGGGGCATGAAACGGCCGGCGACCGACGTGTCTGAAAAGGTGCGCCGGCATGACCGAACGGGATATACTTTGCGCATGTCATACCCGCCGGGCGGGGTTTCCGGTCACAAGGGGGACCTATGCGAAGGACAATTCCGGTTCTGCTGATTCTTGCATCCTGGATGGTTGCCTGTGGTGGTGGGGGCTCGAACCCGGATGCCGTTGATGACGAAGGGACGCCGGGCGACACGATCCTGGCTGACCATGCGGTGCCCCCGGACGGTGAATCCGACGGCGGCGATCGCGACGCGACGGTGGGGCTGGACGTGCCCGACGCTGTCACGCAGGATTTGACCGGCGAAGTGGCTGCCGATACGGCCGTGGAAGATTCCGTCGACGTCACGGCGGCGGATATTCCGGCCGATTTTGTGCAGCCGCCTCCGCTGAAGGCGCTGGCTCTCCAGCCCGACAGGGTGTTCGTGAAGGCGGGGGATGAAGCCCAGGTTCATGTGCTGGGTATTTATGAAGACGACACTTCGGACGACCTGACCGCCGATGCGTCCTTCAACATCGTCGACCTCTGGATTGCCAGCGTTTCCAATGACATCGGCGAAAAGGGGCTGGTCACCGGTCTTCACGAGGGCGTGACCACTCTGTTCGCCCAGATTGGCGAGGTACAGGGGCAGATCGATATCGTGGTAACCCCGCCGGACCTGGAGGGACTGGAAATCCGCCCCGCCGAACGGATTATCCCGAAGTGGTCGAAACTGCAGCTTCAGGCGATGGCGATTTATTCTGACGGCTCCAGTGTCGATGTCACCTGGTCGTGCCAGTGGTCCAGCACCGACGATGGGGTGGTGGCGTTTGACTGGGGGACTCCGGGCCTTGCGGTCGGGGTCGAGGTCGGCAATGTGACGGTCACCGCGTTCGAGTCGAGTCTTGATTTGATGTCCGAAGGCGATATGGCGGTCACGGAAGCTGAATTGACCGGGATCGCGGTTAATCCGGCCGAAGCGGCGATGCCCCTGGGTTCGAAGCGTGTTTTCGAGGCGCGTGGGTCTTTCGTTGGCGGAATGACGACGCCGATGACCACCGGTGTCGTGTGGACGTCGTCGAACGAAGACACGGCCACCGTGTCGAACGATGTGGCCACTTTCGGCCTGGTCACGGCGGTCGCCCTCGGGGATGCAACGATTACGGCGACTTCGGGGGACTTCCACGGCGATTCGCAGGTGAACGTGACCGCGGCGGCGCTGGATTCCGTGAGGATCATTCCTGAGTCATACGTGATGCGCGACAACGAAACCTACGCGTTTTCGGCCGAAGCCGTATACAGCGACGCGACCGTCACGAATATCACGGAACAGGCCGAATGGTCAGCGTTGAACGCGACTTACGTGACCGTATCAAACGTCGCCGGGCAGAAGGGGCGCGTGCATGCGGAAAGCATCGGCCAGGGTGCGGTCCGCGCAAGTTTCGGCGGTAAGTCGGACGATGCGTGGGTGACCGTGAAGCGAATGCGCGGTGACGAGTGCTATGGTGATGACGAATGCCTGGGCGGTCACTGCGAAAAACCCTCGACTTACGCGCCATACGGGTTCTGCTGCGATACGGAATGCCCCGACAATAACGGTTGCCAGCACTGCGCATGGGGCGATTGCCGCCCGGTCGAAGCCGGCACCGACCCGGTGGGCCAGTGCGACAACTACTACTGCGACGGAACCGGCCACTGCGGCAGCACATGCAGCGACGAAGGCTTCAACTGCAGCTCGAAGTGCAAGAACGCCTGGTGCTGGGCCGGACAGTGCCTGGACCGCATGGGCCCGGGCAATTCCTGCGTCGGCAACTGCCAGTGCAACTCCAACCTGTGCCTGTTCTTCTTCTGCACCTAGGGGGGCAGGGACAGGTTCAGGGACAGGGACAGGGTCAGGTTCAGGGACAGGAACAGGGACAGGGACAGGGACAGGGTCAGGTTCAGGGGCAGGTTCAGGGACAGGAACAGGGACAGGTCCGAGCCGTGCGAGGACCGAACACTGTAAGACCGGGGCTGGAGGCGCAACGCGCCGCAAGCCCCGGGACCAATCGTCCCATCAATCTACGAGGCCCGACCAACGGGAGGGACGTTCAAACCCGGGGCTTGCAGCCCCGGTCTCACGGTTGACGGTTTTCGCTTCGCTCAAACCTTGCACACTACAAATTCCATATCAACCAACGGCCCCGGGAACGACGCCGCGGAGGGACGCACACTTCCGCCACCGCTGCCCGCACGTATCCATCGCCACATCCTTATCCGTGCGTGGGTCCCTCCCGCGAGGCCGTCAACGCCCGTTGATGACCCGCGGCCGTCTTTGCCGTCAAGGGCAAGCCGCCTTCGGCGGTCGCTTTGCGACCCTTGACGCCAGCCGTCCGCGGGCCGGGTTGTGTCGCGTCTGACGGCCTCACGGGAGGGACCATGAACACGATACAGATGACCGGGGCGATGGGAAGATGCTGCGGGCACACAGGCCTTCGCGTGGTCGACACGGCGATCGACCTTGCGCGGGAAACGCGTCGGGCGGTGCTTGGGATTCGCGGCCACCGCGACCTTGTTGACCAGCTCACCCGCGCGATCGAATCCGTCGCCCTGAACCTTGCGGAAGGCGCGGGCCGTGCAGGACGTGACAAGGATTTCCACTACAACGTCGCGTACGGTTCAGCCGGCGAAGCTGGAACCGCGATACGGCTTCTTGCGGCGTACGGTGCCATGCCCGATGACCGGGCGGTCAGCCTTCTTTCGCAGATCGACCAGGTTCGTGCAGTCTACTGGCGGCTGGCCGGGCGGTGACGGGCTTGTACGGGCGGATGAAAATCCGCCCGCCAGGGCTCGGAACAGAGACGGGGATAGGTACAGGGTCAGGAACAGGATCAGGAACAGGATCAGGAACAGGGTCAGGAACAGGATCAGGAACAGGATCAGGAACAGGATCAGGAACAGGTATAGGTTGTACGAACGGATGAATATCCGCCCGCGTTACAAAGCCTGAAACACCCACAGCTTCCTGTCGAAACACACCTCTGCTTGACAATCCGGGCGGTATGACAAATTATCATACCGGAGGTGCGCCATGTCTTGTTCGAAAATTGCCATAACGATCGACAGGGAACTGCTGGGCGAGCTGGACGGCCTGGTGGCTGCGGCGGTGTATCCAAGCCGCAGTGCCGCGATCCAGGACGCGGTCAGGGACAGGCTGACCCGGGTTGCACGGACGCGGCTGGCCGCCGAATGCGCCAAACTTGACCCGGCGTTTGAACAGCGGCTGGCGGACGAAGGTCTGGCCGCGGAGGCTGGCGAATGGCCGGAATACTGAGGGGGCAGATACGCTGGGCCGATCTTGACCCGACGCGCGGCCACGAACAGGCTGGCCGTCGACCCGTGCTCATCCTTTCCCACAACGTCTTCAACGACCGGTCGGGCACCGTTATTGCCGTCGCCCTGACCAGCCAGCCCCAGCGTGCCGGTTATCCGTTGACGCTCCGTCTTGATTCGGCCGGCCTGCCGAAGGAATCATGGGTGAAGATCAGCCAGGTGCGGACGCTTTCCGTCGAACGCATCGGCGAAGTCGTCGCCGAAATCCAACCTGAAGTCATGGAACGTATCGTCGACGGCCTGAACGAAATCATCGGTGGGTAAATGGGTATTGCGGCAAAGGGGCCAGATGTCGTACCATCTTCGGCGGAGGTGTGCGCCATGCTGGTACAAACTGACTCAAGACGAAGAATCACACTGCCGTCATCTGCGGGAATCAGGCCCGGCGACGCGGTCAGCATCGAAGTCATGGAGGACGGCCGGGTGGTTTTGACCCCGGTTGAACCCGTGCCGCGTCAGCAGATGTGGGCATGGACCGCTGAAGCCCGCAAGGCCGTGGCGGAATCGCTGGCCGACAGGCGTCCGTCCGAAATCATCGAAACCCCGGCGCAGGCCGACGACCTGGCCAGGCGGTGGACCGATGAGGGTTGAAATCAGGCCGGCGTTCGACGCCGCTGTCCTGACGGCCGAACTGCCCGTCAGGAAGGCCGCGGCCCGCCTGGTTCGCCTGCTGGTCACGCTGGACATGCCGGGGCTCTGGTCCCACCCGGGCCTGAATTTCGAAAAGCTTCACGGAATGATGGACCCGTTGTCCGGTCTGCAGATGTATTCGCTGCGCGTTACCGGCAGCGCCCGCGCCATCACCTGCCTGCTGTCCGGCCCGACAATCGTCCTTGTGTCGCTTCACGTCCAGCACGACCGGGCTTATCGGAAGTAATTGGGCGGGGTTTCATCCGCCCGTGCGAGGGCAGGGGCGGGGGCAGGAACAGGTTCAGGGACAGGTTCAGGGACAGGTTCAGGGACAGGTTCAGGGACAGGTTCAGGTCCGAGCAGTGCGAGGATCGAACACTGTGAGACCGGGGCCACCGGCCCCGGGAACAGGCCCACACATACACCATACACCCCCCGCCCGCATGTGATATAATTCCGCGCGAAAATCCGGCCGTGGAAGCGGTCGGGCGACAACGGGGAATGAAGGATGGAAATGCTGAAGGTCGATGTTGCGGGTCACGGGATGGTCGAAGTGGCGGCTGGTTCGGACTGGATGGCCGTTGCGAAGGCGACGAAGGGTCTTGACGTGGGTACGGTGCTGGCCGTTGAAATCGACGGGGCGGCGCGGGACATGTCGACGACGGTGACCGATGGCGCGACCGGGCGTTTCCTGACTTTCGCGGACCCGGAAGGGCTTTCCGTGTTCAGGCATTCCAGCGCCCACCTGATGGCGCAGGCGCTTCTGAAGTACTACCCGGATGCCAAGCCGACCATCGGGCCGGTGGTGGACGAAGGCTTCTATTACGATTTCGCGATGAACCCGCTTACGCCCGAGGACCTGGAAAGGGTTGAATCGGAAATGCGCCGCCTGGTGAAGGCGAACCTGCCGATCCGCCGCATGGAAGTGTCGAAGGCCGAGGCGCTTGAGTTGTTTGCCGCCAACAAGTTCAAGGTCGAAATGATTAACGAACTGGAAGACGGCACCATCAGCATTTACAAGCAGGGCGAGGGCGAGCGCGCGTTCATGGACCTATGCCGCGGGCCCCACGTCCCGTCGACCGGCTACCTGAAGGCGTTCAAGCTGATGAAGTTCGCCGGCGCTTACTGGCGCGCTGATCAGTCGCGGGAACAGCTTCAGCGTCTGTACGGGATCAGCTTCCCGGATCAGGCGATGCTGGACGATCACATCAAGAAAATCGAAGAAGCCCTGGCCCGCGACCACCGCAAGATCGGCCAGGAAATGGAACTTTTCAGTTTCCACGACGAGGGCACCGGGTTTCCGTTCTGGCATGCCAACGGCATGGTTCTGAAGAACATCGTGGTCGAGTACTGGCGCCAGGTCCACCTGAAGTACGGTTACAACGAAATTCAGACCCCGCAGATGCTGAACAAGGTGCTGTGGGAAATGTCGGGTCATTACGACCACTACCGCAACAACATGTACTTCACGTCGATCGACGATATCCCCTACGCCGTCAAGCCGATGAACTGCCCGGGCGGGCTGCTGGTGTACAAGTCGCGTATGCATTCGTACCGCGAATTCCCGCTGCGCAACGCCGAACTTGGCCTGGTGCATCGCCACGAAATGTCCGGCGTGCTGCACGGGCTGTTCCGCGTCCGCGCGTTCACCCAGGACGACGCCCACGTCTTCTGCACACCCGGACAGGTGGAAGCCGAAGTCGCGAACATCATCGACCAGGTGTTTGAAATCTATAACACCTTCGGTTTCCATGAAGTCCACATTGAACTTTCGACGCGGCCCAAGGATTCCATCGGCTCCGATGAAATGTGGGAAAACGCCGAAGGCGGTCTGCGCAAGGCGCTTGAATTGCGTCACATCGATTACCAGTTGAATCCGGGCGATGGCGCGTTCTACGGCCCGAAGATCGACTTCCACGTCAAGGACAGCATGGGCCGTTCGTGGCAGTGCGGCACCATTCAGGTCGATTTTTCGATGCCGGAACGGTTCCACGCCACGTACGAGGCGGAAGACGGCACCCGCAAGACGCCGGTCATGCTGCACCGGGCGATTCTTGGTTCGCTTGAACGCTTCATCGGCATCCTGATCGAAAACTATGCGGGCAAGTTCCCGATGTGGCTGAATCCGGTCCAGGTGAAGGTCCTGCCGGTTTCCGACCAGTTCAACGATTACGCGATCAGCGTCGTCAACCAGTTCAGGGCCGCCGGGCTGCGTGCCGAAGCCGATCTTCGTTCCGAAAGGCTTGGGAAGAAGATCCGCGACGCACAGCTTTCGCGCGTCAACTACCAGGCGGTCGTCGGGGCCGAGGAAGTGGCGGCCGGTACGGTCAGCGTCCGCACCAGGAAGAACGAAAACCTTGGCGCGCTGGAAGTGCCGGCGTTCACAGCCAGGATGGTCGAAGAAATGACCACCCGGGCGCCGGAATAAGACCAGGGCGTACCTCCTTGACACACGACACCTTTGACAACCCGATCCAGGGGAAATCCAGATGGTAAGAACCAGACGTTCGATTGAAGAAGAAAACAGGGTCATGCTGGTTTCAGGGCCGGGCACCGACGCCTTCCTGGCCGACGACGGCGTTGCGGCGACGATGGAAGGCGAATCGATCGACGAAATGCTGAAGTGGGGCACTGAAGTCGCCCGGCGCGCGCTGGTCGTGGGTCTGGAAGATCGCGGTCGGATTGCGCTGGAACTGGCGCGGCGCGGTGTCTTCGTGACTGTCGTCGAACCGGACGAATCCCTGCACGAACCGGTCAGGATGGCGGCCGAGGCCGAACACATGTCAATCCAACTCACGTTTTTCGCGTCGGATTACATGAAGCGGGAATTCCAGTCCAGTGGCTTTGATCTGGCGATTTTTTATTCGGTGCTGTCGCGTTACAACGAACCGCTGGTCGTGCTGAGGAAGGCCGCGCGCGAACTGCGTGCCGGCGGCCGTGTGTTCGCCAGGATCCGGGTCCGTCCGGACATGGCCGCGATCAGGACGAAGATGGACCCGCTGCTGAAGAAGATCGACGGCGTGCCGAAGCTCGCCGAACTGCGCGGCAAGGTCGCGGGCAAGCTGGGCGGCACGGTCGAAAGGCTTCCACTGCTGTCCAGTCTGGCCGCGCTTCCCGACGCCGGGGACCTGATGAAGGACGTGGCCGGCATATTCAAGATCGAGCGTCACGAACAGCGCCACATACTGGCCCCGCTTGTCGGATGGGCCGGAACATGGCGCAGGCTGCCCGGGCCGGCGCGCAGCCTGGTAATCAAGACATTGCCGATCGTCGGCCGGGTGGACGGCGTGGTGGTCAAGGCCGCGAAATCGCGCCTGGTCGCGACCCACCTGTACATCTACGGCCTGAAGGAACTCGGGCTGGGGCACACTTTCAGGGTTTGACGCCGGGTTGCGGCAAGCCGCGGGTGCTGGATTGAATGGCCCGGCCGCGTGCCGGGGCGGGGGTGTGACATGTCCGGCGAAGCGCGCGACACGACCGTGACTTCCATGTCCCGCGCCGTGTGCCTGGCCGGCATCATGCTTCGCCGCCAGGGCGCGCCCGACATTTTCATCGACGCCGGGACAATTTCGGTCGGGGCCGCCCCTGATAACGATGTCGTAATCGACGACCCCGGCGTAAGCCGCCACCATTTTGTCATAACGCGCCAGCCGGATGGCTGGCTGCTGCGCGACCTTGAATCCCGCAACGGCACCATGGTCGACCGCGCGCGTGTCGGCGAAGTCTGGCTGCGTTCCGGCGCAGAAATCAGGGTTGGCCGCACGGTCCTTTCGTTCCAGCAGGTCGCCGACATGGCGCCCGCAGGTCCTTCCGAAAAGGGCAGGTTCGGGGACGCGGTCGGCGACAGCCGCCCGATGCGCGAAATATTCGGCCTGCTTGAACGGGTGTCGCTGACCGAAGCGACAGTGTTGATCGAAGGCGAAACCGGGTCCGGTAAGGAAGTCTTCGCGCGCGGCATCCATGATTCCAGTTCCCGGGCTTCCGGACCGTTCGTTGTCTTCGACTGCGGCGCCACCCCGCGCGATCTGGTTGAAAGCACGCTTTTCGGGCACGAACGCGGTGCCTTCACTGGCGCCGTGACTGCGCGGGAAGGGCTTTTCGAGCAGGCCGACGGTGGGACGCTGTTCCTGGACGAACTTGGTGAATTACCACTTGAACTGCAGCCCAAGCTGCTCCGCATCCTGGATACGCGTGAAGTCCGCCGCCTGGGCGCTTCAAAATCGCGAAAAGTGAATGTCAGGCTGGTGGCGGCGACAAACCGCGGACTGGAAGCGGAAGTGGCGGCGCGTCGTTTTCGTCCGGACCTGTTTTTCCGCCTGGCCGTTGTAAGAATCAACCTGCCGCCGCTTCGCGAGCGTCCGGGCGACATCCCGGTGCTGGTCAGGCACTTCCTGGAAAAGCGCAACTCGTCCGGTACGGGGCGCGTGGTCTCCGACCAGGCCATGGCCGCGCTGGCAAACTGGAAATGGCCCGGTAATGTCCGCGAACTTTTCAACGCGCTGGAACGGGCCGTTTCGCTGTGCCCCGCAGGGGTCATTGACATCCAGGACCTGCCGCCCCACGTTGTTGACGCGTTCCTGCCCGCCAGGCGGGAAGAACCGGATTCTGAAACAGCGCCGATGGACAGGGCTTTCAAGCCGTACGCCACGGCCCGCGAAGAATGCCTGGACGCGTTCGAATCGGCCTACCTGTCGGACCTGATTGAAAGGTGCCGCGGGAACATCGCGCTGGCCGCGAGGTGTGCCGACATGGATCGGAAGTACTTACGTAACTTGCTTAAAAAGCATGATTTGTATCATCCGGCCGGAAGCGGTCGCGACCAGTTGGAGTAAACGGGAATGGCAGCTTCCAGGGGGCACGGAAAGGGCGGCAGGCCGGGCGCGGGACGTGGCGAAAGCGACGGGCCGGCGTTACTTGTGACACGCACGGAAAGGATCGAAAGCTTCCTGTACGAGTGGGGACGTCTGGTCGTTCCGATCGTCGTTTTCGGGGCGCTCGCGATCCTTTATTACGCCGGCGTCATCGACGCCCTGGCTCTTGGATACGCAATCGGGATGGTCGTCCTCCTGACGATGCCGGTCGCTGTCGCAATCATCGTCCTTCGCGGATATTTCCCGGCTTGGGCCCGTATCGTGACCATCGTCATGACCGTCGTCTATCTGGCGGGCTCGATCTGGCCGCTGACGAACATGGTTTATCCCGGCGATCCTGAATTTTCGCAGGACCTGACCATCGACGCCGGTGAGGTGACGGTCCCGGTCGAAACAACCGCCGGATACTACTGGGTCGAGGTTTTCGCCAAGTCGTTTTCGAAGGTTGCGGGCGTCCGCAACGAGCAGGGCCGTTATTCGGTCATGATCGACGGACAGAGGCTCCAGGGCGAGTTTTCCGACATGCCACTGCCGTCCGCGCTGGGGTCCCACGATGGAACCACCGTCAGCCACCTTAAGGTCCTGCGGCTTGGCGATCGCCCCCTGAAGGTGCGCGCGAC
>Ga0209800_10000428_pt1 | contig 67534 bp, 71 predicted proteins | sample Higcelweek8metaG_FD_187174 | JGI IMG/M metagenome (GOLD analysis project Ga0209800, IMG submission 187174) | Freshwater pond sediment microbial communities from the University of Edinburgh, under environmental carbon perturbations - High... | ecosystem: Environmental > Aquatic > Freshwater >... | reverse complement strand
TTGCAAAAGCACATGGGCTACGCATGCGCGGCCACACACTTGTGTGGCACGAAGCGTTTCCTGACTGGGCCAAAAACCTTCTGACACAAGGGTACGGACTCTCCCTTCTTGAAGAGCATATTGAAAAAGTCATGGGCACCTATAAAGGTAAACTCCTTTCATGGGACGTTGTGAACGAAGCGATTAATCTTAAAGATGGCCAGCAACAAGGCCTTCGCAAAAGCCCTTGGCTAAAAGCTTTGGGCCCTGACTATATTGCCCATGCCTACCGCATAGCGGCACGTACAGACCCTACCGCCACCCTAGTCTATAACGACTATATGCTAACCGGTGAGGAAGGGCAGAAGGGGGCCGCTATCCTAGCCCTTGTGAGAAGCCTTTTGGATAAAGGTGTCCCCCTTCACGCCGTCGGTCTGCAATCCCATCTTTGGGCTCCCAAAACGGTCGACGTCCCCAAGATCAGTGCCTTTTGCCGAGAGGTCAAGGCGATGGGACTTGATCTCTACATTACCGAGCTTGATGTCGGCGAACAGGACTACGGGAGTGATTTCGCGTCACGCGACAAACTGGTAGCTCAACGCGTTGACGAATATCTGAACGCTGTTTTCAGCGAATGCACGCCCCGCGAGATATTGACATGGGGCCTCAGCACGCGCCACAGCTGGATGAAAGACCCGCGCTACTTCAAAACAAACACCCGCGCCGAACCGGTACGCGGCCTTCCTTTTGACGAAGACATGCAGCGCACACCCTTCGGGGACACGTTATATAAAGCCCTAAGTGCCCTTCCCCCCGCATCTTAACCCTCCAAAAACACAAAAGTCTGCATGTCCAGTCGCTTGCACGGGCCTGACCATCCTCGCAAACCCTTAATGTAACGCGCCCGTTAAAGGGCATCCATTATGTGCTATAGATCCGTCTCAAGCATCGCCGATTCAAACTCGTCGGAACAAGATAGCTCCCGGGACTAACATCAAGCTTCTGGTATGTGTTATCATCGAAAACACAAGTCAACGCACTTACGCCCAGCGGAATCTGAAACAATAACTGATCCGCTGCACGAGTCATCGAGCTTCCGTTTGTCACAATCGGAGTCGTCGCAAAATCAAGCTTTTCAATCTGAACATGATAAAGCCGCAAGGTGAGATCCACAGCCATTCCGCTCACAACATTAAAGTTCAGAAGGGGCCTTATGAACGACGCGCTAGAACTGGCAATCGCTCGGCTTGTCGCAAAGCAAGCAAAATCAGATGTCAACAATTGAGCACTTGTCGCGCCGCCAACCCAGTTCGACGAGAGATCATACTCGTTAATCGCAAACCCGAAGCCCGTCACATTACTTATGCTTCCTGACACAAGTTTCATATACGAGCTAAACGTCCACACGTCGCCCTTTTCTACCCCTACTACGAAATTAGTTTCAAAGGTCATATAGCAGTAAGAAGAAGAGACCGGCACACCCCAAACACGCACAGACAGATAAGACAAGCCCCGTTCGACCCCCACATCAATTGAACGACTTAGCCCTGATGATCCAAGGCTAAGCGTCATATTATTGGGAAAAGTACCTGGCGCCCCAGCTACAGCGCCGGCAAACACGCTATTGCGAATACAATTCGTGGACTGTGGTTCATAAAGAAGCCCGCTCAAGTGCTCACTTCCCGTTCCCCAATCAAAGCGTGGTTGGTTGACCTCACTATTCTCGAAAAGTCCTGCACCGTTCTGCCTCATACCAGATGAGGCGCGTGAGAACCCCATGGAGGACGGTATGCGCCCCCCTCTAAAGTCTCCATTTACAAGCATGGGGCGATCTGAGTTCATCAAAAGCACATTCATGTCATATGCTCCTTAACAGCAATTGCAACGTTCGTCCTACAAGCTGCGCAACGGGAAGAGATGATGAGCCAGAACGAATTCGGAGATATTGAATAGATGAAACTTGTTGAGGTGCGTTCAACGCGATGTAAGAAGACGCTGTCGCTGCTGCAAGAATCTCGTTACCATTTTGATCCAGCATATTAACCCACGTCATGCCTGCATCGGGCGACATCTGAAATGTCAGATTTGCTGTCGTCCATTCCGATGGCATCACAATGCCAAATAACCGCAGCCCACCTAAGTTGATGGTGCCTGTAAGAGAATTCCCAGATTCAATCGCAACAGGAAACGCCTCCCAAACCGAAGTACAGGTATCTTTCAGTGACATAATTTCTTCCTTTCCTTTAGACACAAAAAAAGCAACCCGAAGGTTGCTTGATGGTTTCGTCGAACCCGACAGTTTTTTTGAAAGACAAAAAAACCGACCTCCTTCTGGAGGTCGGTTGATCAGCTCACTTGACTGTCAAATCTGATTATCGACACACTGTAGATTTTGGACACAGCTATGCGTAAGGGTGTCAATAGCATACCTCGCCCTCGTTGTCAAGACAAATATACCCCTTAAGAGACTACAATCGCATCCAATGTCATCCATCGTGCATGCAAAGGTAACTTATTACTATTGCTGATATTTTTACCAGCCCACAAAAATGGCGGCACAGGGGCCGCCGGTTAGTTTAGACAAAACGAAAAAATATCACCTTCACGATCCCGCCCCATCCTTTGAGGTAGAGCCGATTTTTTCTGCTAAGTATCTTGAAAAATTGGAGCGGGTGACGAGGCTCGAACTCGCGACCCCGACCTTGGCAAGGTCGTGCTCTACCACTGAGCTACACCCGCATCCGAGCCGCGATAATACAGAGACTTCGCCTCAATGCAAGCCTTTCTTTGTGTAAAAATAGTTTTTTTTATCCACAGGCCTAACGGGTTGCGTTTTGGGTTTTAGACCCCATATTTGATTGGTAAATCACATTCGTATGGAGCCTTTTCATGAGCCTGACCGCCTCTTTGTCCGCAGACCCTGCCGCGCCTGTGCAGCCTTCACTGGTTGTGGATGTGACCCTTTCGACCTTTGCCGCCGAGGTTCTTCAGGCCTCGCAAAAGCAGCTTGTTATCGTCGATTTCTGGGCCCCTTGGTGCGAACCGTGCAAACAGCTTGGCCCTGTTCTTGAGAAGGCAATTCTCGCCCTCGGCGGCGTGGCCAAACTGGCCAAGGTCAATATCGATGAGAACCCGCAGATTGCTCAGGAAATGCGGGTGCAGTCCGTCCCGACCGTTTTTGCCTTTTTCAAAGGACAGCCGCTCGACGGTTTTATGGGAGCGCAACCGGAATCGCAGATCAAGCAGTGGCTAGTCGAATTGATCAAGGCAACAGGCATTAAAACGGCAAGCGGCGCGACCGAGGATATGAGCAAGGCTCTTGCGCAGGCGGAGGAACTTTTGGCTTCCGGTGATGTCGAGACGTCCAAGGCTATCTATGCTGACATTTACGCAGAGCAACCTGAACTGGTGCCTGCTTTTGCCGGATTGCTGCGCTGTATGATCGCGCAGGGGCAAGCGGATGAGGCAGCCAGACTGCTGGCGCAGGCTCCCGATGCGGCGGCACAGGACAAGGCGATGGAGCCCGTCAAGGCTGCGCTTGAGGTTGCGATGCAAGCGCAAAAGGCTGGCGGCGTATCGCTTCAGGTACTCAAGACCAAGTGCGAGGCCGAACCGGAGAATCATCAGGCGCGGTTTGATTATGCCCTGCAAGCTTTTGCCAACGGCGAAGCGGAGACGGCGATTGACGAGCTGCTCGTGATTGTCGGCAAGGACAGGAAGTGGGAAGATGACGGCGCACGCAAACAGCTTGTCCAGTTTTTTGAGGCACTGGGGCACACGCATCCACAGACAATCGAGGGACGAAAGAAGCTGTCGAGCGTTCTTTTCTCGTAAACGCCGCGCCCGCTAACTCCGGCGATAGCGACGAACGCCCGCGTTGAAGATGGCGACGGCTAGGGTTGCGTAGAAGATGGCCGCCAGAATCATGATGCCGAAATCCTGAATGTTGAAGTGGCGGGCGAGGTCGAGCGGGAAGTTGGACATGAATCCAGCAGGAATGATTGTGTAGATCACTATTTTCACGCTCAATGGCTGGTTTTTCAGGATGCTGGTCGAGGCGATAATAAACATCTCGAACAACTGGTCGGGAAAACGTGCGCTGCCCTTCAACCAAAAAGGTATGCTGTAAAAAGCCAGGGTTGCGGAAAAGAAAATGATGGAGGTCAGAACCATCAAGACGAGCATCAAGCCCCACTGGCCCACGCCCGACAAATCGCCAAACAGCCAAAGCATAAGCGGGCCATAAAAGACATCCCCCAGACTGGCAGGTGCCGATGCACTGAACATCAACAAGGGCAGAGGATGCGCCGGTTTGGTGAGGAAGAAGTCCATGCTGCCATCGGCGACTTTGTAGGGAATGGTGCGCACGCCCTGACAAAAGAACAACATCAGGCCAATTGCTGTGTTTACAACAGCAAAACAACGCGCCACATCGGTGAGTTTATAGCCGCTCATATCGCCGGTTGAGTCGAAGAGGATCAACCACAACACAAAGAACATCGTATTTTGCAGCATCATGAAAAACGACATGATAAGAAGTTTTTTCAATGATCCCGCATGGCTCTTCATATTGCCGGAAAGCAGGGCCTTGGGATAAGACAACAAATCGTGGGCTTTTCTCATGATCCCACCCCGCTTTGAACACGACGCAGCACAGCGGCATCAAACCAGCGAAGCAGCGCGATAAAAACAACACCCCAGAATAGCTGATGAAGCAAATGAACCCCCAGCATGATGAGGTCGCCAGCCATCACCCAATCGCCCGCAACGGCCAAAAGTGAGGGGAATGGCGTCAACCACATGAGCTTTTGCATAACCTCGGGATAAAAGGCCATCGGCCAAACCATCGCGCCCAAAATGTATACGGATTTCTGCCAAACCCAGAAAGCGGGCTCAGCCTGAATAAGCCACAGGCAAGAACCGCCGACCATATAGGCTCCGGCAAGCATGATGCCAATCGCCATCGGTAAGACGGACAACAGCAAAAGAACTTTTTCGACGGACAGATAGATTTCGCCCGACAAGCCCCAACACACCAAAAGAAATGGCAACAGCATCGCGGCGGTACGCACAAGCGCGTCCCCTGTCCACATGCTGATCCGCAACAAAGAGTCGGGATAAGGCCGAAGCAGCCCAAGATGGGCCTGCCCCGTTTCAAGGTCATTCTGTACCTGTTTAAATCCCCAGCTTGGGCACACAAACACAACAAACTCCGTTGCGCCGATATACCAGATCATGCCCGCTGTGGTCAGATTGAGGCTCTCAAGCAAATCCAGCGGCAGCATTTTGATAATACCGCCCCAAACGACTATCACGGTCGCATAGATGATGATGGACCCCAGAACCTCGATCTTGCAGCTCCACGACTGCTTGAGGCCCATTTTTATGCCCAAGGAAACAACGCCGAGATGGTGACGCAGGCTCATGCGACCTTCGGCTTTCTGAGATAAATCTCTTTGATGATCTCCTCAAGCGGCATGTCCTCGATCCCGATGTCGCGCAGGGTGAACCGCTCAAGGCACAGAGTCACAATCCTCTCAATCGACGTGCGCGTGATGTCAACTTTCAAAACAAGATGATGCTCACCCTGCTCTTCTGTTGCGACGGCTTCATGCGTGAAGGCAGGCTCCTTTTCTTCCGTCACAAGGCGCAGGGTTTTAGCGCAGGCGAACTCTTTGTGGAGCTCCGGCAAGGTGGTGTCCAAAAGCTTGAGGCCATGGTCGATCAGGACGACGCGGTCGCAGATTTTCTCGATGTCGTCCGTATCGTGACTGGTGAGCAGAACCGTTGTTTCGAACTCTTTGACAAGGCGGTTCAGGTGATCGCGGAGCAAAGCTTTAGCCGTGACGTCGAGCCCAATGGTCGGTTCATCCAGAAAAAGGACCGACGGCTGGTGCAGCAAAGCGGCGGCGATGTCGCTGCGCATCTTTTGCCCCAGAGACAACGTGCGGGCCAGTTGGTGGACGAACTTGGACAGGCCAAAGACCTCGATCAGCTTGTCCTTCTGTTCGCGGTATGTGGCCGGATCAAGATCGTAAATCCGCGAGAGCAGATCGAAACTGTCGCTGACACTTAGGGCGGGCCAAAGTTGGGTCTTCTGGCCGAAAACGAGGCCGACCTTGCGGGATAAATCCCTCGTCTGGGTCCACGGGATCAGACCGCAAACGCTCGCCGTGCCGGAGGTCGGCTGGAGCAAGCCGGACAGCATTTTGAGAGTCGTGGACTTACCCGCGCCGTTCGGGCCGATAAAGGCCACCTTTTCACCGGCTTCAATGGCAAAGTTCAGATCGGAGACGGCGGCCACCTCAAGCATCGGGACACTCGAGAACCAGTGCGGTTTAACGAATTTGCGATCCCGTGTCTGAAAGGTGCGGGATAAGTCCTGTACATGGATAAGGGGCCCGGTCATGGTCGTCTCTGATTTGCAAGAGTGAAGCAAAGACAACAACTATAGGCACTAAATATATGGGCTTTCAAGCCTTTCATTAACTTTAGTTGCATTGCGTAAAAGAATAATTTCATCGTATTCATTAATACTTTCGGACATATGGACGCAAGATTGTTTCAGGCGTAAAATGGCCCGACGGAAGTAACGCTTAAAAACACACTCAAGGGTTCCCCTGTTATGACCTTCTATCTTGCTGTTATCGGTGACAATCCTACTTCACAAGAAATCTGTCGTCAGGCGACACCGTTACATGGCTACAAGCTGGTCGAGCTTGTCGAGTCAGGCTCAGGGCGTCTGCATATCAAGGGGGAACCCGCTCATCGCCTGCACGCCATCGTCGTCACACAGGACGTTCCCGATTCCAGTGCTCAGGCCCTCATCATCAAGGCCCGAGACATGGGAGCCTCTTTTGTCATGGGCGTTGAAACGCTAACGCCGTTTACCCAGCAATCAATCGAGCAGGCTTCGCCTTGGGCCACACATGTACCCTGCGCGGCTTCTGATTTTCTGAACCTCCGCGATTCATGGCTTCCCAACGCCATCGAGCAAGCACGTTCGAATCTGATTCAATCCGTTGAAATTCTAACCGTAACATCAGGACTAAGAAATGCGCCTGCCAGTATGGCACAGTTGCTCGATAAGGCAGGACAGGCTTGCGGTGACCTTATCATCCCCAACGCAATGTGGGCTCAAGAGGCAAAGGCCTGCCCGCAAGGAACGCAAAGGCACACCGTTACCGTGAGAAGTCACATGGGTGAGCTACTAACAACTTCTATTACGACCGATTTGAAAGAACACGCAAAGGGCCTTTTGGCCATCGCGCGGCAAATGCCGAATGATCCCAAACGAAACTTTCCCCTGTCCTACAAACTCGGTCTTTGACGGTTTGTTAAAGAGTCTCAGGTAGCAAGGCCTATGGTTTTTGATCCGTTTTTTGGCGATATCCTCGCGGTTCGCATTGTCCTTGGGCTCGTTATCGGGCTGGTCTTGGGTAGCTTCACAACGATGCTGAGCTATCGCATTCCGCGCCGCTTGTCGATTGTCACGCCCCCTTCACATTGCCCGCATTGTCGGGCCCAGTTAACGGTGCGCGATCTCGTCCCCGTTTTTTCGTGGCTGTCGGGCAAAGGAAAATGCAGGTACTGCGGGCATGCGATCGGCGCGCGCTATATCGCCATCGAACTGCTGACGACACTGGCCGTGACGGCGGCGTTTGTTGGTATCGGGCTCACGCCAGCCCTGATCGCCGCTCTGCTGGGCATTATCGCGCTGGTGACGATGATTACAATCAATCTGGAACGGCGTTAGACTTCCATGCCGAGCGCGGATTTGTAGAGGTCCAGAAGCTCTTCTTCCTCGCGGCGCTTTTCGACATCCATCTTGCGCATACTGATGATCTTGCGGATGATCTTGATATCAAAGCCCGTGCTTTTGGCTTCGCCGTAAACGTCTTTAATATCCTCGGCAATGGTGGCCTTGGATTCCTCAAGCTTTTCGATACGGAGAATAAAGGAACGCAGACGCTCGCTGGAAACTTCACCGGATGAGGCATTGGACATGAAAAACGCTCCCTGATTGATCAAACGGGTCCGCAGTGATGAGGCAGACAAGAAAGGGTGCTTTGTAATGCCTTCGGTGAAAAAAGAAAACCATTTTATCACCCCCTCCATGCGTTACGGAAGCGAGATATCTTTTTTAGTTCTGAAGCACGAGAGAATCATCTAGCGTACGCACAGGTTACCGGAAGGCCTTTGCCCCATGCCCTATGTTCTCAGAAACTCAAACGATGTGATCATCAAAGCATCGACACAGTCGATGCCCGGTGCCAGCATGATCCCGTATGACCATCCCGACATGGTCGCTTTTCTGGAAAAAAAGGGGCAATCGGCGCAGGTGCTTTTTGATACGCTGGCGGAATTACGCCGCACCGATAACGAAATGGCACGCGCCATCGAAGATGTGATCATGGCGTTGTTCAAGAAGAACGTCTTGAAAATGGGCGATCTGCCTATACCGGTGCAGGATCGCATGGCCTTGCGGATGAAACTGCGGATGAACATTCAGGACATGCTGGATCAGGCGTCAAACTAAGATATTGGATTATTCCCACATTTGGATTGACGGCGTGATAAAAAATTTCATCGTGCCCCCACTTCTGCCCTGAAGGAGATATAAGCCGCATATATCTAACTTGTTGTTTTTAAGTGGTGAATAGTCTTTTCAGGGCATTCTTGCCTCAAAAATGGGAATATGCACACTCAAATAGCTACCCATTTTGGGCATTTTGAGCGCAAAATAACGCTTGCATTTCTACCAAATTATGGTAATGATATATCCCAGATACTGAAAAAGATATTTCACACTTCCTTGGCTGGAGGCTTTTTCAAATGAGCGACAGATACAGTAAAATCGTCGAATTGGCCGACGAAATTTTGCACGCCGAACACAACGGCACAGCAAGCCTTGATCAGCGCACGCCCTCCCCCAGCATGCTGCCGATTAAAATGGCTTGCCTGAGTGCCCTCGCCGCCGTGATCGGAACGTCCGCCCTGACCTATTTCGTCCAGGACAGTGCCCGCGAGGCCACCCGTTATGAACAGGTCGAAATTCAGGCTCTTTTGTTCTACACCGCCAAAGAAACGTTCCGCCCCGAGGACGAAATTCGGTTGGAGATGAAACAGGAGCTAAAGTTGAAAGACATCGACAAGCTGTCGGCTCACGACTATCAGCGCGCCCGTGACTATTTGTGGGAGAAGCTGAAGAGCTGAAGAGCCAATGAACCGCCAGATGAGCTCAAAAGAAAGCCAACCGAATCAATAATAACGCCAACAACGGTCAGGAGGACTGGGAAGAAATGAGTAGAACAGCCAGAGCAACGCGCCCACAAACAGACGCTATCACCCGAACGACTGAAATCGCCGATCTGTTGGGACTTGAGGAAGGCCAGAGCCCGACCGTAAAAGACCTCTCCCTACTGCTCGAAATCGACCTGAAGCTGGGACGCAAAAAACAGTTCTATCAACGCGTGCAAAACGCCATGGACTATCTGCTAGACCAAGCCCAGCAAGAATGCGGCAGCCAGAGACGCTTTCATTAAACAGGAAGCGTCAGGCGGAGGCTTCTTCGGCCTTGGGTTCGCCGTGGACGACGATGGGTTGGGACTTGCCCTCCACAACATCGCGGTTGACGACAACCTTTTCAATGCCGGGCGTGCCGGGAAGGTCGAACATGCATTCCAGAAGGACGTTTTCCATGATAGAGCGCAAACCGCGTGCGCCCGTCTTACGGACAATGGCTTTCTGGGCAATGGCACTGAGACCATCGTCCGTAACGTCGAGGGAGACATTCTCCATCTCGAACAGACGTTGGAACTGTTTGACCAGCGCATTCTTGGGGCGCGAGAGAATATCGACGAGAGCGGACTCGTCAAGATCGGTCAGCGTCGCCACGACAGGCAGACGACCGATGAACTCGGGGATCAGGCCGAATTTGAGCAAATCGTCAGGCTCGACTTCACGCAAGATGTCGCCAGTGCGACGTTCATCAGGTCCGCGGACGTCCGCACCGAAACCGATGGAAGAACCACGGCCTCGCGCAGAGATAATCTTGTCGAGGCCAGCAAAGGCACCGCCGCAGATGAACAGGATATTCGTCGTATCAACTTGCAAGAACTCCTGCTGCGGGTGCTTGCGCCCACCTTGCGGGGGAACGGCGGCCACGGTGCCTTCCATAATTTTCAGAAGGGCTTGCTGCACGCCTTCACCCGACACATCGCGCGTGATGGAGGGGTTGTCGGACTTGCGGCTGATCTTGTCGATTTCGTCAATATAGACGATGCCGCGCTGGGCCCGCTCGACATTATAGTCTGAGGCTTGCAGGAGCTTCAGGATGATATTTTCAACGTCTTCACCGACATAGCCCGCTTCCGTCAGCGTGGTGGCATCAGCCATGGTGAAAGGAACGTCGATGATGCGGGCCAGTGTTTGGGCGAGCAGCGTTTTACCGCAGCCCGTTGGACCAACCAAAAGGATATTGGACTTGGCAAGCTCGACCTCGGAACCACGGGCCCCGTGCGCCAGACGCTTATAGTGGTTGTGAACGGCAACCGAGAGCACGCGCTTGGCGTGATCCTGCCCGATCACATAGTCGTCGAGGACGTTTTTAATGTCGCGGGGAACGGGAACGCCGTCACTGGACTTAACGATGCTTGTTTTGCTCTCCTCGCGAATGATATCCGTGCAAAGCTCCACACATTCATCGCAGATGAAAACCGTCGGCCCCGCAATCAGCTTGCGGACCTCATGTTGGCTCTTTCCACAGAAAGAACAATACAACGTCGTTTTCGTATCGCTGCTTTTCGTCATCGCGATATTCCCCTTACCTGGAGCAGATCGCGATAAGGATGGCCGCTTGAGCGGGCACCGTTCGCAAAATCTGCTCGACTAACAAAAACTAAGAGCCTTTTCTGACAACAAATAAGGCTAACTTTACAGAAAAGGCTCTAACCAGTCGTCCTACCCTAATAGGGCTTGGTTACCTGTTTATTAACATTGGGTGCCCGAAAGCTTTTATCAAGCCGCCTTTTGTTCACCTTCCGGTGCCTCAGGGCGACGTGACACAACTTCATCAATCAAACCAAAGGCTTTGGCCTCTTCAGCCGACATGAAATTGTCACGTTCAACATTCGTGGAGATCGTGTCAAAGGTCTGGCCTGTGTGCTTGACATAAATCTCGTTAAGACGCTGACGCAGTTTGATAATTTCGCGGGCCTGGATCTCGATATCCGTGGCCTGGCCTTTGGCGCCGCCCGAAGGCTGGTGGATCATGATCCGGCTGTTCGGCAATGAAAAACGCTGGCCCTTCTCACCCGCCGCGAGAAGCAGCGAGCCCATCGAGCAGGCCTGACCGATGCAAACCGTGGACACAGGACAGCGAATATACTGCATCGTATCGTACATCGCGAGGCCAGAGGTCACGACACCACCCGGCGAGTTGATATAAAGCGAGATTTCTTTTTTAGGATTCTCAGACTCTAAAAAAAGGAGCTGGGCGCACACGAGGCTGGAGATATGGTCTTCGACTTCGCCCATCAGAAAGATAATGCGTTCCTTCAGGAGGCGGGAATAAATGTCAAAGGAGCGTTCACCACGCGACGTTTGCTCAACCACCATTGGGACGAGATTCGCATAGACTTCCATAGGATCGCGATCACCGATAGACATAGCTGTAAAGCCCCCTTTCAAGGAACCAGAGAAGTTAGTGAGTAAAACTTGACCGATAAATCAAGGAAGAGCGGAAGCTCTTTTGCTAAGACAGTCACGCGGAAAAAAAGGCACCTCGTGCAAGACCAACATAAAGACTCTAAGCGGCTCCCGCAAGCCTATTGCTTTCGCTTACAAAAGAAACAAGATCCGCGACCGTACCAATCTTGATTTTATGCTGCACCGCGAAACACTCAAGATCAGGTAATCGGGCCATGTGCCCGTCTTCTTTCAGAATTTCGCATATCACGCCCGCAGGAATGAGGCCTGCCAATCGGGCGATCTCGACAGCGGCTTCCGTGTGGCCCCGACGCTCCAGCACGCCGCCATCGCGGGCAATCAAAGGGAAGATGTGACCCGGGGTGACGATGTCGCCTGCGCTTTTGGCCGGATCGACGGCGACCTTGATCGTATGGGCGCGGTCAAACGCGGAGATGCCGGTCGTCACGCCTTCCCGCGCTTCAATCGAGACGGTGAAGGCGGTGCCATAGCGGCTTTCATGGCGCGTTGGTTGAAGGTCAAGCGCGAGATCGGCAGCGCGGGCCGACGTCAGTGCGAGACAGACAAGACCTCGCGCATGGGTGACCATGAAGTTGATGGATTCGGGGGTAACAAACTGAGCAGGCAGGATAAGGTCGCCTTCATTTTCACGGTCTTCGTCGTCGGCGAGGATAAACAGGCGGCCCGCCCGCGCTTCTTCGATAATCTCGTGGATCGGGGCAATCATCAAAGGCCCCGCGCAGCCAGCATGCGGCCCACATAACGGGCGATCGTATCAATCTCAAAGTTCAACATATCGCCCGCCTGCTTCAGCCCTATGGTTGTCGCTTTTTGCGTATGCGGGATGATGTTGACTCCGAAAAAGGTGCCGTTCACATCGTTGATGGTCAGGGAAATGCCATCCAGCGCGATAGAGCCTTTAGGGGCAAGGAAACCTTCGAACTCGTCAGGAATTTTAAAGACGAAGCGAATGCTGTCCTGTTCTTCTGTGCGCGAGACGACTTTGGCAAGACCATCCACATGACCGGAGACAATGTGGCCACCAAGCTCATCGCCCATGCGCAGGGAAGGCTCAACATTGATGTCGCGACCTTCTTGCCATGAATCAGGAACCGTTTTGGCGAGCGTTTCGGTGGAAAGCTGGACGGTGTAGGTTTCGTCTGTCAGCTCAATAGTCGTGAGACAGACGCCGTTGCAGGCAACCGAAGAGCCGATGGAAAGCTCGGACACTGTCACAGGGGCACGGACCTCGACCGTCCAGTCGCCTGTTTTGGTGACGGAGATGACATGGCCTATTTCGCGAATAATGCCGGTGAACATGGGCTTCCCCCCCTATTCTGTGATGGTTTCGCGCTTGAGCGTATCGACGAACTCGTTGAAATCGGCTGGCGAGCGGAAATCACGATAGACCGAGGCATAGCGGACATAGGCAACATGATCCAGCCGCCGGAGCGTCTCCATCACCATCTCGCCAATCTCGCGGGTTGACATCTCGCCATCGCCAGTCGTCTCCATCTGGCGGACCAGCGCGTTGATAAGTTGCTCCAGCTTTTCTTCATCGACAGGTCGCTTGCGCAAAGCGATGCGCATCGAGCGAGCCAGCTTGTCGCGATCAAACGGCTTTTTCGTGCCATCGTTTTTCACCACGACCAACTCACGCAACTGCACGCGCTCGAACGTCGTGAAACGCGCATCACAATTCGGGCAAAAACGACGGCGACGGATCGCGGCATTATCTTCGCTGGGACGGCTGTCCTTAACCTGTGTATCCTCGAATCCGCAGAAGGGGCAGCGCATCGGTTTTCTCCGTCAGCTGTAAATGGGGAATTGCTCGCACAAAGCGATCACGCGCCTTTGAACGTCTTTTTCAACCGCGCTGTTATCGCCGCCTTGCGCCTTGGCCAAGCCGTCCAGCACCTCGGCAATCCAGTCACCGACCTTGACGAACTCGGCCTTGCCGAATCCGCGCGAGGTCGCCGCCGGTGTGCCCAGACGAACGCCGGAAGTCACGGCGGGTGGCAGCGGATCGAAGGGAATGCCGTTCTTGTTACAGGTGATGTTGGCGCGCTCAAGGCTCTTGTCGCTATCCTTGCCGGTCAGGCTCTTGGGACGTAGATCGACGAGCAGGAGGTGGCTGTCAGTGCCGCCAGAGACGATGTCAAGGCCGTGGCCGATCAGCGTTTCACCCAGAACCTTCGCATTATCAACGACATTTTGCGCGTAATCCTTGAAGGCTGGCGTCAACGCCTCGCCCAGCATCACCGCCTTGGCCGCTATAACGTGCATGAGAGGACCTCCCTGCAAGCCGGGGAAGACGGCGGAGTTCAGCTTTTTGGCAAGATCCTGATCGTTGGTCAGGATCATCCCGCCGCGCGGCCCGCGCAGGGTCTTGTGGGTGGTGGTGGTCACGATATGCGCATGGGGGATCGGCGAGGGATAAACACCGCCCGCAACCAACCCCGCAAAGTGAGCCATATCGACCATAAGGAACGCGCCCACTTCATCCGCGATCTTGCGGAAGGCGGCGAAATCGATAATGCGCGGATAGGCCGAGCCGCCCGTGATAATGAGCTTGGGTTTATTCTCACGTGCCAGACGCGCAACCTCGTCCATATCAATAAGTCCGTCCTCGACGCGAACGCCATAGGGAACGGCATTAAACCACTTGCCAGACATGCTGACCGAGGCCCCATGGGTCAAGTGACCGCCTGCCGCCATGGAGAGACCCATAAAAGTATCGCCCGGGTTGAGCAAAGCGAGGAACACAGCCTCGTTTGCCTGTGCGCCGGAGTGCGGCTGGACATTCGCATAGGAGCAACCAAACAGTTTGCAGGCCCGCTCGATCGCCAGACTTTCCGCCAGATCGACCTTTTCGCAGCCGCCATAGTAACGCTTGCCCGGATAGCCTTCGGCGTATTTGTTGGTCAGGACCGATCCCTGCGCCTCAAGGACCGCGCGGGAGACGATGTTTTCCGAGGCAATCAGCTCGATATTGTTCTGCTGGCGGCTTAGTTCTGCTTTAATGGAAGCAAAAAGCTCCGGATCACGGCTTTCCAAAGATTCGGCAAAAAACGAAGACGACACCATACTTACGAACTCCTTAGATTAATGGTCGGTGAGGAAAGGTCAGGGGGGGGTTACAATCCGCCCAGATCGGTCAGCATCTGGCACCGCTCGGCATAAACACCACCCAGCGTCTCGGTTTCAAGAAAGGCCTTCAGGCAGTCCAGCGCGACCTCCTGCCCCGAGACATGCGCCCCGAGCACAAGAATATTTGCATCGTTATGCTGCCGCGCCAGTCGCGCCATCGTCGTGTTGGTACACAAAGCGGCGCGAATGTGCTTGTAGCGGTTGGATGTCATCGCCATGACCTGACCAGTACCACAGATCAGGACGCTACGCGCCGAAGGATCACCGCGCATCGCCTCGGCGACCTTTGTGGCATAGTCGGAAGCGTTCACACGTGGAGCCTCGCCTTCCGGACCGAAATCGCGAACCTGATACCCGTTTTCCGTTAACCAACTATTGAAGAGCTGCTTAAGCGGATAGCCCCGATGGTCGGAAGCTATATAAATCGTTTTGTTTGTCATAAAACAGACTTTAAAGAGAGGTTAAGAAAAAGCCAAGCTGATTTTATTTGTTTTGTAGTCCCTTCAGGGCCGATAGCCCCTTTTTTGACAACTTCCGGTGTGATACCGTTGGCGGTCTTTAAGATTCTCTTGCCCAAGCCCCCTGCGCCTGTCCATGATTTTCCGCCTTCATCATCATCCGCTTGATCCCCCCTCCCGCCGCGTCAGGCTGGCTCTGGCCGAAAAAAAGATCGCGTTCGAAGCGGTTATCGAAAAGCCATGGGACCCTCGGGCAGACTATCTGACCCTCTCGCCCAGCGGGGACGTCCCGACCCTGGTGATTGAAGGCAACCACACGAAGGTTGTGATTCCAGAGGCCTCGGCGATTTGCGAATATCTTGAGGAAACAACCGAAGGGCCAGACCTTCTGGGCCCGACACCGGAAGCCCGCGCCGAGGCGCGGCGGCTTGTCGCGTGGTTCGAAACCAAGATGTTTACCGAGTGCACCAGCCTGATTGTCGGCGAAAAAGCCATCAAACGCCTGCAAGGCGGCGGGGAACCGGACAGCTATCTTCTGCGGGCCGGCCATCACAATATCCACGGCCACATGCAATATATTGCATGGCTGACCGACCGGCGGAACTGGCTGGCGGGGGATGAAATGACCTTGGCCGATCTGGCCGCTGCGGCCCAGCTCTCGACCATCGACTATCTGAACGATGTGCCATGGAAGGATCATCCCCATACCAAAGAATGGTATGCCCGCATCAAGTCTCGCCCGTGCTTCCGCGCCCTTTTGGGCGACCACATCGCGGGGCTTCTGCCTCCCAAAAGCTACGCAGACCTCGACTTCTAACCCCCTCTTTATGAAAGGTCCCGCCATGACGACACGCCCTTCTCTTTCAGCTCTTGCCCTCGTTCTGTTCCTTGCGCTTTCGCCTGTGTCGGCCCATGCCGAAGGGGTTAAACCCGATGATACCGTTTCGTTTGACCTCTCGGCGGAAAGCTGGGTTTCTACAAAGTCGGCGCAGGTCACGCTTAATGTCGCGGCGGCGGTTTCCAGCAGCAATGCAGGCTCCACCCGCACCAATATGGCGAAAGCCGTGGACGATGTGGTCAAAGCGGATTGGCGACTCACCAGCTTTAACCGCATGCAAGACCCGACAGGCATGGAGCGTTGGAGTGCCAGCTATGAAGCCCGCATTCCCGAAAACAACCTCAACGGCCTTGCCGAAAAGGCGAAGGCCCTCAGCAAGACGGGCATGCAACTGACGATCGGCCAAATTGATTTCTCGCCAACGCTAGAGGAAACGCAAACCGCCCTCTCCCAGCTTCGCGCCGAAATCTATAAGCAAGCCAATGAGCAGCTCACCACGCTCAATACCTCGATACCAGCCCGAGGCTACCGGATCGCATCGATCACCTTTAATGGCCAGGAAAGGCACCCCATGTTCATGGAGCAAAATATGCGTGTCGCCAAAGCGATGCGCTCGGCTGGTTCATCCCTGATGTCGCCAGCAAGTGACGATGCGTCGACGGAGTCGGCCCCCATGGCACGCGCCGAAAAGCTCGTTCTGACGGCCCAAATTACCCTTGCCGCCGAGCCTAAAGCTCCGGCAGCGACCAAGTAACACCAACCCGTGGATGAAAAGCCTCACCAGTCCCCTAACGTCATCGCGAGGAGCGCAGCGACGTGGCGATCCAGTCCCCAAAAGTTTCAAACAGCAGGACTGGATTGCTTCGTCGGCCAAGGCCTCCTCGCAATGACGTCATGGGGCAATTCATTCACGGGTTAACACCCTAGAAACCCGAAAGGCCAGCCTATGCTTGATGATGTCGTCGTTGAACCCGCTTTCGCCGGAGAACCGAAGAATGCAGTAATTATTCTTCATGGCCTTGGCGATTGCGCCAGCGGCATCATCGGGCTTGGCGAAGCGTTTCGTCCCGCCCTTCCCAACACCGTTTTCCATGCCCCGAACGCGCCCTTTCCCTGTGACTTCTCGCCCTTTGGATTCCAGTGGTTCGGAGGACAGGACTGGAGCCCTGCGGTTGTGCTGGCAGGCATTCAAAAAGCCGCGCCGATGCTGAATGAGTATATCGACCATGTGCTGGCTACTCACAAGCTGACCGCCGATAAACTGGCCTTGGTCGGGTTTTCACAGGGCACAATGATGAGCCTTCATGTCGCGCCGCGCCGCGAAGAAAAGCTCGCCTGCGTCGTCGGCTATTCCGGTGCCTTGGTCGAGCCTGAACTTCTACCCAAAGAACGCAAATCGGCTCCGCCCGTTTTGCTCGTTCACGGCACGCATGATGATGTCGTGCCTTTCGCGTCGATGAATTATGCTCTGGCTGGCTTGCATAGTGCCAATATCAACGCCTCTGGTGTCCCTTGCGAAGGCGTGATGCACAGCATTAATGACAAGGGCGTTGAGCAAGGTGCCCTCTTCCTACGCAAGGCGTTGGGTTACTAAAGCTGGTGGGCGTGAGCACGATGGCAAATGGAGGCAAAAAGAGGGGCTTTCCGTCCTCTGAATCCGCCCTTTTTCGAGCCATGCTTTCAACCTGAAAAAACCGTTTAGAATCAACACGCCGCGCTTAAAACGGCCTCTGTGACGCAGCTGAGGCCTAGTCAGGTACGATTCTGCCTCTGTTTGCAAATTACTTTCATATCAACATATTGAAATATAACGCTTTTTTCAAAATCGAGAGACATTGCCAACCCATTGATTCAAAACGATTTTCTGAATCACGTTCTACTCGAATCCAAACTGACGAAAGTTTCACACCTTCTTGGGGGGCTCCCAACGACAACAGCATCCGCTCCCCCAATTCACACAGGGACCAAGAGCCGCCAGCAAGGCAAAGACAGCCAGCCCCAGCGAAGCCAGAATATTCCAGTTCGCCATCGTAAAGCCCAGAAAGGTGAAGTTAATCTCGTCACAACTAACGCGCGGCGCAGTCATCAAGGCTTCGCGGGAAATCGGTGCCCCTGGCCCACCTAAAACAGCGGGATTGACATCGCATTTGTCTGTCCCCGCCCACCAATGCAACTCTACGCCCGAATGAAAAACGGCGATCCCCGCATTGATAAAAAAGCCCAGCGCGATTACCCCAAGGATCATACGCGCCTGACGCTCGCGCTTTTGCACAGCCAGCGCGACAATAGCCAAAAACGCCGCCAGAGCATAAGGCACACGCTGATAGAGGCACAGAATGCAAGCCTCAACGCCAAAGAAATGCTCGGCAATAAACGCCGTCCCCAACGACCCCACCGAAGCCGCAAACAACGCCAGCCCCGCCATCGGCATCACAAAAAGCTTCTTATGAAGCAAAAGGAGAAAAGAAGAGAATCCAGACATGGCCGGATGGTACGCCCGCATGGCGGGTTAGTCCAGTCCTCAAGACAAGTGAACCTGTCCTCTCTGCTCTCCACAACCCCCACCCAATTACCACTTCAAAAATATGCTTAACTGCACGCTTGTTAACACGAAAATATTTAGCATTGTTGCATCGCACTAAACGAATTGGGTAAAAGAATACAATTTCTTTTGACCATAATACAAGAAATCCATAAAGTTGCCGCCACCGTTATGAATCACTTTGTCAATTCGCAAAAGGGTACACACATGAAGACCGAACGTTCTCGCGGCATCATTCAAACTGTCGCGCTAGCACAGTGCACCTTCAATCAACCTCTTGCTGCCATTGCGGCATACGACCAGTTTCTAAGGCAGGATTTTGTCAAGAGCAACCCGAACAGAGCCTTCCTTATCATTGTTGATGATACACCTTACGTTAATCTGGCAACAATCAAGTACGAAGAAATCGCCAAGCAGGATGATCGCGTCTTTTATTTCCACATACCGGTTCGCCCCGACCACCTCAACGCCATTGACACAAAAGAAGCCATAAAAAGATTTCCCAAAGCCTATCGCTGGCTTCGTGATCCCGAAATGCGGGCTCTTTATGATGAGTCCATCCCCTCCACGCACGAAACAAAGCTATGCTATCTTCAACAACCCGATGTTTCAGAAGTCTTGGCCTTAAAAGGCCGTAAAGCCTATAACGCCATGCTCGCCGAAGCAGGGGTCAAACGCAGAAATGGCGATCCCATTTCACCGATTGACTGGGAACGCGCTGTAAATCAGGTTTTTGATCACCAGACAGGCATCTATCCTGCTCTGCGTCGTCCGCTTCTGGCCAGCAAACGACTTATGGCCATACGTCTTGCGGAAAAACTCGATGTCGATATGCTCGCCCATCTTGACGACGACTGGCTCCGCGCCAACTGGATCGATAGCCAAATCGAGGCCCTTAATCACGCCGACATCACAGGCAAAGCCCATTACCCCGTTTTCATCCAAACCGACGAAATGAATACTCCCGTCTGGGCTGTTGCCAACCTGCGCCAAACAGGGGTCGGGCATATCATCGGCTTCAATGGAAAACAAGCACAGGGCGAAATCAACGAACCACAGGAAGTGCAAGGCTGGAGTATTGCCCATCGCATGGGGAAAGCCCTCCCTAAGGGGTTTAGTCTTCCTGAAATACCGCCTGTTACCTTTGGCGAGGATTATATTTTCTTGACACGGGCTCGCGAACTTGGTCTTGCCGTCGAACGACAAACTGATTTTTCGGATGCTGGCGTTCGCGGTATCTTTGGAAGCAGCAATTCGGACAATATTGTCTCAAAGGTATTGTCTCCCGACAATGCTCTGCTGCCACCACCAGACGAACAGAAAGCCATTCAAAACTATTTCCTCCGTTTACGGTCCGACTTCGTTTTCGCGCAGAAAGAAGCCCGCATGCCATCCGGCAAAAGACCTCACCTTTCAAGCCGCTTGCTTGAAATGCCCTCCGGTGCCCAATGACAAAAAATGATCATCCGATGAAGGACGGCCTTGAAACAGGCTGCCTCAACGGCGAGTGCGTCCAAATACCCGATGGACGTGAACTGTATCTCTATGGCCCATGGAGCGGCTCGCCAAGCTGGCCGCACCTGACCGAACCCAAGCAGAAAAACACCGCGCATTCGCGCTGGCATCCGCTGCGTCAGGAATGGGTGACCTATGCGGCGGCACGTCAGAACAGAACCTACAAGCCACCAGCCAACAGCTGCCCCCTGTGCCCCAACGCACCGGGAGGCGAGCTTCCGCTTGACGCCTTTACAATTGCTGTTTTTGAAAACAGGTTTCCTTCTTTTCAAATCCAGAACGAGTTCGCGCCTGATCTTTCTTCTCATGACCTCCAGACAAAACCGGCCAAGGGTCGTTGTGAAGTTGTCGTCTATTGCAGCGCGCATGAAGGCAATCTTTCATCAATTCCACAGGAAAATCGCGAACTGCTTTTAAAGGTCTGGGGGGCCCGTCGTCAGGCTCTTTTGACACATGACGAGATTTCTTTTGTTATGCCCTTCGAAAACAGAGGGGAAGATGCTGGGGTTACGCTCCACCATCCTCATGGACAAATCTATTCTTTCGAAGAGCTGCCCTCTATTCCGGCGCGCATGGCCGATTCATTCACCAAGGGCTACAGCCTGCACGATCAAATCAGCAAGTGCCCCGAACAGACCGTAATTGATACCCCAACAGCCAGTGCCTTTGTTCCTCCTTTCGCACGGTTTCCTTATGAATGCTGGCTTTTGCCTAAAACCTTCCACCCCGCTCCTGACCATATGAGCGAGCAGGAAATTGGCGACATGGCCCTTTTGCTGCAAAGAATGGTCAAGCTCTATGATACTTTCTTCAAGAGACCCTGTCCGTATGTCATGATTGTCTATATGGCCCCCAAAGGGATGGAGGACGTTTTTCCATTCCATATCCAGTTCTACCCGTTCTTGCGCAGTACCGACCGCTTGAAATATCTGGCCGGATGCGAACAGGGAGCTGGCAGTTTCCTTGTCGATGTCCTTCCCGAAATTGCAGCCTCAGATCTTCGAAATGCAGGAGAAAGCCTATCATGACCACAAACGCTTACGCCTATGCTCGCGCCAACCTGATCGGCGAGCATACCGACTATAACAACGGGTTTGTCCTGCCAACGCCCATCCCCTTCAAAACGGAAGTCACCATTGAGCCTTTGCCGACGGAAGCCGATGGAACCATCCGCGTCACCAGCAAAGCCTTTAATGAAACCATCGACTGCAAGATTGGCCAAGCCCCCACAGACGGCTGGGCCGATTACATCATGGGTTGCTGCACGGTTTTGAAAGAAAAGGGCATCGAGGTTCCTCCGGTTCACCTGACGCTGGATACCTCGATCCCGATGGGGGCAGGCATTTCCAGCTCGGCCGCCTTGCTGGTCGCCGTACTGCGCGCCTTTAATACGCATTTGGGCCTCTCGCTTTCGGCCCTCGACATTGCGCGCTTAGCGCACAACGCCGAAAAACATTATGTCGGCGTTCCTTGCGGCATTATGGACCAGTTCGTTTGTGCCCTCGGACAACTTAATCACGCCTTCATGCTTGATACACTGCATCAAACCTTCGAGCAGGTTGCCCTTCCTGACAGCGTTGTTGTTATGTTGGTCAACTGCGGCAAAAAGCACCGCCTTGCAGCCGGAGACGGTTACAGGACCCGCGTAGCTGAATGCCAAGAGGCTTGCAAAGAACTTGGCATCGATTCTTTACGCGATCTGACTACAAGCGACTTACCTTTACTCGACAAGCTTCCCGATCTTCTCAAGAAGAGGGCGCGTCACGTTATCACCGAAAACAAACGTGTTCTGGATGCCGTCGAAGCTTTGAAAAAGGGAGACATGGGCAAGATGAGCCAGCTTATGTCCGATAGCCACGATTCCCAGCGCGATGATTATGAAGTTTCCATCCCTGAGATCGATTCACTGGTTGAATCCTCCAGACATTTCGGGATCAAATCTGCACGCCTGACTGGCGGTGGTTTCGGAGGATCGATTGTAGCCCTCGTCCCAAAAGAGAAGTGCAGCAGCTGGTGGGCGGCAATCAGCAAAGAAAACCCTGAAGCGTCTCTGATTTCGACATACGGGGTCTAATACCGCCCGCCCGATGAAATGACTCACGAGTCGCGCCGTCTTCGTCATTGCGAGCAACCGCAGGGAGCGCGGCAAATCGTCATCACGAGGAGCGCGATAGCGCGACGTGGTGATCCAGTCCTACTGCCGGAAACTTGGGGACCTGCCTACGCTGATTCCAGCTTCGGCAAGGCAAGCTGGATCGCCACGTCCCCCGCATCAAGTGCGGGGTCCTCGCGATGCGTAGCGGGTGTTTTCATCGGGCCGCTGGTCTTCTAAGCCCCGACCAATGGTCGCTCCCCTGTTTTTCTTCAGGGACCTTAAAGAAAAGGCTTATTTTAATCCGGCTGGATGAAACAGAAAGTCATGACGGCAGGCTGCCTTTTCTCCTGCCTTCAGGATTTGATGCCCTGTATGGCTCTGGCCTGCGGCTGCGCGGTTAACAGCATCAGTCATGTGTGAGACAGGCTCAACACACACATAATTTTCTTCCGGCGGGTTGTACACGACAAGATAGCTTAAATTCGGCGACCCACATATTTCAAGTGACGCCTGATCCGGCCACAAAACCCTAACGGACCCGCTAAGGCCGTCAAAACAATTGTCCATGAACACGCCGTCTAACATGGCACCAGACCGCAAATCCCACTCTGGCGGCAGATTGATGCGCTGCGTCGGCATAACGTTTTCATCCGTCAACCAAACACCATCGACATTCGCCTGAATTCTCGTTCCGGCAGGACGCATAACATAGGGATGCACGCCAACGCCAACAGGCATATCGACACTGCCGGTATTCAAAGTCGAAGAAGTAATTGATAAGCCATTCTCATGCAACTCAACGACCTGCTCAGCCGCGCAGGAAAACGGCCAGTCGCCGTCCGGCACATGATCAAGAACAAGCCGACACATGGTCGAACTTTGCTCAGCGACCTGCCAAGGACGCTGCCACCCGAAACCGTGCAAGGCGTGAGGATGCCCTTCGACATTCAGGTCGAGTTGATAAGCCTGTCCATTACAAGAAAAACGGCCATCCATAATGCGATTTGAATAAGGAACCAACGGCCAGCAACTTAGATCTGGGGCAATATAACGCTCTTGTTCACGGGCCGCCCTGAATAGAGGACGAAAGCCGCCTCCGGTCTTGTGATCAAAGCGCGTAATGGCACCACCAAGTTCAGGCCACAGCTCGACAACAAAACCTTCGTTCTGAAGAACAACTTTCTTGACCGGAGGTTTGAACCCAGAAAATGCCATTAGGTCGCCTCTAGTAACTCAAAGCCCTGGAGGCGCCTCTTCCTTCGTCGGGAAGGGGGCGAAGGGGAAGGGTTTTTCATCGGAGGAGAAGGTCAGGAAGCGCGTGACTTGGGCCTGATAGGTGGCGAGGTTCGAGCCGAACTCGGCGAGGACGGCGAAAGAATGACCGCCGAAGAGCTTGGCCAGAAACTGGAAGATCGAGGTTGCGAACGTCACAACGATAGACAGATAGAACGCAAACCCAAAGACGACCAGATAAACAAAACGCAGCCACGTATCCTTGTCCTTGACGTGTTTCTTGATTTCATCTTCGTTGATATTGCTCATCTTGCGCCTCGTTGGTCCAAAGCCAGTTTGTTTTGTACGGCTTATCCAGCCTCTGTATGCTTACAAAGGCATAGCCCTATAGCCTTCTTCCTATATAGCGCGGGAAAGAGCAAAAAGCAAAAGGTCTATTGGTTGTTTTTTGGTGTCAAAAATCAGGCGCGGCCTATACGGCGGACCGACTCTTGAATCTCTCTAAACCGCTTGGCCCACCCTTCGCTGTGGCTCTGGCGTTCACGCGCTACGGCCAGCGAGTCGGGCGGCACATCCTGTGTGATCGTACTGCCTGCCCCGATAATAGCCCCAGCACCGACCGCCACAGGCGCGACAAGGGCTGTATTCGACCCGATAAAAGCCCCTGCCCCGATTTCGGTGCGGGTCTTGCTGTAGCCATCATAGTTACAGGTGATCGTTCCCGCCCCAATATTGGCCTTGGCCCCAACCGTCGCGTCACCGATATAGGACAGGTGGTTGACCTTGGCCCCTGCGGCAATCGAGCTGTTCTTGATCTCGACAAAGTTGCCGATATGGGCCCCTGCCCCGATTGTGGCACCGGGACGCAGCCGTGCGAAGGGACCGATCGTTGCCCCCATATCAATACTGACTTTCTCTAAATGCGAGAACGCTCGGATTTCGACCTTATCGGCCACGGTCACGCCCTGACCGAAAACAACATGCGGGCCGATCACGACATCCTGCCCCAGTTGCGTATCTGCACACAGATAAACGCTGTCGGGATCAAGCATCGTGACGCCAGCGAGCATATGCTTTTCACGCAGGCGCGTTTGCATAACCTTTTCCAAAGCGGCAAGCTGAAGACGCGTGTTTACCCCAGCAACATCATCAACAGGCAAGGTTTCAACGACGACCTTCAAACCTGCTGCATTGGCCAAAGCAACGCAATCCGTAAGGTAATATTCCTTTTTGGCGTTATCGTTACGGAGCTTATCGAGCAAAGGCCACAGATGCCGTGCGTCGAACAGCATCAGTCCGCCATTACACAGCCTGACCTGTTTTTGTTCGGGCGTTGCATCGGCAGACTCGACAATCGCACTGACAACGCCAGAATCATCGGCCAACACGCGACCATAGGCCAGCGGGTCGTCGGGGAGAAAAGCACTGACAACAATCGCCGCGTTTGTTGCCGTTTTACGATCTCTTAACGTTTGAAGTGAGTCAGGGGTCACAAGCGGCGTATCCCCAAACAGAACAATGATATCACCCTCAAAATCCAAGAGCGAATCGCGCGCGGCTTTGACGGCGTCACCTGTTCCCAAAGGTGTTGTCTGAATCACACACTCGCATGGCTCCACAACAGCCTTCACGGAGGCCATGTCCGGCGCAAGTACGCAAAATATATGATCTGCCTTCAAAAATTCACAGGCCTGCACAACATGCGAAATCAAAGGAAAACCCGCCATATGGTGCAAAACTTTAGGCAGAGAAGAACGCATCCGCGTCCCTTGACCAGCGGCGAGAATGATACAGGCTAAACTCATTGACGATTTCCTAGTAAATTAATGATATGACTCTTGGGTGCAGATGATTATAGTCCAACCGCTAGGCAGAACAAAGGGACATCAATGCAGAAACTGGAAGCACTCATTTTTGAGCTAGACGGCCCTCTTGTCGATCCGACCATCGATATTAAACACGCTCTTAACCTTATGCTCGAAGAGGTCGGACGCCCGCCCGTAACCCACGAGCAGATTCGCAGTTTTTATGGTGAAGGTCTTATGGACCTGTGCAGCCATGCGCTTGAGGCCACAGGCGGGATTGACGACGACGACCTTTATTCGTACGTCCAGAAATTTATCAGCCATTTCCGCCAGCTAAAGCCCGATCCCATCCAAATTCAGGCGGGTGCGCTTGATCTCCTTCAAAAGATGGGGGCCGATGGTATTAAGCTTGGCATCTGCACCAACAAAACCGAAGTGACAGTTCAAAGCCTGATGAGGGATCTTGATCTTCGCAAGTATTTTGGCTTTGTCGCTGGCGGGGACACCTTCCCTGTCCATAAGCCCAATCCTGCGCATATCACAGGCGTGCTCGATGCGCTTCAGGCTCCGGTATCTGGGGCAGTCTTTATCGGTTCAACAGCAACAGACCTCGTGGCCTGCTTCCGCGCCAACATCCCCTGCGTCATTGTCACACACGGCGTCCAGCAGGAGATGGAAGAAATGGGTGAAACGATCATGATCGAGGAACTGACCGAACTGAACGACGCCCTCGGCAAGCTAGGCTTCCAAATCTAATCCAGCCTGAGCCCTCTGCCTCCATTCCAAACGCAGAAAATGATCGAAGCCGCCTAGCTGTCGAAATGCTTCAGGCTGGCTTTCCAGTAATCATAGCCTGTCATTATCGTAAGCCCGCCTGCGATCCAAAGAAGAACATCCCCGATCAACGTCGCAGGCAGCCAGAAGGGTGTATGCTCGTTACCAACGATCAAGAAGGCAAGGGCCACAATCTGGATCGTGGTCTTCCACTTCGCCAGCTTGCTGACAGGAACATTGACGCTAAGTCCGGCCAAAAACTCACGCAAGCCCGAAACAGCGACCTCGCGCAACAAGATAATCAGCGCAGGCAGGACATTGATGCTGTCAATCTTGCGATTATAGACGAGCAACAAAATAACAGCAGAGACGAGGAGCTTGTCGGCAATCGGGTCAAGAAACTGCCCGATCCGCGAGACCTGATTCTCGCGCCGTGCCATATAACCATCAAGCCAGTCCGTAACGCCTGCGATGGAAAACAAGGCACAGGCCGCCCAAGCTGCCCAGGCAAAAGGCATGATAAGCAAGACCAGAATCACAGGGATCAGAATAATCCGGGAAAGGGTCAATCTGTTGGCGATTGTCTTGAACATTGAACCCCGCACACTTTAAAGTAATACGACTATGTTTACACCTTTGCGTGAAAATAATCATATATTTTTTTTGCAAGGTCATGGCTGATGCCACTCACACGGGCCAAGTCTTCAATTCCGGCATTTTCAACGGCCTTGGCCGAGCCAAAATGTTGCAAAAGGGCCTTTTTACGGGCAGCCCCGACGGCAGGCACCCCATCCAGACCCGACTGGCCAATCGCCTTGGCGCGGCGGGCGCGGTGGGTCCCGATAGCAAAGCGGTGAGCCTCATCACGCAGTCTTTGCAAGTAATAAAGTACGGGATCTTGCGGCGGTAAAGAAAGCGGCGCAAGCCCCTCCCTGAAAAAACGCTCGCGCCCAGCATTGCGATCCGGTCCTTTGGCAATCCCCACCACGGCCACGTCCTTAACGCCAAGCTCGGCCAAGGCAGCATGAACCTTCCCGATTTGTCCCGCGCCGCCGTCGATCAGCAGCAAGTCGGGCCACAGGCCAGAGAGCCGTTCGGCGTCTTCCTCCATGAGCCGCTTAAAACGGCGCGAAAGGACTTCCTGCATCATCGCAAAATCGTCACCACCCTTGGCGGTTTTGATGTTGAATTTACGATAGGTCTTCTTGAGGAACCCCTCCGGCCCCGCCGCGATCATCGCCCCAATGGCAAAGGCTCCCGAGATATGGGAGTTATCGTACACCTCGATCCGCTCCGGCACCTTGGGCAGGGCGAACAGCTCGGCCACGCGGGCCAGCAGCTTTTGTTGCTCGGCCTTGTCAGCCAGCTTGCGCCCGAGGGCCTGCGCTGCATTCGCCTTGGCATGATCGACAAGCCGCTTTTTCTTGTCTTGTTTGGGCACCAGCAAAGAAACCTTGCGCCCAGCCTTTTGCGAAAAGGCTTCCTCGAACAAAGCTTTCGTCTCCGGCATCTCGCTGAGCAAAAGCAGCGGTGGCACATCCCGCTCGGCATAGAACTGCGCCAGAAAAGCCGCCAGCACCTCGCTAGACTCAATGTGCTTGTCATGAGCCGGAAAATAGGTCCGCGTCCCGAAATTACGATCAGCGCGGAAGAAGAAAAGCTGGATCGCCGTGACGCCGCCCTCCTGATGCAGCGCGATCACGTCGGCGTCGCCGAGCCCCGCGACATTAATATCCTGCTTTGCCTGAATGGAGGTCAGGACGCGGATACGATCCCTCAAACTGGCTGCCCGTTCATAATCCAGCACATCGCTAGCCTCCTGCATCTGCGCCGCCATACGCTCCTGAACCTTGGAGCTATGCCCTTCGAGAAACGCCTTCGCCTCCTCCACCTGCCGCGCATAGGCCGCCACCGAAACGCGGGCGCAACAGGGCGCGGTACACCGCTTGATATGATACTGAAGACACGGTCGCGTCCGCTGGGCAAAGACTCCATCCGTGCAGGTTCGAAGCATGAAAATTCGCTGGATGAGCGTCAACGTCTCGCTCACCGCACCGCCCGAAGCGAAAGGTCCGAAATAGAATCCCTTCCGGTTCTTGGCTCCACGATGCTTCAGGATTTGAGGAAAATCATGATCGCGCGTGATGAGAATAGAGGGAAAACTTTTATCATCGCGCAGCAACACGTTAAACGGCGGCATGAAACGCTGGATGAGATTGGCTTCCAGCAGCAGGGCCTCGACCTCCGTGTGTGTGACAACGATCTCCATCCCTCTGGTCTGCGCCACCATGCGCTGAAGCCGATTGGGCAGCCGCGCCTGCTGCGTATAAGAGGTAACGCGCCGTTTAAGATTCTTGGCCTTACCCACATAAAGAACAGCTCCGTCATCCCCCAGCATCCGGTAAACCCCCGGACTTTCCGGCATCGACAGCAAATGCTCACGCAAAACCGCCGCACCAGTATCATAACCTGTACGGCCTTTGCGTAATCTGTCGGAAGCGGGAAGCGTCTTGCTCATAAGCAGAGAGTTTACCGCCCAATGCGCCGCCTGTCAGGATTGAAATTATCGGTATAGCTGCGCGGCATAACCTTCTTTTCACGAGGCCTGATAACCTCGAAATCCCAGCCACGCTGACGAACAAAGGTTAAGGCCTCGCCGGAAGTCGCAAAAGAGAGCCGCCCCCGCAACGAAGCCAAGGGGTCCTGCGCCCGAGTCCAGCCCATAAGCGGATCATGATCCCGCGCCAGCATCAGCACTGGCTCGACCACCCACCGTCCGTCACAAGAGCAACGAGACTGCATCGCCGATTTGGCAGGCCTGTATATCTTAACCTTCATACCGCCCTCCGAGTTCAAGCTATCTAACCCAGACTACGAGTTAGCACGATAAATTAATCTCTCCCCCCTGGCGGGGGAGAAAGCAAAATCTTAGGCTTACGAAGTAAGTCTTAGATTTTGCAAGAGTGGGGGTCATAACCAGCCGTGTCTTACCCCCACGCCAGTAACTCATATCCCCGACCATCCGGCATCAATTGTATAGGCCGATCCTGTAATCGAGGCTCCGGCATCGCTGCACAGGAAAACAACCAGCTCACCGATTTCGCGACTTTTGGATGGCACCCCAATGGTTTGATCCTTGCTTGCCGGATTGATTGGGCACACCACATTACAGGTGATCCCCGCTCCCGCCGTTTCCGTCGCCGTAACCTTGGTGAACCCGACAACCCCATGTTGGGCCGCCAGATAGGCTATATTGTTAACCCCTTTGGCCGTCGTGCGGTCAAAGGAGACATTCACGATGCGCCCCCAGCTCTTGGCTTTCATGATCGGCAGGACCTTACGCGTGGCATAAAAAGCTGAGAAAAGATTGGTCGCCAAAACCGTATCCCATTTATCGAGGGGGAAATCGTCAACCGGCGAAACCTGAAGCATACTGACGTTATTAACGACAATATCCGCCGCGCCGAAACAACGCACCGTTTCGTCGATCATCTCCTCGATGTCGCTGATACTCGACACGTCCGCAGGGCTGTATTCAACGCGCACGCCATGAACAGCGAGCCGTTCCTTGGCAAAACGAATCGTCTCCTCGTCGGCAAGCCCGTTGAGCATGATATGGACGCCTTCTTTGGCCAAAGCCAAGGCGATACCGAACCCCATACCGGTCACCGAACTCGTGATAACTGCCGCCCTGCCTTTGAGCATTTTTCCTCTCCCCCCTCACGTCCTCTCAAACTAACCAGAGTGAGGTTAAAATTCCATTATTCTCCTACGATAGCATGAACAACGCTGCTTCCAACAAAGACGGGCTGTGTTATACCAAAGGAGCCACAACCGATTCCCATGGGGTACGACGATGCCGCTTTTTCTCTCCACCTGCAAACGGACTCTCCCAGCCCTCGCCCTTTTTCTCCTTTTGACGGGATGCGCGAGCGACAAGGACAAGGCTCCACCGGAAAAACCTGTTGAAGAACTCTACACCGAAGCCTCCGACCTGATGGACAAGCGCGAGTTCAGCGAAGCCGCCCGCCGGTTCGAGGAAGTGGAACGACAGCACCCCTATTCCCAGTGGGCAACCCGCGCCCAGCTCATGAGCGGCTATGCGTTCTATCAAGCCCTCGACTATGACTCAGCCGTCACAGCCTATGACCAGTTCATCCGCATCCATCCGGGCAATGACAATATCGCCTATGCCTACTACATGCGGGCTTTGTGCGATTACGAACGGTTGGCCGATGTGCGCCGCGACCAAAGCTATGCTCAAAATGCCCTGCAAGAGCTTCAAACCGTCGTAAGCCGGTTCCCGCAAACAACCTATGCCAAGGACGCCGTCCTGAAGATTGCGCTGGTCAATGACCATCTGGCCGGAGCGGAAATGGAAGTCGGGCGCAACTATCTGACCCAACATCTCTATACCGCCGCCGTAGGCCGCTTTAAAACCGTTGTGGAGAAATACCAGACAACCAGCCACGTTCCCGAAGCCCTCCACCGCCTCGTCGAATCCTATCTGGCCTTGGGCATCCCGCAGGAAGCCAAAATGACCGCCGCCGTTCTGGGCCATAATTTCCCCGGAAGCTCGTGGTACGAAAACAGCTATAGCCTGCTGGTCAAAAACAATCTGGCCAGCGAAGGCGACAAAGAAGGCTGGCTGAACAGGAATTGATGTGCCGACCCCATGCTGACCCGCCTTGTCATACAGGATGTCGTCCTGATCGACCGCCTGACGGTGCCTTTCCATAAAGGGCTGAACGTCTTCACGGGCGAGACGGGCGCGGGCAAATCCATCCTGCTCGACGCCCTAGCACTCGCGCTGGGAGCCCGCAGTGACGCCAGCCTTGTGCGCGCCGGACAAGCCCAAGCCTCCGTGACAGCCGAGTTCACCTGTAGCCCCTCCTCGCAACTTGCCGCACTTCTGGATGAGCAGGGCCTGATCCTCGACGACCCGCTGATCCTGCGACGCACGGTGAGCAAGGATGGCAAAAGCCGCGCTTTCCTATGCGACCAGCCCATCGGCGTGACCTTGCTGCGCCGGATTGGGGAATTGCTGCTAGAAGTTCACGGCCAGTTCGAAACGCATGGCCTGCTCAACCCCGCGACACACCGCGACTTGCTAGACTCCTTCGCCGATACGCATCAGCTCAAAAACCGCATAGCGGATTCCTATGCCGCATGGAAACGCGCCGTCGCCGCCAGCGAGGAAGCCAAGGCCCAAAGTGCCAAGGCACAAAACGAAACCGAGTTTCTGGCCCTTGCCTTGCGCGAGCTGGACGAGCTCGCCCCCCAAGAAGGCGAGATTGACAGCCTCACCACCAAACGCGCTGGCCTTCAAAACCGCGAGAAAATCCTGCAAGCCCTCACACACACAGAAAGCCTCCTCTCCGGTGAGCGCGGTGCGGCGATCCAGTTGGCCCAAGCCGGTAAAACCATCGCCAAACTCGCTGACAAAGCCCCCGACCTTGCCGACATCCTCGCCCGCATCGACAAGGCGACACAGGAAGCCGAGGACGCGGCGCACGAACTCTCCCGCACCCTCGCCGACATCGAAAACGACCCGCACTCTCTGGAAACCATCGAGGAACGCCTTTTCAAACTCCGTGCCATCGCCCGCAAGCACGATATCATGCCCGACACGCTACCCGCCTTCCACCTCGCCCTGCGCGCCCGCTATGGACTCGCCTGCGACAATGGGGCGGACCTCAAGGCGCTCGACAAACGGGCACAGGAAGCGAAAGCCAGCTACCTTACCGAGGCCCAGACCCTCAGTACCCAACGTGCGAAAGCCGCCGAGAAACTCGCCCACGCCATTGAAAGCGAGCTGCCCCCACTGAAACTGGAACGCGCCTCCTTCCACGTCATCTGTTCGCCTTTGCCTGAAAGCCAATGGAATGCCGAAGGCACCGACCATATCGCGTTTCTCGCCGCCACGAATGCTGGCAGCAAGCCCGCGCCTCTGCACAAAGTTGCCTCCGGCGGCGAGCTAGCGCGGTTCATGCTGGCGATCAAGGTCGTCCTCTCCAAAGCCTCGCCCGTCTCTACGCTCGTCTTTGATGAGGTGGATGCAGGCATTGGCGGCCAGACAGCCTCCGCCGTTGGCGAAAGACTGGCGGGGCTTTCCCGCGACGTCCAAGTCCTTGTCGTCACGCACAGCCCCCAGATCGCGGCACGCGGTGGCCATCACCTGCGCGTGCGCAAACAGGAAAAAGGCAAGTACCCAACGACCCTCGTCGATGTGCTGGACGAGGCCGACCGCGTTGAGGAAATCGCCCGCATGCTGGCCGGAGCGGAAACCACCGATGCCGCCCGCGCCGCCGCCCGCTCCCTCATCGACGGCCCCGCCGCGCCCCAACCGACCGCCAAAAAGAAAAGGATGCGGGCATGAACCGGAAGAAACAAACGCCCCCCTCAGGCCCCGCTGCCCAAACGGCACTCCCCACCCCGCTCGAAGCCGCCGCCGAAATCGCCGCGCTCGTCCAACAGATCGCGCATCACGACCGGCTTTATCACCAAAAAGACGCCCCAGAAATCTCGGATGCTGCTTACGATGCCCTGCGCGTTCGCTATCGCGCCCTGATCGAAGCCTATCCCCAGTTCACGCCCGCCGAAGATCCCGAAAAACGTGTCGGCTCGGCTCCAGCGGCTGGCTTTGGCAAGATCACGCACAAGGTCCCCATGCTCTCTCTCGGCAACGCCTTCTCTGCCGAGGACACGGAAGATTTCGTCGCCCGCATCCACAAGTTCCTCGCCCTCCCCGAAAGCGAGCCCATCCTGCTGCTGGCCGAGCCCAAGATCGACGGGCTCTCCGCCTCCCTCCTCTATGTCAATGGCGAGCTGGTCCAAGCCGCCACACGCGGCGACGGCGCAACGGGCGAGAACATCACAGCGAACGCCCGCACCATCCGCTCGATCCCGCACACTCTCAAAGCCCCCTTCCCTGAGCGTCTTGAAGTGCGCGGCGAGATTTTTCTGGCCCGCGCCGATTTCCTGAAACTCAACGAAGAGCGCGAACGCGCAGGCGAGCAACCCTTCGCCAACCCGCGTAACGCGGCGGCGGGAAGCGTCCGCCAGCTTGATTCCACCGTCACCGCCGCTCGACCCCTCGATTTCTTCGCCTACGCTTACGGCGAGATTTCCTCGGTCGATTTCGCCTCCCAGCAGGAACTTCGTGACCGGCTGACCCATTGGGGCTTTACCCTGAACGAACCGGCTCGCCTTTGTGACGGAGCCAGGGGTCTGCTCGCCTACTACGCTGAAATCGAGGCCACGCGTCACACGCTGCCCTTCGACATTGACGGCGTGGTCTATAAGGTCAACCGTTTCGACTGGCAGGAGCGGCTGGGCTTCGTCAGCCGCGCCCCGCGCTGGGCCATCGCGCACAAGTTCGCCGCCGAGAAAGCGCAGACCAAGCTCCTTAAAATCTCCATTCAGGTGGGTCGCACGGGTGCCCTCACCCCCGTTGCTGAACTCGATCCCATCACCGTCGGCGGCGTGGTCGTCAGCCGCGCCACCTTGCACAACGAAGACGAGATCGCCCGCAAAGACATTCGCGAGGGTGACGAGGTCATCGTCCAACGCGCAGGCGACGTGATCCCCCAGATCGTCGAAGTCGTCCTCGCCGCACGCGCCGCAGACAGCAAGCCCTTCCTCTTCCGCGACACCTGCCCCGAATGCGGCTCTGCCGCCATCCGCGAGGAAGGCATGGCCGTGCGCCGCTGCTCCGGCGGGCTCGTCTGTCCCGCGCAAGCCGTCGAAACGCTCCGCCACTTCACCAGCCGCAATGCCTTCAACATCGAAGGCCTTGGCGAACAGCGCGTGCGCGAGCTTTGGAGCGACGGCCTGATCAAAACGCCCGCCGACATCTTCCGCCTCCACACCCACAAGGAAGCCTTGGCCCAGCGCGAGGGCTGGGGAGAGCTCTCCGCCACCAAGCTGCTTGCCGCCATCGAGGCCCGCCGCACGATCCCACTGGATCGCTTCATCTTCGCACTCGGCATCCGCCAGGTCGGCGAAGCCACCGCCAAACTCCTCGCCCGTCACTACAAGACGGCCCCTGCGTGGGAAGAAGCCATGAAAGCCGTCGCAGGCGGCGACCAGTCCGCCCTCGACACTCTTCTCTCCATCGACCAGATTGGCCCCTTGATGGCCAAAGACATGGCCGCCTTCTTTGCCGAGCCTCACAACCAGACGGCCCTTGCCGCGCTTGAGCAAGAACTGGAAATCCAGCCCGCCGCCGCACCTACCGGCTCCCCAAGCAAGCTGGCAGGCAAAACCATCGTCTTCACCGGCACCCTAACCACGATGGGCCGCAGCGAAGCGAAGGCCAAAGCCGAGTCCCTGGGCCTGATTGTTTCGGGCTCTGTCTCAAAAAAAACCGACTTTGTCGTCATCGGTGCGGAGGCGGGCAGCAAAGCCACGAAAGCGGAAAGTCTAGGCGTTCGAACCTTCACAGAAGAATCGTGGCTTGAATTCCTGAAAGCGCACTAACAATCTGTACAAAAGGGCGTTTATTGCCTATCGTCACCTATCAGTTCGAATCAAGCGAGAGTAAGGCTGTGACAAAAGATCAAACACCTGCCGCTATGGAGCAATGGGCCCAAAAGGCTATGGCTCATCTGACCAAGGACCGCCTTGTTCCGACGCCGGACAATTTCTCGGTCTATTATGCCTATTACGCCAATGCCAACCCGAACCTGACCATGGCGATGAACGCCCTGATCGACCAGCATGGTGGGCTTGATCAAGGCCATTGCACCGAGCTTTACCTCGCGCATCTCAGCCTCGAAGCCGAACATAAGGTCCTGCAAGAAGCCTCGCAAACCATCAGCAACGAAATCAAGCAAGTGATGGGTGTCCTTGAACAGTCGTCCGACGACTCCACCCAATACAACGCGACGCTCAATAATTTTAACGGCGCGCTGCAATCAACCGTTTCTCTCGAGCAAATCCGCTCCGCCGTCGCTCGTGTGGCAAATGAAACGCGCGTCATGGCTGAACAGAACCAGCGTCTGCACGCCCAGCTCTCCCACTCGACGCAAGAGCTAACTGAAATGCGCTTCAACCTCGACGAAGTGCGCAAGGCCTCGCTGATCGACCCCCTCACCAATGTCGGCAACCGCAAGTATTTTGATCTTGAACTTGAGCGTATTCTTGAAGAGGCCGAGGAAAACGGCACGCCAGTTTCGCTTTTGATGGGCGATATCGACCATTTCAAGAAGTTTAACGATACCTTTGGCCACTTGATCGGGGACGAAGTTCTTAAACTCGTCGCCAGAACGCTCGTTGAGAACCTGAAGGGCCGCGATATCATCGCCCGTTACGGCGGCGAGGAATTTGTGATCCTGATGCCGCAAACATCTGTTAACGACGCTGAAAAAGTTGGCAACCAGCTGCGGACCATTCTTGCCACAAAGAAAATCTGCCGTCGCCGCACGAACGAGACGCTGGGCACCGTCACCATCTCGATAGGCGCAACGCAATACATTCCCAAAGAAGATCCCGAAATCTTCATCGACCGCGCCGACAAGGCCCTTTACGAGGCCAAACAGACAGGCCGCAACAAAGTCATCGCCTCAAAACCTGAATAATACCAACTGCTGGAAACTTGGGGACTGGATCGCCACGTCGCTGCGCTCCTCGCGATAACGTAGCGGGTTTATTCATCTGGCCGTTGGTATAATGGAAAAACATCCTTCACCAAAACCACTGTCATGCCAGCGAAGGCTGGCATCCCATTTTATTTTCTTTCAAAGAGATAAATTCATAAATTGGCGTGATTACGGGTTCCGCGCCAGATCGTCGCTGGCGGTCTCCAGCTCTTCTTGCAGGCGACGCATCATCACAGAGCGTGACAAGCCAGCAGGAATGGGCGGCAAAAAGCGGACCGTGATCGTGCCGGGCTTCTTCCAAAAACTTCCCTTGGACCAGAACAAACCCGAGTTCAAGGCCATCGGCACAACTGGCAAATCGACATCCTGATACATCGCGGCAACCCCGACCTTATATGGCGCGCGCACCAGCGGCTTGATCCGTGTCCCTTGCGGAAAAATAACGATCTTGCGCCCATCGGCAACGGCATCAGCCGTCGCCTTGCGCATTACAGCCAAAGACTTCACGCCGCCCTTGCGATCAATGGGAATAAGCCCCGAGGCCTTAGCAAACCAGCCCCAAACCGGTATGCGCGTCAGCTCGATCTTCAGCACAATGGCCGGATTGAAAAAAAGCACATGCAAAAGGCACGTCTCCCAAGCCGACTGGTGCTTGGCCGCGATGATACAAGCCCCCTCGGGCACATTCTCCCAGCCCTCAACCCTATAAGCAATGCCCGCCAGCACTCTTGCCGATTCCGTCGCCACCCATTGCCAGCGACGGATCGCCGCATTGACCATGGGGCGCGGCAACAGGACGATCCAGACAAACAAAAAAGCAGGAACGATGGTCCAGAACAGGAAGAAAGCCGAAAAGACAATCGACCGGATAATCATCAAAAGTTTTGGCATGACGACCCTCTCACCATACGCGCACGAAGGCGTATAGATATTTGCAATATTCCAAAGCCAGCAAACTGGCCGTCCCGATCCTGCGCCACCAGTTGGACAGATCCACCGTGTCGGGCGTCACCGGATAGGGAACAATCTCGATCTCGGGCATCTCGCGCTTGAGCAAAAGCAGACTGCGCGGCATATGATAGTTAGCCGTCACAAGGATCATGGAGCGCAACGACTGGCGCGTCATATAAGCCTTGACCTCTTTGGCGTTCCCGGCCGTATTGCCAGCCTCATAGCCAAGCTCGATACAACAGCTTTTCGTCTCTTCGGGCACATCGCGATAGCCCTTGATCGTCTCCAGCGTCACACTGGGATAGACACCAGACACGAACAGCTTCTGCCCCTTGCCCGTCTGGAGAAGCCACAAGCCGGTCATCAGCCGCTCGCTGCCGCCCGTCAAAACAACAACAGCCTCCGAAGTGGCCAGGGTTTCATAGTCCGGCTCGTGATAAGTCGAAACGGTATCAAGAAACGTGACAAACCCACCGCCCCAAAGAACGAGGAGCAGGAGAAGGAGTGCAAATCCGCTCTTTTTAACCCAGCCGAAACTCATGGCAATCGCTCAAGCAGTTTAAGGACAGAAACCCGTGCCGTGACCAAAGCCAGAAAAATCCCGCCCAGCGGCACAAGAAACATCACCGCCCCCACTGTCGCCCAAGTTGCCGAGGCGATCAACGAAAAGCCGCCAAGAGCCGTCAAAAGCCAAACCAACGCCGCAACGGTCAAACAAGCCAGAAAGAACCCGACGAGCGAAGCAAAAAACGTCAGCCTGCCAACATGCTTCTGGAACTGCCATGCGATCGACCGGTCGGTCGCGCCCAGAAAATGAAGCAGCTCGATCGTATCATGCTGCATCGCCATGGCCGCGCGGCAAACAAAGGCGATAATCACGACAACCGAAAGCCCCGTCAAAACCAGCATCACACCGGCAAGATAGCCCAGCCCGCGCAGGAAGCCCATCAACTTGGCCATCCACACGGCATGCGGATGCACCAACGCTCCCTCGGCCAAGGCCCCCAGCCGCGCCGCCAGCCCCTCTGGCGACACAGAACCCGCCTGCTTCAGGTTCACATCAATCAGGACAGGCAAAGGAAGGGACTCAAGAAGCGAGGCATCCTCAACCCACGGCTTGACCAGCTCGGCTGCCTTGGCCTCATCCAAAAGTTCGACCGATATCACCGCGTCCATACCCTTAAGAGCCTGCACGATCTTCTCGGCGCGCTCCATCCGCGCGGGCCCGACCTCATCGGGATGAGCGGGGACCTCGATGGTCAGCCTGTTTTCCAGATCGCCCCCCCACGCCACCGACGTGCGCGCCAGCGTCGCCTGCGCCGCCATGGCCAGTGAGCCGAGATAAATCATGATCGCCATCATCAGGCTGAACATAAAGCCCAGCTTGCGCTGACGGAAGGCCGTCGCAAAGAGGTTTGAGGGCATCGACATCAGGCCGCCCTCCCCTTGGCCGTCGAAACAAGCCGCCCGCGCTCCAGCTGCAAAACCGGTTTCTTTAATTTGCGGACAATCTCTTGCTGATGGGTCGCGAAAATAATCGTGGTTCCCATCTTGTTCAGTTCAAGGAACAGGTGGATCAACCGCTGCGCCGACTCGTCATCGACATTGCCGGTCGGCTCGTCGGCCAACAAAAGGCGCGGCTTATTCACGATGGCGCGGGCAATCGCCACCCGTTGCTGCTCCCCGCCGGAAAGTTCGTGCGGATAGGCATGCAGCCGGTCACTCAGCCCCACCCATTCCAGCAGTTCGATCACATGCTGGCGCACCTGCTTTTCTTTGCCTCCCGCCAGATAGAGCGGCAGGGCAGTATTCTCCAAAGCCGTCAGGTGCGGCACAAGCCGGAAATCCTGAAACACGATTCCAAGCCGCCGCCGCAGAGCCGGAAAACCGGAAGACTTCAACTGAGCCGTGTCCTTGTCGAACAGAATGATCTTGCCTGAGGTTGGCCGCTCAATCTGATAGATCAGGCGCAGCAGGGACGTCTTGCCCGCCCCGCTCTGGCCGGTCAAAAAATAAAAAAGGCCGGGCATCAACGCAAGGCTGACATCCTTAAGAACCGGTCTGCCGGTGCTGTAAGCCAGCGAAACATCTTCGAACGAAAGAAGCATTCCCCTTTGCCGCCCTAAACGCCACGGTTATAGTTGATGATCGTGGTCCAGAACCGCTCCAGCTTGCGCAAAGCGTCAAGCAGTCCGGCCAGCTCCTCACCATTCAAATTCGCCTCGCCCAGCATAGCGACCTGCTGCTCGAAAAAAGCCTCCAGATGGCCGTGCAGTTCAAGCCCCTTGTCCGACAGTTTCACCCGAACCGAGCGGCGATCATGCGGCGAGCGCTCCTGAAGCAAATAGCCGTTCTCGACCATATTCTTGACGTTATAGGAAACATTGGAGCCAAGATAATAACCCCGTGCCGTCAGCTCCCCGACCGTCATCTCGTCACGCCCCAAATTATAAAGGATCAGGGCCTGCACATTATTGATATCCTGAACGCCGCGCGCGTCCAGCTCGACCTTCACGACCTCAAGGAAGTGACGGTGCAGCCGCTCGACCAGCAAGATGACTTCATAATAGGAATGGTTCACAGGCGCGTCCCTTTTATCCAGACTTTCCATTAACGTAAAGGAAAGTACGTCAAGAATCATGTCAAAGTCAAAGGGAAGCGGCGGACTGAAAGCATTTGGATCTAGATTTCGGCTTTCTTTCCTGATACGCTCCCCTTCATGTCAACCGAGCCCACCCTTACGCGCCCCTGCCGCACGGCTGCTTTTGCAGACCGCACGACACTTGTTGCGCGTCCGGCTCTGATTGCGATGACGATGATTCCTGCTTAAGGCAGGACAACGACACGACTCTCCCCCTTATTGTTGTTTTTACCGCTCTTTCTCAAGGGAACCCCGTGTCATGTCCTCATCCAAAACGTCCAACCACGTTACGCTTTTCGATACAACGCTCCGCGACGGCGGCCAAACCAAGGGGGTGAACTATACCCTCGACGACAAATGCCGGATCGCCGCCGCACTCGATGCCACAGGCCTTGACTATATCGAAGCCGGATGGCCGGGGGCCAGCCCGACTGATACGGCCTTTTTCACCGATCCACCTCCCCTGACCCACAGCAAACTCACGGCCTTCGGCATGACCTGCAAGACCGGTAAAAAGCCACAGGACGACCCGCTGCTCCGCAAAGTCCTGCACAACGCCGCGCCAGTCGCCTGCCTGTTCGGCAAGACCTGGGACAGGCATGCCGAAGTTGCGCTGGGTGTCTCGCTCAAAGAAAACCTCGCCCTGATCCACCAGACCGTCGCCTATGGCAAAACACAAAAGGAGGAACTCCTTTTCGATGCCGAACATTTCTTTGACGGCTTCAAGCATAATCCCGATTATGCGCTGACCTGCCTGAAGACAGCCGCTGATGCGGGTGCGGATTGGCTTGTCCTGTGCGATACCAACGGCGGCACCCTTCCGCACGACATCACCACCATCGTCAAAACGGTCCGCAAGCACCTTCCCTCCGCTTGGCTTGGCATCCACGCGCACAACGATTCCGACGTGGCGGTCGCCAATTCCCTGATGGCCGTACAGGCTGGCTGCCGGATGGTCCAAGGCACCATGTTGGGTCTGGGTGAGCGATGCGGCAATGCAAACCTCCTCTCGGTCGCGGCGGCGTTGCGCTACAAGATGGGCTTTTCTACTTCTCTAACCGAAGAAGCCCTGCGCGACATGACCCGTCTGAGCGGCTGGCTAGCCCAACTGACCGGCCAGAGCCTGCCCTCCACCGCTCCCTATGTCGGCCAAGCCGCCTTCGCCCATAAAGGCGGGGTCCATGTCTCGGCGGTCGAGAAAGACTCCACACTGTACGAACATCTCGATCCGGCCCTGTTCGGCAATAAACGGCAGATCCCCGTCTCCAATCAGGCAGGCCTGTCGAACCTGCGCCAAGCCCTCGCCGCGCTCGGTCTGTCCGCCACCGGCAAGGAAGAGACGCTACGCCAGCTCCTTGAAACCGTGAAGAAGCGCGAGTTGAAAGGCTATACCTTCGACAAAGCCCCCGAGAGCTTCGCCGTCCTGCTGGCCACGCGGCTTGACGAAGCGTTCCAGCCCTTTACGCTTACCTCCCACGATATCCGCATCGACGGCGAGCATGTCGGCGACAACGGCGATCACGACGAGTGCGCCGCCAAAGTCCGCGTGCTTTGCCATGGCAAAATGGCCGTCGCCAGAACCGTCAAGACTGGCCCCGTCGATGCGCTGGACGAAGCGATGCGCAAAGCCCTGACTCCAACCTATCCCGAGCTTGAAACCGTCGAGCTTATCGACTTCAACTCTGATCTCGTGGACAAAACCGCCGCGACGGGTGCGAAGACGCGGGTCTATATCACCTCGCGCCGCCGGAAAGACGGCAAGCTGATCCAGACCATGGGAGTCTCGACCAACATCGTCCGCGCCTCGCTGGAAGCCTTGGCGGACTCCTACAAATATACGATCCTCATGGAAAAAGGGCTTGTGCGTTAACCGCACAAGCCCCCTTCATTCCTAGCGATAACCTGCGATCAGAACGCTGGCGCGTCGATCCCGCTGGCCTTGAGTGCCTCGACAATCTGTGCCTTCAGCCGCACCAGACCATCTTCATTCGAAGCCTCGGCCCGCGCGACCAGCACCGCTTGCGTGTTCGATGCGCGAAGCAGCCACCAGCCGTCTGCCGTCGAAACGCGCACGCCATCCGTCGCATCGACCTTGGCATTGGCCGCCAAAAGGCGCGCCTTCACCTCGTCGACCACGGCAAACTTGCGGGCCTCGTCAACGTCAAAGCGCACTTCCGGCGTGTTGACCATCTCCGGCAACGTGTCGCGTAAATCGGCCAGCGTCGTGCCAAACGTCTCGATCAACGACATCAACCGCACGCCGCAGTAAATGGCATCATCATAGCCATAATACTTGTCGGCAAAGAAAATGTGTCCACTCATCTCGCCCGCCAAGGGCGACTTCGTCTCGGCCATCTTGACCTTGATCAGCGAATGCCCCGTCTTCCACATCAGCGGCTGTCCGCCATCCTTGGCAATCGAGTCAAACAGCACCTGCGAGGCCTTCACATCCGCAATGATCGTGGCATTCGGAAAGCTTTTCAGCACCTCCCGCGCATAAAGCGCGACCAGCTGATCGCCAGCCAAGATCCGCGCCTTGCCATCCACCGCGCCGATGCGATCGGCATCGCCGTCAAACGCAATCCCGACATCAGCACCCTGCGCACGAACGGCTTCCTGCAAATCGACAAGGTTCTTCGGCACAGTCGGATCGGGATGGTGGTTGGGGAACCGCCCGTCAATATCCCCGTACAAAATCGTGTGCTCGCCGGGAAGCTTGGCAATCAGACGCTTCAAAATATCGCCCGCAGCCCCGTTGCCGTTGTCCCAAACAACCTTGAGCCCCTTGGTCCCCTGATAATCCTTCAGCAAGCGTTCGATGTAAGCCTCGCTGACGTCAATCTTGTTGGCTTGTCCGTGTCCCTCGACATAGTCGCCCGCCGCAGCCAAAACCGCCAAAGCCTTGATCTTGTCCCCATAAACAGGGCCGCCATCGGGAAGGCGCGGGGCCATCAGCATCTTGAACCCGTTTTGATCCGGCGGGTTATGCGAGCCCGTGACCATAATTCCCGCATCGGCATCCGTATGGTAGGCCGCGAAATATAGCATCGGGGTCGGCCCCAGCCCGATCCGATCCACCTGGAGGCCCGTGGTTAACAACCCCTGAACAAGAGCCGCCTCAAGAGCTGGCGAATGGGTGCGTCCATCATAGCCAACGACGATCCGCTTGCCACCCGCCCGCGAAACCATCGTCCCGAAGGCCTTCCCCAAAGCCGTAGCGTCGGCAAGTGTCAGATTTTGTTCGACAGTCCCCCTCACGTCGTATTCACGCAAAATGACAGGAGAAAAAACGTGCGCGTCAGTCATGGATATCCTTCTGGTTAACAAACAATAAGATTCGGCAAACCGATTGGAGGAACATATCTCATAAATCGTTCAAAAAATGAAACTTTTTATGGCATTTGAAAGGCCTTCCTCCGCGATTACCTCTTGTTGCAAGAAAAACTGCATATTAACATTAGATCAATAAAGCTGTGAGACAATCTAATGTGTGTATTTCTCATGAAATACAATTAACTAGCCAACCGGAGCCGCCGCCCATGTTCTCTTGTCTCGCGACACATAGGGAAAATCACCTTTCGCGGAGCCGCAACGCCAAACGGCGCGGGACGGTCGCGATCGAATTCGCTCTTCTCGTCCCCCTCATGCTGATCTTCATCGCTGGCACGATCGAGATGTCCTTGTTGTTTTTAACACAGCACGTACTTGAAAACGCGGTCTACAACGCCTCGCGCACCTCGAAAACCGGCTATGTCGCAACAAGCAGCACGCAGCTCCAAACGGTTCAAGCCGCTCTGGAACAAAGATTGAATGGTCTGGCCCCGCTTATGGATACCAGCCAAATCACCGTTACAACGACTTCATATGCGAACTTGACCGATCTTATCACCGCAACGGGGGCTACCGCCGCCTCGCTTGGCGGTTCTGCTGAAATCATGGTCTATACCGTTTCCTATCCGTGGCATTTCTTTACGCCACTTATCGCAGATGCCATGGGGCACCCGTCCGGCACCATGACTCTCGAAGCACGCATCGTGGTGAGAAATGAACCATACTGATCATCGTCTAACGACCCGTTTGAAGGCTCTGCTATTCCTCACGCGCCAAAAGGGCACCGTGGCGATGGAGTTTGCCCTGACCTTGCCGATCTGGCTTTGCCTGCTTTTCGGCACCATCGACGCGGCTCATCTCATGATCATGTCGCAGCGGATTGACCGCATCGCCTATTCGCTCGCCGACATCATCACCCAGCAGGAAGTCGCCAAAATTGTCGATCTCGACAATAGCTGCGAGGCGACCCAACAACTTCTCCTGCCCTTCACGTTCGGCTCGCAGGGCCGTATCATCGTGACCTCTATTTATAAAGAAACGAGCTACCCCCCCCAAATCGTCTGGCAATACACCAGCGGCCATTGCGGTGCCCTTTCACGAGCCAGTCTCTATGGCCTTCCCGGAACCTATCCTTCGCTCGGCACCCTGACGCTCAACGATAATGACAACATCATCATTTCCGAAGTCTTCTATGACTATCACCCCCTTTTTCCGGGGCTGGGGATATTCTCCCAACACGATCTTTACCGCGCCACCTTTTACAAGCCGCGCCTAAGCCCCCTTGTCTCGGCACCAACTTGATAGCGGAGGGATAATGTCTTTTCTCAAAAATAGCAAAAGCCTCCTCGAAAACGAGTGCGGTGTGACCTTGCCATTTCTGGCTTTTGTCTTTGTGACCCTGATTGCCGCCGTCGGGACAGCAACTGACATCGCACGCAAACAGCTGGCCCAGTCCCGTCTGACCTTTGCCGTCGATGCCGCAGGCCTTGCCGCCAGTTCAACCCTGAACACAGCCAACGTCGCAACGGAACTTGAAAAATACCTCGAGATCAACTATCCGACCAATTACCTGGGCACCGCAACGCCAACAATCAGCCACACCATCAGTGCCGACAACAAAGTCATCGACATCACGGCCACCACAACCATGCCAACAACCTTTATGCGCGTGTTCGGCTTCACCACGATGGACCTGACGGCCCAAGCCCAAATCACCCGCACCTCAGACGGCCTTGAAGTCGTTCTGGTTCTGGATAATTCGGGATCGATGGGCAGCTCCGCTGGCGGAGGCATGACCAAAATCCAAGCCCTTCGCGCTTCAGCCTCAAGCCTTATCCACATCCTATACGGCACGGCGACAACGATTCCTAACCTTTGGATCGGCCTAGTCCCTTTTGACTCAACGGTTAACCTTGGCAGCAATGTCAAATCCAACTGGATCAACCCTTCATGGTTCCCCTTTGCTGGCTGGCCACCAACGGTTGTCTCCGTTATAGGTAGACACAACACCACGAAGGACACCTCTGACGCCTTGGCTAGTGCCTTCGAATATGATCTAAACTCGACCTACAACGCTTCGAACTGCTCTAACTACACGACATACGCTGCCTATTATTGTTCTTTGGGACCGAGTTATGCATCGATATGTTCCTCTTATACGTCCAGCAAGAACTATTACTGTAGCTACACCTATCTACCTGACAACATCCCCCCTGTTACCCCACTGACAGGGAACAAAGAAACCATTCTTGATGCGATCCAGCTTCTTGTCGCCTATGGCAACACCTATATCGATCGTGGCGCGGCTTGGGGCTGGCACCTCCTCTCTCCAACATGGCGCGGCGAGTGGAATACCGAAATGAACAGCAACGGCCTGCCACTGGACTACAGCACCCCCCACATGAAAAAAGCCATCATCATCATGACGGACGGCCAGAATAATTATCCGACATCTGACACAAAACTGAGCCAGATATGCACCAACATGAAGGACAACGGCATCACCGTTTACTCCATCACCTTCGGCTCGGTGACAGGCACCACGCTGACGGTTATGCGAAACTGTGCAACCTCGATTAACCACTACTTCAACGCCCCTACGGCAGCGACGTTGAACACGGCCTTTAATGCCATTGCCGACTCGCTCTCGAACTTGCGCGTCAGCAAGTAATCCCGCCTCCTTCCCAAAGCCCCCTTCCCCGGGGGCTTTTTTTTTGCCCTTGGAAAGCCCGCTGTTAACTATAAAAACCGGTTTTTCCTTCCTTTTGAAAGTATTTTTCCTATTGCACTGCACGGCGCATTAAGCTTAACATTAGGCGTTTTTAAAGGGATTTCGTGTATCATCCTCTTTATAGCGTCAAGGTCATTTTCAAAGTTTCATTTTCAAACGGAGCCTTAGCCATGTCACATTCCGCACCTTCTTTCCAGACTTCCGGCGATCAAGTCAAAATCGTTCGCATGACCGAACGGCAGCGTGAGCTCGACAAGCTGCCTTCCCCCAAGACCCGCCGCTGGGTCATGCGCCGTAAGGCCCAAGTCGTCACCGCCGTCCGCAACGGCGTCCTGAGCCTTCCCGAGGCCTGTGAACGCTATCACCTCTCGGAAGAAGAGTTCAGCTCTTGGGCCCAGTTGCTCGACAGCCACGGCGTCCACGGGCTCCGCGCCACCCGTATTCAGGAATACCGCAACGGCGGCCCCCGTGAAGACGCGTAAGGAATCCCCATCCGTTTGAACCGAAAAGCCCGCTCCCCCCAGAGCGGGCTTTTTGCTCTCAACCTTCTTCCTTCTCTCCCCTCGTGGAGGGGGAGAAAGCAAAATCCAGTTTGCTTGCAAACTGTCCCCGCGAAAGCGGGGATCCACTCAAAAGTAAGTCTTAGATTTTGCAAGAGAGGGGGAACCCATGCCGCTCTCATCCCCCTCACCCCACAAAAAAAGGCCAGCTGCCGCTGACCCATCTCACACCCGTCTTGCCCCGTTTATCTAACTTCCGGCCTTTAACACTCGTCCACCCCCAAATGCTAAATGCCATACATAGTCTAAATGCTCTCTTCCGCCGCCCACAGAACGCACCTCGCCGTAGGAGTGTCAATAGCACAACCCGCCCCCGCTGTCAAGAACTTTATTCTTACCACCTACTAATTTACCTCCCTCCCCCCTAAATGCTAGCGACAAAATGCCAAATGCTCACCTCGCGCTCTTCCCGATCCTCGATCTCCAGCACCGTCGGCACCGTCACGCTGGCGAGCAGCTCCACCCCATCCTGCGGCGCATAGGCCCGCGCCGGATCGCCCAACAAGACCATCACCCCCGCCGCCGCGCAGAGCCTTAGCCAAGCCAGCGACCGATGCGCCATCAAGTGATCGTAACAAACATCCCCCGCAAGGATCACGTCAACGCCCTTGGGCACCCTCTTGAAATCCACGGCCCCAACCACCGTCACGCTCACCCCGTTAGCCTCGGCATTGAGCTGCCCCGCCGCCTGTGCTAGCGGATCAATATCGCAAGCCGCCACCTGCTTCGCCCCAGCCAGTGCCGCCGCGATCCCGACCAGCCCACTGCCCGAGGCGAAATCCAGCACCCGCTTACCCCGTACATGCTCAGGATGATCCAACACAAACCGCGCCAGCCCCACCCCGCCAGCCCAAGGGAACGCCCAAAAAGGCGGCGGGCAATCAGGATCGCCGGACAGAGCCTCCAGCTCCTTCCAAAGCGGCTCTAAAGCCTGCGCCCCAAAGAGGCTGATCTCCGGCACCAAAGGCACCGGCGCAAGGCGCGTGCGCGCACGAATAAAAGCTTCAGCGTCTAACGTCACAAAACCCTCCCCGCCAACAGCGCGAGAAAAACGATCAGCCCGAAATCGCGATTACTGCGAAACCGCACCAAACAATTGGCGGGATCGTCCGGCTTCCAACTGGCCAGTTGCCACACGGCATGAGCAAAAGCCGCAGGCATCACAACATAAAACGCCATACCGACATCGCCCAGAAATCCAGCCAACGAAAAACAAACGAGGGCCGCCGCATAAAACCCCGCGATCCAGCGGCGCGACTGATCGCCCAGATAAAGCGCAAGCGACTTCACCCCCACCAGCGCATCATCGCGCTTATCCTGATGGGCATAGATCGTGTCATAGCCCAGCGTCCACAAAATCCCGCCCAAATACAAAAACGACGCAGGAAGCCCAAGCCCCTCGCGGACCGCGCTCCATCCCATCAACGCGCCCCAGTTAAACGCCAGCCCCAGCACAAACTGCGGTGCCCAGATCACCCGCTTGGCGAGCGGATAGGTAAAAACGAGAAACAGAGAAGAAACACCAAGCCCGACCGTAAACCCGTTAAAGCAAAGCAACACCCCAAGCCCGACCAACAGCAAAAAGGCGACGAACAACAGGGCCTGCCAGACCTTCACATCCCCCCGCGCTAAAGGCCGCGTCAAAGTCCGCTCCACCTTCCGATCAATATCACGATCAACCAAATCATTGATCGCGCACCCCGCCCCGCGCATGACAAGTGCCCCGAACGCAAAAAGCAAAAGCATCCCGACCGGCGGCCAGCCCTCACCCGCCAGCACCAGCCCCCACCAGCAAGGCCACAGCAAAAGCCACGTCCCGATCGGCCGATCCAGCCGCATCAACCGCGCATAAGGCCTCAGCCCCTCCGGCACCCGCCGATCAATCCAATCGCCTGCTGCTATATCCGAATGTGCCATGATGCCTCATTATCCCTCAAATCCACGTCCTGATCTCTTAACCATTGGAGAGATAGGCTCCTCATCAAAAACCGCGTCATCCCCGCGAAAGCGGGGATCCATGTGTGTCGTAGGGGATGCCTTCAACATGTAGATTCCCGCTTTCGCGGGAATGACGCATTTCCTATAGAACGCCCAACTCTTCAATTGTGAAGCGCATATTATATTTCTCTCCCCAGGGAGAAACCGCTGCCTCTTCCCCGTCCTACTGCCCCTTTTGCTTGCGCACGAAACCTACGCTTCCCACTTCGTCGAGGAAGAGGGTTTCGCGGTGCAGTTCTTCTTTGCGCTGACGGGCGAGGCGGTTTTGCTGGGCGATCTCATAGCGTTTTTGCTCCTCGAACACTTCGGCCAGTTTCTCAAGCGCGATATGCACCGCATATTCCGCTGCCCTGCGGTTTTTCTCCAGCTCCGCCGTCTTTTTCTTCGCCACGAGCAAATAGGCCCCATAGGTCAGGCCCATGCTTGGATCGTCATGCAGCAAATCCTGCTGCGCCTCCATCTCAGCTTTGTGAAGAGCGACCCTGATCTGCGCCGCCTCCAGCTGGTCATGCATCTTGGCCAGCACAATCCGCTGTTCGTCAACCCGTGTCTTTTGCAGCTTGATAAGGGTTGCAAGACTTTTCATGTGGCGAGACTCTCAGGACGACAGGTGGCTTGCCTGTACGCAAGTGAATGAAGTGGCTCATCGCGCCCCCGCTCGTCCGTCATCGCGAGGACCCCGCACTTGATGCGGGGGACGCGGCGATCCAGTCCCCAAGTTTCAAGCAGCAGGACTGGATTGCTTCGTCGGCCAAGGCCTCCTCGCAATGACGGCAGGGAGCAGTTCATAAACGGATTGGTAGAGCTACCAGCCACTCCCCCCCCTCACCCGTTCCACGGAATGCCGAGGATTTCGGCGAGTTTCGCATAGCCGGTGGCCAGCGTATCGCTTTCCTTTTTGCCTTGCTTGAGGAACGCTTCAATCGGCGCGTAGTAATTCATCGCCTCGTCCACTTCCTTGTTCGTGCCCTTGCGATAGGCACCAAGGCGGATCATCTCGGCCATGTTTTCATAAGCCGCCAGATGCCGCCGCGCGGTGGAAACAAGCGAGTTTTCCGTATCGTTGTTACAACCGGGCATCGTCCGCGACACGCTGCGCAGCACATTGATCGCGGGATAACGTCCCCGCTCGGCAATGCTTCGCTCCAGAACAATGTGCCCGTCCAGAATCCCGCGCGCGGCATCGGCAATCGGCTCGTTGTGGTCGTCGCCATCAACCAGCACCGTGAACAATCCCGTAATCGCGCCCGTATCGCCAACACCGGGCCCTGCGCGTTCCAGCAGTTTCGGCAACTCGGCAAAGGTCGTGGGCGGATAGCCTTTGGTTGTGGGCGGCTCGCCCGCCGCAAGGCCGATTTCACGCTGTGCCATCGCAAAGCGCGTGACGCTGTCCATCAGGCAAAGCACATTCTGTCTCAGATCGCGGAAATACTCGGCCACCGCCAAAGTCATATAGGCCGCCTGACGGCGCATCAACGGTGCTTCATCGGACGTCGCCACCACAATCACGCTCCGCGCCAACCCTTCGGGGCCGAGGTCATCGTGAATGAACTCCTGCACCTCGCGGCCACGTTCACCGATCAACCCGATGACGGACACATCCGCCGACGTGTAGCGCGCAATCATCGACATAAGGATCGACTTCCCCACGCCCGATCCGGCGAAAATCCCCATGCGCTGTCCGTTGCAGCAAGTCAAAAACGTATTAAGCGCCCGCACGCCCAGATCGAGTTTTCCCCCGACCCTTTGCCGTTGGTGCGCAGGCGGCGGCGCATTGCGAATGGGATGAGCGACAGAGCCCGTCGGCAAAGGCGGCCCGCCATCGACCGGTTCGCCCAGCGCATTGATCACGCGCCCCAGCCACGCCGGAGTCGGCGAGATCGTCGGCTGCGCCTCGACCACCACGGCCTTACAACCAAGCCCGATTCCATCCAGCGGCTGAAAGGGTAGCAGCAGGGCGCGATCATCACGAAACCCGACAACCTCGCACAGCACGCGACGCCCGCCCCGCGCTTCAACTTCACAGCGGCCCCCCAGCGACAAATGCCGCTCCACGCCCGCCACTTCGATCAGCAAACCCTGAACGCCTGCAACGCGCCCGAAGACGGTGACGTTCTGGATCGCTTCAATATCGGCAATCAGGCGACTTGGGTCAGCAGTCATTGGTCACTTCACCATACAGCTTCCCTTTTGCGTGACGACAGCCGCACAAACGGCCTTCGCCTTGCTTTCAGGCATGGATGTGCTGAGTACACGGTAATAGGTTCCCTTGCTGCCCAGATCGGCCGGAACGATACTCAACTTCGCGCCCCCCAAAAGCGAGGCGTATTTGCTTTGCAGCCGCTTGACCTCTTTCTCGGCCGAGGCCTTGTCGGGATAAGACGCCAACTGGACCTTTTTCGTGCCGCCAGACGCTGCCGTTTCCTTAACCGCCGCTTCCTTGACCTTCACCGCCACGGTTTCCGCCACCTTTTCTTCGGCCTTGACGGCAGGCGGCGTGTAATCCATCTGGGTGAATAGCTCGGTCGGCAAGCGTCCCGTTTCACCACCAGCCTTGCTTTCAACCGGCTTGCTCTCGATCGCCTTTGCCGTCGTTTTCTCGGCGATCTTGGCTTTCGCAACCGTTTCAGCCTTCGGCTTTTCCACCGGTTTGGCGGCGGCTTTCACAGTTTCAGGCCTCGGCGCAGGCGTTTCGCTTACTGGCGAAGCTTCCGGCGGCTGCGCTTCCGTCACAGGCGGCGGCAATTCATCAACGCTTTCCCGGGAAACAGACGGAACGGTTTTAGCGGCAGCACTGTCCACTTTTTCTGTTACCGCTGGCTCCAGCGGCTCGCCTTCCGGCGCAACGAGCGGCCCCGCCGTTTTGACTTCCGCCGTCTTCATATCCGGCGTTTCGGGTTCGGGCAATAGATGCTCGACCACTGGCTGTTGTTGTTGCTGGGACGTGGCGGCTCCCTTGGAATCCAGTTTCTGGAAGACAGCCACATCCTGATGCGGAATGTCGATTCCGCCCGGTTGTTCGGGCCGTTGTTTGATCGGCAACTCGGCTTCAATGGTCGGGATCTCGCCGTCGGTTGTCGGCGCATGCCCCACGACCGTCATCGCCGCATAGCCACCGCCGAGAACGGCCAAAGCCGCGCCAAAAAGCAAGGCCAGCTTGAACGGGTTGATCCCGCCCCCACCACCACGCCGTGCAAAATCGGAACGGACGGGACGCTGGGCATGCAGATCATGCCGAGATTGTTTGCTCATTACGAAGTTCCTCCAAGGCCGGACAGCCCATGACGGCCAGACCACTAGCTAAAACAGTTTGCACCGCTTTCACAAGGGCCAATTTGGCGTGGGTCAGCTCCGGTTGATCGGGCAACAGAAAGCGCAGAATCGCTTTGTCGTTCCCCTTGTTCCAGAAACTGTGGAACGTAGCCGCCAAATCCATCAAAAAGAAGGCAATGCGATGCGGCTCTTGCGCAATCGCCGCCGCCTCGACCGCACGCGGCCAGTTGGCAAGCGCACGCACAAGGGCCAGCTCCTCCGGCTCCTTCAGGGCCGACAAATCAAGCGCAGCCAAAGCCTCGGCAGACGGATCGAGATTCTGCACAATCGCGGCGGCATTGCGGAAAACGGAGCAGCACCGCGCGTGAGCATATTGCACATAGAATACGGGATTGTCGCGAGTCGCCTCGACCACCTTGGCAAAATCGAACTCAAGTTCGGATTCCGGTGCGCGGGTCAGCATGAAAAAGCGCACCGCGCCCGCGCCGACCTGCTCGACCATCTCGCGCAAGGTAATCAGATTCCCCGACCGCTTGGAGAGTTTGACGGGCTCGCCGTTTTTGAAGATTTTCACGATATTGTTGAAAATCACCTCAAGCCGCGCGTTGCCGCCTGAAAAAGCCGCCACGCCGGGACGCAGCCGCTCCAGATAGCCGCCATGGTCGGTGCCCAGAATGTTGATCATATACATGAAACCGCGCTGAACCTTGTCATAGTGATAGGCAAGGTCAGGCATCACATAGGCCCACGTCCCGTCGCGCTTTTTCAGCGGGCGATCCACATCGTCGCCAAAATTGCTAGAGCGGAAAAGCGTGAGCGGCACGGGTTCCCAATTCTCCATCTCTTTACCCTTGGGCGGCGGCAGCGTGCCGACGTAAATCAGGCCCTTTGCCTCAAGCAGCTTGAACACCTTGTCCAGCGTCCCGTCTTCGACGATAACGCGCTCGTTAGTAAACACATCATGCTTGATGCCGATCAGCGCGAGGTCTTCTTTAATCACCTCGATCATATAGGCCGTCGCAAAACGGCGCAGCGGCGCAATCCATTCCTCTTCGCTTTTGCCAATCCATTTGTCGCCATCTTGCTTGACCAAAGCGGCGGCGACCTCTTTCAGATACTCGCCCGGATAAAACCCTTCGGGGATCGCGCCAATGTCCTCGCCCAGTGCCTCGCGGTAACGCAAATGCGTGGTTCGTGCCAGCACATCAATCTGAGAGCCCGCATCGTTCATGTAATACTCACGCGTCACATCGTATCCAGCCTTATCCAGAAGGCGGCACAGCGTATCGCCGATCACCGCGCCGCGCACATGGCCCGCATGCATCGGCCCCGTGGGGTTGGCCGAGACAAACTCCACATTCACTTTTTCACGCTTGCCTAGTTCACTGTCGCCATAGGCAACGCCCGCTTTTAAAATCGCGCGGATTTCATCGTGCCACGCAGCAGCGGTCAGTTTCATATTGATAAAACCAGGCCCCGCGACAGACACGCTTTCGATCATCGGCAACGCTTCCAGCTTCGGCTTCATCAGCTCGGCAATCGCGCGCGGCGGCTTGCCCGCCAGCTTGGTGAGCGTCATCGCCGCATTGGTTGCCATATCGCCATGCGCCAAATCGCGCGGCGGCTCCACCACAAAAGAGGGACGAGGGCCAGAGAGCGTCAACGCGCCCTCGCTTACCAACCCGTCAATGATCTCACCAACAGCACTTTGCACAGACTTGAATACAGACATGAAAACTCCGAAAAGATAGTTTTAATAACTTTACCGCAAAGCACTGGTCATTACGTCAAGTTTTGAGTCATCCCCGCGAAAGCGGGGATCCATTTCGATCACAAGGGATGTCTTCAAGATATAGATTCCCGCTTTCGCGGGAATGACTCTGTTTTATTGTTCGTCTTAAGCCGCCAACCCAAAATGACGCAAAGGACTCACCGCCCCCGATAGGCCGCAAGAGCCTTAAGGGTCGGGATCGTCAGCTTATCGGGCAGAGCGTCAAAAGCAAACCATTCTAGCGCGGTGCACTTGTCCGGTTCAAGGTTTTGCATCACCCCGCCGGTGACATGGGCCAGAAAAGAGGGCGTGACCCAATGCATCCCCTCATCAGGCACAATATGATCCGTCAGGGCCAAAAGCCTGTCGATTTGGATGATAAGTCCCGTTTCCTCAAGGATTTCACGGCAAGCGGCGAGCTCAAACGTCTCACCGAAATCGACCTTGCCTCCAGGAATCGACCAAAACCCCGCCTCCGGCTCCTTAACCCGCTGGCCAAGCAAAAGCCGCCCAGAATCCACAATAAAGGCCCCACACCCTACGCCGATATAGTCTTTTCCAGCTTTCATATGCCCCTGCGTGTCAAAAAACTTGCCTTTGTGTGACAAATGCTATACAATGAATGGATCGAAAGGATAGCTCCATGACAAAATCCAGCATGATCAACACCCGCGTCGAACCTGCCCTCAAAAAGTCGTCCGAGGCTATCCTCGCACGTCTGGGCTTGTCAACAAGCGAAGCCGTCAACATCTTCTTAAGCCAGCTGGTTCTGCACAAAGGCTTTCCTTTTCCTGTTCAACTTCCCAACGAAGAAACGCGCACAGCCATCAAGCAAGCGCGGCAACGCAAGGATTTAGACGAACACAGCGATTTCGGAGCCTATCTCGCCAAACGCAGCAAAAGCAAAAAGGCACAATAGCCCACCATGCTAACCCTTCTCATCCGCAAAAAGTTCGACAAGGATCTTAAGCGGTCCGAAAAACGCGGCAAGAACCTGTCAAAACTCAAAGCCATTGTCGATGACCTGCAAAATGAACGGGCATTGGCAACCAAACACCGCCCCCATATCCTGAGCGGCGATTGGGCCGATTGCTGGGAATGCCACATCGAACCTGACTGGCTGCTTATCTACCAAATCACGGACGAAGAACTTATCCTGATCCGCACAGGATCACATAGCGACCTGTTTGACTAAACCATCGTTTCGGTGGAGAAGATCGAGCGGTGTTCCTTTACGGCGAAGCGGTCGGTCATACCGGCGATATAGTCGGCGATGACGCGGGCTTTGTGGGCGTCCTCCGTTTCGCGGCCTCGCACCTTGGCGTACCATTCGTTGGGCAAACAGTCGGGACGGTCCATCAGGAAAGTGAACAGCTCACGCACAATGCGTTCGGACTTGGCGCAAACGCGGTTGACCTTGCTGTGGCTGTACATACGCTTTTTCAGGAACTCGCGGATCGTGCGCATATTCTGCTGCATCGCGAAGCTGAAACACACGACGGGCTCCTTGGCCTTGCGGACTTCGGCGGCGGACTTGATCCCAAGGCGTGCGAGGTTCGCCCGCGCGGTGTCGATCAGATCAGTGACCATCGTGCCGATGACCTGACGGACGGCGGCACTCATGATGCGCTGACCGTCAGCCGTAGGATTCTGGCGACGCAAATCGGCGATGATCGGCCCGAAGAGCGGCAGCTCCTTCATATCGTCAAAACCAAAGAATCCGGCGCGATAGCCGTCGTCGATGTCATGGGTGTTATAGGCAATGTCGTCGGCCATGGCCGCAACCTGAGCCTCCGGCCCCGGATAGGTGTGCAACTCAAGATCATAGCGCACGTTGAATGCTTCGATGGTGGCGGGCAGTGACTCGCCAACTTTCTCCGGCAAGACGGGGCCATTATGCTTGACGATGCCTTCCAGGGTTTCCCATGTCAGGTTCAGGCCGTCAAATTCCAGATAGCGGTGCTCAAGCTCGGTCAGGACGCGGAAGGTTTGCTCGTTATGCGAAAAGCCGCCATAAGGCTCCATCAGCGCGGCCAAGGCCCACTCGCCCGCGTGACCGAAGCAGGTATGGCCCAGATCGTGGGCCAGCGCGATGGCGTCGGTCAAATCTTCACTGAGCCCCAGCGTGCGGGCCATCGCGCAGGCAATCTGCGCAACTTCCAGCGAGTGCGTCAGGCGCGTGCGGTAGTAATCGCCTTCATTTTCGATAAAGACCTGCGTCTTGTTGCGCAGCTTACGAAAACCGCCGGAATGGATGATCCGGTCGCGGTCGCGCTGGAATTCCGTGCGCGTTTCGCTGGCAGGTTCAGGGATAAGCCGACCGCGGGTTTCTTCAGCCTTGGTGGCATAAGGGGCGAGCACACGGCTCTTGTCTTGCATATATGTTGTCATGCGGGCACATTAACGGCACGAAACCACTTTGGCTAGAGGCAAAAATGCGGATTGCGAGCTGGAATGTCAATTCGGTGCGGGCTCGGGTGGCCAACATAACAAGCTGGCTTGAGACGGCGCGGCCCGATGTTTTGCTGCTGCAAGAAATCAAGTGCGAGGACGACGCCTTCCCGCGCCTTGAGTTTGAGGCCATGGGCTATAAGTGCGCCGTCGCGGGGCAGAAAAGCTATAACGGCGTGGCCCTGCTGTCCAAGGAGCCCGCCAACGATATCAAGGTCGGGCTGGATGGGGACGCGGACGATACACAGGCTCGGTATATAGAGGCTACGGTCGGCGGGGTGCGGATCGCCTCGCTTTACCTGCCCAACGGCAATCCAGTCGGGACGGAGAAATACAGCTATAAGCTCGCGTGGATGGCGCGGCTGCACCAGCATGTGCAGAAACTGCTCAAACAAGAGAGTCCTTTTGTCCTCGGCGGTGACTTTAACGTGATCCCCGAAGAAGTGGATGTCTATGATCCCAAGGGCTGGGAGAACGACGCCCTCTTCCTGCCCCAGCCCCGTGAAGCGTATCGTTCCCTCCTCAACCTAGGGTTGACCGAGGCTTTCCGCACACTGCACCCCGATCAAAAGGAAGCCTATAGCTTCTGGGACTATCAGGCGGGCGCATGGCCGCGCAATCTGGGGCTGCGGATCGACCTGTTCCTGCTCTCACCGCAAGCCGCAGACCGCCTTTCCGCCTGCGCCATCGATGCTGCCCCACGCGGCCAAGACAAAGCCTCCGACCACACACCGGTGATTGTGACGCTGGATTAACAAAATGATTCCACTGACTCTTTCGGTGATGTTAACCGCGCATTAACGGGGGCGGGGTATAAACGGGCGTTATGACGAAAACGACGAAAATTGCGGCCTCATCGGCCAAGACAGCCAAGCCTGTGGCGCATAAAGCCAAGGTGACGGCGTTGCCTTTGAATAAAATCCTGATCGGCGACAGCATCGAGAATATGCGAGGGCTGCCTTCGGGGTGCGTGGATGCGATTTTCGCCGACCCGCCCTATAATTTGCAGCTCGGCGGCGACTTACTGCGGCCTGACCACTCGCTTGTCGACGCGGTGGACGATGACTGGGACAAGTTCAGCGATTTCGCAGCCTATGACCGGTTCACGACTGACTGGCTGAAAGAGGCGAAGCGGCTGCTTAAACCCGACGGCAGTTTGTGGGTCATCGGCAGCTATCACAACATTTTCCGTGTCGGCGCGATTTTGCAGAATCTAGGCTTTTGGATTCTGAACGACGTGATCTGGTGCAAAAGCAACCCGATGCCGAACTTTCGTGGCAAACGCTTCACCAATGCGCATGAAACGATGATCTGGGCCTCGACCTCGCCGAACGCGAAGCCCTGCTTCAATTATGAAGCCATGAAGCATATGAATGATGAAAAGCAGATGCGCAGCGATTGGCACCTGCCTATTTGCTCTGGGCATGAACGCCGCCGCGACGACAAGGGCGACAAACTGCACCCGACGCAAAAGCCTGAAGCCCTGCTCTATCGCGTCATCAATTCATCCACCCGCGTGGGCGATGTGATCCTCGACCCCTTCTTTGGCAGCGGCACAACAGGAGCTGTGGCCAAGAAACTGGGCCGCCATTTTATCGGGCTCGAGCGCGACCAGCGTTACGCCAAGTTTGCCGAGCTACGTATCGCAGAAATCGACGCCGCGCCGGAGGCCGAGTTCCTTTTGACCCCAACCAAACGCGAGGAACCGCGCATTCCCTTTGGGAGCATTCTGGAGCGCGGCCTTCTGCGTCCCGGCGATTTCCTGTTTGATGAACGCCAGCGTCACCGCGCGCGCGTGAAGGCCGATGCGACACTGATCGCTTCCAGCGGTCACGGTGAAGAAGTGCGCGGCTCTATCCACAAAGTCGGCGCGACCGTCCAAGGGCTTCCCGCTTGCAACGGCTGGACGTTCTGGTGTTATGAATCCGAAGGCAAACTGCTGCCCATCGACCTCCTGCGCCAAAAAGTCAGGGCCGAGATACGGCATTAAGCCTGAACTCGGCTTAACCATATGAAAGACCTTTAAAAAGGCACACTCCTTTCGTTGAGATCGCTCAGTGCGGGCAACGCTATTGATCCCAAATTATCGCCCTCATTAGTTCTGTTTGCCGGAGATATCAATTTATTGATAATTCGCTAATCATTATTGTATATCCTTATAGACAAGGCCCTAATGTTGCCCATCGGTCGATTCTCAAAGCAAAGGATTCCCATGCGTCAGATATTTATATTTTTCGGCCTGATTGCTCTTTCCCTCGGCTTTGTTTTCTCAAGTGGCCCTGTCTTTGCCCAAGCGGCAAACCCCATCTGTTTGCTTGATGGCCGTGGCGAGCATACGCTTGAAATGCTTAACTGCCCGACCGTCACTTCCTCTTGTGGTGATCAGATTAACTTCATCCCTGCGTCACAATATGGCATCCGCATGAATACGGGTCTCGCCTCAACGCCTGTCGACGCGCATGGTAAGTGCCGCTACACTGACAATACGAGCGGAAATGGTTATTTCGTCCCGTTCAAATCAAGCTTTGAGTGGGAGGCTTTTCTGAACAACCAACCCGATGGGGCTACCACGAGTCATTGCGCTCGTCCATTCAGCGGCCAGCATGTAGCCAACCATCTTTATTTCGGTCCGACGACGGTCGATTTCAGTATGGGGGATACCGGAGATTCCCAGACCTTCAATGTGCAGCTTCCATACTGGCGGACCGGCCATACATGGCCTCCAGCAGCGACCTGTGCAAACACCTCACACACCTTCAACCACAGTTGTTATGAAGAATACTCGACCTATCACTGCTGGCATATCAAGCACCAGACCTGCACGGGATCGTCATGCGCTGCCACGGATCCGAAGACGGGAGCCTGTACAGTGACGACAACTTACACCTATGACTGTTCTTACTGCGACGATGCCGGATCAATTTGCGCGAAGAATTGGTATAATTGGTCCGAAACGTTCAACTTTATCGCCACAGCTCTCGACAGCGACACAAATAACCCGAGTTGGTCTGGCACCTCGTCCCGCACCGCAGGCACCACCCGTCCAACCCAATGCAACACGCGTTGTGTTTTTGATGGGCATGATTGTACGGGATGCGGTGCTGTTTCCTGTACCCCGACGGGCGTAACGCATTGCATCGGTGCGCGTACATACGACAGTTGCGGCACTGATATCGGCCCTTGCTGCTGTATTTACTGGGGCTGCTGATACAACAACCGCCTCGTACCCCCCAACAAAAAAGCCGAGGCAACTTGCCTCGGCTTTTTTTGAACTCAGCCTTTTCGAACAGGTGTCGAAGGGCTCGAAGAAATCATTCACGCGGCCTGTGCATCTTCGTCCATTTCGGGTTCAAAAGATGTGACAGTGTCCATCAGACCGGCAACCCAAGCTTCAGTATCGGAACCATCGGCGGTCAGGACGGTGCCGTCTTGCGTCTGCGCGGCTTCTTCCTTGGTCATAGCGGCGGTGGCGACAGCGTCGGCACTCTGCGCCGGTGCGCTGACTAACAAGCCCAGACTCTTGGGCGAAAGAGCCAGAAGCTCGACGCCCGTACCAATAGCCGCAACGGGTTTGCCAGCTTCAAGAAAATGATTGACGATCCGGCGCGTATGCAAATTGGCTTTAAGCTTGCTGGTGGCGCGCTCGCCGCCGATGAGAACCAGCATATCGTAATCGGAGCCCATGGCTGTCGAAATCATTTCATCCACTGTGAAATAGTGCCCCCACGCGTTATCTTGCCATCCGTTCACGAGGCCTTGTTCCGGCGCGATGATTTTATAGGAAAAACCGTCTTTTGTTAATGTGCGCTGAACCGCTGTAATATGATTTTCTTCAAAACCGTTGGCAACAAGAATGGCGATGCTTGGGGAAGCAAGCTGTGTGGTCATAGGGTACGTCTCCTGATGTGATAGAAAAGCATTCTCCGCGCGCTTGAAGCCGCACGGTTAGTAAACCGACTTTTTCGTGATGAGCCGCACTATGCCATAATTTAGCGCGTTATTAAACAACAGTTTTATTTTCTCCTCTGATCTTTTTGTCCGACTGTGGCCGGATAGCACTTATTTTGAGGCATACTCAAGCATTAGTCTGGCTGGCAAGGCCTGTTTTATCTATTTTATCAGTAGGTTAACGGGCTCGTCGATCCCCCGCCTCTTTTGCACCGCACAAATCACGTTAAAGAGTAATTAGGAGTAAGTTCGTTAAAATAAAGGGGTCGCGGCTCCTTTTCGAACGCGGCAGCTAGAGTTAACGTCTTGACTTCTACGGTGACCAGACCCGATGCGCATGTGGGAATTTGACGATAACAAGACCATTCCGTCAAATTTGGTCTTGGAGCAGGATTTTATCCTGAAAATCCGACGTCTGCACAGGCTCGGCACGCCGCATCTTGTCGCCAACATATCCCTTTCCTCGATCCCTGCGGACTATAGCGGGCGCGGCACCCTCGACGAAGCCCAGCGTCGACTGCAATCCCTTGTCCTGGCACAAAAGGGAACCTATGCCGAAATGACAAACGGCGATGTGTTTCTGATCTGGCCCCGCTCCAGTATCTCGCGCGTCTTCCCAGAACAGGCCATGATGGTTACCCTGCCCAACGGTGTGGGGCCAGAGGATATCGGAAAATATGTCCTGACCTATAACTTGCCCGACGATTACGCCTTGCTGCGCGAGCGTGCCAATTACTACATCAGCGAAATACGCGATCAGGATAAAAGCGACGACGATGACTCGCCCGCCAAACTGCTTCAAAGCGAAGCGTCGCGCGGCCCGCTGACGGCGTGGAGCGTCAACCTGATCGAACGCCTTATCAAAGAATTCGATCTTTCCAAGTTCATTCGCTCCCAATCCATTTATGAATATCAGAAAGACAAAAGCTGGAAGCAGTTCTTTGACGAAGCCTTCGTCGGGTTGGATGAAGTGCGCCAGAAATATTTCCCGCATGTCGAGGTCACGCAGCCCAAGCATCTCTTCCTTGATTTATGCCAGAATCTTGATCGCAGCTTGCTTGAAACGCTAACCGTCAATTATGACTCGATCAGCGATCTGAACCTGAGCCTGAACCTCTCGATCAAAACAGTCTTGGGGCTTGAGTTCTCCCAATTCACGCACCGCATCCCCCGTGCGGCCCGCAGCAAGATCGGATTCGAGATTCACTGCGGCGACTTGCTTCAGGATTTCATGTTCACGCTCAACGCCATCGCGACCTTGCGTCAGGAAGGCTATCGCATCGCCATCGACGGCGTGACGCCCGACATGCTTTCCTATTTCAATTTTACGCGCTTCGATGTTGACGCCATCAAGATCAATGTCTCGAAGGATTACGCAACTTCGCTGAAGTTTCAGGCGATCCGCGAAGGCATCGCGCAAGTGCCCCGTGAAAAAATCATCTTCTTCCACTGTGACAGCGAACAGGCTTTAACGGCAGGAATTGACCTTGGCGTAACCAAATTCCAAGGATGGCTTGTTGACGACAAAGCCCGCGCGTTTCGCAAGGCGTAAAAACACACCTTTAATTATTTTCAGTATTGATCCTTTCGACAATTCATAATACGATTACACCATGACAAACGCGAATGCCCTTATCTGTTCTGCCTCGCAAGCGAGGTGTCTTCATCACTGAGAGCCCTGCCTCTCGAAGTGATGTTGCGTTTTGTCTTTTCAGTTTTTCTGTTTCTCTTTGCCGCCGCGCCTCTCTTGGCTTTGGTGCGGTTTTTGGCGTCATTCAGGCGCATCCGCATCACGGGCTGTGCCCGTAACCCTATGACCCGCAGGCCAGCGTAACGGCCACCAATCAAACTGACAATGAATGAATGGCAATCCACAGGATTGCTAAAGGAGAGTCCTATGCAAAATTTCTGTTTCGAACAAACCATCGTCATCCGCCCTATCCGTTTTGATACGGGCGAGATCAACGCAACAGCCGCCATGCAATGCGCAACCTACAGGCGGCAATTCTATGATCCTCAAGGAACACTCGGCGGTGAGCTAGGCAAAGCCTACCCCATGCTTGAACGCTATGAAACCGAAGAGGTGTTCAAGGGCACATGGCAAAAGCTCGCCAAAATGGTGGCGGAGCCGACACCCCGCGGCTATGCCTATGTCGCGTTTCTTGTTGATCGCGATCAGGCCGAGCCCGTCGCCATCGCCAAAAGCATGGCGTGGCAAGCCGGAGACGACCTTGCCGAAAATCTGACCGTTTATGGAAAAGCCAAGAAGGTGCAAGATGTGGCCGAGCTTGGCTCTGTCTATGTCCGGCAGGATTTTCAGGACAAGGGGCTGGGGGCCTTGATGGTCGCCCGTGTGGCACGGGATGCGTTGACCAAAGGCTATAGCCAGATGGTCACCCGTGCCTATGCCAAGAATGTCTCGCCGCGCTTCTTTGTGGAGAAGGCCTTCGGGCAAATCATGGGGAGCTGTGCCATTCCCTACGGCTATGATCCCGCGATCCTTGACGCCAAAGGGCTGCGCGATGACGAGATGCCGTTCTCAATCCCTGGGACATGGATTTTCTGGAACACCAGAGCTATACAGAAAGTCGCGGGCCTGATTGCTGACGACCCTGTCAGGAAATGGTCACCCCTTAATGGCCGCGCGAGTATGCGATGCCTTATGGTAACACAACAGGACCTCATCCCATGAACACACGGCAAATACTCGATAAACTGATCTCGTTTCCGACGGTTCCACGGACCTCAACCAAAGACTTGATCGACTGGGCAGCGAACTTGCTGCGCGAAAGCGGAGCGGTTGTCGAGTGTTTGCCCTCCCCAGATGGCACCAAGGCGAACCTGTGGGCTCGCCTTGGTCCTTCTGTCGAGGGCGGGATTATTCTGGCGGGGCATATCGATGTTGTGCCGGTGGAGGGCCAGAACTGGGCCTCCGATCCCTTTAGGCTGACCGAGAGAGACGGCAAGCTTTACGGGCGCGGGGCCTGCGACATGAAAGGTTTTATCGCCTGCGCGCTCAGCTTCGCCGCGCGCGTCGATGTCTCCAAACTGACCAAGCCAATTTATATAGCCCTGACCTATGATGAAGAGACGGATATGTCGGGGGCCATTGCGCTGGCTGATGCCCTCACACAACGCGGGATCAAAGCAGACTGGATATGGCTGGGCGAACCGACGGGCCTTGAAGTCATCACAGCGCACAAAGGTGTTTTAGCGGTTCAAACAACGGTCGAAGGTGTCGCCGCGCATTCCAGCCTGCCGCACAAGGGCCTGAACGCTATCGCGCTGACAAACAAAGTCATCTCGTGGCTTGTCGCGCAAGATGAAGCCTATGCACAAAACCCTGTCGCGGGATCCCGTTTTGATCCACCCTATTCCACCATCAATCTTGGCGTTATTAGGGGCGGCAAGGTCGCCAATATGATCGCCGATCACTGCGAGCTGCAATGGCAAGTGCGGCTACACCCCAACGCCCAAAGCGCAGAAGACCTACTCGATTCCTTCCAACGCTTTGTGGACAGCGACATTACCCGCCTGATGACCGCCTTCCCCACGACACAGGTCAAGATAAAGCCGCTTGTCATTATCCCGCCTTTTGCCTGCGGGGCAAATAACCCTGCTGCCGCCTATCTCCTCCCCCGCACAGGCAGCGGCTCACCGCTCAGCGTCTCCTACGCCACCGAAGCAGGCTACTACGCCCCACTAGCCCAAGGCCTAGCCATCTGCGGCCCCGGCTCCATCCTCCAAGCCCACCAACCCGACGAATATGTCCCCCAAGCGGACTTAGATGCCTGCGACAGGTTGCTGGATGGGTTGGCGGGGTGATGGGAAGAATGGCTTGCCGAGCCGTAGCTCGCACAGCGAGCGAAGGCTGGTGGACATTGAGCCAGAAACTTGGAACCAGCTTTTCGACACCTTACAGAACTGGGCGGTAATCCTCAAGAACCGGCCAAATCCGGCTTTTTACTGCGAAAGGCTGGCTGGAGGTGCTTATGCTTAACCCCCAGATTCCCCTGATTTCTTACCACAAGAGAGTGTTCAAACCCTGCACCACTGATCGGGCTTGCCGTCGTGCCGCGAAGCGTGCGCCCAGCACGCTGACGCGAGCGGCACAGGCAAGGTATCCTGACGGCTGCCGCAATTCCACACCGCTTGGCGGTGCCTCCTCAAACTATGCCCTACGCAAGGCACGCCATGGAGCCATTGAGGCGGTTTATGAACACATACAGGAGCCGCTTTGCTGGCCGCCGATCCAATCCTATCCTCGAATTTTAACGATTCAATGATTTCAAGGAGGTCGCACTATGCAGGATGGAGTTTTGCGCAATGAAAAAGGTCAGCTTCTCCCCGGCCAAACGGCCAATCCTTCGGGCAACAATGGCCACTCAAAAGGATGGATGCGTTACGGCGACAGGCTCCAAGGATGGCTGCAAAAGCCTGTGAGGGAGGTTCTGGGGCTGTTAAACGACGGCGACCAGTTTGACAGTCTCTCTTCGATCGACGCCGTATGCGTGCAGCACGTCGTAAATATGCTGCAAGGAAAAGATGCGGCAACACACAGGGAAAAAGGATTGGACAGGATTGAGGGGAAGACTGCTCGAAATCAAGGGAAGGACGATCCCTTCTCTTTTTTCTAAGCCATTTCTTCTTATTTGTTCTGGCCTCTAAGCACCTTGCCAGAGGAAGCGACAGACGAAACCCAAACCGCCGGCAGGTCGAGACAAACAGGTGTTTCAACTTGACCTTCATCAATCAAACGCACAATTGAATTAAAAGCCGCTTCGGCCTCTTCTTCTGGTGAAGAGGGGGGCATTGTTCCAAGGATACGCTGAACAAGCACAGACTCTGGTGTCATTGAAGTCTTGTTATTGTCAGACAGACGATCCTTTCTCATTGCTAACCCTCCATTTGTTGTAACTGTATCTTTTTTCTTGCTGTAAAATCCGTATTAAGCCCGATTTCAAAATAATGCTTTCTTTTAATCCAGATAAGCCCATCGCCCTTTGATATTATAGCAACATCCGTCGGGCCGCCAACTGATTCTAGATTTGAGTCCATTTTACGCCGTAGAGATGTAAGCTCTATTAACGCTTCCGCCAAGGCCGCCATTTCTTCTTTGGGAAGATTTTCAACACGTTGCATAACGGGATGAGTCATATGTTCTTGTCGAAATTTTGAAAATTCCCCATGGAAAAGCCCTAAAATCTTTTGGTTTTCTTCTCTCTGCTTTTCCATCTCGGCGGCTTGTTCAGTTGCATCCTGCGTTAATCTTGTCACCGTATTCTCAGATTTTTTATTAAGGAAAAACTCCAACAACTTATTGACATAACGCACATGGTCTTCCGATATGCCCTCCATAAACAATTTAAACATGTCGCTTTGTGCAAACGGTATGATCGTAGCCGTTGTTTGTTCGCCACCTACATTTAAATTATGCCCGTTTTCTTGTTGCCAAAACCGTAACTGATTTCTAAATCTGCAAGTAATGTCATAGTGATTCAGGCATGGAAAAAATTCATTTTCGCCGAACCCGGCAACCACAAGTCCGGAGCTGTAATCCGATCTTATTTTTCTTCTGAACAGTTCATGTATTAGACTCGTTAAAGAAGACGCGAGCGTATCTGAAATAGCCACGCCTCCTATTACCCCAATTTCTTTATAAATCTGCAAAAGCATCGAACCAAATAGCTCAGTAAAAGATTCATAAGTCAGGTCGAGGTTTTCCGGAATCCCCAAAATTTGTGACTTGAAATAGTCGAGGGTTTCCTTGACCTGATTTTCTTCAAGACCCTCTTCCGTTTTTTTAATATTGGTTTCGATAATACCTAACTGCTCTGCAAAAAACATTATCACACCTTCTGCATCGTCCCCACGATCAGGAAGAGCAGAAGATTTCAGAAAATCCAACAATGCAGACGAGCATTCATCGACAGTAAGAAACCTTTTCGTCCCAATTTTCTGCCGGAAAGATTTGATGACCGTTTCCCACGGATAGCCCGAGAAGTTCCCCGATCCGTAGATCATAATTCCTATGTCATTATAGGGAGAAAGAGAAAATAGCTTGTTTGCAGTTTTCCATACTCTCTCACGCCCTACGGTAACCGCACTATCCGCCGCAAGAGCAATGCCTTGTCGATTTATGATTGCAATTTCAGCGGTCATACCTGTCTCTCCATTCTTGCGCAGGGATGCTCTCGCCCCTCCTGATCGCAAACCAAGGCAAGACTATCGGTCTTTGCCGACAAAATAAAGCAGTAGTTGACTGGATCAACAAACTCTATAACTTATTGTCAGAAGGCAGAAAAACCTGTCTTTGGGGCGTTAGAACCTCACCATTACCGGTTTTGTGCAACCGGAAAAGCACTCCTCGACCTACGGTCGGGGAGGCGCAAGCGTATGTTCAGAGCCGAAAGGCTTAAAGGTTTGCGCGACCTTCGTAATGGTAGGTTTCTAAACTCCCCGGCCACCAGAGGAATTCTCCTCTGGTGTTAGTGCTCGGGGGAAGCAGGCATGAAAAAGGCTTTAATAATTATTGTCGTCGGGCTGATCGCTCTTTTTCTTGTCTTATCCGGAGCTGGATCGCACCGCGAAGAATGGGTTAAAAGAAACACTCAGGCTCGTGGCTTTGTAAATATCGAACTCACAAAACGCTATGAAGCGTGCAACGAAAAGTTCCCCATTCGCGATAAAACAACCCCGCCGGCGCATGCGCAGTGCATCAAGGAAGTTGAAAAAGACAGGGAACTCATTGAAGCTAAGTACAATTACGCCAGCCCCGAAAAATCGCCGCGCTGTGAATCAGAAATGTTTGTTCTTGGTGCGGCAGAAAAATTTGTCCGGGATACACTCAAAGCACCGAGCACAGCTGAGTTTTTTAATGAAAAGGTGATCTACACGGGTGACTGCGAACATCAAGTTACTGGTAATGTAGATGCGCAAAACGGATTTGGTGCAAAAATAAGGGTACCCTTTGCTGTCAGGGTCAAATACATAGGGGAGCAATATGAAAATGACTCTGGACTGCGCGTAAAAAACCTAACGCCAGAAATTGAATCAGGCTGGAGAAAGGGGCTGGAAAAATAATAGGAAGGAAAAACAACTTTATCGGCCACAAGCCACCCACAGAAAGTATACTTGACGGTATAGTTTAATAGGATTATACGGGTAGGTATAATTTAAGGAGGGCGTCGCCGTGAACAAACAAAGTCACAAACCAACGACCACGTTGAACAAAAAGGGGTTAACCCAAGACATATCTTTTGCTTTGGATTGCCAAATCCTGTTATCCGATGATTATTTCAAGGCTGCACGCGAAGCGATCAACACACCCAAATATACAGTTAAAGACATCGAGTTCACCTATCGCATTATTAATTCGTGGGCGTCTGCGGGGCTTTTGCCAGAAAGGCGGGAAGACGGATCGGGAGAGTGGCGGCGACTTTCTGTTGTGGATTCCGTCTGGATTCAGCTTTTGCAGACTATGCGCGAATTTGGGTTTTCTTTGGCAAAAGCTAAGAAAGCATACTCCTGCTTAATGCAGGACAAGAAAGGTCGAGACTTAAAAAAGATAGATGCAGCGATCTTAGCTTGCCTCCGAAAACCCCCGTTCCCAGTTTTCGTAGTCATTCTTGAAGATGGTCAAGCAGAAGTTTGCGATCTGCATTCTATCGACGAATGCGATCACGCCTTTGGGTATCAAAACATCCTCCGTATAAACGTCAACGCTATCTTGAAACGACTATTCAAGAATCTAGATCAGCCAGTTGCTCCTTCTATTCGCATGACCAAGGAAGAAGCCACGCGGTATTTTGATTGTCAGGGCAACCTAGCCGACGACGATGAAAGCGGTGTTCTGGGAGCACTCAGAAACGAAAACGTGACCGCCGTTAAAGTCAAAAAAAGCGGCGATAGAATCAAAGAAATTGAAACAACTACTTTTGAACAAAAAGACCCAAAGGTTTTTGAAATTCTCAACGGTATGGACTACGGGGAATTTACCGTAAGGGTCGAGAACGGGAAGCCTGTTCATGCACAAATCAGAAAGAACAAGAGGGTGAAGCCAATAACTCCCAGCAGAGCTGGGAGTTTGAAGGGGAACCACCAAAGGTGGTTATAAAGGATTCTGTTACAAAGGATTGGATTTTAGGAGGCTGAGAGCTTCATATCCAATTGGTCCAATG
>Ga0209800_10000422_pt1 | contig 68365 bp, 67 predicted proteins | sample Higcelweek8metaG_FD_187174 | JGI IMG/M metagenome (GOLD analysis project Ga0209800, IMG submission 187174) | Freshwater pond sediment microbial communities from the University of Edinburgh, under environmental carbon perturbations - High... | ecosystem: Environmental > Aquatic > Freshwater >... | reverse complement strand
ACGCTGTACAGTCTTCGTGACAGCGGTGAGCTTGAACAGCTTTCCCGAGGGTTTTACCAGCTCAAAGGGAGGAAGCCGCTCGAATATCCTGATCTTGTCACCGTTGCACTGAGGGTGCCGAACGGTGTCCTTTGCCTGGTCTCGGCACTGTCCTTTCACGAGATGACCACCCAGATTCCACACAGCGTATCTGTTGCGCTTGAAAAGGGTGCCGAACAACCCGGAATCGAATATCCTCCGGTTACGGTTTTCCGGGTTTCACCCTCTTGTTTCAGGGTCGGCATCGAAACGCATCAGCTCGATGGTGTACTGGTGAAGATTTACAGTCCGGAAAAGACGCTTGTTGACTGCTTCAAATTCCGTAACAGGATCGGAATGGATATTGTGCTCGAAGCGCTCAGGCTGTATCGGCATAGAACGCAAAAAAATCTGCATGCACTCATGCAGTATGCAGAGGTGTGCCGTGTTGCCACGGTCATGAAACCATATCTGGAGGCGACGCTGTGAACGCAAAAGCGATCGAAAATATCGGAGCCTCACTCAATCTGTTGCCAAGCGTTTGGCCTGTCGTAGTATCAGAATCGGTTTTTGCCCTGAAAGGCGGTACGGCGATCCCGACTGGGCACTTCCGGATATTGATCAGATGCGATAAAAGTAAAGCGGAATCACGCCGATCGGGACTGCCGCTCAATCGACGTACTCGACGAACCGCTCGAAATCTTCCGGGCGGGGCAGGGTGATCGCGCCGGAGGGACAGACCGGCTCGCAGCGGGTGCAGAGCACGATGCAGTTGAACGGGTTGGCGACGCTCATTTTCGGGCGGCAGACTCCCGCGGGGTCGGAGGGGCCGGGTTCGAACACGCCGGGCCGGCAGAGGTCGGCGCAGGCCTCGCAGCCGTTGCAGAGTTCCGCATCGATAAAGGGAAACCAGGCTATCTCTTCGCGCGGAGCAAGCAGGCGTTTCTTTTTCCTTGCAGGTGGCGGTGAACCGCTCATGAGTCGCTCCGTTTAGTATTCATCCTCTCAGTCCACATACTCGATATACTTCTCGAAATCCTCTTTCGGCGGGAGCTTGATCGCGCCGGAGGTGCAGATGGGCACGCAGCGGTCGCACAGCACAAGGCATTTGTACGGATGGGCCACGAGGAACTTGGGGCGGTGTATCCCTTCGGGGTCCGGCGGACCGGGCTCGAACACGCCGGGCCTGCACAGCACCTTGCAGTCTGCGCAGCCGTTGCAGAGGTCAGGGTTGATGGTGGGAAACCAGGCGATCTCCTCGCGGGGGGCGAGCAGCCGTTTCTTTCGTTTTGCCGACGGCAGCTTCGTTTCGGGCGCCCTGGCGGCAAGCACGCTCTCCACCTCTTTTTTCCACACCCCGTCCGTATCGACGGAATCGTCTTCGCATTGCTGCATGGCGCGGGACTTCAGCCGCAACCGCAATGAACGCACAGGCATGAAGAGGCATCCGTCACACGAGGGCTTTTCGCATCGCCCGAAAAAACAGTCAAAAACAAGCATAAACCTTCAATCGTTATTTCTTCATTCCCCCACCGCAGCCTTGACCGAGGCGGTAAAGGCCTCGAAGGCGCTGGCGATGCCTGCCGGATCCTTGCCGCCTGCCGTGGCGAACTCGGGCTTGCCGCCGCCGCCACCCTGTACGGCCTTTGCCGCCTCGCGGACAAGCTTCGATGCATCGAGCCCGAAACCGCTGATGGCCTGCTGACCGGAAAAAGCGGTCAGGGATACCTTGCCGCCCTCTTCCGTGCAGAAAAGCCCCACCGATGCGGGATGCCGTTCGCGCAGGGCGAGCACTGCCTGGCGCAAGGTCTCGGTATCGACAGGATCGAGCCGGAGCGCCAGAAGGCGAATCCCTCCGACCGTTTCGGCAGCGTCGAATGCCTGCTGCAGCCTGGCGGAAAAGGCTGCTCTCCGAAACTCCTGCAGCTGTTTTTCAAGCTCTTTTCTCGATTCGGCCAGTTCGGCGATTTTCGCCGTCACCGCTTCGTCGGCCTTGAGCTTCAGCATATGGCGGATATCCTGCAGTTCGCGGTACTCCTTCCACATGAGCTGTTCGGCAGCCTTTCCGGTGAGCGCCTCGATGCGCCGCACGCCGGAGGCGACCGACGATTCGCCGACGATCTTGAACAGGCCGATCTGGCCGATGCTGTCCACATGGGTTCCGCCGCACAGCTCGATGGAGAGGCCGGGAATTTCGACAACCCTTACCCTGTCGGCGTATTTGTCGCCGAAAAAGGCCAGCGCGCCTTTTCCTATGGCCTCGTCGTAGGGAATGTCCTGATGTTTGAGCACCGGTTCGGCGCTCCGGATCTGTTCGTTGACCTCGGCTTCGACGGCCAGAAGCTCCTCGTCGGTGAGTTTGGCGAAATGGCTGAAATCGAACCGGAGGCGCTCGGCGCTGACGAACGAGCCTTTCTGCTGTACATGCTGGCCGAGAATCCTGCGCAGTGAGGCGTGCAGGAGGTGCGTGGCGGTATGGTTCCGCTCGGCGCCCTGGCGGTTGTGCCGGTCCACCGATGCCCTGCAGGCAAGCTTTCCGTCGTCGAACGACACATCGGCAGGGTCGATTGCGCTGTCCCGGACGGTATCGAGGGCTTCCGTGACGACATGCACGACGGCGTCGCCGTCCTTGCGCGTGTCGGATACCTTCAGACGGTACTCCGCGGTTTCTATCCATCCCCGGTCGCCGGACTGGCCGCCGCTTTCGGCGTAGAAGGGCGTCCGGTCGAGCACGACGAACATCCTGTCGGCCGAGACGCTCACCCCGGTAATGGAGGCGATCTCCTCAAGCGAATCGTAGCCGGTGAACACCGAAGCCCGCTCCGTGGAGAACCACCGCCACTCTCCGTCCTCGTCCTGAAGGTGCTGTTTGTCTTTCCTGTCCTGCCGGGCGCGGCTCTTCTGCTCCTGCATGCAGTGCTCGAACCCCTCTTCATCGACCCCGAATCCGGCTTCGGATGCCATCAGTCTGGTCAGATCGAGCGGAAATCCGAAGGTATCGTACAGCCGGAAGGCGTCCTCCCCTTTTATTGCAGGGAGACCGGCAGCCTTTGCTCCCGTAATGACCTCGTTGAAAATTTCAATGCCCCGGTCGAGCGTGGCAAGAAAGCTCTCCTCTTCGGAACGGATGATTCTCGAAACCGTCTCCTGCTGTTTCTGCAGCTCGGGAAAGACATCGCCCATGGAGCGTGCAAGCGTCTCCACGAGCAGGTGGAGAATGGGTTCACTGCAGCCAAGCGTCTTGGAGTAGCGCAGAGCCCTGCGGAGAATCCTGCGAAGCACATAGCCGCGCCCCTCGTTGGAGGGCATCGCGCCGTCGGCAAGAGCGAAGGTCAGGGTTCTGGCATGATCGGCAATCACCCGCATGGCGATATCGCAGGGATCGTCCATGGAGGCTTTATAGCTTACCCCGGTAATTTCGGTGATCCGGTCGAAAAGAGGAGTGAATACGTCGGTATCGTAGTTCGAGGACTTGCCCTGCATCACGGCGGCGACCCGCTCGAACCCCATGCCGGTATCGACATGTTTCTGCGGCAGAGGCTCGAGACGGCCGTCTCCCTGACGGTTGTACTGGATGAAGACAAGGTTCCAGAGCTCGATTACCCGGTAATCCCCGACATTGACCAGCTCTTTTCCGGAACCGTCTTCGGTAAGGTCGATATGAATTTCCGAACAGGGCCCGCAGGGACCGGTTTCGCCCATCTCCCAGAAATTGTCTTTTTCTCCGAACCGGAGAATGTGATCGTTCAGGATGTCGGTCTCGGCCTGCCAGAGCATGAAGCTCTCGTCGTCGTCCTGATAGACGGTGACGTAGAGACGCTCCTTCGGGAGTTTCCAGACCGATGTCAGGAGTTCCCACGCCCAGGTAATGGCCTCTTTCTTGTAGTAGTCGCCGAACGACCAGTTGCCCAGCATTTCAAAGAAGGTGTGATGGTAGGTGTCCCTTCCCACATCCTCCAGATCGTTATGCTTGCCCGAGGCCCTGATGCATTTCTGCGTATCGGCGGCTCTCAGGTAGGGGCGTGTTCCCTTTCCGAGAAACACATCCTTGAACTGGTTCATGCCTGCATTGGTAAACAGCAGGGTTGGATCATCCGCCGGAATGACCGGAGCCGAACGGACGATTTTATGGTCTTTGCCTGCAAAAAAATCTAAAAAAGACTGCCTGATTTCCCTGGATTTCATGAGAGGTTTCTTCTTGTTGCTGTATGCTCCCCGATACCCCGTCAATGCAGGGCAGGTGCCTCTTAAGGGCTCAAATTTAACTTTTTTTCCTGCGTGATGCCAACTTAATTTTCCCCCCCGCAATGGGCTGTTTTTTCGCGCCGTTTCCCCCCATATCTCCGGCATTGCGTGCAATGTTCATGAAAAAAATTTATATTTGAACGGACTGATGAAAGAGCTTGATTCTCACCGGTTTTAACCAAGGAATCCGTTTATGAGCTGGGGCGTTGAAGATGAACAAAGACGCAGGGATATTCTGGAACTCATGGATATATCAGCCAGAATCGTCAAGGAAAATCCCAACTATGTCAATGAAGTCAAAAAAAGCACCAACGGCTGCTGGATGGAGCAGATGTACGCCATGATGCGGTGCGATTTCTGCGACCTTTCCCCGGACTGCCCGGTCAGGGAAGAAAATGAATGGCAGGAATACCTCAGGACAAACAATATCGTCATCGGGAAATAATTCAGGCGGCATCGCCTCACAGCTTGCTTAAAGCCGAATTATCCTTTATATTCTTCTTGCAGAAGACTGTGCAGGGGAGCTTTTGTCTTCTTCTTTACCCACCACGTACATTTCACCAGATAACAAACTCAATGACCTTCCTGTCGCGATGTTCATTGGCAGGAGAATGTTATTGCTGTTTTACTAACCTTGAAAAGTAATAAACAGGCACAATGACTGATACAAAAACGACGACAAAACAGGTCAATGTAACATCGAAAACCAGCGTTTCCGTACTTTTTGCGGGAGACTCCGGTGACGGCATGCAGTTGACCGGCACCCAGTTCGCCAATACGGTTGCTGTTTCCGGGTCCGACCTGAATACATTCCCCAACTTTCCATCCGAAGTACGGGCCCCTGCAGGCACCATTGCCGGCGTTTCGGGATTCCAGCTCCAGTTCGGAAGCAAACCGGTCTATACTCCCGGAGCCCGGTTCGATGTCATGATCGCCATGAACTCCGCAGCGCTGAAAGCGAATCTGAAAGACCTTCATCGCGGAGGCATCATCATCGCGGGTACCGAAGGATTCGATGAAAAGAACCTCAGACTCGCAGGATATCCTCAGGGTGCAAATCCTCTCGAGGACGGCTCCCTGAGTAACTATATCGTCTTTCCGGTTCCGGTACTGCAGCTTACCCGCGAGGCCCTGAAGGATTGCGGCCTGAACCACAAGGAGATCGACCGGTGCAAGAACATGTTCGTTCTCGGACTGCTCTACTGGCTCTACAGCCTGCCGATCGACACAACGGTCGAGATGCTGCACGCCAAGTTCCGGAAAAATGCACAGCTTGCCGAAGCGAACATCACGGCCATCAAGGCGGGTTATTTCTTCGGAGACGAAACGGAAATATTCGCCAATCTGGGACGTTTCGACATCGCACCGCAGAAGCAGCGGGGCGTTTACCGCCGCGTAACCGGCAATGAAGCGTGCGCCATAGCCCTTACTGCCGCCGCAAAAAAAGCCGGACTCAAACTTTTCCTCGGTTCCTATCCGATCACGCCGGCAACGGAGATTCTGCAGACGCTTGCCAAAATGAAAAAATGGGGGGTCAAAACCTTCCAGGCGGAAGATGAAATCGCCGGTATCGTTACCAGCATCGGCGCGGCTTACGGCGGCGCACTGGCCGCAACCAACACCTCGGGCCCCGGACTCGCACTGAAAACAGAGGCGCTCGGACTTGCCGTCATTCTTGAAATACCGCTCGTCGTCATCAACGTACAGCGGGGAGGCCCGTCAACAGGGCTTCCGACCAAACCGGAACAATCCGATCTCCTGATGGCCATGTACGGACGGCACGGGGAAGCTCCACTGCCGATCGTCGCGTCGTGCTCTCCGGTCGACTGTTTCTATACCACCTATGAGGCGGCAAGAATCGCCGTCGAGCATATGACTCCGGTTATCTGCCTTTCTGACGGGTATCTTGCCTTGAGCTCCGAGCCGTGGAAGGTCGAATCGCCGGACAATCTGTGCGAAATAAAGCCGCGCTTTCAGCCCGAAAGAAATCCGGAAGATCCGGCCTATCTCCCCTACAAGCGCGACGAACGCCACGTACGCTCCTGGGCAATACCCGGAACCAGGGGACTGGAGCACCGTATCGGCGGTCTTGAAAAGCAGCATGAAACCGGCAACGTTTCCCATGATCCTGAAAATCATGCGCTGATGACAAAACTGCGTGCGGAAAAAATCGCCCGTATTGCCGAAAGCATTCCGCTTCAGACCATCGACAACGGACCTGAAAAGGGAGACCTGCTGATTCTCGGATGGGGCTCCTCCTACGGAGCGATCAAGACGGCTGTTGAACAGGCGCTTGCAGAAGGACTGAGCGTCGCTCATGCACATCTGCGCTATCTCAACCCGTTCCCGAAAAACCTTGGCGAAATGCTCGGAAATTTCAAAAAGGTGCTGATCCCCGAAAACAACAACGGGCAGCTCATCCACCTGATTCGCGACACCTTCCTGATCGCTCCCGAAGGATTCAGCAAGGTAAAGGGACTGCCGTTCAACGAAATGGAAATACTGGCCAAAATCACCGATCTTATAAAGGAGCACTGAAACATGACCGACCTCGATACAACACTGACAGCAGGAACGACGCTTACCGCAAAGGATTTCGCTTCGGACCAGGAACCGAAATGGTGTCCCGGCTGCGGTGATCATGCCGTTCTGCAGCAACTGAAAAACGTCATGCCCGAACTGGGCACGGCGCCTGAAAATATCGTATTCATTTCGGGCATCGGGTGCTCTTCGCGCCTGCCCTACTATATGGCTACCTATGGTGTGCACGGCATTCACGGCAGGGCGCTGCCGATGGCCACCGGCCTGAAAACATCCCGTCCGGAACTGACCGTCTGGGTTGCAACCGGCGATGGCGATGCTCTTTCGATCGGAGGCAACCATTTCATTCATACCCTGAGAAGAAACCCCGACCTCAACGTGGTGCTTTTCAACAATGAAATCTATGGTCTGACAAAAGGCCAGTACTCCCCGACCTCGAAACTCGGCCTGAGAACCGTCACCTCCCCCGTCGGTGTGATCGATCATCCGTTCAACACCGCCGCCCTGGTGCTTGGCGCCGGTGGCACCTTCTTTGCGCGCGCACTCGACCGCGACGGAAAGTTCCTTCGCTCGATGCTGAAGCGTGCCGCAATGCACAAGGGAACATCGCTGGTGGAGATTTACCAGAACTGTCCGATCTTCAACAACGGCGCTTTTGAAGCATTTGCAAGCCCGGAGAAAAAAGAGGAGACCGCCCTCTTCCTCGAACAGGGCAAGCCGCTGGTATTCGGAAAAGACAGGAAAAAGGGCATCGTGCTGGACGGCATGACGCCGGTGGTGGTCGATATCGACAAGGAGCAGGTGTCAGCCGACGACCTGTGGATACACGACGAATCGGACCTCAACAAGGCATCCATCCTGGCGAGGTTTTTCGACGACATGAGCGTGACGGAAGATTTCCTCCCAAGACCGTTCGGCGTCTTCTATGCCGCAAGCCATACCACGTACGAGGATGCGCTCACCGCACAGATCGCCGATGCGCAGGCAGAGGGATGCGGTACACTCGAGGAACTGCTCAGGGGCGACAACTCTTATGAAATCAGGTAAGGCGCTCACAAGGCGCCCCTACAGACGGAAAAGCCGGCTTTGAAAGCCGGCTTTTCCGTTTATCCCTCCTCTTTCCAGACGCCCATGGACGAAAACTTTTCGATCCGGCTGCTGATCAGCTCTTCCGGAGCTTTCGGCAGGAGCGCCTTGAGCTCCTCGATCAATATGGATTTCAGCGTAGCGGCCATCGCCTCCGGATTGGTATGAGCCCCGCCGAGCGGTTCGGTAACGATCCTGTCTATAATCCCCTGTTTCAGGAGATCCTCGGCGGTAAGTTTCAGCGCTTCGGCAGCCTGCTCCTTGAAGTTCCAGCTTCTCCAGAGAATCGAGGAACAGCTTTCGGGAGAGATCACCGAATACCAGCTGTTTTCCGACATGAGAATCCTGTTGCCGACACCGAGGCCGATCGCGCCGCCGCTGGCTCCCTCTCCGATGATGACGCAGATCACCGGTACGCTGAGACGGGCCATCTCGAACAGGTTTCTTGCAATGGCTTCAGCCTGGCCGCGCTCTTCTGCTTCTATGCCGGGAAATGCTCCGGGAGTATCGATGAGCGTGATGACCGGCTTGCGGAACTTCTCAGCGAGCTTCATAAGACGCAGCGCCTTGCGGTACCCTTCGGGCTGCGCCATACCGAAGTTGCGGTACAGGTTCGACTTGGTATCACGCCCTTTCTGGTGGCCGATAATCATGACGGTCTGCGAAAAACCTCCTTCGCTCCCGGCGTTCTCCTCGATACGCGCAAAACCGCCGACAATGGCCTTGTCGTCACGGAAATGACGGTCGCCGGCCAGCTCGATAAAATCGCGGGTCATCATGTAGATGTAATCGAGCGTAAAAGGGCGCTCCGGATGGCGGGCAAGCTGTACTTTCTGCCACCGGGTAAGATTTTTATAGATCGACCTCCTGAGCGCATCGACCTTCTGTTCCAGAAGTTCGATATCGCGGTGCAGGGTGTCCGCCTCATGCTGGCTCTGCTCTCTTGCGCTGCCCCGGAGACAGACTCGCATCTCGTTGAGCTTGGCTTCAAGCTCAAAAAGCGGTTTTTCAAAATCAAGCACAACCTTTGATGCCATAACCGAAAAAATAGGAGGAGACCCGGAATTGCCAGCACTGGCGTTTCAAGGCCGCCCGGTATTGATAAAAAAAGTCCATCACGCCGGAGCAGATGATGGACTTCTCATGTAATAAACTGAACGGGAAGCACTGACTATCAGGCTCCGACCTCATCTTTAAGAGCCTTGCCCGGCTTGAATTTCACAACTTTTTTGGCTGCAATGGTGATCGATGCTCCGGTCTGGGGATTTCTGCCCTGTCTTTCAGCCCTGTCTCCTGTGGTAAAGGTGCCGAATCCAACCAGCGTCACGTCGTCCCCGCCTTTCAGCGAAGAGGTGACAACATTGATAAACGCATTAACAGCGCGCTCTGCATCGGCTTTTGTCAATCCTGCCTGGGAGGCTATTTTTTCTACTAACTCAGCTTTTGACATATGACATTTTGTTATTGTTAGAGGGAAAGCATTTTTTTCTCAGAGCTACTAATTCAGTGAATTTAAACAGTGACCGCTAAAGATGCAATGACTTTTTCAGCAATCACCCTCTTTCAGGGGCGACAGTTTGAATTCATGACCGTGCGATGTTATATTTAGGTTCTTTTTGTAAACCGTAATTCTCTTCAGACCGCCTATGACGTCCATCAGCAATGTGTCCAAAGGGTCCATCATCCGCTTCAAGGGAGAGCCCCATATTATCGAAAGCCTCGTCCACCGCACGCCGGGCAATCTCAGGGCTTTCTACCAGGCGAATATGAAGAACCTGAAAACCGGCAGGAATGTCGAGTACCGGTTCAGCGCCACGGAATCGGTAGACCTGATTGTAACCGAACGCAAACAGTACCAGTACCTCTACCGCGACGGCACCGACTTCGTGATGATGGATACCGATACCTTCGACCAGATCAACGTTCCTGAGCTCACCATCGGCTCCTCGGCGCGCTTTCTCAAGGACGGCATCATGGTTTTCATCGTTTTTTCCGATGACGGGTCGATTCTTGACGTAGAACTGCCTACATTTGTTGAAGTGGAAGTCATGGAAACCAGTCCGGCAACAAAAGACGACCGCGCCACCAGCGGAACAAAGCCGGCGAAGGTTGAAACCGGCACCGAGGTCAGCGTACCCATGTTCATCCAGAGCGGGAGTATTATCCGTGTGGATACCCGCACCGGTGAGTATATTGAACGAGTCAAGAAATAATTTCATTGTTTATTGCGTAACGTCTCTCGTGTTAAACTATTAAGGATACATCACCATGAACCTGAATGAAATCAAACAGCTGATTGAGGTTGTCAACAGCTCGGATCTGCAGGAAGCCATCATCGAAGAGGGCGCCCTTAAAATCATCCTCCGTCGCTTCGTTACGGGAACGGTCGCGCTGACGCAGCCGTTACCGGCCACTCCGGCAGCACAGCCTGCCGCAGCACAGTCCACGGTTTCATCAGGCAATGCCGCCGGGTCGGACTCATCCCTGCAGTCGTCGGAAATGCTGTCAGGACTGATCGACATCTGTTCGCCGATTGTCGGTACCTTCTATCGCTCCCCCTCTCCGGATTCAGATCCGTTTGTGGCGGTCAACGACACCATTCACAAAGGCGATGTACTCTGCATCATCGAAGCGATGAAGCTCATGAACGAAATCGAGGCAGAAGTCACCGGCACCGTTGTTGAAGTTCTCGTTGAAAATGGCCAGCCTGTAGAATACGATCAGCCGTTGTTCCGCATCAAACCGTAACTTTTCCATCATCAATCCAACGGCCGTGTTTAAAAAAATACTTGTTGCGAACAGGGGCGAAATAGCCCTGCGCGTCATGCAGACATGCCGTGAACTCGGCATCAACACCGTCGCGGTCTATTCGACTGCCGACGCCCAGTCCATCCATGTGAAATATGCCGACGAGGCCATCTGTATCGGCCCTCCTCCTTCCAAAGAGAGCTATCTGAACATTTCGAGAATCATTGCAGCAGCGCAGCTGACCCACGCGGACGCCATTCATCCGGGCTACGGATTTCTGGCCGAAAACGAAGACTTTGCCGAAGTATGCTCATCGCTGAGCATCAAGTTCATCGGACCGACAGCGCGCATGATCAACCAGATGGGGGACAAGAATACGGCAAAGGCCACCATGATCACTGCCGGGGTTCCTGTCGTTCCAGGCAGTCAGGGTCTGGTCAGCGATCTGCAGGGCGCTCTCGAAGCGGCTAACCGTACCGGTTATCCGATTATCATCAAGCCAACAGCAGGCGGAGGCGGAAAAGGCATGCGGGTGGTCCATGAGGAAAGCCAGCTCGAAAAGGCGCTCGTGACGGCAAGAAACGAAGCCGAAAAGGCTTTCGGCAACAGCGGCGTCTATATCGAAAAATATCTTGAAAATCCCCGGCACGTCGAAATCCAGATTCTTTCCGATCAGCATGGCAACACCACGCACCTCGGCGAAAGGGACTGCACCGTCCAGCGCCGGCACCAGAAACTGATCGAAGAGACGCCCTCCCCGGCTGTCGACGACAAGCTCAGAAAAAAAATGGGTGATGCGGCCGTCGCTGCAGCCAGGGCCATCAATTATGAGGGAGCCGGCACCATCGAGTTTCTGCTCGACCGCCACAGGAACTTCTACTTCATGGAAATGAACACCCGTATCCAGGTAGAACACCCGGTTACGGAGGAGCTCTACGATGTCGATATCGTAAAGGAGCAGATCGAGATTGCCGCCGGAGCCTCCATAAAGGGCCGCACCTTCACGGCAAAAGGCCACTCCATCGAGTGCCGCATCAACGCCGAAGATGCCGAGCATCTCTTCCGTCCTTCACCCGGAAAGCTCGAGGTATTCCATACTCCGGGGGGGCACGGCGTCAGAGTGGACTCTCATGCCTACGCAGGTTACGTCGTTCCGCCGAATTACGACTCCATGGTCGCCAAACTCATTGTCACCGCGAACACCCGCAAGGAGGCCATTTCAAGAATGTCGAGAGCGCTCGACGAGTTTATTGTAACCGGAGTGAAAACCACGATTCCCTTCCACAAGCAGGTCATGCATTCATCGGTATTCCGGAGCGGTGAGTTCGATACCAGCTTCCTCGACTCCTTCCGGTACGAAAAAATGTGACCGCGATCTTTCGGCCACAAACAGAAAAGGAGATGCGAAAGCATCTCCTTTTCTGTTTCTCATCTTTTTCTGAAGCCTGAAGCGGCCGGCAGGGATCACATGCCGGGCGCCTCGATCTCTTCATCGGCAACAGCTGCAGCAGTTTCTGCAGTTTCAGCAGGCTTCTGCGTCTCGCCGTTCAGCCTGATGCTGCGATAGCGCTTCAGGCCGGTTCCTGCCGGAATAAGCTTGCCGACAATGACATTCTCCTTGAGACCGAGCAGATTGTCGATCTTTCCGGCAACAGCGGCATCGGTAAGCACCTTTGTGGTCTCCTGGAACGATGCTGCGGAAATGACGCTCTCGGTCTGCAGCGCGGCACTGGTGATACCGAGAAGCACCGGATGGGAGGTCGCCTGCAGGGCGGGCTCGAACACAACCATCATCTTGCTGTTTTTACGCAGTTCGCGGTTGAGCTTGGTGATGTCCCGTATCTTGTAAAGCTGGCCGTCCTGTATTCTGGCCGGCGCATCGCCCCTTTCGGTAACCCTTACCTTTTCGGCGATGCTTTCGTTCGCTTCGATAAAGGCGCTGCGGTCGATCAGGTCGCCCGGAAGGAGATCGGTATCTCCCGGCTCCTCGACACGGACTTTCTGCAGCATCTGACGAACGATCACCTCAAGATGCTTGTCGTTGATTTCAACGCCGGCGTTGATCTGGTACACCTTCTGGATCTCGTTGACCAGGTACTGCTGTACCGCATTGGGACCCTGGATCCGGAGAATATCCTGCGGCGAAATGGCGCCGTCGGTCATCGCATCGCCGGCCTTGACCTCGTCACCCTCGTTGGCGAGCACATGCTTGCCGACCTGGACGTAATAGATCTTCTCTTCGCCGAAATCGTTCTTGACCTTGATCTCCTTGCTGCTTCTGCGCTGTGAACCGAAACTCACGTAACCGTCGATCTCGGAAACGATTGCCGGATCGGACGGGATGCGGGCTTCGAACAGTTCGGTAACTTTCGGAAGACCGGCCGTAATGTCGCCGCCAACCCGGTCGAGGTTTCTCGGGACCTTGGCGATGATATCGCCCGGCAGCACCTTCTGGCCGTCCTCCACATAGAGGTTCGACTTGATCGGCACCGGATAGGTTTTCCTGATCTCGCCGCTGGCGTCGATAATCATGATCCTCGGCTCCCTGGTCTCGTTGGCGCGGAGCTTCGAACGCCAGTTGATGATGGTGTGCTGGGCGAAACCGGTCTGCGGATCGACCTCTTCCTTGTAGGTCACACCTTTTTCGATATCGGCAAATCTCACCGAACCGGGCGTTTCGGCAATGATCTGGGTGCTGTTGGGCTCGCTGCTGAAAAGCACCTGGTCTTTTCTCACGATATCTCCCGAACGGCAGTTGAGATGCGCGCCGTGCGGTATGACATAGCGCTTGAAAACCTTGCCTGATTCGGGATCGACGATATTGATCTTGCCGTTCTTCTGGATCACGATCGTATGGATGTCTTCGACCCCGTCATCGTTGATGCTGCTGTGCTCGACGGTCTTGACATCCTCGAACTCAACCAGACCTTCATTGAAGGCCTTGGTCTCGGTTTCGGAAATACCTCCCTGTGCCGTACCGCCCTGGTGGAAGGTCCGGAGCGTAAGCTGCGTTCCCGGCTCGCCGATGGACTGGGCGGCGATAACACCGACCGCCTCGCCGATTTCGACCAGCTTGTGAACGGCAAGGTTGGTGCCGTAGCATTTCGAACAGATGCCGGTTTTGGACTCGCAGGTAAGCACCGAACGGATTTCAGCCTCCTCGACTCCCGCGGTATCCTGAATGAGCTCTGCGAGCTCATCGGTAATGATCTCGCCGGCCTTGACGACAACACTGTTGTTCAGGCTGTCGTAGATATCCCGTGCGGCAACACGACCGCGGATCTTTTCGCGGAACTTGATCTGGCCGCTGGTCTCTTCCTCGATAATGCGTTGGACATGCAGGCCCCTCGTGGTGCCGCAGTCATCGATGGTCACAATGACGTCCTGGGCAACATCGTGCAGCCTTCTGGTCAGGTAACCCGCGTCAGCCGTCTTGAGCGAGGTATCGGAAAGACCCTTGCGGGCGCCGTGCGTTGAAATGAAATACTCGAGAACCGTCAGACCCTCCTTGAGGTTCGAGATAATCGGGTTTTCGATAATCTCTCCCGGCTGGCCCGACATGGATTTCTGCGGACGGGCGATCAGACCCCTCATGCCTGTCAGCTGACGCACCTGCTCTCTGGAGCCTCGGGCGCCGGAATCAAGCATCATATAGAGCGGATTGAATCCCTCGCGGTCCTTCTTCAGCTTCTGGTAGGACTCCTCCGCGACAATATTGGAGGTTTTCTGCCAGACGTCGACGATCTGGTTATAGCGTTCGTTATCGGTCAGGGTGCCCCGGTTGTACTCCTTGACGACCTTGGTGCTGTCCTTCTGGGCGCTCTTGATGTGGCGGACCTTCGTCTCGGGAACGATCGCGTCGGAAAGACCGACGGAAAGCCCTCCCTTCATGGCATAATGGAAACCGACCTCCTTGATGTTGTCGAGGAACCTTGCGGTTTCGACATTACCGACTTCGCTGCTCAGGCGGCCGATCAGCTCCTTGGCGACCTTCTTGTCGATAACCCGGTTGATGAAGCCGATGGAGGCGGGCACATGCTGGTTGAAAATTACCCTGCCCACCGTGGTCAGCAGCATTTTTTTCTGTTCGAGCTGCGAACGCAGCCACTTGTACTTTTCGGATTTTTCATCGACAATGGTGTCGAGCACTCTGAGCGGATCGAATTTCTGGTCGATGAGGCCGCTGTTGCAGACGAATATCTGGGCGTGCAGACCGACCTGCTGTTCGTTATAGGCGATCAGCACATCTTCGGGACTGTAGAAAATCCTGGCTTCGCCCTCTTCTCCCGAACGCGATTTGGTCAGATAGTACATGCCGAGTACCATGTCCTGCGAAGGGACGGTGACCGGCTTGCCGGACTGGGGAAGAATCAGGTTGTGCGACGACAGCATCAGAAGCGACGCTTCGATCTGGGCCTCCTGGGAGAGCGGAACGTGTACGGCCATCTGGTCGCCGTCGAAGTCGGCGTTGAACGCCGTACAGACCAGCGGATGAATCTGGATGGCCTTGCCTTCGATCAGTACCGGCTGGAAAGCCTGGATACCGAGACGGTGCAGGGTTGGAGCGCGGTTCAGAAGCACCGGGCGCCCGTCGATAACCTTTTCAAGCACATCCCAGACTATCGGATCTTTCTTGTCGATAAGCTTCTTGGCCGATTTGACCGACTTGGCTATGCCGCGCTCGACGAGACGGCGAATGACAAACGGCTGGAAGAGTTCGATGGCCATGCTCTTGGGAAGTCCGCATTCATGCAGCTTCAGCTCGGGACCGACCACGATGACCGAACGGCCGGAGTAATCGACCCTCTTGCCGAGCAGGTTCTGGCGGAAGCGCCCCTGCTTGCCCTTGAGCGCATCGGAAAGCGATTTCAGCGGTCTGTTCGACTCTCCGGTCTTGACCGCGTTGGCCTTTCTGGAGTTGTCGAAGAGGGCGTCCACGGCCTCCTGCAGCATCCGCTTTTCGTTCCGGAGAATAACCTCCGGGGCGCGGATGTCGATCAGCTTCTTCAGCCGGTTGTTCCGGATGATGACGCGGCGGTAGAGATCGTTGAGATCGGATGTCGCGAACCGTCCACCCTCGAGCGGCACCAGCGGACGCAGTTCGGGCGGAATGACCGGAACGACCTCCATGACCATGTACTCCGGCTTGTTGCCTTCATACACGTAAGGTTCGGGCATATCGTCCTCGGGGAAAAGGCCGGTACTTTTCTTGCGGGTCCTCTTCTGGGGTTCGTAGCTTTTTCTGAACGATTCGACCACCTTGAGCCGTTTGAGCGCATCGGCGCGCTTCTGCTCGGAGCTGCTCTCCCTGAGCACCTTGCGCAGGGTTACGGCGGTCTCGTTCAGATCGATATTCTTCAGGAGCAGGTGAATCGCCTCTCCGCCCATCTTGGCGACAAATTTCGCCGGATCGGTATCGTCGAGGTCCTGGTTGTCCTCATACTCGGTGATGATCTGGAAGTACTGCTCTTCGGTCAGGCGGTCGAGCTTTTTGATGCCCTGTTTCTCTCCGGGTTCACCGGGATTGATGACCACATAGACCTCGTAGTAGATAATCCGCTCCAGCTCCTTTGTGGAAAGATCGAGCAGCGCTCCGATCTTGCTGGGCACCGAACGGAAAAACCAGGTGTGCACGACCGGTACGGCAAGCGAAATATGACCCATACGTTCGCGGCGCACGCTTTTCGTGGTAACCTCGACGCCGCAGCGGTCACAGATGATGCCTTTGTAGCGGACCCTCTTGTATTTGCCGCAGTAGCACTCCCAGTCCTTGGTTGGTCCGAATATTTTTTCGCACATCAGGCCGTCTCGTTCCGGCTTGAAGGTGCGGTAGTTAATGGTCTCCGGCTTGAGCACTTCGCCCCGTGAATGGGCAAGAACGCTTTCAGGAGACGCTATACTGAATTTTATCCTTGAAAAATCACCTTTCAACGGCGATGCTCCCTGTGAAAAAATCATATCAATATCCTCTCGTTAAACGACCTTTTTAAATCCCTTTTATGATCTCCTCCGTTAAAGCGGATGCTGCTAAGGAACCCTGTCATCGATACGGATTTCAAGTCCAAGACCCTGAAGCTCCCTGACCAGCACGTTGAACGATTCCGGGGTTCCTGGTTCCGGCAGGTTCTGTCCCTTGACAATGGCCTCATAGGTTTTGTTGCGGCCGATCACATCATCGGACTTGACCGTCAGCATCTCCCTGAGAATATTTGCCGCACCGTACGCCTCGAGCGCCCAGACCTCCATTTCACCGAACCGCTGGCCGCCGAACTGGGCTTTACCGCCGAGAGGCTGCTGGGTAATGAGCGAGTAGGGTCCTGTCGAACGCGCATGGATCTTGTCGTCAACCAGATGGCTCAGCTTCAGCATGTAGATGTAGCCGACCGTCACCTCGTCATCGAATTTTTCGCCGGTCCGTCCGTCAAAAAGACTGACTTTGCCGTGTGCGGGCAGACCTGCCCGTTCAAGCTCTTTCTGCACCTCTTCATAGGTTGCACCGTTGAAGATCGGGGTCTTGAACTTGACGCCGAGTTTTTTGGCCGCCCATCCGAGCGAAGTTTCGTAAAGCTGTCCGATGTTCATACGGCTCGGCACACCGAGCGGATTAAGCACGATATCGACAGGGGTTCCGTCTTCCATGAAAGGCATGTCCTCTATCGGCAGAATCTTGCCGACGACACCCTTGTTGCCGTGACGGCCGGCCATCTTGTCGCCCACCTGGATCTTGCGCTTCTGTGCGATATAGACCTTTGCGAGCTCTTCGATGCCCGGAGGCAGTTCGTCGCCCACATTGAGCTTGTATTTTTCATTTTCCCGCTCATCGGCGATATCCTTGAGCATGAACCGGAACTCCTTGACGAGACGGACAACATTTTCGTTGACCTTCTGGGATTCCACCACGCCTTTGGTGAAGTCGATCGATTCGAGGAACGGCAGACCGCCGAAGCGCGCCAGCAGGCTCTCGTCGAACACGGTACCCTCGGCTACCAGAACCTTCCCTTTTTCATTGAAGATACCGGAGCTCTTTTTGCCGGAGAGCAGCTGGTTCAGCCACTTGGTGAACCGTTTGCGCAGATCGTACTCTTTCTGGTCGTACCGCTTGTCGACAACCTCGATGCGCTCCTTGACGTCAAGGCCGACTTTCTTCTTGCGGCTGAACAGCTTGGTCTTGATGACAATGCCTTTCATGCCGGCAGGCACATGCATCGATGCATCCTTGACATCGCTCGACTTGTCTCCGAAAATGGCCCGGAGCAGTTTTTCCTCCGGCGTGGGATCGCTCTCGCCTTTCGGGGTGATCTTGCCGACAAGAATATCGCGCTCCTTGACTTCGGCGCCGATACGCACAATGCCGTTTTCATCGAGGTTTCTCAGCGCGTCTTCGCTGACATTGTAGATATCACGGGTGAACTGTTCCTCTCCCCGCTTGGTATCGCGGACATTGGCTTCGAACTCGTGGACATGAATCGAGGTGAACACATCGTCGAAAACGAGGCGCTCACTCAGGATGATGGCATCCTCGAAGTTGTACCCCCGCCATGGCATGAAGGCCACGAGCACGTTTTTGCCGAGCGCGAGCTCGCCCTCTTCGGTCGAAGAGCTGTCGGCCAGCACATCGCCCTTGACAACCCGCTGTCCGCCATGCACAAGCGGCTTCTGCGAAATACAGGTATCCTGGTTCGAGCGCTTGAACTTGATAAGCTTGTAGGTTTTCAGACCCTCATCCGGATCGAGCATCGACAGGTGAACACCGTTTTCGGTATCCACATCGTAGCGAACCCGTATATAGTCCGCCGTTACCTCGTCGACAACGCCGGCCTGTTCGGCGACGATGACCGAACGGGAATCCCTTGCCACCTTGGCCTCCATGCCGGTACCGACAACCGGGGCCTCGGAGGTGAGCAGCGGAACCGCCTGGCGCTGCATGTTCGCGCCCATGAGCGCGCGGTTGCCGTCATCATGTTCGAGGAAGGGAATAAGGGCTGCAGCAGCGCTTACAATCTGCACCGGAGAGACATCCATGTAATTGACATCCTCTGCAGGCACAAGCGGATAGTCGCCCTTTGTCCTTGCCTGAACCGACTCTACGGCTATTTTCTGGTTTCCGTCCAGCGGTATGCTGACCGGAACGGTTATCTTGTTTTCCTCGTCCTCGGCGGAAAGCATGACCACCTTTTCGGTCACCTGTCCGTTCTCGACCACACGGTAGGGAGTCTGGATAAACCCCTTGTCGTTGATTTCCGCATAAACCGAAAGCGAAGAGATAAGACCGATGTTCGGACCTTCAGGCGTCTCGATGGGGCATAGCCTGCCGTAGTGTGTATAGTGAACGTCGCGAACCTCGAATCCTGCACGTTCGCGGGTAAGGCCGCCGGGTCCCAGAGCCGAAACCCTGCGCTTGTTGGTCATCTCGGCAAGCGGATTGGTCTGGTCCATGAACTGCGAAAGCTGACTCGTGGCAAAGAAGCTCGAAACCACGCTGGAGACCGTTCGGGCGTTGATGAGATCAGCCGGAGCGATCTTGTCCGAATCGCGGGAGTTGAGCTTTTCACGCACGTTCTTGCCCATTCTTGCCAGTCCCACGACAAACTGCGCCGCGAGCTGTTCACCGACCGAGCGGACCCGGCGGTTTGCAAGGTGATCGACATCATCGACCTCTGCCTGTCCGTTGACAAGCTTGATCAGGTAATTGATGACGGCAATGATATCGAAATGCGTGAGAACCAGGATATCCTCGCCGACCGGTTCATCGGAGAACGACTGGATGGTCTGCAGGATTTTCTGGTATATCGTATCGGAAAGCTCCCTGAGGCCTGCCTTGCCTGAAAGATAGGACTCCAGCTCTTCGAACTCCCTGCTGAGCTTTTTGCGGATCCTGTAGCGGCCGACATCGCCGAGATCGTACTTCTTCTGATTGAAGAACGTCCGCTCGAGAAAACTGCGTGCGGCGTCGATATCGGGAGCTTCGTTGGCCCTCAGCTCCTCGTAGACAATTTCGAGCGCCTCCTCTTCGGTGGCGGAACTGTCGTTGAGAATGGTATTGATGATGATCGACTTGTCCTGCCCCTTGTCGGTGCCCGAGTAGCTCTTCATCACCTTTACCGACTTGTAGCCTGCGGCAAGGATCTGGTCGAAAATCTCTTCGGTAATTGCCGTTCTGGCGCTGACAACCTCGCCGGTCTGCATATCGACAATATCGGAAGCCAGATACTGGCCGAGCAGCTGATCCTTCTTGGCGGCACTCAGTTTGACCTCTTCGACAAGATCGAAAAGGCTGAGGATATCCTCGTCCTTGGCGAATCCGATAGCCCTGAGCAGCGCGCTGACCAGAAAGTTCTTCTTCTGGTCGATATAGACGAATATCTGGTTGTTGATATCAGTCTGGAATTCGATCCATGATCCCCTTGTAGGCACGATCTTGGCCGAATACATTTTCTTTCCGTTGGGGTGGACGGCCTCGCTGAAGACCACACCCGGAGAACGGTGAAGCTGGGCAACGACAACCCTCTCGGCGCCGTTGACGATAAAGGTGCCCCGTTCGGTCATGTAGGGAATCCTGCCCAGATAAACCTCCTGCTGGATGGTCTCTTTCCAGTCGGCCTCATCGGGTTCGTCCTTGTAGGACAACTTGAGTTTAACCTTGAGCGAAACATCGTAGGTAAGCCCGCGTTCGATACAATCCTCAACGGTGTACTTGGGCTTGTCGAAACTGTATGAAATATATTCAAGCAGATACAGGCCGCGCGTATCGGTTATGGGAAAAGCGCTGCGAAGCACCTTTTCCAGCCCCTGGTCCTTGCGTTTGGCAAGAGGGACGCTGTCCTGGATAAAATTATGGAATGAATCGAGCTGAACTTTCAGTAAATCAGGAGGATCGATAATGCTTTGAATTTTGGAAAAGTCAATACACGGTGTTGTTGTTGCTTCAGCCACTTTCACATGCACCTCGCTTTTATCAATTGCATGAATTTCTTACAGATTTAAGATCATAACAAAAAACCGCAAAGACTTTGCCGGAACAGAACATCCGGCCGAGCCTCACTCACATCACAGCAGAAACGGTCATCCGGTCGAAATAATACAAACGGACAAAGCTCCGTCTCTCAGGGGAGACGGAGCTTGTTGTTGGAATGACGCGTAAAAAAGATCACTTAACCTCTACGCCTGCGCCAACTTCTTTGAGTTCTTTGGCGATCTTTTCTGCCTCATCCTTCGAAACGGCTTCCTTGACGGTCTTCGGTGCACCATCAACCAGATCCTTCGCTTCCTTGAGTCCAAGACCGGTGATTGCACGGACAACCTTGATAACGTTGATCTTGCTTTCGCCTGCGGAGGTCAGCACGACATCAAACTCGGTTTTCTCTTCAACTGCAGGAGCATCGCCTGCTGGAGCTGCAACTGCGGCGCCGGCGAAAACTGCAGGAGCTGCGCTTACACCGAATTTCTCTTCAAGCGCCTTGACCAGCTCGGATGCTTCTGTAAGGGTAAGCTTACCAATTTCCTCTACAAGTGTTTCAATAGACATTATTTCCCTCTCCTGTTTGTTGTGTAATTAACTATAATCTTGAGTGCGTAATAGACTTTGTTACGGCTCACTGCTTCTGCTTGGCAACCTGGTCGAGAACCGATACGAGGTTCCGCATGACCGCATTGACCACCATAGGCACGGAGCTGACAACGTTGTTGATGAGACCTGCCGCACGACCGATATTCTCGGTTTTGCCGAGCATCTCCGAAAGCAGGACAAGCTTGTCCTCACCATAAACAACACCGTCGATAGAGGCCATCTTGAACTTCAGCGCCTCGTTGGTCTTGCTGAACTTCCTGATGATTTTTGCCGGAGCCAAAGGATCGTCGTAGCCAAAAGCGACAGCGGTAGTGCTTTTCAGCCCGTCAGCAAGCTTGTCGCCCTGTTCCAGCTCCTGCAGAGCCTGCTTGACGAGGGTGTTCTTGATGACCTTGTACTCGATGCCTGCTTTTCTGAACTCATTGCGAAGCTCGGCCATTTTCGCCACGTTCAGTCCCTGGTATTCCGTCAAATATAATCCCTGGGTTCTGCCGATCTTCTCGGCAACCTCCCGAACAATCTGCTCTTTTTTATCCCTTTTCATCACTGTAAACCGTTTATGTTAGGCAACAAATTTTTCTTTCCTGACCCTCACGCTCGGAGACATCGTGCTTGAAACCGCTATTCCCTGCACGTACTGCCCCTTGGCTGCGGAAGGCTTCAAACGGACCACCTCCCTGACGAAGCTGGTAATGTTCTCGACCAGCTGCTCGGGCTGAAAGGATACTTTTCCTACCGGAGCGTGAATATTGCCTGCCTTATCGACTCTGAACTCGATCTTGCCGGCCTTCACCTCTTTAACGGCTTTTGCGACATCCATCGTAACCGTTCCCGATTTCGGGTTCGGCATAAGACCACGGGGACCGAGAATTTTGGCGACCTTGCCAAGCTGACCCATCACATCGGGAGTGGCGATGATGACATCGACACCGGTCCATCCGGACTGGATTTTCTCGATGTACTCTTCGAAACCGACAAAATCGGCGCCGGCATCCTTTGCCTCTTCAGCCTTCGCCTCCTTGCACACTACCAGTACGGAAACGGTCTTTCCCGTGCCGTGCGGAAGCATGACGGTTCCGCGGACAACCTGATCGGCATGACGCGGATCGACTCCGAGCTTCATGGCAACATCAATCGTTGCATCAAATTTCACATTGGTGATTTCCTTGACTTTCGCGACGGCCTCGGCAAGTTCATACTCCTGCAGCCTGTCGATTTTTGTCAGGGCTTCCCTGTATTTTTTCCCAGCCATTTTTTTTGTCTTGTATAAGTGGTTAAAAAAGCGGCCCATGGCCTCCCACACTCAGCTTTTGTCCGGAAACTCAGTCCTGGACAACGATACCCATGCTTCTTGCCGTACCCATAACCATCTGCTCGGCTCCGGCAAGATCGACAGCATTCAGATCCGGCATTTTCAGCTCGGCAATCCTGCGAACCTGCTCGATGGTGACCGTGCCAACCTTGTTGCGGTTGGGTTCGTTGGAACCTTTCTGCAGTTTGGCCTCTTTGAGAAGCAGAACCGCTGCAGGAGGAGTTTTGGTAATGAACGTAAAAGACTTGTCGGAATAGACGGTAATCACAACGGGAATGATCATGCCGGCCTCAGACTGGGTCTTCGCATTGAACTGCTTGCAGAACTCCATGATATTGACACCTTTCTGACCGAGAGCCGGTCCGACCGGCGGTGCCGGATTAGCGCCACCTGCAGGAATCTGAAGCTTGATAAAACCGATTACCTTTTTTGCCATAACCTATTTCTATTCAGAAGCTTAAAAAGTTTAAGCCCTTGTATTATTGTGAAACTGACTTAACCTGTGAAAAATCCAACTCCGTAGGAGTACTGCGGCCAAAGAAACTGATCATGACCTTCACCTTCATGCGCTCGGTACAGACATCATGAACCACTCCGGTAAGAGAACTGAACGGACCATCGATAACCTTGACCGAATCGCCGACACGGAAAGGAGCCTCGACAACCGAACGATGCTCGACGGCGTTTTCCGGAACGAGAATTTTCTCCACCTCGTCGGGACGCAGCGGAGTGGGATTATCATCGACGCCGAGAAATCCCATGACGGAGGGAATATCGAGAATAAGGTTTCTGGTTTGTTTGTCCAGAACGGCTTCTATAAGCACATAACCGGGAAAGGCATTCTTGGTGAGGCTTCTTTTCTTCCCGTTCTTGACCTCGACAAAGCGCTCGTAAGGCACATACACCTGAAGAATCTTCTCTTCGAGGCCGCAACGAAGCACTTCAGCCTCGATCCCTTCCTTGACCTTCCGCTCATGACCGGAATAAATCCGCAGCGCGTACCACCTTGGAACAGGGATAACCTGATCATCAGCACTTTTTTTTCTCACACCCATCTCTGCACCCCAACTGTGGTTATTATAATAACCGGCTCATAACAGAATTAATTACCCAGTCAACAGCAAAGGTAAACACGGCAAGAATACCGGAAACGGTCAGCACCACGATGGTCAGATCCTTTGTCTCCTCCTTGCCCGGCCAGACAACCTTGCGCATCTCTCCGACAACATCACGATAATACTGGCCGACCTTACCTGTAATTTTACGCATATGCACAGTCCGCAATAAGAATCGTGAAATACTTTATGATAACCGGCACGTCAGGAGGGAATCGAACCCCCAACCTGCGGTTTTGGAGACCGCTGCTCTACCAATTAAGCTACTGACGTCTGTCAAACTCCGCTAAACAACCCTGAGCTGATGATCGGACTTGAACCGATGACCTCTTCCTTACCAAGGAAGTGCTCTACCGACTGAGCTACATCAGCCTCTGCAAAAACAATCCGAAAAGATTCCGTGGGTAGGGGAGGATTCGAACCTCCGAAGACATATGTCGACAGATTTACAGTCTGTTGCGTTTAACCACTTCGCTACCTACCCGCAATGTCAAGAGCTGGTGATGGGACTCGAACCCGCAACCTGCTGATTACAAATCAGCTGCTCTACCAATTGAGCTACACCAGCAGCTCATTCTAAAAAACAGGGCAGGTAATATAGCCTGCGCTTTTTTAAATACAAAAAAAAAGAAACAAATTATCGATTATTTCTTGCCGCGGCAAGATACCCGGACAGTCTGACGGAGAAGTGGCGCGAGACGAAGCGTTGTGAAAAGATGACGAGAAAATCAAGAATGGTCGGATACACACGCATGCGGTTCTGCCTGTAGCCCCTGAGTACAGCCCTTACGACAACATCCACACTGCGGACCGGCAGCCTTACACCCCGTCGGTCATGTCCGGAACTCTCCATGAAGCCGGTATCGACAAAGCCCGGACAGACGGTAACAACCTTCACGCCCGTTCCCCTGAGCTCCATATGCAGCGCTTCGCCCAGCGTTATCATAAAGGATTTGGTCGCTGAATACAGGCCGAGTCCCGGCACGCCCTGAAGACCTCCGAGAGAGGCGATGTTGATGACCGCGCCATCCCGCTCCGCAGCCATGCCGGGAATGAACAGGCGGGCAAGGCGTGCGGCGGCCGACATGTTCACCTGCATGATGCGCTCGATATCTTCGAATGCGAGGTCGCTGAAATCGGATGCACGGGAGGTTCCCGCACAATTGACCAGCAGCCGTACCGAAAGATGGTGGAGGGTGCAGTAATCGAAAATCCGCTGCGGACTCTCCTGCTGGGCGAGGTCCGCCGGACAGCAGAACACCGAAACGCCGTGAGCGGCCTGCAGTTCACGGGATAAGCCGGCAAGCCTGTCTGCCGATCGGGCGACCAGCAGCAGATGATTGCCCATGCCGGCAAACGCTCCGGCAAGAGCACGTCCGATACCCGATGATGCGCCCGTGACGAGAGCCACCGGCAGCAACGGTCCTTTCCTTCCGGGAGTCATCATTTCCATAATGGCGCAACAGTTGCCGCTACAGGGGGTCTACCCATCTGCCTCTCTCCCTGATAAGCTCGATAAGCCGGTCAACAGCCCCCTCCTCCGGAAGATTCTCTTCAACGCAATCCTTTCCGACATACAGGCTTATACGGCCCTTTCCGGATCCCACGTAACCGAAATCGGCATCGGCCATCTCGCCTGGACCGTTGACGACACAGCCCATGATGCCTATTTTCAGGCCCTTCAGGTGCATGAGTCTCTGTTTTATGGACTTGGCCGCCTTTTCAAGATCGAAATAGGTTCGGCCGCAACCGGGGCAGGAGATGAACTCGGTTTTCGACATTCTGGTTCTTGCTCCCTGCAGAATATTGAATGCAAGATCGATCTCGTCGGCAGGAGGAAGTTCGGTTTCGAGCGCAAGAATATCTCCGATACCGTCACAGAAAAGCGTTCCGGTCTGCACCGAAGCGTCGATAAGCGTATCGAGCCTGTCCTCGCCGCCTTTGCGGAAACGCACCACAAGCGGGTAATCGATGCCCCCCTCATTGAACTCCCTGACAAGATGCCGGTAGACGAACACCGGAGAGGCGGAGATGACGGAAAAAAACACCCGCTCGAAACCCTGCGTCCTGAGCTTCCGGGCAAGATGCACAAGCACCTCGGCCGGAACACGCTCTCCCGACTGCTCATGAAGAAAACAGAATTCCAGCGAACCCTGCGATCGGGAGTCGAGCCCCGTTATGAAATCGGGATCAAGCCGCTCCCCCTCCAGAATATCGAGCCTTGCCTTGGCGACCTTTCCGGCCATTCCGCACAACAGCAGCGGATCGGAGGTCGATGCGGTTACAGACCGGCCACACTCACCCAGCCTTGCAAGCAGAAGGTCGAGGGCGTCAAGTTCTTCGGCGCTGTCGATGCGCACGCCGACAAGTTCCGAACGGATGGCATCCGGAGCTTTTTCAGGGGCAAGCCGGGCGCTGATCTCCTGAAAAACCGCTTCGGCATCGGAAAGCCGGCTGCGGACTTCCGTTTCAACCCTCGGCATCTCGTCGCCTCCGGCATGGAAACCGGCAAGCAAAATCCGACCGGAAACTCTCTTCCTGTAGCTGAAGGGGTCGAACGGAGGAGGAGGCTCCGGGCGGGAACCCTTCCGTCTCTCGACAACATGCTTCACGGGAAGATGGGCGCTCTCTCCACGCACAAGATGGTAGTCGTTATATTTTTTTACGATCGCAAAACCTACCGGAACCTCGTTGACCGGGTCCTCGGTCAGGGAAACCCTGATGGTATCTCCAAGACCGTCCTCGAGAAGCGCGCCGATTCCCATGGCGGATTTAACCCGGCCTTCATCGCCGTCGCCGGCTTCGGTCACGCCGAGATGCAGGGGATAGGCGTGACGGAGTTCCCCGTCGGCCTTCTGAACGAGCAGCCGGTACGCCTGGATCATCACCCTCACATTCGAGGACTTCATTGAAAAGAGCAGATCGTAATAGCCGTTCTCTTCACAGATACGGGCGAACTCCAGAGCAGCCTCTACCATGCCTTCGTGAGAATTCCCGTAACGGCTGACGATCCTGTCGGAAAGGGAGCCGTGGTTGGTGCCGATTCTCATGGAGACACCGAGTTCTTTGGCCCTCCTCACCAGAGGAACGAACTCCGTGCGAACGGTATCCAGCTCCCTCCGGAACTCCTCTTCCGAATAACCCTCGGTCGAAAACTTCTGCCGGTTGGCATAATTGCCGGGATTTACCCGGATGTTCTCCACATACTCGACGGCTTTCATGGCCGCACGGGCCGAGAAATGAATGTCGGCGACCAGAGGCGTGTCGATCCGGTCACGACGGAGCTGATCCCTGATCTGTTTGAGGTTTTCGGCATCCCGCTCCGTAGGAACGGTAAGCCGGATGATTTCGCAGCCCGCCTCGTAAAGGCGCCGGCACTGCTCGACGGAAGCGGAGGTATCCCTGGTATGGGTATTGGTCATCGACTCGACCCTGACAGGCTGGTACCCCCCCAGCGATATGGGTCCGAAGGCGACCTCCCTGGTATAACGACGGCGATAGTGATACATTGAAAAACAAAAAAATTGACCTCGTGTAATTGACTGACCGGCTACTTGCTGCGGATAATGTAGAGCGTCTCCCCTTCCCTGCGGAAATTATACTTCTCCCGTGCGGCTTTTTCGATGCTGTCGGCACTGTATGCATTTCTGATGCGCTGCTCGTTGTCGACAATGCGCTGCTGCTCCTGGCGCGAACGCTCAAGCAGCATACGATATTCGGCTTCCATCCTGATGCGCTTGACAAGCCCGTAATCGTCGAAGAGAAACCAGATAACGATAAAGCCGAACAAAATCAGAAACAGAAATTTTTTCGGACTGGAACTGATAAAGTCCCGTAACCCATAAAAAAGCTTCATTGCTCTATACCTGCTGGCTTGAGATTTGCTGAACCTGTTCTATCCGTAAAACGGCATATTTCTGCAGAAACGCAGAAGGAACCCGGATCAACGGGTTCCCTGCCTGCATTTTCTATACCCTGAAGGCCGCACCGCCGGGATACTTCGCCTGGCCTCCCAGTTCCTCCTCTATGCGGAGCAGCTCGTTGTACTTGGCCATACGGTCCGAACGCGACATGCTTCCGGTTTTGATCTGCCCGGCATTGGTGGCCACGGCGATCTGGGCTATGGTGCTGTCCTCTGTCTCTCCGCTCCTGTGGCTGATCACGGCAGTATATCCGTTGCGCTTTGCCAGGTCGATGGCCTGCAGCGTTTCGGTAAGGGTGCCGATCTGGTTCACCTTGATGAGAATCGAGTTGCCTACCCGGCGCTCGATGCCCGAGGCGAGCCGCTTGCTGTTGGTGACGAAAAGATCGTCGCCGACAAGCTGTACCCTCGAACCGATCTTGTCGGTCAGCAGCTTCCACCCTTCCCAGTCGTCCTCTGCCATACCGTCCTCAATGGAGATAATGGGATAGGCGCTGGCCCATTTTTCCCAGTATTCAGCCATCTCCAGGGAGGTCAGCTCCTGTTTGGAGGATTTCTTGAATACATAGCGCTGTTTCGCGGAATCGTAGAACTCGGAGCTGGCAGGGTCAAGTGCGATCATGACCTGGGCCTCGCCGAGTCCGCCCTTGTCGGTCGGGGAGCCCGCTTTATAACCCGCTTTTCCGATAGCCTCTATCACCAGCTCTATCGCCTCCTCGTTCGAGCGAAGGTTGGGTGCGAACCCGCCTTCGTCGCCGACCGCCGTGCTCAGTCCCTTGCTTTTGAGGAGAGCCTTGAGGGCATGGAAGATCTCGGCGCCGCAGCGAAGCGCATCGCTGTATGAAGCGAAACCTGCAGGCATAATCATGAACTCCTGGAAATCGACGGTATTGTCGGCATGAGCGCCGCCGTTGAGCACATTCATCATGGGAACCGGAAGCGTGTTGGCCATGGTGCCGCCGATGTATCGGAAGAGCGGCAGGCCTGAATATTCGGCGCCGGCCTTTGCACAGGCCAGAGATACGCCGAGCAGGGCGTTGGCGCCAAGCATTGCCTTGTTCGGCGTGCCGTCAAGGGCGATCAGCATTTCATCGATCTCCTCCTGCTCGGTCACCAGCATACCGCAGAGAGCCTCGTTGATTACGGTATTGACGTTGTCGACAGCCTTCAGTACACCTTTGCCAAGATAGATCCCTGCGTCACCGTCCCTGAGTTCGACCGCTTCATGAACTCCGGTGGAGGCTCCGCTCGGCACGGCAGCCCTGCCGAATGAATTTTCAGTGTATACATCGACTTCAACGGTAGGATTACCTCTCGAGTCAAGAATCTGGCGGGCAAGAACTTTCCTGATTATGGGCATAGCGGAGTATGGTTTTTGTTTTATGAAACAGGCGACAAAGCCGGACGGAAAAAGAGGTTCCTTTACCGTATCACAATGCATAAATTTATCCAATTTCCATGCGATTTCATTGCTGCCGCACCATCAAATAATGCTTTTTTTTGTTTATTAGATGATATGCTGTTTTCCGCCTGAAGAGACCCGACAGCACCAGACTTCTTTTATCCTGGCCCGCAAAGAAAACAGGTCGCCGTTGAAAAACCGTTGTGAGCGCTTCGAGATCAACAGAAACAGAGCGCAGAAACCGGAGTGTAGCGGACAGCTGCACGACGATTCCCGACACCGCCGCCTACGGCAAGCCGGGAGCATGCTCAGCAGGTTTTTCAGCTTCGCCTAACCATCAATTCAACCAAGGAGTGCCGCCATGCAAGCCGTCCAACCAGAACAACTGCGCAACATTGTCGTTACCGGCCATGCCGGATCAGGTAAAACCATGCTCTGTGAGTCGCTGGCCCTCTCGATGGGGGTGATCAACCGTCTGGGAAGCATCGACGATGGAAACACCCTCTCGGATTACTCATCCGACGAGATTCAGAGAAAGCACAGCCTCAATACCAGTATCATCCACGGCTTCTGGAACGACCATAAAATCAATATTATCGATACGCCCGGCCTTGTCGACTTCCACGGGGACGTCAAATCCGCCATGAGGGTGGCCGACACCGTGCTTATCGCCGTCAATGCGGCTACCGGCGTAGAGGTCGGCACCGATTCGGTCTGGGAATATACCCAGGAGTACTACAAGCCGACCATGTTCGTGCTTACCAAGCTGGACGCAGACCGCACGAGTTTCAATAACTCTCTGGAAGAGCTGCGGGAGCATTTCGGACACCTTGTGACCCCGATCCAGTTCCCCGCTGAAGAGGGGCTCGGGCACCACATCCTCATTGACGTGCTGCTGATGAAGCAGCTCGAGTTCAACCCGGACAAGCCGGGAAACATGACCGTATCCGATATACCGGCAGCCTATCTGAAGCGTGCCGAAGAGCTTCACCAGCAGCTCATCGAAGCCGTTGCCGAAACCGACGAAGAGCTGATGAACCGCTTTTTCGAAATCGGCACACTTACCGAAGACGAACTGCGATCCGGCATCAAATCGGCTCTGCTCACCAGAACGTTTTTCCCTGTATTCTGTACTTCGCCGCTGCACCTTATCGGAACCGAACGGCTGCTCAACGGCATTGTCAACCTCTGCCCCTCCCCGATCGAACGCGGGCCCGAGCATTCGCTCTGCACGATTGACGAAACGGAAAATCTTCTTGAGCCCGATCCGGAAGGCCCTACGGTTGCCTTCATTTTCAAAACCATGTCCGAACCCAGGGTCGGCGAGATCTCATACCTGCGCGTTTATTCGGGCCATATCGAAACCGGCCACGAACTGATCGATGTACAGACCGGCCAGCTTGAAAAAATCGGTCAGGTATACACCATGCTCGGCCAGAAAAAAATACCTGTCGAAAAACTTCTTGCCGGCGACATCGGCATGGTTGTCAAGCTCAAGGACGCCCATACCAACGATACGCTGACCGACAAGGGGAAAAACTGCAGGATCAGTCCGATAACCTTTCCTCAGGCGGTTTTCGCTTCGGCAATCATCCCTGTCGCACAGGGTGACGAAGAGAAAATTTCCGCCGGACTGCACCACCTGCATGAAGAAGACCCGAGTTTTTCCATTGTCCATGATGTGGAGTTCAACCAGACGATCATCAAAACCCTTGGCGAAACCCATCTCGACATCATCATCAGCCGCCTGCAGAACAAGTTCAACGTTCAGGTAGAGACCGCTCCGATAAAAATACCCTACCGGGAGACCATCCGCGTTGCCGCGACGGCCCAGGGCAAATACAAAAAGCAGTCCGGCGGCAGAGGACAGTACGGCGATGTCTGGCTGAGACTTGAACCAAAAGAGAGGGACAGCGGTTTCGAATTTTCAAGCGAAGTTGTCGGAGGAGTGGTCCCCACCCGTTATCTGCCTGCAGTCGAGAAGGGGGTCAGGGAGTCCATCGCAACCGGCATCCTTGCGGGCTTTCCGGTTATCGATCTCAAGGCCGTTGCCTACGACGGGTCGTTCCATCCGGTCGACAGCTCCGAATTCGCATTCAAGATAGCGGCCAGCATGGCATTCAAATCGGCATTCGAAAAAGCCAGGGCGCTTCTGCTGGAGCCGTTCTACTCCCTGGAAGTCTATGCTCCCGAGCAGTACACCGGTGAAATCGTAGGCGAAATTTCAAGCAGGAGAGGAAAGATTATCGGCATGGACACCGATGCCCGTTTTCAGATCGTCAAAGCACTTATTCCGCAGGCATCGCTCTCCTCATTCCACCACTCCCTTACGAGGCTGACGCAAAGCAGGGCGAAATACTCCTACAGCTTCAGCCACTATGAAGAGGCTCCCCAGGAGATCATGCAGGAGATCATTGCAGAAAACCGGCAGCACTGAGCCCATTTCGGGCGCCATTCTCCGGAAAGGGAAATACCTTCCGGAGAGCGGTGCTCAAAGCAGCCCCACAATCGACTTGATTTTCAGCCACCAGACGATCCAGACCGCCTCACGGATATTTTTTCTGGTCATTTTCGATTGCCCCACCGTCCGGTCGGTAAAGACAATCGGCACCTCCCGTATAACGAACCCTTTTTTCCAGGCCCTGAAATTCATTTCGATCTGAAACGAGTATCCCTGGGAATTGACCCGCTGAAGATCGAGCGTCTCAAGCACTTTTCTCCTGAAACACTTGAACCCGCCGGTAGGATCGAAAATGGGCATACCGGTAATCATTCGGGTATACACGCTTGCCAGCTTGGAAAGCACCAGCCTGCCGAGCGGCCAGTTAATCACATTGACCGTATTGTTCACATATCGGGAACCGATCACCAGATCCGCCGAATCCATACCGTCGAGCAGCACGGCAATCATTTCGGGGTCATGGGAGAGATCGGCATCCATCTCGATGACGAACCGGTACTCTTTCTCGATGGCGTAACGGAATCCTGCAAGATAGGCCGTGCCGAGCCCGAGCTTGCCGCTTCTTTTCATGAGCCTCAGACCGGGCCGCGTCTGCTGCAGGGCAGTTACGATTGCTGCCGTTCCGTCAGGCGAGTTGTCGTCGATAACAAGAATATCGAGTCCCGACGGGTAGAGGGTGAAAACCTTTTCAATCACCCTCGATATATTTTCGGACTCGTTGTAGGTTGGAATGATGACAAGCGTATCCGGGTCTCCGCCTCCCGGCGGAAACGGATTGGATTCATCGGTGGAGGTTATCGGCAGTGGCATTTCCGGCATAGAACAATATCTTAAAAAAAAAGCATTGCCCGAGGAACAGGGCAATGCTTTTGGTGTATTTCATGCAAACCGTCTGTGGTTTCTATCGGACTTCCCGATGAAAACGGTGGAGAAAGCGCAGATCGAAATCGAGCCTTTCGGGAGGCGTATACGAGAAGTCGAGCACCTGTCCATCAGGCAGAACCTCGATCAGGGCTCCCGAGGGACACTCGTCGCCGGAGAAACATGCCGAACAGGAGATGCAGGCAACCTGATCGATGTAACATCTGAATCCCCCCTCCTGAACATCGCCGTAAAACTTGTAGCCGATGGCATTGACCTTGGGCGGACATTTATCGAGACAGAGTCCGCACCCTACGCAGAGGTTTTCGATAATGAAATAGTGCTTTTTCGCTCTTGGAACGGCAGGTTTCGCAACCGGCGCACCTTTTGCGGCGGGAACGGCTCCTGCTGCCGGAGCGGCGGGCTTTGCCCCCGGTGCCGGTTTTGCGCCTGCAGGCGCCGGTTTCGGGGCCGGCTTCGGAGCGGCTTTCTTGACAGGAAGCGCCGACTCCTGACGGATACCGGTCCTTCCGAGATTGACATTCAAGGCTTCAAGGCGAGGCTTTCCGGATGGCTGCTTCGGCGCTGATGCCTTCGGTTTAGCCTGATCCTGCTTTGCAGCCGGAGCCGCGGCTTTGGGTGCGGCCGGTGCTGCTTTCGCTGCTGGAGCGGCAGGCTTTGGAGATATATCTGGCTGTTTAACAGGCTCGGCCATAAAAACCCTCCTCTTAAATTGACAATGGTAAAAGTATTAACAGGCCAAAAGAGATCCGGAGGGTTTTTGAGGCCCCCCGGGATGGACTATACTCAGGCAACCAGCTTGATCAGGAAGTCCACAACCTGTGTAAGCATCTGCTGTCCGGATACGGCGGCATCAGCGACAGGCGGCGGAAGCGGAGAGTCTGTCTGATAGAAACCGTTACCGATAAAGAGGAAGACAAGCATAAAGGTACCGCCGAAATACAGGAAGGTACCGGCAAGCTTCGAATCGGAAATCGTCAGCACCGGGAAGCGGAAAGATACGTCCCTGTTGAGGAACTTCTTGCCGAGCCAGCGTATGGTGCGGGTCTGGATGTCAGCACCTTCAAGACGGGAACCGCGATCCTCAAACCATACGGCAAAGCTGATGAACCAGATCAGGTGACCGATCATGAGAATCGTCGAGAGATGCGAACTCGAGAAGATCGTCACAGTCTCTGTCCAGAAATAATAGAAGATGCCCGAAGTATAGTGATGAGCCAGGCCTGCAACGGAATCCCATGCCTTCGCATCGGCAACCGGCACACCGTACATCATCGAAGCGATCCATGCTCCGTCGATATACCAGCAGACAGCTGAAAGACCCTTGACTCCCCAGAGCATGGCGAACCAGAGCTGATCCTGAATGGATACGCCGCAGGTACCACCGTAAACCGGTCCGAGACAGGGGAAGGAATAGGAGTTCTTTTTAAGACCGAGATCATCCCACAACGGAGAGGTGTGCGAGAAGAATGCGATACGCACGAGTGCGATAAGCGAGAACAGCGAGCCTGCAGTAATGACATGAGCCATAACCCAGTCGTTGATGCTCGGATCGGCAAACATCCACTGGAAGACAGGAAGCGGTTTCAGCCAGTAGAACGACATCATGATGTTGGTGCCGAAAATATTCAGCTCGCAGATGGTGTTCCAGACGATAACCGCATAGACGGAAAGCATGGTGGCGAAGCAGAGCGCCATGACGGTACCGAGAATCTTGACCTGGACTTCCTGGTCACGGCCTTTGGTGATCCAGATGGACTTGATCTGGTTGTACAGACCGTTCAGCTGAATCTTGAGGAGATACTGACCGCCATGATAGACACCGGCAAAAACATAGAGAACGCCGCAGATGATATGGTTGAAGGTAATCAGGTTGATGACCACCCTCGACATGCCGAATGCCTGGCCGTTCTTCGGAAGAATGGCGTAGGGAGCGAATTCGGCGAATTCCTTCTTGCCTGACAGGATTCTGCCGCCTTCCTGTACGAAGTCGTAGCTGACGCGGTTGAAGGGCTCACCGTAGAGGTAGAATACGAGGTTGTCGAGTTCCTTGTAATACGCGTGGAAGGATGGCTGCTGGAAAGCAACGAAAGCGATGACGCCGAGTGCGATGTTGATGTAGCCGATAGCGGTCAGGTGAACGGAAAATGCCGCCTTCATGTCGTCATTGAGGTGAATGGCTGCATTGGGAGGATTGTTCCACCAGTAGATGCCGAGAGCGAAGAAAATGACCGCGAACACGAACGACATGAACGGCTCTGAATTGATGGTCTGGAAATCGGGTACGGGAGGAATGCCGAGAGCGAACCACATCACAAGACCCCAGCCGAGAAAAAGCAGCGACATGTATACGGTGTGAGGTCCAAGGGCATCCTTGTATGTCTTCGCGCTTGTGCCGTTGAAGGCCATATCACCGAACTTGCCGAGAAAACGGAAGTCGCGGAAGTTGCCTGCCCTGCCGGTGAACGGGTTGGTCAGGTTGTGCGTCCAGTGCCTCCATCCGCCGAAAAGCAGAATGGAACCGGAAATGACATGCAGAAGAGCCCAGCCGAGAAGGTTGATCGCCGCCTGTTCGAGATCGGCGGTTTTTGTGCTGTAGGTGTCGATGCCGAGAGAGACCATCCTCGGCTTGATGGTAAGATAGAACCAGTTATCGTGAAAGCCTGCATAACCGCCAGGGAAGACCTGGATCCCGGAAATGTAGTAGATCGCCATGAGAAAGCCCATGACGCCGAGAAGTGCAAGGTGGCCGCCGACTACCTGTTCGTCGTCCAGCTTTTCGGTATCAAAGACCTGATACCACTTCGTGGTTCTGGTTTCTGTTCTCTGGAACAGAAATCTCCTCATTTTGGCAGCGTCCTGTTCCTTGATAACGGATGGAGCTCCGGGTGCGCCGTTTCCCTTGGGAGATGGAACATTCCCCTTGGGAGGTGGGACAGATCCCTTTGGCTTGACTCCTGCAGGATTCACTTGTTCAGCCATTGTATTCTCTCCTTTGTTTGGTCGTATTTCAGGTTGAAGAAACCGAAAAGAAAATCTGTGCGTTGTGCCTTGCAATGCCGGTAAACACCGGTCCGGATTTCAGATAAAAAAGCACATGGTATCAATGCCGCTCTTGAATGGCATCCGCCGCTCAGGCCGCGCTCATGTGCAAATCTCAAAAAATCAGCAAGGAATACAGAACAAATCTATCGCTATTGCCGTTACCTGGCTTATGCCCGACAAATCACTTGACATAGTAGCAGACAAAATAAGAAAAATTATTTAATAATAAATTTTTTTGGCGCGGCTTTCACCCGCAGCGGCTGTATTTTAGCCATTCTAACTTGTTGAAAACCCTGGTGGTTCATGGAATGCACCCCGGAGAATACACTGAAAACAGACCACGAAACAAGCGGCAGGCAACGGTATGCAGATCAATTTCACAAAGCTTTCGGGAGCCGGAAACGATTTTATCGTCATCGACAACAGGAGCAGGGCCCTGCAGCTCACCGGCGACCAGATCAATGCCCTGTGCACGAGAAGAACGGGAATAGGAGCGGACGGCCTCATTCTCATAGAACCATCGGCTCGTTTCGACTTCAGCATGAAGTACTACAATGCCGACGGACTTCCGGGATCGATGTGCGGCAACGGAGGACGATGCGCGGCTTATTTCGCGCATGTCGAAGGAGTCCCGTCCGCCGAAAAGGGGCGCTACGCTTTCGAGGCCAACGGCAACCGCTACGACGCAGCCATCACCGGACCGGAACAGGTTAGGCTGCACATGCTCGACCCTCGGGATTTCCGTGACGGACTGCCGGTTGAGGGACTCACCTGCCATTATGTCAACACAGGGTCACCCCATGCCGTAATCTATACTTCCCAGGGGGAGCTCGACCGTATCGATGTCTATAACGAGGGCCGCGCCGTAAGGCACAGAACGGATATCTTTCCGGAGGGAACCAATGTGAACTTCCTTGAGATAACCTCTCCGGACGGCCTCAGTGTAAGGACATTTGAAAGAGGCGTCGAGGACGAAACCCTTGCCTGCGGAACCGGAGCCGTTGCAGCAGCACTCATGAGCTACCGGCTTGGAAAGGTGACCTCTCCCACGGTGAAGGTGAAAGTCCGGAGTGGTGATATTCTTGAAGTCTCCTTCAGTGAAAATCTGAAAACCGTAACCCTCTCCGGCCCGGCAAAAATCATCTACCGCGGCACGGCCGAACTTCCTTAACCGCCACTTCCCGCGATGCCTGGGGGAATGCTTTCCCGCAGGGCATCCACGGGGAAATGCTCGAAAAAACGGAAAATCCTCCCTATCTTTGTTACGGCAACAGCGGTGAAGACCCCTGTGACGACAAAATGAGTGTCGTCGGCTTCGGCACCGTTATCCTCTTCGAGCCCTGAACAGGCTGATCCCATAGTGCCTGCGCAGCTTTCTTGCCCTGGTTAAACCACTCGAGCCATGACCGAAAGAACCGAATCCAGAGAATGCACGCTTCCCGATATGCTTATGCAGACCGGAACCCCTTCGGAACGAAACCCGTTCGTCTCGGCCCGTAAACAGCTTGACGAGGCTGCCGCGATCATGCAGCTCGATCCCGCCACCCACGAACTGCTCCGCTGGCCGCTCAGGGAGCTCCATGTCACCATGCCGGTTAAAATGGATAACGGCTGCACGAAAATCTTTCATGGGTTCAGGGTACAGTATAATGATGCGCGCGGGCCGAACAAGGGGGGCATCCGCTTTCACCCCGACGAGACCATCGATACGGTACGGGCCCTGGCCGCATGGATGACCTGGAAAACAGCCGTCATGGATCTGCCTCTCGGAGGAGGAAAAGGAGGGGTGATCTGCGATACGAAATCCATGTCGAACGGCGAACTCGAACGGCTCTCGCGCGCCTATATCCGCCAGGTCGGTCGCATGCTCGGCCTTGAAAAGGATGTTCCGGCGCCCGACCTGTACACCACGCCCCAGATTATGGCCTGGATGGCCGACGAGTACTCCTTTATGCAGGGAAACAACGAATTCGGAGTCATAACCGGAAAACCCCTCCCCCTCGGAGGGTCTGCAGGCAGGGGAGATGCCACGGCAAGGGGAGGAATCTGCTGCGTCCGTGAAGCTGCCGGGGTAGCCGGTCTCGACCTTTCCGGCCAGAGGGCTGCAATCCAGGGATACGGCAATGTCGGCAGTCATGCCCACAAACTTGCCGCCGAACTGCTCGGCATGAGGGTGGTCGGCGTATCGGATTCAAAAGGCGGCATATACAATCCCGAAGGTCTCGACCATGCGGCAGTCAGCGCACACAAACAGGCTACCGGCTCGGTAACCGGCTTTCCCGGAGCCTCGGCTGTATCGAACGAAGCGCTGCTCGAACTCGACGTTGCCGTACTCTTTCCTGCCGCGCTGGAATCGGTGATAACCGGCCTGAACGCAGATAACATCAAGGCGAAAATCGTTGCAGAACTTGCAAACGGCCCGACCACTCCCGAAGCCGACAGCATCCTCCACGGCAGAGGGGTCATGCTTATCCCTGACTTGCTCTGCAATGCCGGAGGCGTCACGGTCTCCTATTTCGAGATGGTTCAGAACACGTACGGGTACTACTGGGAGGAGACTGAGGTTCAGCGGCGGCTTGAAAAAAAGATGAAAACCGCATTCCGGAACGTGATCGACACCTCACGAAGGTACAGCGTGCATAACCGCCTCGGCGCTTACATTGTAGGAGCAGGGCGAGTGGCGGACGCGATGAAGCTGAGGGGGTGGGTATGAGTACGTCCGGTTCGAGGGGTATATTATAATATATGTTCGAGGATATCGACGACGCTGCGTACGCAGGGAGTGCATACCGTGCTGCAATACCCGTTATCCGAGTAAGCCTTTCGCCCCTCCTCGGTCATGAGCTCGCAGCCGCTGAGGAGGGTGCTGCAGCAATAGGATCCGTGCCGTTCGGCAAACCGGCACATGAGCTCCCTGGTCTTTGCATACGCAATGCCTGAAGCAGACCGGTCGTCGCCTTCCCCCCGGCCATACCGTGCGCCGATAACCATCACGCCGCCGGTCACGGCGCCGCAGACCTCCTGCATCCGTCCAATTCCCCCGCCGAATCCCGAGGCGATCCTCAGCGCGGTGTCCCCTGCTATGCCGAGATCGTCGCTGAACGAAAACAACACCGACTGGGCGCAGTTGTACCCCTCGGAAAAAATCGAAACCGCCCGTTCACTTCTTGTCATCCTGTGTTCCAGTCAAAAGATTACCGTTTTTCATGCCATCTTGCCACAGCCGGGCCACAGGCCGAAATCGCTCTGGAAACAGCACCGCGCGACAATGCGTTACCCCCGTTTCAGGGGAATGCAGATATCGACAAACCACTTCCCTTCGGGATGCTCCGCGCCATTATTGCGATACAGCTCATAGCATGGCCTGTCGTCACACTCGTATCCGCTGCCAGCCAGCCAGGCGAACGCGTCGTTCCAGGCCTGGGGAAAGCCGTCCGAATCGAGTTCGAATCCGCATACCGCATAGGAACCTCCGCTGATTACCTGCAGGCCGATCTGGGCGTCGGTGACGGTCCCCGGAGGAACGCTGACGCAGGCATCAACCCTGCAGTTTTCCGGCGAGGTCACTTTCGGATCATCCCAATAGACCCCGAGCACCACTCCTCGGTCGAAGTGGCCTTTCGGGCCCGCCCACCGCGCCAGTTCATCGAAAGCCTGCCCGCAGGTCTCCTTGCCGTAAGCCCCGATCTTGCGCACATACGCGACGGTATACTCCGGCATCTCCTGTATTTCTGTTTTCATCTCTTTTCATCCAAGGTTGCATCGGCAGATTTTCGAACTCCACGGAAGCAGTATACGCCGTATGCAGCGATAAAACGTTTTCATCGTTGCCGTGTTCATGTTTCCTCTCTTGCTTTTCCGGAATGCCGGCGAAAAGCTTTGGCAAAATTCCGGGAACCCGAGAAACCGCAATCCAGCACTGTACCGGTAACCGTGTCCCGGCGATCTCTTCAAGTGTAAGCCCCCCGGATCGCGCTGCTGATAGAGTTCATTGCAAGGCATACCCGCCTGCGGTACTCCATTGCCGTATACCGCATTACCTCCATATGACCGTTCAGATATGATGCCTGGATAACTACACCGACCATATCCCAATGTAGAAAAAACCGGAAACACATACGCAACCGGCTCCATCAGGAAAAAGGCTGGCCGCATCAGTTGCTGCAACTACGAGGCCGCCCGTTTTTTCCGTCGCCACTCCCAGGGAGGAACCGGCCGGGAATCGGCCCACAGACCGCTGCGCCGCTCGAATGCATCGAGTTCCGAGCGCCCGTAGGAAACATCCCGGGAGTACTCCCGGTACCACCAGGCATATCCCTGCCTGACCAGCTGGAGATTGACATTGGTTCCGCCGATATAGACAACCCCGATGAGACGCCCGTACCGGTCCCGGTCCGTCACCTCGATCCTGACCGCTTTTCCGAAAATCAGCGAAGAAACGTACTGCTTTGCCTTGCCGCCGTATGGCTGGGCTTTTTCGGGAGTATCGATATGGGCAAGACGGATCACGTGGCGCTCGCGGACGGCGTCGAGCAGTTCGATGGTGTCGCCGTCCCTTACCCCCACGACCCGCCCTTCGAGCATCCGGGCATCTGCAGGAGATACCGGGAAAATAATCAGCAGAAAAAAGAGAACAACGCAGCGAAAAAACGGGTAAACCATTACTGATGAACTACTTGAAATTTCACGAACAGACAATTGACGGCGGTTCCACAAAAAAACAGCTTCACCTGAAGGAGATGTCGGCATCGGCGCACAGCCGGCTGCATTCACCTCGGGGAAGCCTCAAGGGCGCTCTGTTCGATATAAGCCACGATATCCCCTACGGTCAGTACCGGAAAACCATGCAGCCTTGAAAAGGCAAGGGTCTCTTCGGTGCCCGCCATGGTGCCGTCGGGATTGGTCAGCTCGCAGAGCACCCCGGCGGGGTTCAGGCCGGCAAGTCTCATGAGATCCACCGTGGCTTCGGTATGGCCGGGACGTTCGAGCACCCCTCCCGGCCTTGCCCTGAGGGGAAAGATATGACCTGGACGGCGGAGATCGGATGGCCGGGCATGTCCGGCGGCGGCGGTTCTGACGGTTTTCACCCGATCGGCAGCGGAAACTCCTGTCGTAACCCCTTCGGCGGCCTCGATGGAAACGGTGAATGCGGTCTGAAATCCGCTGGTATTGTGCTCGACCATCATGGGAAGCTCAAGGGAACGGATCTTCTCGTCGGTCATGCAGAGGCAGACGATACCGCTGCACTCCCGGATAAGCATGGCCATCTGCACAACCGTGACTGACTCTGCCGGAAAAATAAGATCGGCCTCGTTTTCACGGCCGGGATCATCGGCAACCAGTACGCCCTCCCCTCTGCGAAGGGAAAGAAGAGCCTGCTCGACACGGGAAAAAGCACTGCCGGATTGTTCTGAAAACATCTGATTCATGGCTGCTGTATTAAAAATTGCATGAATCAGGGCGCAGGAATACCCTTGAGGCATTCTCATTCTCTTTCGTCCGGACTCTGACCGTCGGCCTTGGCTTTTCACCAAATCTGCTGACCTTCCGCCATGCAGCGGAAGCGCTCGCGGGCTCTCCGGACAAGTCGCCCGGAATACCGCCGGTGGGGAATCACACCCCGCCCTGAGATAGCACGCTTGAAAAAAACGACAGGAAAAGATAAGCGCCGGAAATCGATCTTCAAAGCCCTGAAACTGCTGTCCGTCATGTTTCTTGATGATGTGCCGCTTCTGAAAACTTTTTTGATCCTGCCATGCATGAACTTTTTTCCGCTTCGGAAATGTTATTTTCCGGCAGGGCAGTACCCGGAAACTGCATGACGTTGCCTTACCGCCCTGTAAAACACGTCTGACAAACTGAAAACCAACCATAAAAGGAGAAAACAATATGCAGAAATGGGTATGCGTGCCTTGCGGCTATGTCTACGATCCCGAAGTAGGCGATCCTGACAGCGGCGTTGAACCGGGAACCGCTTTCGAAGACATTCCCGAAGACTGGGTCTGTCCGGTATGTGGCGTGGATAAAACCCTGTTCGAGCCCTACGACGAGAGCCGCGCCAGGTAATTGCCATGGAAGCAGACGCAGCGCCGGAATGGGCGCTGTTTCTGTTTTCCGCTTCCTGCCTGCCTCAAATCTCAGTGCCGTCTGAGCAGGGCCTCTATCCTTTCGGCAAACTCTTCAAGATTGAACGGCTTGGTAATGTAGTCGGCCGCGCCGAGCTGCAGCCCTTTCTCACGGTCTTCACTGCCATCCTTGGCCGTAAGCATGACAAGAGGGATATCCCTGTACCCGGGGTTGCCCTTGATGAGAGCCGTCAGTGAGAAACCGTCCATTCCGGGCATGGCGATATCGACAACCAGCAGGTCCGTTTTTTCACCCCGGCCCAGAATGTCAAGAGCTTCAGCTGCATCTCCGGCCGTGAGAACGGTAAACTTTCTGCCGAGATTATGGGCAAGAAGTCGTCTGATGTTCGGAGAATCATCGACGATGAGGATGGTATGCTGTTTCATGAGCGCTCCTGTTTACAGGCTTCAGGTTTTCATCAATAACGGCAGTCGAACCATGAACATCGTGCTCTGGTTCGGGACGCTCCGTACCTCGACCGTTCCGTCATGAGCCGCAACGATCTCCTTCACGATGGAAAGACCGAGTCCGGTTCCATCGACGGCCTCTCCGGGACGTTCAACCCTGAAAAATTTTTCAAATATTTTCTCGATATCCTCCGGAGGAATTCCCGGCCCGCTGTCCTCAACGCTGAAAAGCGCCGAGCGCTCGTCGCAGGAAAGACGGACCTGAACGAGACCCCCTCTCTGCGTGAATTTCAGCGCGTTGCCGATGATGTTGATGGCTACCTGTTTCAGGGCATCCTGATCGGCAAAAATATGCTTCATCGGCGCACTGACCTTCAGGCGCAGTTCAATATTTTTTTCATCGGCCTTGATTTTCAGGCTGCGGCATACGTCCGAAATGGTGATCGACGGATCAATTCCGGTTTTTTTGTAGGAGACCCGCCCCGAATCGATTCTGGAAATCATCAGCACATCCTCGATCAGGGCGGAAAGCCGTTTGCTCTCATCGTGAATGATCGAGATAAACTCCATCCTGGTGTCCCGCTCGAGCTCGTCCTGTTCCCGGAGAAGGGTGCCGGTAAATCCGAGAATCGAGAAAAGCGGCGTACGCAGCTCATGAGATACCGTGGAAATAAAATCGTTTTTCAGCCGGATATTTTCCCTGACAAGCCGGTCTGAACGCTTCTGCTGGGTAATATCACGGAAAATCCCTACAAAACACCGGAAATGCTCCGTCGTGAAGGTTGCCGAACTGATGTGCACATCGATGCGGATTCCCTGCCGCGTCACGATCTGGCTTTCCAGCGTTGCCGACTGCCCGGTGCAGGCTTTCCGGAAATAGGCCACACCCTCATCGCGAAGCTCTTCAGGATAAAGATCCCCGATATGCAGACGGGAAAACTCCTCGGGGGTATAGCCGAAAAAGAGCTGACCCTGGCGGTTCCACTCGACGAGAACACCGCTTTCAGCATCGGCAACAACAATGGCGTCCGGAATAGCCTGAAAAAGGTCGAGATACTTTTTCCGGTTTTCACGAAGCTTCCGCTCGGTCTCCTTCAGTTCGGTAATATCGACCACGATCCCCCTGAACCCGCCGGATCCGATCCTTCCGGTGATCGGCGAAATGTAAACCAGCGCAGGAAATCCGGAGCCGTCTCGCCTGAAGACCGTAAATTCGTGAGTACCCGGAGAACCTGACGTTTTTCTTGTCCTAAGACCGAGCCTGAGGCGGTTTTTATCTTCGGGAGCAAAAAACTGCAGGGCATGGAGACCCCGCTTCAGCTCTTCCATACTGTAGCCGAAGGTACTGAACCCTGCACGGTTTGAATAGGTGATACAGCCTTTACTGTCGGTTTCAAAAACCGGCTGCGGCAAAAGATCGGCCAGGTCCCTGAATCGCTGATTACTTTGCAGAAGGGCTTCCTGGTTTTTTCTTGCTTCCGTAATATCCTGGATAAACGCAAGAATATGGGTTACCGACACGCCCTGGCTCGCTACCGGGCTGATAATCGCATGTTCCCAGGCAAGTTCCCCGTTCCGCTTCTGATTGAAGAAATCCCCCTGCCAGACCTGCCCTGAAACGATGGAATTCCTGAATTTCTCCGACAGACTTCCCGGCCGGGCGTCATCATCGAAAATATTTTCCTGAGGCGCACTGCTGCCGGTCAGGGCACTCCGGAAAACGGTGAACGACCGATTGGCATACTCTATACGCCCGTTGTTATCGGTAATGACGACCGCCACGGGGCTCTGATCCACTGCTGCAGACAGCAGGCGAACCTTCCGGCGGAGAGAGGATTCGGAAAAAGCGTTTTTCAGTACGATTTGCAGCCGCCGGGCATCGACAGGCTTGGTCAGGTAATCATACGCGCCCATTTTAATGCACTGCACAACCTTATCGATATCTCCGGAACCGGATATCATGATAACCGGAAGCGCATCGTTGTTCTCCATCAGAAAACGCAGCACATCGATACCATCTTTTCCCGGCATCGTGATATCGAGAAGAAGCGCGTCGAACGGAGATGACTGCAGCAGCGAAATGGCCTCGCTCCCAGAGGACACCGTAACCGGATGATAACCGAGCCGGCCGACAATACGGGAAACCGTCTCCCGAATGAGCTCGCTGTCGTCGGCAATCAGAACCGTTGTGTGATCGTCAGCATGCGGCATACGTCAGCAGATTGGAGCATTGCCTGGTAAATACACGGATATGGGAAGAACCGGAATCGCCCGTGACGGGCATTCCCTGACAAAAGGCACTGTCCGTCTCAGTCGCAGAAAAGCACCTTGTACTCCCTGCTGACAAAGGTATTGGCAAGACGCCTCAGCTTCAGGGCGCTCTGGTGCTCTTTTTCGAGCACCCTCCATCGGTGCTCGTCGGTTGATTCCTTTCCTCTGAGCTTCTGGTTCTTTTTTGTCTCGTAATAGGTCAGATCGATGTACACCCCGAGGTCGATGCCATCTGTTGAAATGGCGTAAAGCCCGTCAATGATGAGCAGTTGAATGGGGAAAAAATCGGTGATCAGGAGATCGACCTCTTCGGTGATGATATCCACACAGGGCATACTCGCCTTGCGGCCTTTACGAAAATCCTCGATATTGCGATGCAGCCAGGCATGATCGTACTCGTCGGGGCCGACCGACTCGAAATTGTTTCGCTCGCGCTCCTCGCGCCTCCGCTGCGGCTCCACCCTGTAGTAGTTGTCGGTATGAAGAATCTTAACCCTTATCCCCTCTTTTTTCAGCACAAGGGCAAGCGAATGGGCCAGCTCGGATTTTCCCGCACCGGACTCACCCGAAATAGCGACAATGAAGCGGTATCCGGGACACGTTTCGGTTTTTGCCTCTCTTTCAACAAGTACCCTTTCGGAAATCGCCTCGGCGGCCTTCTTGTGTTTGTTGCTGATAAGCAGAATGTCGCTTAACACGGCATTTGGGGATTAATCATGTTGCAGGTTGAAAAACGCACAACCGTCAAGGGAATCACTGCAGGCCGGAAGAAGCGGCCGGCACATGCCGAAGCACAGTGGCAATATAGAAAAAACGCATGATCATTCGGCTTTTCCGGCTCCCGAGCGTTTTTTTCGGCATCACGGCGCCAGCGAGCGCATTGCTTGCTGCCGCATGAACACCAGCTTCCACGGACGATATCGTGACGTAAAGCCACGCTCCCTGCTGTTATGGAATACAGAACGGCGCTCGGGATCAGAAGATATACCGCCGGCTGCAACGGTCGCCACGTACAGCGTACAGAACAGAGAGACAGCAGGGCTCAAACTGTATCTATGGGTTCGGCAGCACAAAAACAGAAAAGGCAGAAGCTCGTCATGATACTTCTGCCTTTTTGTGCTCCGCGAGTAGGATTCGAACCTACAACCCTTCGGTTAACAGCCGAATGCTCTACCATTGAGCTATCGCGGAATCTTGTCGAAGCCGGATTTTTCTGCGAATGGGCTGTTAATATACACTCCTTTTTATGATTTCCAAACGACCCCTGCCCGATTTTTTCATTTTTTCTCCCGTTTGCCGGGCTCCCGCCTTTCATTTTCCATAATAATTTTCGTACATTGGTGTTCTTTTACTGAAAAGGGGGGTGTATGCATAAAGAAAAGGCCTTGATAGAGGTCCGGATCGCGGGCCTTATGCAGGGAACCCATACATTTGATTTTACCTGCAGGGCCGGAGACTTCAGGGGTCAGGAACTGGCTGAAAGCGTATTTACCGGAGACATTGCCGTAACGGCAATTGCAGAAAAGACCGAGAATGAACTGACGGTCACCATACGGACTGCGACGGTAGCCGATTTCACCTGCGACATCTGTCTTGCTCCCCTGAAAAGGGAAATCAGGGGAGAGTATCGGGTTTATTATCTATACAGCGCGGAAGAAGAGAATACGGAATACATTGATGAAGAGCACCGGCTGATCGACACGAACACGGTATCCATCGATCTGACGGAAGATGTACGCGAAACCCTGCTGCTCGCACTGCCTATGAAGGTCACCTGCACCGGAAATCCTGAATGCCGGCTTTACGGCAGCGAGTCAGGACAGGAGGTTTCCCGTGTCGAGGAGAGAAGCTCGTGGCAGGAATCTCTTGAACAGCTGAAAAACAAGTATCGTTAACCGACTATAAAATCAGAGGACAACCATGGCAAATCCGAAAGCCAAAATGTCTAAATCCAGAAGGGATAAAAGACGCGCCCAGTTCAACGCCCGCACGAAAGCGGCAACAACCGTTGTCTGCCCGAATTGCGGAGAACCTACCCTTCCGCACCGCGCCTGCCGTCATTGCGGCCATTACCGCGGCAGATCGGTAGTAGCCAAATCCGCCAACAGCTGATAACACCAGAGGACAACCCCTTCATGCTGACCATTGCTGTTGATGCCATGGGTGGAGACAATGCTCCTGCCTGTGTAATCGAGGGAACCATTCAGGCTTTACGGGAGAGCGGCAACAGATTTTCTGTTGTGCTGATCGGACAGTCCGAAAAAGTTGAACACCTTCTTGCCCTGCAGGATACCCGGGGGCTGAACCTCAGGTTCATGCATGCGCCTGAAGTGGTGACCATGGACGACATTCCTGCCATCGCTGTCAAATCCAAACAGGAATCATCTCTGGTCAGGGGACTGAAAATGTGCAGGGCCAAAGAGGCCGACGCCTATGTCAGCGCAGGAAATACCGGCGCCCAGATGGCCGCATCGCTCTTTGTGCTCGGCAGGCTTCCAGGCGTGCTGCGACCGACGATTTACGCCTATTTCCCCAGAATACAGGAAGGGCTCACCAACATTGTCGATGTCGGCGCCAATATGGACTGCAAACCTGAACATCTGGTGCAGTTCGCCGAAATGCTGACCATCTACCAGCGCTATGGAGCCGGTATCGAAAAACCGGTAACCGGCCTGCTCAATATCGGTGAAGAGGAGGGCAAAGGCTCCGAAGTCCTGAAACAGGCCTATAAACTGCTCAAAGAAGCGGACAGCAGGGGAAAAATAAGCTTCGCCGGCAACATCGAGGGCCACGACATACTCAAGGGCAATGTCAGCATCGTCGTCTGCGACGGGCTTGTCGGCAATACCATTCTGAAGTTCGGCGAAAGCATTCCCGGATTTCTTGGAGCGATTTTCAAGCCGGCAGTGCAGAAGCTCGTCGCCTCGGGAGAACTTGATGAAAAATCTGCGGCTGCAGCTTCACAGGTCTTCAAAAGCATGTTTGAGCCTTTTGATGTGGAAAAATTCGGAGGCGTACCGTTCCTCGGTGTTGACGGCATCTCTATTGTCGGTCACGGACGCTCTTCGTCGCGAGCTATCAAGAATATGATTTTCATGGCCGAGCATATGATCGAAAAACAGGTCAACGCACGCATTGCCGAAGTACTCTCCGAAGCATAATCACTGTTCTTCCGTCACAACCCGGAGCCGCACGACTCGCTGCCATGCAGCAGATCAGGAACAATCCACTATGAAATAACCGCATAGAACGCATGAAAGCTGCAATAACGGCGACAGCCAAATATTTACCCGACGGCGTGGTCACCAATCATGACCTTGAACGGATGTTCGAAACCAACGACGAGTGGATTCGTTCAAGAACAGGAATCAGTGAGCGCCGGATCATGGAGGATCCCTGCAAGGCTACATCGTTCCTGTGCGGAGAGGTTGCAAAACAGCTTCTCGAAAAAAGAGAAATCGGGGCCGATGAGGTCGAACTCATCATTGTTGCGACCATGACTCCCGACATGCTCTTCCCTTCGACAGCCTGCCTTGTTCAGGATATAATCGGCGCCGGCAACGCATGGGCCTTCGATCTGAATGCCGCCTGCTCAGGCTTTATTTTCGCGCTCAACACCGCGACCCGCTTTATTGAATCCGGAGCGCACAAAAAGGTAATGGTCATCGGCGGCGACAAGATGTCGTCCGTCGTCGATTATACCGACCGTTCTACGGCAATACTCTTCGGTGACGGCGCTGCAGGCGTCCTGCTTGAACCGGCCGAATCGGACGACTACGGCGTTCTTGACGCCAGGCTCTATTCCGATGGGACGAACGGCAAGGATCATCTGCTCATGACCGGAGGTGGAAGTCTCCATCCTGCGTCCCATGAGACCGTTGAAAAACGCATGCATTTCATCCATCAGGACGGACGGCAGGTCTTCAAATCGGCAGTCACCGCAATGGCCGATACCGCAGCGGAGATCATGCAGCGCAACAATCTCGATGCCGAAAACATCGCATGGCTGATTCCCCACCAGGCCAATCAGCGCATTATACAGGCAACTGCCGAACGGATGGGCCTCGGCATGGAAAAGGTGATGTCGAACATCGCCAACTACGGCAACACCACTGCCGGAACGATTCCCATCTGCCTTGCCGAGCTGGATGAACAGGGGAAACTGGCTCGGGGCTCGAATCTCGTGCTGGTCAGTTTCGGAGCAGGCTACACCTGGGGCGGCATGTATATTAAATGGCAGTAACCTACACTCACCTCAGCACAGAAACAGGGCATTCATGAAAGCATATGTTTTTCCGGGACAGGGCTCCCAGTACTGCGGCATGGGCCGGGATATCTTTGAAGCCTTTCCTGCGGCAAAAGAGCTGATGCAGAGAGCCGACGAGGTACTCGGCTTCTCCATCAGCGCAATCATGTTCACCGGCAGCGAGGATGAACTGCGCCAGACCCGCTATACCCAGCCGGCCATTTTCCTGCACAGTATCGCCATAGCCTCGCTGCTCGGCAGCGAAGGAGTCGCCATGACGGCAGGGCACAGTCTCGGCGAATACAGCGCACTCTGCTTTGCCGGCGCAATCGGCTTCGATGACGCCATGCGCATTGTGGCCAGAAGAGGCGAACTGATGCAGAATGCAGGACAGCAGAATCCCGGAACCATGGCCGCGCTTATCGGCATGCAGGACAGCGCCGTGGAAAACCTGCTGGCGGAAGCCTCTTCGGCCGGCATCGTCCAGGCGGCAAACTTCAACTCTCCAGGTCAGGTGGTTATTTCCGGCGATGTCGCCGCGGTAAAAAAGGCAATTGAACTGGCGCCTTCGTTTGGAGCGAGAATGGCCAGGGAGCTGGTGGTTTCAGGGGCATTCCACTCCCCTCTGATGAAACCTGCAGAACAGGAACTTGCCGCAGCGCTCGAAAATATAGAAATCAGGGATGCACGGATTCCGGTCTGCATGAACGCCGTTGCCGAGCCGGTTACCGCCGCTCCTGAAATCAGAAAAAACCTTATCATGCAGCTCACCAGCCCGGTTCTATGGACACAGTCCATAGAGGCGATGGTCAGCGGAGGCATCAGGGAGTTCATCGAGATCGGCCCGCAGAAGGTTCTGCAGGGACTGATCAAAAGAATTGATAAATCGGTCACAGGCAGCGGCATCGATACCGCTGAAGACATTCGCCGGGTTATGTGAACTTGACAGAAAGAGTGCATATTCATTAACAGAAGAGAACCTACCATGTTTGAAGGAAAAATTGCAGTGATTACGGGTGCTGCCAGGGGGATCGGGCAGGCTATAGCCTTCGATCTCGCCGAAAAAGGGGCAGCAGTGGTTGTTTGTGACATCAAGGAGGAGTGGCTGGCTGAAACTGCCGAGGGAATCAGAGCCCGCGGACGCGAAGTGTGGTGCCGGGAACTTGACGTCACCAATGCCGGGGAGGTACAGAACGTATTCGCTGAAATCGCTGAAACCACCGGAAGAATCGACATTCTGGTCAACAATGCAGGCATCACCCGCGACGGCCTTCTGATGCGGATGAGTGAAGAGGACTGGGACGCCGTGCTCACCGTAAACCTGAAAGGCACCTTTGCGTGCACAAAAGCCGTAACCCGCACCATGATGAAGCAGCGTTCCGGCGCGATCGTCAACATCGCCTCGGTTATCGGCCTTATGGGCAATGCCGGACAGGCCAATTATGCCGCATCGAAAGGCGGGGTCATCTCCTTCACCAAATCGGTGGCCAAGGAGTTCGCTTCGCGCAATATCCGCGTCAATGCGGTAGCCCCCGGCTTCATCGCATCGAAAATGACCGATGCGCTCACCGACGAGGTCCGCAATAAAATGCTCGAGGTCATCCCGCTGGCTCGCTTCGGCCAGCCTGAAGATGTTGCAAGAGTAGTCTCGTTCCTGGCCGGAAACGATGCCGCCTACATCACCGGAGAGGTAATCAACATCAGCGGCGGCATGGTCATGTAATTTGGGCAAGCCTATTTTCTTTGTATATTATTTAACGATTTCATTTTTTTTAATCCGCAACAAACCACTAAAAAGGAGAACACAACAATGAGCGACGCTGAAATCAGAGATAAGGTATATGATATTATTGTCAGCAAAATGGGTGTCAACAAAGACCAGATCAAGCCGGAATCGAAGTTTTCCGATGATCTCGGTGCAGATTCTCTCGATACCGTCGAACTGATCATGGAACTCGAGAACGAGTTCGGCGTTCAGATTCCTGACGAAGATGCTGAAAAGATCAGCACCGTCCAGCAGGCTATCGATTACATCGTTAAAAAGTAACGTTACTTTCTTTTCGGGCTTCACAGCCTGAAACAACATTAAAATCGCACAGATGGGTCAGGAACGCAAAAGAGTTGTCGTTACGGGAATCGGAGTTTTAGCCCCCATAGGTCTCACCAGGGACGAGTTCTGGAGCGGGCTGGTCGAGGGAAAAAGCGGCGCTGCGCCCATTACCTATTTCGATACCACTGATTTTGCGACCAAGTTTGCCTGCGAGCTGAAAAATTTTTCCGCCGTCGATTACATCGACAGGAAAGCAGCCGACCGCATGGACCCTTACTGTCAATATGCCGTTATTGCCGCAGAACAGGCCCTGAAAGATTCGGGGCTTGACCTGCAGGCAATCGACCCCCTCAGGATCGGCGTCGTGCACGGCTCGGGCATAGGGGGCATGACCACCTACGACCAGCAGTTCCGGGCTTATCTCGAAAAAGGACCGAGAAGAATCAGCCCGTTTTTCATTCCCATGCTTATCCCCGACATCGCAGCCGGGCAGATTTCCATGAAATTCGGCCTGATGGGCCCCAACCATGCTACAGCTTCAGCCTGCGCCACATCCCTGCACGCCATTATCGATGCATGGATGATCCTGCAGCTCGGCATGGCCGACTACATGGTATGCGGCGGTTCGGAAGCTCCGATCACTCCGATGAGTGTCGGCGGGTTCAATTCTGCCCGCGCCCTTTCGACGGCAAACGACAGGCCTGACAAGGCATCACGCCCCTACGACAGGGACCGCGACGGCTTTGTCATGGGAGAAGGCGCCGGATCGCTCATCCTTGAAACCCTTGAATCGGCAAAAGCGCGTGGAGCCAAAATCTACGGCGAGATCGTCGGCGTGGGAGCTACCGCTGATGCCTACCATCTGACTGCCCCCCATCCAGAAGGAGCCGGAGCGGTCAATGCCATGAAAGCCGCGCTCTCCATCGCAGGTATCGAACCGGAAAGCATCGACTACGTCAACACGCACGGCACGGCCACACCTCTTGGAGATATCGCCGAAATCACGGCGATCAAGAAGGTGTTTGGCGAACATGCCCCAAAGCTGAGTATCAGCTCTTCGAAGTCGATGACCGGGCACCTGCTCGGCGCAGCTGGCGTCGTGGAATCGATCGTCTGCCTGCTGGCCATGCAGAACGCCACCGTTCCGCCGACCATCAACAACGACAATCTCGATCCCCAGATCGATCTCGACATAACGCCAAACAAGCCGAAAAAGCGCTCGATCGGTTATGCACTGAACAATGGATTCGGTTTCGGCGGCCATAACGCAACGCTGATTTTCAGAAACGCAGCAAATCTCTGACTATGATCCTCCTGTTATGGAGCAGTTCTGGCAGAAACTGACATCCCTTGCCTTTCACCGCGCGCTCTCCGGCGGCAATGGTGAACATGCTTCCACCCGGAGGCCCAAGAATCTTCTGCCGGAAAATTTCAACCGCTTTCTTCAGCAGGTTACCGGCGGACCGGGAGATAACCCGGAAATTTACCTGACGGCATTCACGCACCGCTCCGTCACACACGACCCTCAGACCTCGGCCACCCAGTCCAACCAGCGCCTCGAATTCCTTGGCGATGCCGTACTCGGTCTGGTCATTTCGGAGTATCTTTACCGCGCCTTCCCCGAGAGCGCCGAGGGCGACCTGTCGAGCAACCGTGCAAAAATCGTCAACCGGAAAGCCCTTGCAGGCTTTGCCCAGGACATGGGACTCGGAGAGCATCTCATTATCGGGGAATCCGCCGACCACAGCAAGATACGATGCAGCGAATCGGCTCTTGCCGATGCATTCGAATCACTCACCGGCGCAATCTATCTCGACAAGGGGCTCGATGCCGCACGGAAATTCGTTATGGAACAGGTTATCGGGCATGTGGATTTCAAGAGTATTGTCGCTTCGGAACACAACTACAAAAGCCGTCTGATCGAATATACCCAGTCTTACCACATTCCGCCTCCGGTCTACACCGTCATCGCTCAGGAGGGGGCCGAACATGAAAAGATATTCACGATCGAAGTGGCCTGTGCCGGCATCGTGTGCGGCAGGGGAACGGCTCCAAGAAAAAAGGATGCCGAGCAGCTTGCCGCCAGAGAGGCCATCGACACGCTTCTGCAGGCCGAGCAGCACCCTTCGCCGGAGAAGTAACGATCTCTTTTCCTCCGCCGGGGTTTGAGCATTTCACCACAGTGCTCTATATTGCCTATCATCAAGCCATTCAGACACCTCACGACGCTGTGCAACCATGAGAGAAAAACTGATTTTCGATTTATCCAGGGAAGGCCGCAAAGGATACAGCCTCTCCGGCAACGACATTCCCGAACTGTCGCTGGAAGCCGTTATTCCGGAAAAGTTCCTGCGAACCGAACCTGCCGACCTGCCGGAAGTGCCGGAAAGCGAGGTAGTCAGACACTTCATCAGGCTCTCCAACCTGAACTATCATGTAGACAAGAACATGTACCCGCTGGGCAGCTGTACCATGAAGTACAACCCTAAAGTCAATGATGCGGTCTGCGACCTTCCGGGGTTCAGCGAACTGCACCCCCTGCAGCCGGAAAAGACGGTTCAGGGAGCCCTGCAGATGATGTACGAACTCAGCGGCATGCTTGCCGAAATAGCCGGCATGGCTGCCGTTACCCTGCAGCCGGCTGCAGGCGCTCACGGCGAGCTTACCGGTATTCTTCTCATAAAAAAATACCACGAGGCAAGAGGCTCCAGGCGCCGCAAACTCCTTGTCGTTGATTCAGCCCACGGCACCAATCCCGCCTCTGCAGCTATCGCCGGCTACGAGATCGTATCGGTGAAAGGCGCCCCCGACGGACGCACCGATATCGAGGATCTCAAGGCGAAACTTGACGGTGACGTAGCTGCTCTCATGCTCACCAACCCGAATACCATAGGTCTCTTTGAAAAAGATATCCTGACCATTTCGCAGCTGGTGCATGAAAACGGCAGCCTGCTTTACATGGACGGAGCGAACATGAATGCACTGCTCGGCATCACCCGCCCAGGCGATATGGGATTCGACGTCGTACACTATAATCTTCACAAGTCCTTTTCGGCCCCTCACGGAGGCGGTGGCCCGGGAAGCGGCCCGGTCGGGGTCTCTGAAAAACTCATTCCCTACCTGCCGGTACCTGTCGTCGAACGAATTGCAACCGAAGATGGAACAACCTACAGGCTCAATGCGGATCATCCCGAAAGCATCGGAAGGATGATGAATTTCTACGGAAACTTCTCGGTGCTCATCAGGGCGTACACCTACATCCGCATGCTCGGCGCCGCCGGACTCAGAAGGGTTTCCGAGAATGCCATCATCAATGCGAACTACCTGCTCTCCCGCCTCGACAGCCGGTATGACCTTCCCTACCCGAAACCGGTCATGCACGAGTTCTGCCTGTCGGGAGACCGTCAGAAAAAAGCGCACGGAGTAAGGACGCTCGATATAGCCAAAAGACTGCTCGATTACGGATTTCATGCCCCGACCATCTATTTCCCGCTCATTGTCAGTGAAGCGCTGATGATCGAGCCGACGGAGACGGAAACAAGAGAGACGCTCGACCAGTTTGCCGAAGCGCTGATCGACATTGCCGATGAGGCGGCAACCTCGCCCGAACTGATACTTGCGGCGCCGGTGAACACGCCGGTCAGACGGCTCGACGAGGCGCAGGCTTCGCGACAGCTGAACATTTGCTGTACCCTCTGAAAGAGGGACTGCGGGAGAGGAGTGCTGCGGGGGGTGTCTGAAAAAACATGCCCCCGCCAGTGAAGCCGGGAAGTAACGAAAAGTTCACATAAATGATTTTGCTGCAGCATTATCCGGGCGTATACTCTAATCAAAACCGGGGAGATGTCCTTGCTCAGTTCAAAAGTTCTGGTACTGAACAGCAGTTACGAACCTCTAAGTATCTGCGACGCACGGAAGGCATTTCTTCTGCTCTTCTGCGGCAAGGCCGTGCCTGTTGCCCACCACCCTGAAAAGATGTTCTGCAGCGTTTCCAGCCGTTTTCCCCTGCCGAGCATCGTCCGCCTGAATGTATTTGTCCGCGTACCTTTCAAGAAAATCATGCTGAACCGGAAAAACATCCTGAGAAGGGATGGCCTCCGCTGCCAGTACTGCGGACGTACCGACCAGCCTCTGACGGTCGATCATATTCTTCCCCGCTCCCGTGGCGGCGAGGATTCATGGGAGAACCTCATTACCGCCTGCCGGAGATGCAATACGAAAAAAGGCAGCAGAACCCCCTCCGAAGCAGGAATGACCATTCTCTCCAGACCGGTACGCCCCAATCATATCGTCTTCATGCAGCAGTTCACGGCTGCCGTATCGGATGAGTGGAAGCCCTACCTGTTCATGAGCTGACCGTCCCGCTCCTCCTCAATGCCCCGCTCCATTTCTCCGGTTGCTCCACCATATCTGCCGGAGGCCTGCCGGTCGGGAAGAAAACCAGAAAAGATCAAAAAAGCCGGTAATACGATTCACGGCTTTTTTTTGTATTCTTTCACAAAGCATATCAGCAACAGCGGTTCCGCACCCGGAACCGGCAAGCACAAGTTCATGAAAAGAATCCCGCTCTTCACTGCCGCACTGCTCTGTATCGCCACACTTCTTCATGCGGTTTCCCTGCCGGCCTCGGCAAAATCCAGACCCTCCCCGAAGAAATGGCAGGCGCAGTATATTTTCAACCGCAAGGATTCCGGTATAGAAAAAGAGCTGAGCCGGATGACGCTGGAGGAAAAGGTCGGCCAGATGATTATAGCGCAGATCGAAAGCCGCTACAACAGCTCCGGAGATGCCGCTTACCTGCAGCTCCTGAGGCTGGTGCAGCAGGGCAAGGCAGGCGGCATCATGTTCATGAAAGGCGACGCGTTCAGCGCAGCCATGCTGGCGAACAACTTCCAGTCTGTGGCCGTGCGTCCGCTTCTGATGAGTGCCGATATGGAACGGGGGCTGGCAATGCGCCTTTCGGGAGCAACGGAGTTTCCCCCCAATATGGCCCTTGCTGCAACGGGTGACCCTGAACTGGCCTTCGCAATGGCAAAAGCCGTTGCCGCTGAAGCCCGGACCGCCGGAATTCACCAGAGTTACTCCCCGAACGTGGACCTCAACATCAATCCTGCCAATCCGGTCATCAACACCCGTTCGTTCGGCGACAATGTTCCGCTCGCCATAAGCATGAGCAATGCCATGATCGAAGGGCTGCAGACAAACGGCATCGCCGCGACGGCAAAACATTTTCCGGGGCACGGCGACGTCACCGTCGACAGCCACATTGCCCTCCCGGTACTCAACGCCGACCGCCAGCGGCTCTACGCCTATGAACTCAAACCGTTTCAGGCCGCAATCGAGCATGGGATCATCAGCATCATGACCGGCCACCTTGCCGTTCCGAAACTGACCGGCACCATGGAACCCGCATCGGTTTCGAAAACCATCGTCACCGGACTGCTGCGCAACGAACTCGGCTTTCAGGGGCTCATCATAACCGATGCCATGAACATGAAAGCGCTCTACAACGGCAACAACGTTCCGGAAATATCCGTCAAGGCCGTTCAGGCCGGAAACGATCTGCTCCTCTTCTCTCCCGATCCGGAACTCGCCCACGCAGCCATTGTCCGCGCGGTCCAGGAGGGCCAGATCCCCCAGGAGCAGATCGACGCGTCGGTAAGACGCATCCTCAGGGTGAAAAAGTGGCTCAGGATAGACGATCACCGGCTGGTCGATCTCAACCAGGTGCAAAGCCATATCAGTCCCGACGCACACCGCAAGCTTGCCGAAAAGATCACGTCCCGGGCAATCACCCTGGTGAAACAGGATCCCCGCCATCTGCCTCTGAAAAACAGCGGAACATCGGGACGACTGCTCAACATCATCCTTCAGGACAAGAGCAACCCGGAAACCGGCCGGGAATATGCCGAAGAGCTGAGCCGCTCGTTTTCGGCAAACACGGTGCGAATCGATCCGAAAACCGATTCGCTCACCTACAGAGGAACGCTGGCTGCCGCGGCAACCGCGGATGCTGTGGTCATTTCCTCCTATGTGCAGGTATTTTCCGGGTCGGGCACACTCAGACTCACGGAGCAGCAACAGGAGTTCATCCATACGCTGATACGATCGCTTCCCGAATCGAAGCCGCTCGTCTTCATTTCGTTCGGCACGCCATACCTGATCGCCACCTTTCCTGAAATCAGAACCGCCGTCTGTACCTATTCCGCGAGCAGGGAGAGTGAAACCCAGGCCATACGGCTGCTCAGGGGCGAACTGAAGCCCCAGGGCCGTCTGCCTGTGTCGCTCTATGGCACAGCGCCCTGAAGGCGGCAAAACCCTTTGCATCAAGAAATAATTTCACTACAGACCATGGGAAAAACCGTTCGTGACGAATCCGCAGCAAGCGCCTACTGGGCGGCGGTCAATACCTTCTGCGCCCTCAAAGACGTTCATGTCGTTGCCGATGCTCCGGTAGGGTGCTACAATCTTGTCGGGGTTGCCGTGATGGACTATACCGACGCCATTCCCTACCTCGAGAACTTCACGCCCACCAGCCTTACCGAGCTTGAGATCTCGTCATCGGGAAGTGCGGAGGTCGTCCGGGATACGCTTTTCAAACTCGCCGGAAGCGACAAACAGCTCATTCTGGTATCGAGCGCCGAGAGTGAAATGATCGGCAGCGACCACGAACGCATGCTGAACATGCAGTTCCCCGGAGTCCGGTTCTTCCCCTCCGACTCTCTCGGACAGAATGAATGGCAGGGGCGCGACCGGGCGCTGCGGTGGCTGTTCGAACAGTTCGACGACGGAAAACCCGCTGACATCGAGAAAGGTACCGTAAGCATCATCGGACCAACCTACGGCTGCTTCAACAGCCCCTCAGACCTTGCTGAAATAAAACGGCTCATTTCCGGCGCCGGGGCCATAGTCCGCCATGTCTATCCTTTCGAAAGCTCTCTCGGCGATATTTCCGCCCTGAAAAATTCGGAGGTGATCGTGGTCATGTACCGGGAGTTCGGCAGCGATCTGGCCTCGCTGCTGCAGCGTCCGGTGCTTTACGCGCCGTTCGGGATCGAGGAAACCCGACGCTTCATTCTTGAAATCGGCCGACTGACCGGCAATGAGGACAGGGCGGCGGCATTTCTGCAGGAAGAAAAGCGTACAACCCTCAAACCGGTATGGGATCTCTGGCGCGGTCCGCAGTCGGAATGGTTCCCGACCGTCCGCTTCGGCGTGGTGGCCGGTAAAAGTTACGCACGGGGACTTGAAGCCTTTCTTTCCGGAGAGATGGGCATGCAGTGCCTCTTCAGCCGCGAAAGCGCTGAAACCGACAATTCGCTCCTGCGCGACGAGATCATGGAAAAACAGCCGCAGTTCCTTTTCGGACGCATGGCGGATAAAATCTATCTTGCCGAACTCGATGCAAAAACCCGCTTCATTCCGGCGGGATTTCCCGGTCCTGTCGTTCGCAGAGCACTCGGCACGCCCTTCATGGGCCACAGCGGAGCAGTCTGGCTCCTGCAGGAAATCGTCAATGCGCTCTACGATATGCTCTTCAACTTCCTGCCCATACAGAAGCGTACCGGAACGGACGAGCCCCCCCAGGCCAAAATGGCCTGGAGCAGCGAAGCCGAGACGCTGCTCAACGAAATGGTTAAAAAAGCCCCGTTCATCAGCCAGATATCGTTCGGACGCGAGCTGAAAAAGAGAGCAGAAAACCTGGCGCGAAAAACGGGAAACGAAATCGTCACTGCGGAACTGCTCCGGGGAATCAACTGATATTGTTTTTTTCAGATTTTATTCGTATAGTTAAAATCCGCTTAACGGAAACGGGGATTGCCGCGCATTATGACCGGCCAGCCCCCCCGTCCGTGTAGTTCTGACAAAAAGAGGCTGAAAAGATTTATCCCGCTCTCCTGCCGGGAGAGAACCCGCAGACGCAGTGGCTCAAGGCGCTGTTGTTGCGGCCTGACGAAACGACAAGAAACAGCATGTCTGACATACAGGAACAGAAGGCTCCGATAGCCATTACCCTGCCTGACGGGACGGTTCGCCCGTACCCCAGTGGCAGCACCGGTTTTGATATTGCCCTCTCCATCGGGCGAAGGCTCGCCGACGATGCCATCGCCATCATCCTCGACGGAAAAGCCGCAGATCTCAATGCACCGATCGAAAACGACGCACGGGTTGCGATCGTAACTTTCGACACACCCGAAGGGCGCGATATTTTCTGGCACAGTGCGAGCCATATCATGGCCCAGGCCATCGAGGAGCTCTTTCCCGGAAGCAGGTTCGGAGCCGGTCCTGCAACCGAACAGGGCTTCTATTACGACGTGGCATCCGAACACCGCTTCCGGGAGGACGACCTGCGGCTGATCGAAGTGAAAATGCTTGAAATCGGCAAACGGAATATCCGCATCGAGCGCGAGGAGATGCAACGCACCGATGCCGTCGCCTATTTCAAAAACGTGCGTAACGACCCCTACAAGGTTGAGATTCTCGAAGAGACCCTGAAGAACGTAGACAGGGTATCACTCTACCATCAGGGCGATTTCACCGACCTCTGCACCGGGCCTCATCTGCCTTCGACCTCGAAGCTCAAGGCCGTGCTCCTCTTCAACATCTCGTCCTCGTACTGGAGAGGCGATTCGTCGAGAGAGAACATGCAGAGAATTTACGGGATCGCATTCCCCTCGGAAAAGCTGCTCAAGGAGCATGTCGCACGCCTTGAAGAGGCCAAACGCAGGGACCACCGCAAACTCGGTTCGGAACTCGAGCTCTTCATGCTTTCACCGGAAATCGGCAGCGGGCTGCCGGTCTGGCTGCCGAAAGGGGCCATCATCCGCAGCGAACTGGAAGCGTTCCTGAAAGAGGAGCAGCGTAAACGCGGCTATCTGCCGGTTTACACCCCGCACATCGGAAATATCGAACTCTATAAACGCTCGGGACACTACCCGTATTACAGCGATTCGCAGTTCCCGCCGCTCACCTACCATGACGAGGACGGCCAGCAGGAGCAGTATCTGCTCAAGCCGATGAACTGCCCGCACCATCATCTCATCTACAGCTCGAAGCTGCGCAGCTACCGCGATCTGCCAATCCGCCTCACCGAGTTCGGCACGGTCTACCGTCACGAACAGTCGGGAGAACTCAACGGGCTTGTTCGGGCAAGGGGGTTCACGCAGGACGACTCGCACATCTACTGCCGTCCCGACCAGCTTGTCGATGAAATCTGCAATGCCATCGACCTGACGCAGTTTGTGTTCAGCACACTCGGCTTCTCCGAGGTACAGACACGCCTGTCCATGCACGACCCGGCCAACCGTGAAAAATATGGCGGCACTCCGGAAGTCTGGGAACAGGCGGAAAAAGACGTACGGGAAGCGGCGGACCGCATGGGCATCGACTACTTTATCGGCATAGGCGAGGCAAGCTTCTACGGCCCGAAAATAGACTTTATCGTGCGCGACGCGCTCGGGCGCAAGTGGCAGCTCGGAACCGTTCAGGTAGACTATGTCATGCCGGAACGCTTCGACCTGAGCTATATCGGCAGCGACGGTCAGAAGCACCGTCCGGTTGTCATCCACCGGGCTCCCTTCGGTTCAATGGAGCGCTTTATCGGCGTTCTCATCGAGCATACGGCCGGCAACTTCCCGCTCTGGCTGGCTCCCGTTCAGGCCGTAGTGCTGCCCATTGCCGAAGATGTTCACGACTATGCCGCAACCGTTCACGGCGCGCTGCTTGCCGCAGGAATACGTGCAGAAATCGATACCAGAAGTGAAAAAATCGGTAAAAAAATCCGCGAAGCAGAGATCGGAAAAATTCCATACATGGTTGTCGCCGGCCAGAAAGAACGCGAAAACGGCGAGGTTTCCCTGCGCCGCCACCGCCAGGGCGACATGGGAAGCTTTACCGTTTCCGGGCTTGTCGACATGCTCAGAAAGGAAATAACGGAACGAACCTGATTTTTTAAACCAACGCTGATCTCATGAAGAAACAGAAGACGACGACTCAGAAGCCGAAGCTCACCTACCGGGTCAACGAACAGATACGTGTTCCGGAAGTGCGTATCATCTTTCAGGACGGCACCCAGCAGGTCATGAAAACCCTGGACGCAAGACGTATGGCCGAAGATCGGAATCTTGACCTTATAGAGGTACAGCCCAATGCAGAGCCTCCGGTATGCAAACTGGACAATCTCGGCAAGCTTCTCTTCAAAATGGACAAACGGGAGAAGGACCTCAAGAAAAAGCAGAAGACCACAACGCTCAAGGAACTGCGCTTTCATCCCAATACCGACAAGCACGACTTCGATTTCAAGACCGCCCATCTCGAGGAGTTTCTGCGAAAAGGCAACCGGGTAAGGGCAACGATCGTCTTTCTCGGACGCTCGATCATCTACAAGGATAAGGGACTCGAACTGGCTGAACGCCTGACCGAACGCCTGAGCTGCGTGAGCAATCGCGATGGAGAACCGAAATTCGAAGGAAAGAAGCTCTTTGTCTACTTCGAGCCCGACAAAAAGAAAATTGATGCATTCGAACGGATAAAAGCTAAAACAAGCGCCCCGTCACCGGTACCTGCAGGTGCAGGTGCACCTGCACCCGAACAGAACGAGATACCGGAATAGACGAACTTTTTTTATAAAAACAAATGAGACAGTCATGCCTAAAATGAAATCACACCGCGGAGCATGCAAGCGATTCAAAGCTACCGCATCCGGAAAAATCAAGCGTGAACGAATGAACGGTTCACACAACCTTGAGAAGAAAAACAGAAAACGTACCCGCCGTCTGCACCAGTCAACCATACTTGACGGAACCAAGGAAAAGCAGATCAAGCGGATGATTCTTGCATAAATTGTCATAACCTTAATTTAGAGTAGCAATGCCTAAAGCAAATAATGCCGTTGCATCACGCGCACGGAGAAAAAGAGTTCTCAAGAAAGCAAAAGGCTTCTGGGGATCGCGTGGAAATATCCTGACCGTCGTCAAACACGCGGTCGATAAAGCCGAGCAGTACGCCTACCGCGACAGACGGGCGAAAAAACGCAACTTCCGTTCGCTCTGGATCATGCGCATCAACGCTGCCGCACGCCTGAACGGCACAACCTATTCGAAACTGGTAGACGCCATGAACAAGAAAAGCGTCGAGATCGACCGCAAGGTACTGGCTGAAATTGCCGTAAAGGACCCGGCGGCCTTCACCCAGATCGTCAAATCAGTCATCGGTTAAGCATTATCCCGCTTTCAATGGAAGAAGCCATTCGCAGTCTGCTGCACGAAATCAGTGACTTCGAGATCCTCAGCGATAAGGATCTCGAAGCATTCAGGATCAGATACACCGTCCGCAAAGGCCTTATCGCCGCTCTTTTCGGACAGCTCAAATCGGTGGCTCCTGAAGATAGACCGCGAATCGGACAGTTGCTCAATACGCTCAAGCAGAGCGCCGACCGGAAGGTTGCCGATGCCGATGCTGCACTTGCCTCAACGGCTGCCGGGAAGACGCCTGCGCTTGACCTGACCCTGCCGGGGAGACGGCATTTCACCGGCAGCGAGCATCCCGTCCAGAAGGTTCTGGGCGAAATGAAACAGATCTTTTCCGCAATGGGGTTCAGCATTGCAACCGGACCCGAGCTCGAGCTCGACCGGTACAATTTCGACATGCTGAACTTTCCTCCCGACCATCCGGCAAGGGACATGCAGGATACCTTTTTCGTCACCAGGGGAAACCCTGCGGGCGACGTGCTCCTGCGTACCCACACCTCGCCGGTGCAGGTACGGGTCATGCTGGACAACCCTCCGCCCATCAGGGTAATATGCCCGGGAAAGGTTTACCGCAACGAAGCCATCAGCTCCCGCAGTTACTGCGTTTTCCATCAGCTCGAGGGGCTTTATATCGACAGGAACGTCTCGTTCGCCGACCTGAAAGCCACGATCTACTCCTTTGCCCGCCAGATGTTCGGCAAAGATGTCAGGCTCCGTTTCAGACCGAGCTTCTTCCCGTTTACCGAACCATCCGCGGAGGTCGATGTCACCTGCTATCTCTGCGGTGGCAAAGGGTGCCGGGTCTGCAAGAAATCGGGATGGCTTGAAATCATGGGCTGCGGCATGGTTCATCCCAACGTGATGCGCAACTGCGGTATCGACCCCGAAACATGGTCCGGTTACGCGTTCGGCATGGGAGTGGACAGAACCGTGCTGCTCCGTTACAAAATAGACGATATCCGGCTGCTCTTCGAAAACGATCTCCGCATGCTCAGTCAGTTCCCTGCATGAGAAGCGGCCGATGCCGGCGTTCAGCATACAAGAAAAAAAGCCTCCGGGAATATCTGTTCCGGGAGGCTTTTTCATTATACGTCCGAAGAGCTGCTTTCTTCCGTACTATTTGTCTTTTAGCTGCTTGGTCCAGGCTTCCATAGCCTCGTTGGCCGCAGGATTGGGCGCCTCAAGAAAGGTTATGACAAAGGAGTTTTCGAGTTCGGTTACACCGATCGATCGGGGACGCACGGCAAGCACTCCCGGGTGTGGAATCTCTTTTCCGAAACAGAACAGAATATTCTTCGCATCCCTGATACCGGGAGCGATCACACCTTCGGGCAGGGAAGAGGTATGCGCGAAATGGTCGAACACGCCGATGTACTTGATAACCGGATTAGCATCGATTTTCTCCTTGAAACGGGCAAGAATAGCATCGACACTGCGGCAGCTTGTTTCGGTCTTGCCAAGCTCGAGCGTGTAGATGGGGTATTTCTCCTGCAAAAGCGTCTGGATCATAGCGACTCCCCCTTTTTTGGTTCAATGGTACTGCTGCTGGACCCGGCATACCGACCTGCGGTTATACCGTAATAGGTATTCTACAGCGCGAATAAGGAATTTCCAAAGCCGGCACCATAAAAAAAGCTCCATGCGAGAAGATCGTCATGGAGCTTTTTACTGGTAATAACAGGGCTTGATCGTCGATCAGGAACCCGCCGCTTCGGCCTCGACTTCAAAGGTGACCTTCACGGTAACATCCATAAAGAGCTTGGCTTCAGCCTCGTATTTGCCGAGAGCTTTCACCGGAGCTTCGAGGGTGATTTTCCTGCGGTCGATATCGACGCCCTCGGCTTTCAGCGCCTCGGCAATATCGGCGGAAGTCACGGTGCCGAACAGCTTGCCCGACTCGCCGGCCCTTGCCGAAACCTTGAGGATCATCTGCTCGATCTTCTGGGCAAGATCGCGGGCGTTTTTACGCTGCAGCTCGATTTTCTTCGCCTGCTGTTTTTTTTCTGTTTCAAGCGCTTTGAGCGTTCCTTCCGTCGCTCTTATAGCCATTCCTTGCGGGATCAGGTAGTTGTTCGCATAACCGTTTTTTACAGCAACAACGTCGCCTGCATCACCAAGGGCAGCCACATCTTTTCTTAAAATGACTTTCACTGCTTAGCTTCCTTGTTTCAATAGATTGCAAAATTGTTTATTTGTACTCGTCGGCAACATAGGGAATCACCGCCAGGAACCTTGCCCACTTCACGGAGTGCGTAAGCAGATTCTGCTCCTTTGCGGAAAGCCCTGTGATGCGCCGGGGAATGATTTTCCCCTGATCGTTGATGAAGCGCTTCAGTTTGCGCTCATCGCGATAATCGAAAAAAACAACCTGGTTTTTCGATACTTTCTTTTTGGAAGCCAAAGCGTTTCCTAACGATTTGTTTCCCATTTGCTGAGTGGGTTTCTGTCTCATAAGTGGTTCTTCACAAAATTGTTCTGGTCAATCCTCCTCAATCGGAAGAAAGATATTTGTATTCGTAGATATGACCCGGATCGTCATCGCCGAGTTCTTCATGATGGATATCGTGGCAGTCATCCTCGATAAAGCCCTCTTCATCCTCTTCACCGTTCCTCTTGCGCTTGTTGAGGAACTGGATTCTTCTGGCCTTGATCTCGACGACCGTTCTCGACGATCCGTCCTGTGCTTTCCATGTCCGGCTCTGCAGTTCGCCGTCAACCAGCACTGCAGAACTTTTCTTCAGGTTGTCACGGCAGCTTTCGGCAAGCTTGTTCCATGCAACGACACCAACGTAGCAGACATCTTCCTGCCACTGGTGATTGCTGTCACGAAACCTTCTGTTGCAAGCGATTGAAAAATTAACGACAGGAGTTCCACCTGAATTAGTCTGCCTGAAAACAGGGTCTTTGGTCAGGTTGCCCGCGATAATAACACTGTTGATTTCAGGCATTTTTAATTCAGCCATAGCATCTTCTCCGTTTTAATCTCGATTGAAATCAATCCACGCCTGCATTTCCACTGAACCTTGCCATCATTTCGCATCTTTGCCGGGCTCTTCCGCTTCCGAGGCCGCGGTGTCTTCCGGACTGCCGATCACAACACTGTACTTTTCAACCCTCTTGCGCATTTCAAGAAGTGCGCCGGTCAGGTGGATAATGAGATAACGGAGGAGATCCTCTTCATAGCGGAGCACCTTCTCGATTTCCGCTATAACCGGAGCTGCAGCGGTAAATTCGATGTGGGCATAATAACCGATGGTTTTCTTGCGGATCGGGTATGCCATTTTTCTTCTGCCGATTTCGAGAACACTCTTGATGTCCCCTCCCTTTCCGGCAATGACCTTCTGCACCATGTCCATTGCGGCGGCAATGGCTTCGTCCTGAAGCCCTCCGTCAACAATGACCGTGCATTCATAGAGTTTTGTTGTTTCCATAGCGCAATAGCTGATAAGTTGAACGTCGTCAGTTGCTTGCCTGTGGCGGGAGTCGGGTATTGCGCGCGCCGTTCCCCTCGGATTTGCCGCATGAGAGCACACGGTAAACACCACCTGCAAATTTGAACCTTAAAGGTAAGGCTTTCGCTCCACTTTTCCAACCATCAAAATCATGCGGAAACGGGTTGTTTCCGATGGTCTGAACCGTGGCAACGCGCAGGGTTTCATTGAGAGGACGGACTCTATTGCGGCACCCTTTCGGAACCCCTCATCGGGCGGCGGCAATATCCAGCTCCAGCAAAACAGGGGCGTGATCGGAGCTTTTTTCCTCCCGATCGACCGATACCGCGCTTACCCTTCTGCACAGCTCCGAAGAGAGGTAGAAACAATCGATCCGCCATCCCAGATTCCGCTCGCGGGCCTGCCTCCAGTAAGGCCACCAGGTGAAGAGGTCGTTTGCCTCCGGATTGCGCTCCCGCATGATATCGCAAAGCCCGCCTGCGATCTGCCGGTCGATGGCGGACCGCTCCTCCGGCCTCAGACCCACGGCTCCCGGCTTGTTCTGCGAACGGTGCACGTCGATGTCGCGGTGAGCGACATTCATATCGCCGGCTATGATGACCTGCTTTCCCGATGCGAGCAGCTCCGCGGCATACGCCCGGAGCGCGTCAAGGTAGTCGAGTTTTATCCGGTAGTGCTCCAGGCTCTCCCCCCTGGGAACATAGGTGCCGATAAGGGAAAAAAACGGCGTATGGAGCACAATGGTGCGGTTTTCAAGATCGAAAGAGGGGATCTCCCTGCTGACAGCGCCGGAAGCCAGTGAATCTCTGACCAGCATGCCGGTTCCGCTGTACCCCTTTCGGATCGTCGAGCCGTTCCAGAATTTGCCATAACCCTCCAGACCGCTGATTTCGGAAGGAACCTCCGCTTCGGAAGCCTTGACCTCCTGGAGCACGACAATATCCGGCTCACGACTCAGTACCCACGCCTGAAGCGACTCTTTGCGGGCACGGATGCCGTTGATGTTCCACGACGCTATTTTCATGGCCTATACTGTCCTGAAATAATCGAGAATCGACGAGGCGACAGCCTCCGCCTTCACATCGTTCATGCACCGGAAATGACCTTCGGGACAGCTGTCGCGGCCGATATGCGAACATGGCCGGCACCGGAGGCCGTGAACCTCGAACAGTTCGAACGGCGCCCGATAGGGAAGAAAACCGAACGCCGGAACCGACGAGCCGAACAGCACGAACAGTTTTTTTCCGAACGCCGACGCCATATGCATCAGCCCGGTATCGTTGCAGAGCGCACCGTCGGAACTTTCCAGCACGGCCGCACTCTGCATGAGCGTGCAGGCGCCGGAAAGATCGACAACCCGAGGGTGAAACCGTTCAGGAAGGGCCTGCAGGATGGCCTGGGCATAGGGAGCATCGTCCGCTCCGCCCAGAAGAACCGCCTGCACCGGCATGGCATCGAACAGCGCTGCAAGAATGGCGGCAAAACCGGCCGGAGGATACCGCTTGGAAGCATGCATGGCTCCGAAACAGACGGCGAGTCGAAGCCCTGCTGCGTCCGGCAGGTCGCGCGCAAAGGCCCGGTCTGCCGACGAAAGGTGGAGCTCACAGCCCCGGCCGTCGGCTTCCACCCCGAAATCAGCAAGCGAATCACGGTAACGGTCGACAACGGACCGATACGGGCCGGTAAGATCGATACGGGCCTTTACGAGCAGCCATTTCTTCCAGTTCCGCTTCCTGTACCTGACCACGCTCCTGGCCTGGAAATTCCGGACAAGCGCCCGCGAACGGTGATTGTTCTGAAGATCGATCACCAGATCATAAGAACCTGAAGGCGGCGATTCGGGAGTATACAGAGCGTGCAGAGCGGGGTTTCCCTTCAGAAGCGCAGTAAAAGGGCTTTTGGTGCAATAGTCGATCCGGGCAGCAGGAAAAGCCGCCGCCACTTCGCGCAGGAGCGGTGTGGTGAGGATGATGTCGCCGATCGAACTCAGCCGTATCACCAGTATCGTTGTAACCGCCCTCATATCCATTTACGACCAGAACTCCCACCACGCCCTGTAGGCCGGCTTTTCAGCCGGTTTCGGCACATTCCGGAGCACGGAAAGCCGCCGTTCGATCTCCCGGAGCATCTCCTCCCTGCCCGGCAGTTCCCCCTTGCGTTCGGCAATCATCTCTCCGGCGATCCTTAACCCTTTTGCGGCCTCTTCCGGAGAACCGGTTTCCTGCAGGGCAACTGCGCGGCTGAACACAACGGCGATCCACCCCTTCCCCTCGTCCTGCTGCAGTTCGCCCCTCCGGCTGAAGTAGCGAAGCGCGCGCTCCGCGGACTGCAGACACTCGCTGTACGCCCCGAGCCCCGCCTCTGCGGATGCAAGCGCAGCATGGCAGAGACCTTCGAACCCCTCATGGTCGAAGGCTTCTTCAGGCGGCATGGTTCGCGAAATCTCCATGGCTTTCCTGGATTCGGCTGCAGCTTCGGCATACATGCCGTCCTGCAGTTTCTTCTGCGCTTCCGCAAGCGCCATGTACGACATGGCGACTTCCCTGAGTGGTTTCATACGTATCCTGACTGTCAGGTCAATTCAAGTTCACGAAAGACATTTCACAAGTTCTTCCGGAATTTCAGGACGTCCTCGCCCGTTGAGCGCCGTACCGATAATCTTTGCCTTCACGACCGGCTTCATGTCCGGCAGTCGGCAGATGTCCTGGTAAAAGGCGAACTTCAGCTGCGACTCCCTCCTGAGGTTCAATCCCACCATAAAGCGGTCTCCGCTCTGCAGCGGCGACTTGTAATCCAGTTCGGCCCGCACGACAACAAGGTTGATGCCCCGCCGGGTATAGTCGGCGAAATCGATCCCGATCTCTTTCAGGTACTCGTGCCGTACATGCTCCAGATAGTTCTGGTAGACGCTGTTGTTCACAATGCCCTGCATATCGCACTCATAATCGCGGACACCCAGTTCAAGAGTGAACGCATAGGATGAATTCATGTCCATAAAGTCAGTAGTCAGTAGTCAGTAGTCAGTAGTCAGTAGTCAGTAGTCAGTAGTCAGTAGGTAGAAGATAGCGGAAAGTGGGTAAACCGGGCAAGTCCTCAGGTCCTTTTTGTCTCTTCGGTCGCTGAGGTCCCTTGACAGAGATCGACAAAACGGCCATAAAACACGAAAGCCTGTCTTGTGGACAGGCTTCTTGCGTGTATAAAATTCTCGGCGACGACCTAC